>Ga0075364_10001422_pt1 | contig 12979 bp, 13 predicted proteins | sample EndMetdeltDD1764_FD_71517 | JGI IMG/M metagenome (GOLD analysis project Ga0075364, IMG submission 71517) | Populus endosphere microbial communities from Tennessee, USA - Endosphere MetaG P. deltoides DD176-4 | ecosystem: Host-associated > Plants > Roots > Endosphere | place: USA: Tennessee... | reverse complement strand
TTGGTCTCGTGCAGATGCGCGAACTCGTCGTGCAGGATCGTCAGCTTGGTGACGATCTCCTCCATGCCGAACTTGTAGCGCATCATGAAGCGCGTGAAATCCTGGCGCAGCTTCTGGACGTCCTCGTCGGAGAAGTCGCCGTCGGGGCGGTCGATCAGGCGACCGAGATCGATCCGGGCAGGCGTGGGGTCCACGGGGCCACTGTAGACATCGGGCCCTTGCCGTGTCTGCGAGGCGCTGTGCGTCGCAGCCGGTCGGTCCTATCGTGACCCCCATGACCGCGATGGACGATGCCGAACGGTTTCACCCCGACACCCTCGGGCAATGGCGCGAATGGCTTGACCGCCACCACCGCCGCGGGCGCGGTGTGTGGCTGGTCTTCTGGCGTCGGGAGTCCGGTCACGACGTCATCGAGTACGAGGAGTCGGTGCTCGAGGCACTGTGCTTCGGTTGGATCGACTCGACCCGCAAGGTGCTGGACGATAGCCGGGTCATGATGTGGTTCGCGCCCCGGAGGCCCCAGAGCACCTGGGTCCGTAGCAACAAGGAGCGTGTCGCGCGGCTCGAGGCCCAGGGCCGGATGCGTCCGGCCGGCCGGGCGCTGGTGGAGGCGGCGAAGGCCAACGGCATGTGGACGGCTCTCGACGACGCAGAAGCAGGTGTCGTTCATCCAGAGCTGGCGGCCCGCCTGGCCGTCGACCCCGCGGCTACCGCCACCTGGGAGGCGCTCACCCCCGCCGCGCGCAAGCGGCACCTCATGGATCTCGCCCTGGCCAAGACACCGGCGACGCTCGCCCGGCGGGTGGATGCGGTGCTGGCCACCCTGGTGTGAAGGAGGGCTTATACCTTCAGCCTTTCTTGGCCTTGCTCGGCTGAACCCGCTTCGGCTCACCCGGCATCTTCGGGTACTCCGGTGGATACGGCATCTCCGTCGGGTCGGCGTTCCATAGGTCGAGCAGCGGGTCCAGGGAGTGCTCGACGTCGTCGATCTCGGCCCACGCGTCGCCATCGTGGGAGAGCTTCGACGGCACCGTGTGCAGCGTGAACTCGCGTGGATCGCGGAGCGCGGCCAGATCGTCCCATGTCACGGGCATCGAGACCGTAGCGCCGGGGGAGGGGCGCAGGCTGTATGCCGAGGCGATCGTGCGGTCGCGACAGTTCTGGTTAAAGTCGACAAATATATTATTGCCACGCTCCTCCTTCCACCATGCCGTGGTGACGCCGTCGGCTCGACGCTCCAGCTCACGGGCGACGGCGATCGCGGCGTGGCGGACATCCGTGAACGTCCAGTGAGGCGCGATGCGGGCGTAGACGTGGATGCCACGTTTGCCACTGGTCTTGGCGAACGCGCGGACGCCGAGCTCCGCGAAGAGTTCCCGAGCGACGTCCGCGACGCGCACCGCGTCGGCGAACGTTGCCGATCCGAATGGATCGAGGTCGATGCGCAGCTCGTCGGGGCGGTCGTTGTCTGCGCGTCGGGTGGGCCACGGGTGAAAGGTGATCGCACCCATGTGGGCGGCCCAGGCGGCCACGGCGATCTCGGTGACGCAGAGCTCGTCCGCCGGTCGCCCGGACGGGAACAGCACGCGCGTGCTTTCGACGAACGAGGGAGCCCCCTTCATCATCCGCTTTTGGTAGAACGCATCGCCGTGGCTGTCGGCACGGGTCGACATGACCATGCCCTCACGGACCCCCTTGGGCCACCGCTCGAGCGCCACAGGACGATCGCGCAGCGCGCGCAACAGGCCATCGGCGACCGCAACGTAGTACTCCGCGACCATGACCTTGGTGACCTCGGGCGAGAACTCGGTCGCTTCATAGATCACCCGGGTGGGGCTGGACACCCGGACCGACCGGACGCCCGCCTCGATCTCGACCGCGTCGCTCGCCATGAGGTCACTCTAGAGCCGAAGACGGGCGTGAGCCCGCTGTCATATGCGGTTGCAAGGATGAGGTCATGGGACAGGACGGCCGGCAACGGCGTGAGGCCAGGCGGCGAGCACACCCCCGCACGTCCTCGAAGGTGTCGACGCCGCACGAGGCAGACCCGTCAGCAGACATCGGCGAAGCCGAGGCGCAGCAGCAGATCATCGCCTTGATCGAGACCGCAGCGCGCTTCGCACAGGACGCACCCCGCGGCGCCGGGCCGCTCATCGCCCATCTCAACGAGATCGGACGATCGGCGCCCATGCAGTACCTCGATCCGGCAGCCCTGGTTGTCAACCGGGTGTTGTCATGCATCCACGCCGCGTACGAGCACGGCTGGCAGCCGTCAGACCTGGTGCACGCGGCCCGGCGCCGAGCCACCTCGCCGGCTGCGGCGTGGCTGGCTGAAGCGGTCTCGGTCGAGGCCGACCGCTCGAAGGCGGACGAGCGTGCACCCCAGCATTGGCTCGACCAGCTCGATGCGCTGGCATCCGGGCGTCCACGGCCGGCCGGTCCTGCAGGTCTCCTAGAGACGGGTGGTCGGGCAACCGAAACGAGGTGGGTCAATGCGCTGGTGGCCATCAGATTCATCAGCGTCATCCCGCGATCCGACCTGCTGGTGCCACCACCGTCGCAATGGGGCACAACGCACCACGCCACGTCGCCCGCCCGCCCCCGGCAGCAGGGTGACGATCGGCACGACAAGACCTTGGTCAAGATCCGTGCTCTGCTCGCCAAGGCCGAGTCCTCCGACTTCGCAGCCGAGGCCGAAGCCTTCACGGCTAAAGCACAAGACCTGATGACTCGGTACTCCATCGATGAGGCACTGTTGGCAGACGGCGGTGGCGGGTCGATCGATGTCAGTGGCGTCCGCGTGCTCGTCCATCAGCCGTACGCGGACGAGAAGGCAGCCCTGCTCGACGTGATCGCACGGGCCAACCGGGTGCGTGCGGTCTGGAACGACTTCGCATCCTGCGTGACGCTGGTAGGGGTTCCTACCGATCTGGCGCAGGTGGAGATGCTGTTCACCTCGACACTCATCCAGGCGACCCGGGCGATGACCCAGGTAGGCGAGAAGTCGGGCGGCAGAGACCGTTCGGTCAGCTTCCGCAAGGCCTTCTTGACGGCCTACGCCTATCGGATCGGTGAGCGGCTCAGCATGTCGTCGGCCGAGGCCGAAGCGTCCTACGGCACCGATCTCGTTCCCGTCTTCGAGCGCCAGGCCGTGGCGATCGCTGAGGAGTTCGAGCGGCTTTTCCCTCACGTCACCACGAGGTCTCGCCGAGGGAGTTTTGACGCACGAGGTTGGCACGCAGGCACCCGTGCCGCTGATGAGGCGGTGCTGCCGGCGGGTGAGGTCGGGGCATGACACGCCGACAGGCTGTGAGCCACGTCACGGATGCGTCGAGGGTCTGTCCTCGAATCCCAGGACGGGCGAAGTTCGCCGGGGCAGCGCCGAGGCCTTTGGTAAGGTCCGCCTTCGTTGAACCGGCGGAAGTAATAACGGCACACTGGTGTTGTGAAATACATGGAGCCCGTGGAGAAGGTGTCGCTCGACGACTCGCCCACGCGTACCCGTGTTTCGCAGACCATCCTCGAGAACGGCCCGTCCACCGCCGCCGACTTGGCCGACCAGCTCGGGCTCACACCGGCCGCAGTGCGTCGCCACCTCGATCAGCTGGTGGCCGACGGAGTTGTCGAGGCTCGCGACCAGCGAGTCACCGGCCAGCGTGGACGAGGCCGTCCCGCCAAGGTCTTCGCGATCACCGACGTCGGCCGTGACGGCTTCGAGCACGCCTACGACGAACTCGCGGCTGGGGCCCTGCGCTACCTGGCTGCGACCGGTGGCGACGAGGCAGTCAAGGCTTTCGCCCGTCACCGGCTCATCGATCTCGAGCAGCGCTACCGCCCGCTGCTCGAACTGGCCGATCCGATACAACGTCCAGCCGTGCTGGCCAACGCCTTGAGCAAGGACGGCTTCGCTGCTTCGGTCAGCACAACTCCCGCCGGAGCCCAGATCTGCCAGCACCACTGCCCGGTCGCCCATGTAGCCGAGGAGTTCCCGCAGATGTGCGAGGCCGAGGCGGAGATGTTCGCCCGGCTGCTCGGCACCCACGTCCAGCGACTCGCGACGATCGCCCACGGCGACGGCGTGTGCACAACGCACTTGCCCCACCAGACCACGTCCTCCACGAACCCCGCCCCAGCAGAGAGGTTGCCCTCATGACGACCACGTCAGAGACCGCTGCAACACCCAACGCCATCGAAGAGGCCAATCCAGGCCTCAAGGACGTCGGCCGCTACGAGTTCGGCTGGTCCGACGGCAACGACGCCGGCGCCAATGTCCAGCGAGGCCTCAGCGAAGCTGTCGTCCGCAACATCTCGGCGCTCAAGAGCGAGCCCGAGTGGATGCTCGACCTGCGCCTGAAGGGCCTGAAGCTGTTCGGTCGCAAGCCCATGCCGACGTGGGGCTCCGACCTCGGTGGCATCGACTTCGACAACATCAAGTACTTCGTGCGGTCCACCGAGAAGCAGGCCGCCACGTGGGACGACCTGCCCGAGGACATCAAGAACACGTACGACCGCCTTGGCATCCCCGAGGCCGAGAAGCAGCGGCTTGTCTCCGGCGTCGCGGCCCAGTACGAGTCCGAGGTTGTCTACCACTCGATCCGTGAGGACCTCGAGGCCCAGGGTGTCTTGTTCCTCGACACCGACACGGCGCTCAAGGAGCACCCGGAGCTGTTCAAGGAGTACTTCGCGACGATCATCCCGGTCGGCGACAACAAGTTCTCCGCGCTCAACTCCGCGGTCTGGTCGGGCGGCTCGTTCATCTACGTGCCCAAGGGTGTCCACGTCGACATCCCGCTCCAGGCGTACTTCCGGATCAACACCGAGAACATGGGCCAGTTCGAGCGGACGCTGATCATCGCGGACGAGGACTCCTATGTGCACTACGTCGAAGGCTGCACCGCGCCGATCTACTCCAGCGACTCGCTGCACTCGGCCGTCGTCGAGATCATCGTCAAGAAGGGCGCACGCGTCCGCTACACGACAATCCAGAACTGGTCGAACAACGTCTACAACCTCGTGACCAAGCGCGCCGTCTGCGAAGAGGGCGCCACGATGGAGTGGGTCGACGGCAACATCGGCTCCAAGGTCACGATGAAGTACCCGGCCGTCTACCTCATGGGTGAGCACGCCCGTGGTGAGACGTTGTCGATCGCCTTCGCCGGCGAGGGACAGCACCAGGACGCCGGCGCCAAGATGGTGCACGCCGCGCCCAACACATCCAGCTCGATCCTCAGCAAGTCCGTGGCCCGAGGCGGCGGACGCACGTCGTACCGCGGCCTCCTGCAGGTCCTCGAAGGCGCTGAGGGCTCGGCCAGCACCGTCAAGTGCGATGCCCTGTTAGTCGACCAGATCAGCCGCTCCGACACCTATCCCTATGTCGACGTCCGCGAGGACGATGTGACGTTGGGCCACGAGGCGACGGTCTCCAAACTCAGTGACGACCAGCTCTTCTACTTCATGTCGCGTGGCATGGAGGAGGACGAGGCGATGGCGATGATCGTGCGCGGCTTCGTCGAGCCCATCGCCCGTGAGCTGCCGATGGAGTACGCCCTCGAGTTGAACCGGCTCATCGAGCTGCAGATGGAGGGTGCTGTCGGATGACGACGTCTAGTTTCGTGGAGGGCTCCGAGGCAATCCAAGATTCCATGGCTGGGATGCTCGAGTTGAGCCCTGTCGAGAGCCACCTCCACCCTGTGGGGTCCTTCGACCTCGCCGACCACTCCATCCCGACAGGGCTTGAGGAGATCTGGCGGTTCACCCCGCTCAAGCGTCTCCGCGATCTGCACAAGGATGCACCGCTCGACGGCGACGACTACACGGTCGACGTCGATGCTGCGCCCGGCGTGAGCGCCGTCTCGGTGCCTGTCGCCGAGTCCGCCCGCGGGGCGTCAGGGTACGTTCCCGTCGACCGCGTGTCGGCTCGTGCCTGGGCTGCCGCGACCTCGGTCTTCGAGGTCTCGATCCCCGCCGAGGCCCTTGTCGAGGAACCGACGACGATCCGCCTGCACGGTGGGGGCATCGAGAAGGCCGGCGCAGGCCACCTGCTGGTACGTGCCGGACAGTTCTCCAAGTCGGTGGTCGTTGTCGACTACGACGGCTCTGCCACCTGGGCCGAGAACATCGAGATCGTTGTCGAGGACGGCGCCCAGCTGACCTTCGTCACGGTCCAGGACTGGAACGACGACAGCGTCCATGTGGTGACGCAGCACGCGAGGGTCGGCCGCGACGCGGAGTTCCGGCACGTCGCGATCTCGCTCGGCGGCGACGTCGTGCGCGCGAGCACCTCGGCCGATTATCGCGGTACCGGAGGCAGCGTCGAGATGCTCGGCGTCTACTTCGCCGACGCCGGCCAGCACATCGAGCACCGTCTGTTCGCCGATCACACAGCGCCTCGCACCAAGAGCAACGTCGAGTACAAGGGCGCGCTGCAGGGCCAGGACGCACACACGGTCTGGATCGGCAATGTGCTGATCCGCAAGGAGGCCGAAGGCATCCTGACGTACGAGAGCAATGACAACCTCGTGCTGACCGACGGTGCGAAGGCCGATTCGGTGCCGAACCTCGAGATCGAGACCGGCGACATCGAGGGTGCGGGTCACGCCTCCACCACCGGACGCTTCGACGATCAGCACCTGTTCTACCTGCAGAGCCGCGGGATCCCCGAGGAGGAGGCACGCCGCCTCGTCGTCCACGGCTTCTTCAACGACATCATCCGCCGTATCGGCGTGCCTGCCCTGCAGGAGCGCCTGGTCGCCTCGATCGAGAGCGAGTTGTCGCAGCACCTCGACCCGGCCGGTCACGCGGGACGCCTCGACGGATGAGCTTCGTGCATGCGGCGACACTCGCCGACGTCCCGGACGGGGGAGTCCTGGCTGTCGAGGTCGACGGCGAGGAGATCGCCCTCGTCCGCGACGGTGACGCCGTCTACGCGATCCGCGACGAGTGCTCGCATGCGGCCATCCCCTTGTCCGAGGGCGATGTCGAAGGGTGCGAGATCGAGTGTTACCTGCATGGGTCGCGCTTCGACGTCCGCACCGGCCGGCCGGTCAATCTTCCCGCCACCGAATCGGTACCCACCTACCCCACCCAGATCACCGGAGACGTCGTCATGGTCGACGTCTCCGCCGACAGGAGCTGAACCCACATGGCAACCCTTGAGATCAAGGACCTCCACGTCTCGGTCACCACCGAGGAAGGCGAGAAGGAGATCCTCAAAGGCGTCAACCTGACCGTCAAGACCGGAGAGGTCCACGCCATCATGGGCCCCAACGGCTCGGGCAAGTCGACCCTCGCGTACTCCATCGCCGGCCACCCGAAGTACAACATCACCGGCGGCAGCGTCACGCTCGACGGCGTCGACATCTTGTCGATGAAGGTCGATGAGCGCGCTCGCGCTGGCCTGTTCCTCGCGATGCAGTACCCCGTCGAGGTCCCGGGGGTGTCAGTCGCCAACTTCCTGCGCACCGCCAAGACGGCGATCGACGGCGAGGCTCCCAAGCTGCGCACGTGGGTCAAGGACGTCAACGAGGCGCTCGAGCGTGTCACGCTCGACAAGGACTTCGCGCAGCGCAGCGTCAACGAGGGCTTCTCCGGCGGTGAGAAGAAGCGACACGAGATCGCCCAGCTCGAGTTGCTCAACCCGAAGTTCGCGGTGCTCGACGAGACCGACTCAGGCCTCGACATCGACGCCCTGCGGGTTGTCTCCGACGGTGTCAACCGATACAGCGATCAGGGTGACCGGGGTGTTCTGCTGATCACGCACTACACCCGCATCCTGCGGTACATCAAGCCTGACTACGTCCACGTGTTCGTGGACGGTCGCGTCGCCGACCAGGGTGGCGCTGAGCTCGCTGACGAGCTCGAGGCCAACGGCTACGACAAGTACGTCAAAGCGGCAGCCGGGGTGACCTCGGCGTGACCGCCGTCGAGGCGACCACGTTCGACCCTGGGTCGTTCGATGTGGCCAGGATCCGGGAGGACTTCCCGATCCTGGGACGTCGCCTGTCCGGAGACCTCCCACTGGTCTATCTCGACAGCGCCAACACCTCGCAGAAGCCTCGCCAGGTCATCGATGCGATCGACGACCACTACCGCCGGCACAACGCCAACGTCGCCCGTGCGATGCACCAGCTCGGGGCGGAGGCCAGCGCCGCCTTCGAGCTGGGCCGCGACAAGGTCGCCGCGTTCATCAACGCCCCGAGCCGCGATGAGGTGGTTTACACCAAGAACGCGTCCGAGGCGCTCAACCTGGTGGCGCGTGTGCTCGGCGACGCCGGTCGCGTCGTGGCCGGTGACGAGGTGGTCATCACGCAGATGGAGCACCACTCCAACATCGTTCCGTGGCAGCAGCTGACGCAGCGCACGGGTGCGACCCTGCGCTGGTTCGGCGTCACCGGCGAGGGCCGCCTCGACCTCGATGACGTCGACACGCTCATCACCGAGCGGACCAAGGTCGTGTCGTTGACCTGGGTCTCCAACATGCTCGGCACGATCAACCCGCTTGATGTCGTGATCGCCAAGGCGCACTCCGTCGGTGCGCTGGTTGTTGTCGACGCCTCGCAGGCCGTACCTCAGATTCCGGTCGACGTCGCGGCGCTGGGGGCCGATTTCGTCGCCTTCACGGGGCACAAGGTTGTCGGACCGACCGGGATCGGCGTGCTCTGGGGTCGTTACGACCTACTGGCCGAGCTGCCGCCCTTCCTCGGGGGCGGGGAGATGATCGAGACCGTCACGATGGAGGCGTCCACGTACGCGCCGCCACCGGCGCGTTTCGAAGCCGGCACCCCGCCCATCGCGCAGTCGGTGGGTCTCGGAGCGGCGGTCGGCTACCTGTCGGCTATCGGCATGCACAACGTGGCCGCCCACGAGCAGCAGATCACCGCCTACGCGCTCGGCGCCCTGCAGGAGATCGACGGGCTGACGATCGTCGGTCCTCAGCAGGCCGTCGACCGCGGGGGAGCGGTGAGCTTCACGCTCGACGGCGTCCACCCCCACGACGTCTCGCAACTGCTCGACTCACGCGGTGTTGCGGTGCGCGCCGGTCATCACTGCGCCAAACCGCTGCACCTGCGGTTCGGGGTGCAGTCGACAACACGCGCATCGTTCTACCTGTACACAACCGAGCAGGAAATCGATTCGCTGGTCGAGGCGTTGTACGTCACCAAGAAGTACTTCGGGGCATAGGAGAGGGAGGCGACGATGAACGTAGATTCTCTCTACCAGGAGATCATCCTGGATCACTACAAGCACCCGCACGGTGCGGGGCTTCGCGAGCCCTTCGAGGCCGAGGTCCATCACGTCAATCCGACGTGCGGCGACGAGGTCACGCTGCGTGTGCACCTCGACGGCGAAACCGTCTCCGACGTCTCGTACGACGCGCAGGGCTGCTCGATCAGTCAGGCGTCCGTCTCGGTGCTCAACGACCTCGTCATCGGCAAGAGTGTCGACGAGGGCATGGCGGTGCTCGACAGCTTCACCGAGCTCATGCAGGGCAAGGGCAAGGTCGAGCCCGACGAGGACGTCCTCGAAGACGGCATCGCCTTCGCCGGCGTCGCCCAGTTCCCGGCCCGCGTCAAGTGCGCCCTGCTGGGCTGGATGGCCTGGAAGGACGCCGTCTCGCAGGCGCTTGTCACCAACTCAGCTTCTACTACGGGGGATCCCGCATGACCGACCAGACTCAGGTAGACCACTCCGACCTTCCCGAGGTGTCGACGGCTCCGTCCGGCGCGACCACCACAGAAGATGTCCTCGAAGCCATGAAGGACGTCGTCGATCCCGAGCTCGGCATCAACGTCGTCGATCTCGGACTCGTCTACGGGGCTGATGTCGACGAGCACAGCAACACCGTGCTGTCGATGACGCTGACCTCCGCAGCGTGCCCGTTGACCGATGTCATCGAGGACCAGACGCGTGCGGCGCTGGACGGCATCGTCAACGACTTCCGTATCGAGTGGGTCTGGATGCCGCCGTGGGGCCCCGACAAGATCACCGACGACGGTCGCGAGATGCTGCGCGCTCTCGGCTTCAACATCGGCTGACCCCCGCTCGCGAGTCACTGGATGACCGCTGGCGAGTCGATGGGTGACCAGACTCACCACACGATCGCCTCGCGACCGGTAATCCGGTGACTCGCGAGGGACGTAGGATGGGTGGGTGAGTTTCTACCAGCGGGAATGACGTCGAGCGCGATCTGCGCTCCGTCGACCCCTCTCACACCCCTCCATCACGAAGGTCTTCCATGCTCACCGTCTCCAATGTGGAGCTGCGCTTCGGCGCCCGCGTCCTGATGTCCGATGTCTCGTTCCGGGTCGACAAGGGTGACAAGGTCGGCCTGGTCGGACGCAACGGCGCCGGCAAGACAACCCTGACCCGCATGCTCTCAGGCGACGGACAGCCCGCCCAGGGCTCGATCACGTCGACCGGCAAGATCGGCTACCTGCCGCAGGATCCGAAGTCGGGCGACCTCGCCACGACGGCCCGCGATCGCATCCTCGGGGCCCGTGGCCTCGACGAAGCGCTCACCGCGATGCGCAAGGCCGAGCTCGACATGGGCTCGCCAGATCCGCACATTGCCGAGAAGGCCATGAAGGCGTACACCCGGGCCGACACGGCGTTCAACGCCGGCGGGGGTTACGCCGCCGAGTCAGAGGCGGCGACGATCTCGCACGCCCTCGGCTTGCCCGACCGGGTGCTCGAGCAGCCCCTGTCGACGCTCTCGGGCGGTCAGCGTCGCCGCATCGAACTGGCGCGCATCCTCTTCTCCGACGCCGACACCCTGCTGCTCGACGAGCCCACCAACCACCTCGACGCCGACTCGGTGACGTGGCTGCGTGGCTTCCTGAAGTCGTTCAGCGGCGGCATCGTGATCATCAGCCACGATGTCGACCTGATCGAGGAAACGGTCAACAAAGTCCTGTACCTCGACGCCAACCGCAGCACGATCGACATCTACAACATGGGCTGGGCCTCCTACGTCAAGCAGCGTGAGGCCGATGAGGCCCGCCGCAAGCGCGAGCGCGCCCTGGCCGTCAAGAAGGCCGATGCGCTGACATCGCAGGCCAACAAGTTCCGCGCCAAGGCATCGAAGGCCTCGACGGCGCAACAGATGCTGCGCCGCGCCGAGCAGCTTGTCTCGGGCCTCGAGGGCGAGCGGGTGCAGGACAAGGTCGCGAACATCAAGTTCCCGAAGCCCGCCCCGTGCGGCAAGACTCCGTTGATGGCCGAGGGCCTGTCGAAGTCGTACGGCTCGCTCGAGATCTTCCTTGACGTCGACCTCGCGATCGACAAGGGCAGCCGCGTCGTGATCCTGGGCCTCAACGGCGCCGGCAAGACAACGCTGCTGCGTATGCTCGCCGGCACCCTGCGGCAGGACAGCGGCGAGGTCATCCCCGGCCATGGCCTCAAGATCGGCTACTTCGCGCAGGAGCACGAGACGCTCGACACCTCGCGCACCGTGCTCGAGAACATGCAGGCGCAGGCGCCGCAGCTGACCGACACCGAGGCACGCAGCGTGCTGGGCTCGTTCCTGTTCAGCGGAGACGACACGTCGAAGCCGGCAGGCGTGTTGTCGGGCGGCGAGAAGACCCGCCTCGCGCTCGCCAGCCTGATCGTCTCCAGCGCCAATGTGCTGTTGCTCGACGAGCCGACCAACAACCTTGACCCCGCCTCCCGCGAGGAGGTGCTGCGCGCCATCCGCAACTACGAGGGCGCGATCGTGCTGGTCTCGCACGACGAGGGCGCCGTGCGGGCCCTGGAGCCCGACCGCGTCCTGCTACTGCCTGACGGTGATGAGGATCTGTGGTCCGAGGACTACCTCGACCTCGTGACGCTCGCCTGAGGTTCGACCTCAGGTGTGAACGGGCACCTGGGGCTCTGTGGCGGCGAAACCGTCGATGCGGGTGGGAGAGCGGCGCTCCTTGGCCTCGGCCCGGGCGAACCAGAAGTATCCGATGACCGCCAGCAGCGCGAAGAACCACCACTGAAGCGCGTAGAAGAAGTGGGGTCCTTGGCCGAGCTCCGGCTGAGGCTCTGCGGCCAGTGGAGTGGCCGGCGCGGGGGTCTGCGCCTGGAGGTTGACGTATCCGTCGGTGAGCTCGTAGGGGACGACATCGGCCAGCGCCTGGCTCGAGATCGCACGGATCTGACCGTCCGACGGTCGGACGGCATCGCTACCGGCGCCATTGTCCTGGCGCAGCCAGCCCTCGATCTGCACCACGCCGGATGGCGGCGGGGGAACGTCTGGCCGCTCGACGGTATTCTGCGTGGCCATCCAGCCACGGTCGACCAGCACAGCCTTCCCGGAGTCCAGCACCAATGGTGTGACGACATCGACGCCCGGAGCGCCGTCGCGGGTTGTGAACTTCACGGTGAGCTGGTTGTCGAGATCGTACGTTCCGGCCGCCGTGACGCGGGTCCACTCGTTGGTGCGATCAACGTCGGTTCCGTCGGGCAGGGCCGTTTCGAGATCCACCGGATCGGTCGAGAAATGCCGGATGATGGTGTCGTTCCGGTCGAGTCTCAGGTCGAGTTTGTGCAGCTGCCAGAACCCCAGACGGGTGCAGAGTGCGGCCAGCAGGATCACGAAGAGCGCGAAACCCAGCCACCGGGCGCTCATCATGAAGCGATACACACCCCGACGGTAGTTCGTGTCACCAACCACAGGTCAGCCGGGTTGGTGCCCCGCGCCTAGGATGGGGGGATGGAGCTGATCGACGGACACGGGCGTGTGGCCACTGATCTGCGTGTGTCATTGACCGACCGGTGCAACCTGCGATGCCAGTACTGCATGCCCGCCGAAGGGCTCGACTGGCTTCCGACCGACCAGACCCTCACCGACGACGAGCTCAACCGGCTCATCCGCATCGGCGTGGAGTTGCTGGGCATCCGCGATGTGCGCTTCACCGGCGGCGAACCGTTGCTGCGCCGCAGCCTTCCGGCGATCGTCGCCGCCGGTGAAGCGCACATCGCGGATGCCCAGCAACTC
>Ga0075364_10001421_pt1 | contig 12989 bp, 10 predicted proteins | sample EndMetdeltDD1764_FD_71517 | JGI IMG/M metagenome (GOLD analysis project Ga0075364, IMG submission 71517) | Populus endosphere microbial communities from Tennessee, USA - Endosphere MetaG P. deltoides DD176-4 | ecosystem: Host-associated > Plants > Roots > Endosphere | place: USA: Tennessee... | reverse complement strand
TGACCGGTGTGCGCGGATCAAGGTGGTTTACATACCAGAATTCACCCAACCCACGCTGGTATGTCTTGCTGAAGAACGCTGCCATGTCCGCGTCCATTTCGCCCTGACGAATAACAATTTCGGGTGGGATGAACGTTTTGTAATATGACACACCCGCCATAAAGAACAGGGATTGAATAGCCCGTTCCAGAGCAGGGGCGTCGTAGGTTACAAATGTGAAATCAAACTTGTAGCGCTCAGTAAAATGATAGGCGTCGTCGATGGCGTAATGCAGCTCAAGTGTGCCATCGGATGCATCGAAATTGTAGGAATCAAAGATAAATTGTTGGTAGTTGCTCATAGTTCGCTCACTGATTTTTTAAAGGCTAGGCCTCGCTCCTCAAAGTTGGTAAACATATCAAAACTAGGGAAGCCAGGCGAAAGTACCACCGCGTCGCCCGGTTTTGCCAAGGCTGTAGCTTCGTCGACGATCTGATCCATGGTGGCGGCGGTGCTCACTTGGAAATTATTCAAGCCTGCCGCATCCAGTTCACTGGCCAGCCGTTCGGCAGAGGCCCCGACCAAGAGCATCGCCCGTACGCTATCGCGTTCGTTATGAATGCCGGCTACCATCTCTTCCAGGGCTAAATTGCGGTCAAAACCACCCAAAATCATTACCTTACTGCCAGCGATAGCTTGAGCTGCTGCTGCGGCGGCGGGTGGTGCGCTTGCAAATGAATCATTGAAGTAACGGATGCCATTATGCTCACGAACGAACTCAAGCCGGTGGGGCAGGCCGGTAAAGGAGGTGAGTACACTGGCTATCACATCGGGTTTTTGGAAGATCTGCCAGACAATAGTGGCAGCAGCACAGGCGTTTTGCCAATTGTGCTTGCCAAGTAGTTGCAGGTCGTCAACAGCGCAGATTTCCTGGTCGTCGATTACGATGCGGCCGTCTTCCATGTAGGCACCCGGCGGCGCAAAATAGGGGATCTTTTTACCTGGACTGGTGCTTGCGATGGCGTGCGAGCGTTCATTGTCAGCGAAGTAAATTGCAGTGTCGGCGGCTTCCTGATGCCCAAATAAGTTCTGTTTGGCGCTGAAGTATTTTTCAGCCGTATGGTGCCAGGTGAGGTGCTCCTCGGCCATCATCAGGCAGGCAGCGAGTGGAACACGCGCCGTAAAGTCCTGTAGCTGGTAGCTGGAAAGTTCGAGCACTACCCATGCATCTTCAGTGAGCTGGCCCAGGAAGTCGAAGGGCGAATTGCCAATATTGCCACCCAGAAATACCTTGTAGCCCGCAGTTTCCAGCATGAGCTTGGTCATCGTCGAGGTGGTGCCCTTGCCCTTAGTACCGGTAATGCCGATGATGTTACGGGTCGGACAGACTTTTACGAACTCGTTGACCACGGTTGTAATCTTGTGTTCGATGCCCGGGTTCGGGCTGATAAGCACCTCTGGCGGGATACCAGCTGAACGCACGACCACGTCAAAGCGGGCCAGATTATGCAGGTAGTGTTCGCCCAGCTGAGAAGCGACATTTTCGGGAAGGGCCACGTCAGTATTGTGATCACAGACAGTGATATGCGCCCCTTGTTCTTGCCAGTAGTGCAGCGCCGAGCGGCCCTCTATGCCAAAGCCAATAATTGCGACATTCATAGCTCTATTTTACAGAGTATTCCCTTAAACCGCTAACTTGGACTTAACAAGTTCGGCTACTTGGCGAGGGGTCATATCAGCCTTTAGGATGATAGCCGTGACGCCTAGGCCTTTTACCTGTGGTGGAATTTCTTGTTCGCCCCGGTTGGTCAGGATGATTACCTTGAGGTCTTTACCCCATTCGGTCTGTCGCAACTTGGCGAGCATTTCCTCGCCGGCCATCACCGGCATCATGAGGTCCAGGAGAATAATGGTGGGGCGCATCTTTTCAACCAATTCAAGACCGAGTGCTCCGTTTTCAGCCGTTTCGACAGTGTAGCCTTCCGCCTCAAACTTGATGCGGTACATCTGGGAGATGGCCTGGTCGTCCTCGATGATTGCAATTTTAGTGCTCATAGGTCCCCTCGCTTATTCCTTCTAGTGTAGCATTTTTAAATGATGGCTAATACATCAAGTTGGCGATCTGCCAATTATCTCTTCTACGATCTGTACTATCTGTGCTGGCGTGTGGTGGGCCTTTACTATGTACCGATCAACGCTAAAAAAACGAAGCGCCGGGGGCGCTTCTGTCTTACTTATATTAGTCAAGATAACTACTCGAGGTTCGCTTCCCCATTCTTCTGCTCGCATTAGGGCGAGCATTTCCGACCCGTTCATCACCGGCATCATCAGATCCAGTAATATCAAATGCGGCCGGAATTGTTTGATCTTTTCCAGACCCTCTAATCCGTTAGAGGCAACAGCAACTTCATAGCCTTCACGCTCAAGCTTGAGCCGATATATAAATTGCAAATCGTGGTCATCCTCCACGACAATTACTCTATGGCCGGTGGACATCTATCCTCATTTTTAAAAGTTAGTTAGGGATATACCCAGTAGTAACATACAATTACCTCCGTTCGCAAGGGGGTTATGGTTGAGGGTTTGCCGAGAGTTGAACTTGACTAATATGGTTTTTAGTAGTATTATACGAACAGTATCTCTGTATTCAGGGATCGCAAGTTAGTAGATTAAAGCGACACCAAGCGGCAAAACCGCTGGTGTCGTTTTTTGTTTACATCAACAACTCGGTAAATGGATTGAGTTGGCAATGTCACATAATATAACTTCCGCATATCTTTACGAGCATACGCTCACTTCCCGTGCCCCATATTTATATGGTGATATCCAACTGATGGTGGAGTAAATGAAAGAAACTGATGAAAAGAACTGGCTGGAGAAAATAGCTCTAGCTGGTGGTTTTGAGACGCCTTTTTTGCTTACTGATTTGTCTATTGCGCAGAATCGCGTCCGTACATTAAAAGAGTTATTGCCTCGCGTAGAGGTATATTACGCCATTAAAAGCAACAACGACCCTAAGCTGCTCAAGGCTTTAGATGGGTTAGTTGCTGGCTATGACATCGCGTCCGCCGGCGAATACCGCCAGCTAGCCAAGCTTGGCGTGGCTGCCGACCGTATCGTCTACAGTAACCCTGTAAAGATCCCTTCGCATATTGCTGAAACGCACAAAGCCGGGGTGGACTGCTTTGCGGTCGACAGTCTCGTTGAGATTGAGAAGCTGCGGTTGCATGCACCTGGCTCTACTGTTAACTTGCGCTTGAAAACTCCCGACTATGGTAGTAAATTCCCGCTTTCTTCGAAATTTGGCGTTGACGCTGCACATGCAGCCAACTATGCCAACGTTGCCCAGGATGCTGGTTTACAGGTTAAGGGATTGACCTTCCATGTCGGTTCCCAATCCGAAAATCCCCACTCATGGGAAGCTGCCATCAAGATGTGTGGCGAACTCATTAAAGACTTGGCTGCCAAGGGCGTCAAGATCGAATTCCTTGACCTGGGCGGCGGCTTACCTGCTGTCTACGAAGACGTAGCGCTTACGGTGGTGGAAGCTGCCAAGGCCATCAATAAGGCTCTCGATGAGCACATCCCGGCTGATATTCGCATTATCGTAGAGCCTGGCCGCTACATTTCCGCTAACACCAGTGTGCTTGTCACCTCTGTTATCGGCCGTGAACACCGGACCGGTACCGACTGGCTCTACATCGACATGGGCGTGTTCCAGGGGCTTATCGAGCCGCTTGAAATCCCTGGCTGGCGTTACCCTATTTTTACCGACAAGCCAAAGAAGGGCTACCACAAGTCGTTTGTGCTGACCGGCCCGACCTGTGATGCCTACGACACGCTCGGAAATGACTACATGCTGCCATCTGACCTGAATGTGGGCGATAAGTTGTATATCGGTGCCACAGGAGCCTACTCACTTGTGTACGGATCTCAATTTAACGGTTTTGAAGTGCCAAAGACGTATTACGTCGGCGAGGAGAATAAATAGATGACTATGATAGCAGAGCCACCGGCACGGGTTCCTTCTGAGGCGCTACCAGCGGGCTCAGCTGAGCGCGTACCTAGCAATATTGAAATGCAGCTCTTAACTCAGCCACCGGAAGTGCTAACTACGACGTTTGAGGGCTACCCCCTTTGGGAGTCAGCAGCGAGCGTGGAGGCGCAGGTATTTATTGACTGCGGCTATGTCGAATCCAAGGAAGATCTTACCAGAGAATATGCCCCCTATGTTGCCCGAACCACTATGATGGGGCTGGTAATAGGCGAAGACGTCAGGGGTGCTACCCGCGTGAGTGACCGTACCGAAGGAGTGGGGAAATATGGCTTCAAGACACTCAATGACGCTGATGCTGGCCGGCTAATACTGAGCGCAAGCGGGCTGGAGATCGTAGAAGGCCTGGATCTCGACAGAATTCAGGAAGTAGGCACCATTGCCATGGAACAAGAGCTGAGGGAGCTACATGCACTTAAGCTATCCGGCTATTTGTATGAAGCCATCTACAACCGCGGCGTTGCCTACGGTCATACGCATACCATTGCCAGCTTCGATAAAAAATACTTTGCCGGCTTCCGCTTCCATTTCCGTCCAGCCGTAGTTCCCCTGGGGCCAGCTGTGCAATACATGGGCTCTCCGACTGTGCCAGCAATCATCGACCACTCCCTAATCGATCCAGCCAAGTTCCATTAAGCATAAGTGCCATTGACTTAATGCCTGAATGTAGGCATAAATTAGATCATGGATATTGACCTAGTCATACTTGTGACCAGCGGTGTCGCAAGTATGCTGCTGGCAGCGCTGGTGCTGATCCGAAACGCCAAGGCGAAGATCAATCAGATATTCGGCCTGTTTGCCGGTTCAATCGTGGTGTGGGCTATCTCTAATTATTTTGCGGATAATGGCTCTGCAGACACGACCTTGTTCTTTACGCGCCTGACGTTCGCGCTAGGTATCCCTATCTCATATGCAGCACTGTTGCTGAGCGCGAATTTCCCGAAAGAGGGACTGCCAAAGCGCAAAGGTATTTACAGCGCGTTCCTGTACGGCATCATGATATTCGTCGGTATTATCTGTTTTACCCCGTTCATGGTGCCCGATGCCACCAAGGGGTTGCATGGCGCCCAAATTGAAACCGGGCCGCTGTACCTTACCTATCTGTTGATGGTGATTGTGGTGCTGACGCGTATCGTCAGCAACTTCAAACGGCAGTACAAAACAGCCAACTTTGTACAAAAGCGCCAGATCAACGTGGTTATTTTGAGCATTGTTTTGTATGCGATCTTCGCAGTCCTGTCCAACATTATTATTCCGTTCATCATAAATGACTGGGCCAGCAGCCGTTTTGGGCCACTGTCCGCCCTGATTACCGTGGCGCTTATCGGCTATGCCATCGTCAGACATGGTTTGTTCGATATCCGCCTGGTCATAGTCCGCTCGGTCGCGTATCTTCAGGTGCTGCTGATCGTAGCTCTGTTGTACGGCTTTGTGGTGCTCGGGGTCACAGGCCTTATTTTTGATACGGATATCCCTACCAGCACCCAGATAGTCCTGTCCCTTGCGACAGGCTTTTCAGTATTATTGTTCCCTTATCTAAAGCGGGGTATCGATCGTCTGACCAACCGACTGTTGTACCGTGATGCCTATGACCCCGAGATATTCTTCAAGGATATCAACCAGATATTGGTAACTAACACCGACCTTGCGAAACTGGCCAAGAGCGTTGGTGAGGTCGTGGAAAAGAACTTGAAGTCAGATTATTGCAGCATTGTATTGAAAAGCGCCGACGGCCATACGGCCCGCATCTTAGGGCCAGCCGACCGTACCGGCAAGCAATCGCTGGATATCCATCATATCGAGGCCTTGGCCGCCCACCACGAGGAGGTAGTGGTAACAGACGCTTTGCAGCCCCAGGACCACGAGCTCCGGGCACTCTTACAGAAGAATAATATTGCCATGCTCGTCCGCCTGGGCAAGCAGGATCAGCCAGTTGAAAACCTGGGATACATCGCGTTTGGGCCCAAAAAGAGTGGCAACCAGTACAACTCTCAGGACGTTAAGGTGGTGGACGCTATGTCTGACGCCCTCGCGATAGGTATCCAGAACGCCCTGCGCTTTGACGAAATCCAGCGCTTCACCGAAACACTACAGGCGAAAGTAGAAGAAGCCACCCGCAAGCTGCGCCATTCTAACGACAAACTACGCGCCCTGGACCAGACGAAAGACGACTTCATCAGTATGGCGTCCCACCAGCTGCGTACGCCGCTTACCTCAGTTAAAGGGTATGTCAGCATGGTTTTGGATGGGGACGCAGGCAAGATCACAACCTTGCAGCGCAAGCTGCTCAACCAGTCGTTTGTGAGCTCGCAGCGCATGGTTTACCTTATCTCTGACCTCTTGAATGTTTCCCGGCTACGCACCGGCAAGTTCGTCATTGAGCCGATCCCCACTAATTTGGCCTCAGTAATTGAGGGAGAGCTTGAACAGTTGGTTGAAACGGCTAAAAGCCGCAATCTTAACCTTATCTACGAAAAGCCCGAACACTTCCCAACCTATCTGTTCGACGAAACAAAGCTCCGCCAGGTAATCATGAACTTCGTGGATAACGCTATCTATTACACCCCAAGTGGGGGCAAAATCGTGGTCAGCCTGACCGAAAAGCCCCAAACCATCGAATTTACCGTCACCGATAATGGTATGGGCGTGCCCAAGCAGGACCAGCCTCATCTGTTTACGAAGTTCTTTAGGGCACACAATGCCCGTCGCGCCCGCCCAGATGGCACTGGGTTAGGTCTGTTTATGGCTAAAAAAGTAGTCATAGCCCAGGGTGGTGCCATTATCTTCAGGAGTCAGGAAGGCAAGGGCAGCACCTTCGGCTTCAGCTTTGCGAAGAAACGTTTACAACAGCCTCCCGAGAGTAAGTAACCTCTGTTAAATACGTAAACCAGTTTATATTTTGTTCTTGATGGCGTGACATAAAATTGCTATCATTGCCAAAACAAATAGTTATATAACAGGCTAACAGGGTGTGGAGTATTGACAATATAAGCCCGTTATGTTAATATAACTTACGAAACACGAGGAGGTGGTTCTATGAGTAATAAATTCACGCGTTTCGTTAAACGTAACGCAAAAAATATAGTAGTAGGTGGTGCATTCCTGTTCGCAATGGCAGGTGCCGCTGGCCTTGGCCTCGCTACTAAACAATCAGGTTCTGCCGCCGGCGTTCGTGACTCGGGTACAAACCCTATCATGAACAAGGGAAGCATTGGCTGTTTGAGTCTGTCAGAATGTGTTTCTGACATCAAGGCTAACAACCCTTCAGACCTGGATAACATCTATAACTATTTTGGTCTGAGTAAGAGTGAATACACTCGTTTTGCCCAGACAGCTAAGCTGGGTAAGGTATATAAAGACGGTCGTATCGTTGTAGACGGCCAGACCGTAGCTACCAACGCTTGGAGCACCGGTCGTAACAAGTTTAACAGCCAGCGTGTTGCCTATAAGATCGACGGTAAGACTTACTATAAGAGTTCTACCAAGACCGCATTCGCATCGAACAGTATTGACGCATTCGTCATGTTTACCGACAAGGGTACTGTAGAATTCGCTATGCTGACTGCCTGTGGTAACCCTGTATGGGGTGATAACCAGACTCCTGAGTATGGTTGTAAGGCCCTGAACAAGACTGCTGTTTCTGGCAAGCAGAACACCTATGACTTCACTACTACCCTTAAGCCTTCTAAGTTGGCTACCCTCGACAAGTTGGTATACAGCTTCAACGACGGTTCTAAGGATGTAACTACCAAGAGTGCTTCTGATAAAGTTACTCACCAGTTCACTAAGGCTGGTACCTACACTATCACCGTAACTGTTTCTTACAAGTTGCCTGGCGGTAAGGTAGTAAGCGTTAAGTGTCAGACTACCGTTACCGTAGTAATGCCTTACTACACCTGTGACGCAGTTACCGCTCGTGCATTGAACGACGAGAAGACAAGCTTCCGCTTTACTGTTAAGACTAGCCAAGGTAATGGCGCAACCCTCAAGGATGCTGACTTTACTCTGGATGGCAGCAGCACCGTTACTGGCGTAACTGTTAAGGACGAAGATGGCAACATCTACCGTGAGTACGACTTCGCTCGTGACGGTAAAGACCACACCGTAGTCGTAAAGGTTAACTTCAACCTGGCCGACGGTATACAGAGCAAGTCTTGTGAAGCTAAGATCACTTCAGGCAAAACACCTGAGTGTAAGCCTGGTATCCCTGAAGGCAGCCCTGAGTGTCAGCCCGACGAATGTAAGCCAGGTGTACCAACTGGCAGCCCCGACTGTGAAGAATACAAATGTCCTATCCCTGGTAAAGAAGACCTTCCTAAGGAAGAGTGTGTAGAAACACCTCCTGTTGAGGAACTTCCTAAGACCGGTATGGGCAGCCTCCTTGGCCTCTTCGCTGGTACCTCAGCTGCTGGTGCAGTCGCTCACCGAGTATTTACTCGCCGCCGCGACAGCTAGTTCCACAAACCTGTGGATAAGCGGTAGCCAATGCAATGCAAATGTGCTACAGTTACCAATAACGAGCATTGACTGACCGCTCTAGAACAAATCTCTACAAAAATCCCCGGTTGCACCCCGGGGATTTTTATTTGGTTGTTGCCGTGGCCTTGCCGGTTTGCCAGGCTAGAACTCGTAGTCCTTGCCTTGGAGCAGATTGACCAGCATGCCAGTGTGCGTGTAGTAGTTCATGACACTGAAGAGCAGGAAGATGACGCCGCTGGTCATCCAGGCCCAGATCATGACCTTGGCATAGATGCTGTTGCGGGCCCTGAGGGCGAATGGTGCCAGCAGGCAGCCTAGCGCGGCAAAGCCGTAGATAATGCCGAAGAAGGTGTTTTCTATTTCGGGCTTGTCGTAGAGCAAGCCGGTAATGGGCTCTTGCTCCGGTGCTCCACCTACCAGCATAAAGCGGAAAATCGCTGCGGTGCAGGCGACCAGGATCATGCCTAGGGCGAATACTACCCAGGATACGGGTGCTAGAGTGCGAGTTAGGTTAAGCTCAGCTGCGTCGGCAGCTTTTTTGTTGTCTCCGCCCAGCGCATCAATGGTGGCTCGATTGCGCCACAGGTACACCGATGCACCCAGCAACAGGACGCCCAGTAGCACGCACGGTTCCGCAAAGATAATGTTGATTGGCGGATTGGCCGTAAGCGGCCAGGTGGTGGCCATCAGGGTGCTTAGGAAGGTGAGCGGCAAACCAATGGCCGCAAATGTCACTGCCCAGCCCTCGGCTGCCACAGGTTGCCTGGCGTACAGTTTACGGATGAGCAGCGGTACGAGGATCAAAGCGAGCCCGGCGCAGACGCCCATTAAGGTGTTATATAAGATCATCTGAGAATCTCCTGTTTATGAGCTTAGTGTAACTGTCCGCTTACATCACCACCGCAATATTTTTCATTGCAGCTTATTGCCCGCTTATGCTAAGTTGTAAAGTTATTTACGAATGAATCTTCCATTTCTGCCCCTGTTATGGTACAATTGACCAGTCCAAACAGCCGCGGGCAGTTGCTCAACATGCTGCCTGCGTTATGGTCCCATCGTCTAGCGGTTAGGACACCGGGTTTTCATCCCGGCAACAGGGGTTCGATTCCCCTTGGGATCACCAAAGAAAGAACGTCACTCCCAAGGTGGCGTTTTTTCTTTGGTGCTTTCACTCGTGAAAGTCGAACCCCAGGTTCGATAGCCAGGAGCTCACACAGGTGCTGGCACCGAGTAAGCGACGCAGATATATGCGAAGCATATTCCCCTTGGGATCACCATAAGAGAATTTTTAGTGGTTACAACCAATCTAGAAAAAACGCCCCTGCAGTAGGGGTGTTTTTTGTGTTCCAGAAAATATTAATCCTGCCCGAACACTCTGTTGAGGTAGCCTGCAATGATGTTATTATTAGTGCAGTTTATAAGAGTTGGAGCTACTCGGTGAAGAATGATGTAATTGAACTACCTTTCAGAGTTTCTGCTCGTACTGCGCGATTGATCGGACGTGAGAACGTCAGCAATGCTGATGGTGCAATTATTGAGCTGGTAAAAAACTGCCACGATGCTGATGCAACCAGCGCTCTCATCTTCTTTAGTGGAGACGATCTGTACATAATCGACAACGGTCATGGTATGGACGAAGCTACCATACAGAACGTATGGATGACGATTGGCACAAACAACAAGGAGGCGACGCCACTATCTCCGAAGAATCGCGTCAAGTCTGGGGCTAAGGGTATAGGTCGCTTTGCACTCGACAGATTAGGCAAAAAAGTTGAGATGCTAACCTTGCCTAGAGATGCAACGCTTGGCTACAGGTGGAAGATTGACTGGTCTGCATTTGAAACCGAAGCTTCCGCGACAGTAGGAGATATTAAGGCTACCCTTGAGAGAGTTGAAGGGTTGAGCCTTGGCGGCTATCTTCCACTCGATAAAAAGGACGTGATAGCTTTTCCGAATGGAGGAACCATACTCCGTATATCAAATCTGCGTGACGACTGGAGCCTAGACGCCCTAAAAGAACTCTATAGCAACTTAGAGCTACTAGTTCCACCAGTTGAAGAAGATTCCTTCGGAATAATAGTACTAGCTAATAGCTATCCAAATGAGCTAGGCGCAGTAAGGCCGCTAATAAATACTGACTTTGATTACCGACTTGATGCTACCTATGATAGTTCAACGAAGAAAATTACGGCAACGCTCGAACGCAACGAACTGGATGTTGATCTGATTGAGAAGTATTACTCCGACGTTTTCAAGCAGAAAGCAATGCGCGAAAGTCCGTACACCCTAGATGATTTTAAGGCAAAGAAATTTACTCGCGAATACAGCGTCAGTGAAGTCTTACCTGGCTACAAAGACCACAAGCAGCTATTGAGCACCATTGGTGATATGAGGTTCAGTATTACCTTTGCTAAGAAATCACTGTCGAAAGAAGATGACAAGGACGTCTATCCGTACAGAGCTGTCGAGTATGCAAGCCGAAGCGACTGGCTTACTAGATTCAGCGGTATAAGAATTTTCCGTGATAATTTCAGAGTACGTCCTTATGGCGAGAAAGGTAACGATTGGCTCAGGCTAGGACAGCGCCAGGCGTCCAGCCCGCAAGGCCCAGGACAAAGACTCGGCGCTTATAGAGTACGCCCCAATCAGGTAGCTGGTAGCGTACATATATCCAGAGTGTATAACAGTGCTCTTGAGGATAAATCGAGCCGAGAAGGAATTCAGGAGAACGCCGCTTTTGATTTACTAAAAGAGCTTACAGTCGGAGTAGTAAGTCTGTTGGAGCGAGATCGCAACATTGTGATGTTCAACTTCAGGCAGCTCTGGAAGCAAAACAATCCACAGGAAATTAAGAAAGAAAAGGGGCGCAGCGCTTCCGATGAAGTTCGCCAGGCTGTCTCTAATAATGAGTCACATGTTGATGTAACAGTAGCTAGTAATCTTGCTGATGCGAATGAGGTTCTCTCAACAGAAGTAAAAGAGAAGGATGAGGAGATAGCAGTACTTAGAGGCCTCGCCAGTGCTGGTTTGGTTACGGCTGCAGTCGCCCACGAACTCAGGGGCATAGAGAACATCCTAGCCTCTCGCAACGCGGACCTTAAGAAACTAATAACACCCTACATCACCGACGCTGACTTAGCTGGGGTTCGAGATGCGTTTAACCCTTATGTCATGCTGTCCGAAATGGAACAGACCGATAAGAATCTGCACGACTGGTTGAAATATGCCCTGATGCCACTGAAACGTGATCGTAGGCAGACAAAAACTATATATCTAAGTGAGTACTTTACGCACCTTACTGGCACATGGAGCAACCTACTTGATGAGCGCCAGATTGAGCTCAAAGTAGGCAAGATAGATGAAGGCTATAGCGTACGGATGTTCTTAATTGACCTCGATACAATCTTTAATAATATGATTATAAATTCTATCGAGTCCTTTTCTCGAAAGAGAGATAAAGCCCCCCGCCAAATTAGCATATCCATAGCTGACACCGAGGGCTTTTACGAGATTCAATTCCAAGACAACGGTGCAGGTTTGGATGAGGGCTTCAGAAAGAGGCCGGAGGATATTTTCTTGCCTCAGGTCACGAGTAAGCGGGACAGTGCGGGCAATATAACCGGCACAGGAATGGGTATGTATCTCATAAAGAACGTTACCGAAGAAAATCAGGGCTCGGTTCAAATAATGAATTCTATAAAAGGCTTTTCATTACTCATTAAGTTGGCTAAGCGTGAAGGCTAAGTTGTATGTATAAAATTGTCTACATTGACGACGAGCTAACTGATATACATAAGTTTGAACGTGACATGGACGGAATTTTTGAGGTTGAGCCTATCCAAATTAAACAGGATACTGTACTCGACGACCTGATTATTCAACTTACTAGTGGCGATTTCGACTATTTAATTGTAGATTTTCATTTAACCGATAGGACAAACTGCGGCTACAACGGAGACTCTATTCTGAAGCGATTTCTTGATGAGCTACCTCATTTCCCGGCAATGATGCTTACGAATTTTGACGAGAGCGCCATAAAAAGCGCTAGAGACCTCGACGTTGATAAGATACACAGCAAATTCTCTACGGATGATGAGCAACGCCTATTTGTTACGCGTGTCGAGGCTAAAATTAAACAATATCAGGAAAGAAAGAAAAGCGCCGCAGATAGACTTATCCAGCTTAAAGAGAAGTCTGCTAGTGCAGAGTCACTGACCGCCAACGAGGAAGAGGAGGCGTTGGAGCTAGATACATTTTTGGAAGAAACATTAGATGCAAAATCTCCAGACCTTGCCAAGGCAATTCTATCCTCTAATACCTCACGTCTGGACACTCTTCTAACAAAAACAGATACTTTGATTGAGAAACTTGAAGATTATGAAAACGTTCAGAAATAAGCATCCTCAGAGAACTTATTCGGGTACCGCCAAGGATAAATATACGGACTACCACCCTGAGCTTAGAGAAGATTTTAATC
>Ga0075364_10001420_pt1 | contig 12991 bp, 11 predicted proteins | sample EndMetdeltDD1764_FD_71517 | JGI IMG/M metagenome (GOLD analysis project Ga0075364, IMG submission 71517) | Populus endosphere microbial communities from Tennessee, USA - Endosphere MetaG P. deltoides DD176-4 | ecosystem: Host-associated > Plants > Roots > Endosphere | place: USA: Tennessee... | reverse complement strand
ACGTCCGAACCGTACACCTTGGTGGCCTTCTCACCGGCAAACACTTCCATCCAGTGGATTTTTTTCTTGCCGCCGTAGGCTTTTTCTACTGCTGCATCGACCACTTTGATCATGACCGGGGTGATGTCACCGCCAATACCATCGCCCTCGATGTAAGGGATGACGGCCTGGTCAGGCACGTTGAGCGAGAAATCCGCGTTGACCGTAATTTTCTGGCCCCCAGTGGGCACCTTGATATGTTGGTAAGACATGAATACTCCAATTGCTCCGATGTGTTTCGGGTGGTGGACAACCTCTAATTCTATATCCATCAGCGAAAGCTGGCTTGCTCAGGCAGGAATCTGCCTTGAGAACGGCGTAAAATGGGGCCTTGGTTTTTCTGAGCAAGGCCCGCAACCGGTATGTATAACCCTTCCCGAGAGCAAGTGCGCGAGTTTTTCATCGACACCTGGCGCAAGCATCGCGCGTTGGAGGTGCTGACGCCGCTCGAATCCATGGCGCTCGACTGGATCATCGAGCATCCCGAATACCACGCGATTCTCGAAGATCCGGCGGCGCGTTCGGGCGAGTACACGGTTGAGGAAGGTCAGACCAACCCCTTCCTGCACTTGTCCATGCATTTGGCGATCGCCGAACAATTATCCATCGATCATCCACCCGGCATACGCGCAGCCTATCAGCAGCTCGTCGGCCGCATGTCGGCGCACGAAGCGGCGCACGAGATCATGGAGTGCTTAGGACGCGTGGTATGGGAGGCGCAACGGCTCGGCACCCCCCTGGACAGCGACACCTATATCGACCTGATTCGCCAGCGTGTCAGCCGGTGAACCCGGTGTAGATCAACGACGGATACCGAGGTCGCTGGGTTGGCTGGCAAGCCATGCCGACACATTCTTGATATCTTGCGCCGACAATTGCGTGGCGAACGCGCCCATGATCGGATTGGTACGCGAATTCGCGGCACCCGCACCGGCGGCACCGCGCTGATACGCCCGCAAGGCGTGCGCGAGGTAATCCGCGTGCTGACCGGCCAGAATGGGGTACGACGGGTCAATCGACGTCTTGGCGTCTGCGCCGTGACAGGACGCACAGTTGAATTTGTCGTAGACGGCTTTGCCGGGATGGAGTTCGGCGGCGGTGGCCGACGATCCGATAAAGGCTAACGATAGGGCCGCGAAGGCTAAGGCGTGACGTGTCATCTCGAGCCCGTATTATTTAAGATTGGCGTAGTAGGCGGCCAGATCGGCAATGTCCTCATCGGACAGACTTCCGGCAATGGCATCCATCGTGGGATGGTTACGGGCACCCGATCGGTAAGCTTCCAGTGCGACCTGAATATAGCGAGCGTTCTGGCCGGCGATCATGGGCACGTGGTACACCTCGGGAAACGACGCTTTGTATCCCTTGATTCCATGGCATCCGATGCACATGGAAACTTTGTCTCGGGCCGCCTGAACGTCGCCAACGGGCGCATCCGCAGCGCTGGCTTGACCCGCGATCGCACAGGAGGCGATCAAGGCGAAAGTGGACATCATGCGTAATGGCAAAGTTGGCAACTTCATGTAAGGGCTCTTGTTTTAGCTACTTCCGTTTCCGGGAAACCGTCCCGGTCGCAAAACCCGACGATTGTACGATAATTGGTTAGAGAACTTGTCAATCTGGAAATTATGATCCCACCGGATCAAAAAGTGAGCACTTAATGACCCTGCGCGCCTCCTCCTCCGACGCCACTTCTGGTGTGACCCGATTCGAAGGCACTGAGCGATATGTTGCCACGAATGATCTGAAACTGGCAGTCAACGCGGCCCTGACGCTGCAACGCCCGCTCCTGATCAAGGGCGAACCCGGCACAGGCAAGACCATGCTTGCCGAGGAAGTGGCCGCCAGTCTGGGCAGACCGCTCGTCCAGTGGCACATCAAATCCACCACCAAGGCGCAACAAGGTCTCTACGAATACGACGCCGTATCGCGCTTGCGCGACTCTCAACTCGGTGACGAGAAAGTCCGCGACATCGGCAACTACATTGTCAAAGGGGTACTCTGGGAAGCCTTCCAGGCACCCGAACCTGTGGTTCTGCTGATCGATGAAATCGACAAGGCGGATATCGAGTTTCCCAACGACCTGTTGCGCGAGCTCGATCGCATGGAATTTCACATCTACGAGACGCGCGAGACGATCCGTGCGGTGCATCGGCCGCTGGTCATCATTACGTCGAATAACGAGAAAGATTTACCCGATGCGTTTCTCAGGCGCTGCTTTTTCCACTACATCCGCTTCCCCGATCCGGACACCATGCGCGACATCGTGGCGGTCCATTTTCCGCAGCTTCGTGATGACGTGCTTCAAGCGGCGTTGAACGTGTTCTTCACGCTGCGCGATGCGCCCGGCCTGAAGAAAAAACCCTCCACGTCCGAATTGCTCGACTGGTTGCATTTGATCCTGGCCGAAGAGATCGAGGCAGACGCGCTGCAACCTGGCCAGGGCGACGCGCTCCCACCGCTTGCCGGTGCGTTGCTCAAAAACGAACAGGACGCCCATCTTCTGGAACGACTGGCCTCGATGAGCCGAATGGGCCAGCGCCGTTAAGGACGTCCGACATGCTGATCGACTTCTTCTACCACTTGCGCGCCCATCGCCTGCCGGTCTCGGTCAAGGAGTATCTGACCTTGGTGGACGCCTTGCGCCATGGGCTTGGCGCCCCGGAAGTCGAATCGTTTTACTTCTTGGCACGCACGGCATTGGTCAAAGACGAATCGTTGTTCGATCGTTTCGACCAGGCATTCGGTGTGTTTTACCGTCAGGCGCAGGCAAGCCAGGCAAGCCGTCCCGACGTGCCGCCCGATTGGCTCACCAATGCGCTCAAACGCACGTTCACCGACGAAGACAAGGCGGCGCTGGAAAAGCACGGTTGGGACGCGCTCATGAAACGTTTCGAGGAAAGGCTCAAGGAACAGAAGGCGCGTCACGCGGGCGGCAACAAATGGATCGGCACGGGCGGCACCTCACCCTTCGGTCACAGTGGTTACCATCCGGAAGGCATTCGCATCGGCGGCCCCTCTGCGGGGCATCGCACAGCCGTCAAGGTGTGGGAGCAGCGCGAGTTCAAGGACTACGATGATCAGGTACAGCTCGGCACGCGCAGCTTCAAAGTCGCGTTGCGGCGATTGCGACGGTTTGCCCGCGATAGCGCGGACATGGAACTGGACCTGGATGGCACGATCGTGGGCACGGCGCGCAACGCCGGCCACCTCGACCTCAAGATGGTGCCGGAGCGGCGCAACGCCGTAAAAGTCTTGATGTTGCTGGATGTCGGCGGCAGCATGGACGATCACATCAACCGTGTGGAGGAGTTGTTTTCTGCCGCGCGCAGCGAGTTTCGCCACCTGGACGTTTTCTATTTCCACAACTGTCCATATGAATCACTGTGGCGCTCGAACACGCGCCGTCACAGCGAGCGCATGGACACCTGGGATGTCCTGAGAAAATACAACGCCGACTGGCGACTCATCATTGTGGGCGATGCCACGATGAGCCCCTACGAAATCTTGCAGCCTGGCGGGTCGGTCGAGCATTACAACAAAGAGTCGGGCGCAGACTGGATCGCGCGGATCACCGAAACCTGGCCCAAGTCGGTATGGTTGAATCCCGAGCCTTCGGCATCGTGGCAATACCGGCAATCCATCGCGCTGCTGCGGGAACTGATGGGATCGCGAATGTACCCCGTCACGGTCGCGGGCATCGAAGCGGCCATGCGTACTTTGGTCAAGTAGCGCTATCAGTCGGGAAGTGCCTATACACTCTGTGCATGTTCGACACCTTATCAGGATCCAAACCCATGCTACTTCCCGAACGCCGGTCGAGCCTGCCGGGCCGATCTTTCGCGGCTGCACTGGCTTTATCCCTGTTTGCCCTCGTCGGCACACAAGCGTTTGCCAAAACGCCTCCCGCCGCGCCGGATACCGCTGCAAAGACCGCTCCGGCCGCCACCCCCTCCGCTGCGACGAGCACTGCGCCCGAGCGCATCACCAGCATCGAAGGTATCACCGAATATCGTCTGCCCAATGGGCTGCGCGTTTTGCTCGCACCCGATCCCAGCAAACCCACGACGACCGTCAACATGACGTACCTGGTCGGGTCCAAACATGAAAACTATGGCGAGACGGGTATGGCCCACCTGCTCGAGCACATGTTGTTCAAGGGGACAAAGAATATCCGCAACGCGCTTGGTGAATTTTCCCGGCGCGGCTTGAGTGCCAACGGATCGACGTCGGCCGATCGCACCAACTACTACGCCTCGTTCAGTGCCAACGACGATACGCTGGACTGGTATATCGGCTGGCAAGCCGACGCCATGGTCAACTCGCTCATTCTGCGCGAAGATCTGGACTCGGAAATGACCGTCGTTCGCAACGAAATGGATCGGGGCGAGAACAGCCCTTTCCGTATCCTGATGCAGAAAATGCGTGCGGGCGCCTACGAATGGCATAACTACGGCAAGAGTACGATCGGCGCCCGGTCCGATGTCGAGAACGTCGACATCGACCAGTTGCAGGCCTTCTATCGGCTGCACTATCAGCCCGATAATGCCGTGCTGGTGGTCGCCGGCGCATTCGATGAGCAACGCACTTTGGATGTCATCGCCAAGGCATTCGCCAGCATCCCCAAGCCCACGCGTACGTTGCCGCCGCTCTACACGGTTGAGCCCGTGCAGGATGGCGAACGTGCCGTCACGTTGCGTCGCAACGGTGGCAGCCCGCTCGTGGCCGCCATGTATCACGTCCCCGCGGCAGGCGACAGCGCCTACACAGATTTTGATCTGGCGACAGTCATCCTGGGCGACACCCCCTCAGGACGTCTGTATCACGCTCTGGTCGGCCGAGGCCTGGCGTCGAATGTGTTCGGGTTTGCAATGGCAATGAATGACCCGGGCGTCGCACTATTCGGTGCCGATCTGGACGAAAGCATGGATCAGCAGGCCGCAATGAAGGCCATGCTCGACACGCTGGAGAACATCAAGTCAAACCCCTTCACCGAAGAAGAGCTCAAACGCGCCAAGGCGATGTGGATCAACGCATGGGAGCGCGGCTACGCAGACCCGCAGCAAGTCGGTATCGCCCTCTCCGAGGCCATCGCGGTGGGTGATTGGCGCATGTTCTTCAAGGAGCGCGACCGCATTCGCCGCGCGACGCTTGCCGATGTGCAACGCGCGGCCGAGCAGTACCTGCTGCCTGCGAATCGCACGCAAGGGCTCTACATTCCGACGGATAAACCCGTGCGCGCGCCGGCACCGAAAGCAGTAGATTTCGAAACCCTGTTCCAGGGCTATAAAGGCGATGAGAGTGTGGCCGCTGTTGGCGCATTCGACAGCACGCCGGCGGCGATCGACGCAGCAACGAAACGCATGACGGTGGAATTGCCCAATGGCAATCTGGACATGGCGCTGTTGTCCAAGCCCACCCGCGGCAACCGGGTCCAGGCGCAATTGCTGCTCAGAAACGGCGACGAGTCGAATCTGAAAGGCACACGTAGTGTGTCCAGCGCAGTCGGTGGCATGTTGCTGCGCGGCACGCCAGAACAGACGCGCCAGCAACTGCAGGATGCGTTCGTGGGAATGAACGCCGATGTGACGATAGACACCGGTCCGGGTTTCCTGACGGTATCCATGTCGACGACGGCGGAGAACCTGCCCAAGGTGGTCAGCACAGTACTGGATGTCATTCGCAAGGCAGACTTCCCGGAAGTCCAGTTGGCAGAATACCGGCGTGAGATGACGACGGCCATTGCACAGAGTCGCCACGAGCCGCAAGCACTGGCTTCGCGTGCGGTCGCCCGGCATAACAATCCGTGGGCCAAGGACGATCCGCGGTACGTTCCGACGTTCGATGAAATCGTCGCGGAGGTCAACCAACTGGACCGCAAGCAACTGATTGATTATCGCGACACGTTCATCGGTGCCAACACTGTCAAATTTTCGGCGGTCGGCCAGTTCGATGAGAAAGCAGTGTCCGATGCGCTCCAGACCAGTTTGACGGCGTGGCCTGCGGGCAAAGCGTTCACCCGCCTTTCGATCCCGTACCGCGAAGTCAAACCCGAACGCTTCGACATCATCACGCCCGACAAAGCCAACGCGTTCTACTTGTCCCGCCAGTGGTTCGCCCTGCAGGATACAGCGGAGGATTATTCCGCATTGCAGTTGGCGAACTTCATGTTGGGCGCGTCGGAGAAGTCTCGTCTGTGGCTGCGTGTGCGCGAGAAAGAAGGTTTGTCCTACAGCGTGCGCAGTAGCCTGAGTGTGTCGTCGTACGAACCCAGCGCCATGTGGACGATCTATGCCATCTACGCGCCAACGGACCGCGAACGGTTGGAAAAAGCCATTTCCGAAGAGCTGAATCGCGTCGTAAAAGACGGATTTACCGATGACGAAGTCAAGGACGCTAAACAGGCCCTGCTCAACTACCGCGCGCTGTCACGCGCTCAAGATGGTGCGTTGGCCGCAGGGTGGCAGGATTACCTGCAAACCGGACGTAGCTTCGCATGGTCGGCAAAAATGGATCGCGAGATCGAAGCGTTGACCACCGAGAAGGTGAATGCGGCGCTACGTAAGCATCTGAACGTCGCGGACTTTACCGAGGCACTGGCAGGGGATTTCAAATCGGCCAAGTAGTCTCAGGCCAACATCTGAACGCACCCCCGGCTCAAAACGACATCCGCTGACTCGACAGCGGGTGTCCCCAACCTCTAGGTCGTCGCCCTCGCACCCCATGCGAGGGCTTTTTTTTATTCCGGCAACCCGTATCTCGCCATTTGGATTACGTCTTTTTATGGAAATCTATTTTCCCAAACTAGGGTTTTTACTTAGTCATCAAACGGTCACAATGGCTTCACTGGGAAACGAAACGAGCCGCCGTACAGGGCTCACCCTACTAAATATTGGGAGTACATCATGAAAAAAATCGCCACTGCCGCTATTGTGTCCTTAAGCCTTTTGGGTAGCGTCGCTGCCCACGCTTCCGATTTCAGCACCAGCAAATCACGCGCTGAAGTCGTTGCCGAGTTGCAAGCTGCTCGTGCTGCTGGCCAAATCAGCCGCGGTAACCTCGACTATCCCCCCGCTATCGAACAGCACAGCTCGTTGAGCCGTGACCAGGTCGTTGCAGAGCGCGATGCTGCCGAAGCCGCTGGGTTGATCAGCCGTGGCAACTTGGACTATCCGCCTGCTTACGTGCAGACCCAAAGCAAATCGCGTGACCAAGTGGTTGCCGAGCGCAACGCTGCAGAAGCTGCTGGCCTGATCAGCCGCGGCAATCTGGATTACCCGCCCGCCAATGCGTCGTAATCGACGGTCCCCCGGTTAGGGGGCGCAACAACCAGCCGTAAAAAAAGCGGGAGCATCCAAACATGCTCCCGCTTTTTTGTGCGCGCCATTTGCAGATGGCGCACCTGTTTGTGCTGCTGTCCGGGCTAGTTGAAGAAACTCTTCACCCGATCAGTCCAGGACTTGCTTTGCGGCGAATGACGATCGCCCCCTTCATTCAATGAAGCCTCGAATTGCTTGAGCAATTCCTTTTGCGCGTCATTGAGCTTGACGGGCGTTTCCACCACGACATGACAGTAGAAGTCGCCAGGATACTCGCCCCGCAGCCCCTTGATGCCCTTGCCACGAAGCCGGAATGTCTTTCCGGATTGCGTGCCTTCCGGGACCGCGATTTCGAACTTGCCATTGAGTGTGGGCACTTGCAACGTACCACCCAGCGCCGCACTGGTGAACGGAATGGTCAGCTCGCAATGCAGGTCGTTGCCATCACGTTGAAAAATGTTGTGTTCTTTAACGTGAACTTCGACATACAGATCACCCGGTGGGCCGCCGTTGACACCGGGCTCGCCATTGCCTGGGGAGCGGATGCGCATCCCTTCGTCGATACCGGCCGGAATCTTCACCTGCAGCGTCTTGTTCTTGCGAATTCGACCCACGCCGTCACATGCGTCGCAAGGATCGGTGATTTCTTTACCCGAACCGTGGCAGGTCGGGCAGGTCTGCTGAACGCTGAAAAAACCTTGTTGCATGCGCACGGCACCGGAACCCGAGCAGGTCCGGCACGTCTTGGGCGTGGTTCCCGGCTTGGCGCCTGTGCCATGACACTTTTCACAGTTGTCCCAGCTTGGCACCCGAATCTCGGTATCGAAGCCGTGTGCGGCCTGCTCGAGCGTGATTTCCAGCCCGTACTTGAGATCTGATCCGCGATAGACCTGCGGCCCACCGCGACGCCCGCCGGCAGCGCCGGCGGCACCACCGAAAATCTCGCCGAAGATATCGCCGAAGGCATCGGCAAAGCCGCCCATATTGGCGCCACCGCCCATGCCGCCCGCGCTGGGATCCACGCCAGCGTGACCGTAACGGTCATATGCTGCGCGTTTCTCAGGTTCGGACAAGACCTCATAAGCCGCCTTGGCTTCTTTGAATTTTTCCTCCGCTTCCTTGCTGTCCGGATTGCGATCCGGGTGGTGTTTCATCGCAAGTTTGCGGTAGGCCTTCTTGATCTCGTCGTCAGAGGCGTTCTTGGCGATGCCAAGCACCTCGTAAAAGTCACGTTTTGCCATGATTGTCCAGTAATTCGAACGAAGCTGAAACTTCGTCCCACGCCAAAAGAGCGCGCCCGGGGGCGCTTTCGCGACACCGGGCGTGGGGGGAAACTACGCAACCCTTACTGGTCGCGTTTGACTTCCTTGAATTCGGCGTCGACAACATTGTCATCAGCCGGCTTCGCCTCTTCTTCCTGACCTGCGGCCTGCTGAGCCTGCATGTCGGCGTACATCTTCTCGCCCAACTTCTGCGAAGCAGCCGTCAACGCCTCTACTTTGGCATCGATGGTCGGCTTGTCACCGTCTTTCAGCACATCTTCGACGTCTTTGATTGCCGCCTCGATGGCTTCTTTCTCGCTGGCTTCCAGCTTATCGCCATATTCGGTCAACGATTTGCGGGTGCTGTGCACCAACGAATCTGCCTGGTTACGCGTGATGGCCAACTCCGCAATACGGTGATCGTCCTCGGCATTGGCTTCGGCGTCCTTGACCATGCGCTCGATCTCGCCTTCGGACAGACCCGAATTGGCCTTGATCGTGATCTTGTTTTCTTTGCCGGTGCCTTTGTCCTTGGCGGACACATGCAAGATACCGTTGGCATCGATGTCGAAGGTCACTTCGATCTGGGGCAAGCCACGCGCTGCGGGCGGAATACCTTCCAGATTGAACTCGCCCAGACCTTTGTTACCTGCGGCGATTTCACGCTCACCCTGGAACACTTTGATCGTGACCGCAGGCTGATTGTCATCCGCCGTAGAGAACACTTGCGAGAAGCGCGTAGGAATCGTGGTGTTCTTCTGGATCATCTTGGTCATCACGCCGCCCAAGGTTTCGATACCCAGGGACAGCGGCGTCACGTCCAACAACAGCACGTCTTTACGATCGCCGGACAACACCGAACCTTGAATGGCTGCGCCAGCGGCAACGGCTTCATCCGGGTTCACGTCTTTGCGCGGCTCTTTGCCGAAGAACTCTTTGACCTTCTCTTGCACCTTGGGCATGCGGGTCATACCGCCGACCATGATGACGTCATCGATATCGGAAACCTTCACGCCGGCATCTTTGATAGCCGTCTTGCAAGGATCGATGGTGCGGGCAATCAAGTCCTCGACCAGCGCTTCGAACTTTGCGCGCGTCAGCTTCAGGTTCAAGTGCTTGGGACCGGAGGCATCAGCCGTCACATACGGCAGGTTGATTTCGGTGTGCTGAGCCGACGACAACTCGATCTTGGCTTTTTCTGCTGCTTCCTTCAGACGCTGGAGGGCCAGAACGTCCTTGCCCAGATCGACGCCTTGTTCTTTCTTGAATTCGGCAACGATGTAGTCGATCAGGCGCTGGTCGAAGTCTTCTCCGCCCAGGAAGGTATCGCCGTTGGTCGACAACACTTCGAACTGCTTCTCACCGTCGACATCGGCGATCTCGATGATGGAGACGTCAAACGTACCACCGCCCAAGTCGTAGACCGCAATCTTGCGATCACCCTTGTCGGTTTTGTCCAGGCCGAAAGCCAAGGCAGCAGCGGTAGGCTCGTTGATGATGCGCTTGACTTCCAGACCGGCGATGCGGCCTGCGTCCTTGGTGGCCTGACGCTGGCTGTCGTTGAAGTAGGCGGGAACGGTAATGACCGCCTCGGTCACTTCTTCACCCAGATAGTCTTCCGCCGTTTTCTTCATTTTGCGCAACACATCCGCCGAGACTTGGGGAGGCGCCATTTTCTTGCCGCGCACTTCTACCCAGGCGTCGCCGTTGTCGGCCTTGCTGATGGCGTACGGCATCAAGCCGATGTCTTTTTGAACGGCTTTTTCGTCCCACTTGCGACCGATCAGGCGTTTGACCGCATAGAGCGTGTTGCGGGGATTGGTGACCGCCTGGCGTTTGGCCGGCGCGCCGACCAGGGTCTCACCGTCGTCCATGTAGGCCACGATGGAGGGGGTGGTACGACCGCCTTCGGCGTTTTCAATGATCTTGACCTGGTTGCCGTCCATGACAGCCACGCAGCTGTTGGTGGTGCCCAGGTCGATACCGATGATCTTGCTCATGATGGATTTACCTTGAATAAGTTCTGTAGTTAGTGATTTGGATCAGGTTGAAGGGTAATTGGGGACGCGGGGGGCAATTTCAAGCACTTTTGCACCTAAAAATCGACTTTTTTTGCAGTCCAGACCAATTGAAAGAGTTACCGCCTAAACCTGCTGAATGACGAAAAGCACGCGGCATCGCCTTTAGAATTCCATCCAGCCGGACTTGATAAGGTGACGGCAGAAGGAAATCGTTTTTCAACTTCAATACACCTCGGGACTTCATGGCCTCACCCTTGAAGTCCCGCCTCCATTGGAGTACGGCGTTTTTCCACCCCAAAGATGGCGGCGAGCGCTACTGAACAACACTGCCCCATGCCAGTACACCAGCGCAGCCTCGTATGCCGCGCTACGGCGATCCGGCCTGAAGCTTGTCCACCGCCTGTTTGAACGCGGGCAATCCGGGCCAGCCGGTAATCTTGCCCAGGCGCTTGCCCGACCGATAGAACATGAACGTGGGCACGCCATGCAGCGTAAACCGCCTGCCCATGGCGCGATCCGCGTACACGTTCGAATGAAACCAGGACAGGTTCAGTTCCAGCAAGGCTGATTTGTAATGCAAGGCCGCCTGCTTGAACAGATTGCAATTGAAGCAGTCGTGCCCCCACAGAAACACGCAGCGCAGGTCATCGCCGGGCGCGGCGATGACCGTGGCATCGAATGCCGCATCCGCCACTTCTTGCATGGCAAACACCCCAAACACCTCAGCGGGATCGAAAGCGTTGTGCGGTAAAGAGCTCATTGGATACCGTCCAGGGCAAAAACGCGGCAGGACGCTTAGCGTGTCACGCCGCGTGGGATGAAAGCGACACCAGCGTCCCCGGGGCTAATTCAACCCGCACACACCGTCACCAGCGCCGGGCGCAGGGTACGGTCGGCAATCAAATAACCCTTCTGCAGGGTGTCGATCACCGTGTTGGCGGGCTGTTCGGCAGGCAGGGACGAAATGGCCTGATGCAGATGCGGATCGAACTTGTCCCCCTTGGCGGGTGCAATTTCCACCAAGTGGCTGCGTTCGAACGCAGAGGTAAGCTGCTTGAGCGTGATTTCGACACCCTCGCGAAGCGTTTCCACCGTTTGCTCGGGCTGATTCAACGCGCTTTCCAAACTGTCGCGCACCGGCACAAGCCCTTCGGCGAAGGATTCGATACTGAATTTGCGCGCCTTGGCCACATCTTCTTGTGCACGTCGGCGCACGTTTTCGGCATCGGCGCGGGCGCGCAGCACGGCTTCCTTTTGCTCGGCCAGCGCCGCCAGGGCCTGGTCCAGCTGGGTCTGCAGTGTGGCAACAGGATCGGCCGGCATCTCGGCACCGGCCTCCGAGAGCACATCCTGCTCAGGCTGGGGGTCCAGAACCTCATCGGTGGGCTGTTGATCTACAGGCTCTTTGGGTGCCGTCATGGGGGCAATCCTCCAAAAACTAATTAGTCGTCGACGCAAAAAAACGTTCTGCCAAACAAATGGGGGCTTACGCCCCCATTTTCAAGCCTGGTGACCGAACTTTCTACACCGTGTGCGCCGGATGCGCGCCCTGCGTTGGTGCCTGGACAGACCGTGCCGCTTCGGGCGCCGGCGGGGTTGTCGCCGTGGCCAGAGTGTCTGAGGGGCCCGCGTGCGGCGCCGGGGTGTCAGCTGGCAGCCATCCCACGAGCTGCTTATGCACGATCGCAGCCAACCCCTGAGACCACTTCGGGCTATCGTTGAGCGCCTCGATGTAGCGGAATTGCGTACCACCCGCATGGATGAACGCCTCGCGAACCTCTTCGTTGATTTCCTCCAGGGTCTCGAGGCAGTCTGCGACGAAACCCGGACACACGACATCGATCGATTTCACGCCTTGTCGGGCCAGCTCCTTGATGGTCGGCTCCGTATAGGGTTCCAACCAACGCGCCGAGCCGAAGCGACTTTGAAAGGTCACTTCAACCCGATCGGCCGGCAGCCCGAGATTTTCGCGGATCAGACGTGCACTTTCCAGACAATCGCGATAGTAAGGGTCGCCCAGTTCAATGGAGTACCGTGGCAAGCCGTGAAAGCTCATGACAAGCTTTTCGGGTTCGCCCTGTGCCGCCCAGAACGATCGTATTTTGTCGGCCTGCGCTTCGATATACCCCGGATCATCGTAGAAGCGCTTCAGAAAGCGCAACTCCGGCTGATCCCGCAACTTGGCAACGTGTCGGGTCACGGCGTCGACGGCGGTGGCCGTGGTGCTGGCCGCGTATTGCGGATAGAGCGGAATGGTCAGTATGCGATCGCAGCCGCGCGCGCGCAGTGCGGTGATGGCATCGGGCACCGAAGGATTGCCGTAGCGCATGGCCAGTTCGACCTCGACGTC
>Ga0075364_10001419_pt1 | contig 12991 bp, 13 predicted proteins | sample EndMetdeltDD1764_FD_71517 | JGI IMG/M metagenome (GOLD analysis project Ga0075364, IMG submission 71517) | Populus endosphere microbial communities from Tennessee, USA - Endosphere MetaG P. deltoides DD176-4 | ecosystem: Host-associated > Plants > Roots > Endosphere | place: USA: Tennessee... | reverse complement strand
CGGATGTGGTGGTCTGTCCCGCCCGGTGTGGACACCTTTCACACCTGGCAGGAAACGACCACGGTCTTCCATGAGGGCGTACCAGGGCATCACCTGCAGGTCGGCAGGGCGGTCGTCTCCTCGGACCGACTGAATCGGTGGCGCCGGATGGGCTGCTGGGTGTCGGGCCACGGCGAGGGCTGGGCGCTGTACGCCGAGCGGTTGATGGCCGACCTCGGCTGGCTCGACGATGCCGGGAACCGATTGGGAATGCTGGACGCCCAACGCTTCCGGGCCGCGCGCGTCGTGATCGACATCGGCGTGCACTGCGGGCTGACGGCGCCGGACGGCGGAGTATGGGACGCAGAACGGGCGTGGGTGTTCCTGCAGTCGCACAGCGCCATGGCCGAGGAGAATCTTCGCTTCGAGCTGGACCGCTACCTGGGGTGGCCCGGACAGGCGCCGTCGTACGCGATCGGACAACGGATTTGGCAGCAGCTGCGCGACGAGATGCTCGCCAGCGGGCTGTCGTTGAAGGAATTCCACAGCCTGGCACTGGATCTTGGCGGTCTGCCGCTTGACGTGCTCGGGTCGGCGCTGCGCGGCGATTTCGCCTCGAGCTGATCCGCTTTGATCGTCCGGACAACCGGCTTAGCGTCGGGTGCATGGACACGCTACCCATCACGGAGAACTTGACAATGCTGCGTGTCAACGGCTGGCAGGTCTACCTCTGGCGCGACGGCGATTCCGTCACCGTGATCGATACCGGGGCGCCGGGTTCGGGCCCCGACATCCTTTCCGTGGTGCCCGGAATTGATCGAATCGTGTTGACCCACGGCCATGTCGACCACACCGGGTCGGCCGCCGAGCTTCGAACATCCACCACAGCGCCGATCCTTGCAGGCGCCGGTGACGCGGCCGCGATCCGGACGGGAACGGCAGTTTCGCCGCCTGTCTTCGAGGATTGGGAAGTGCCTATCCACCAACGGGTTTCGGCGGACCTTCCCGACACTGCACCGCCAGCGCCCGTTGATCGCGAGCTCGTCGACGGCGACGTGCTCGACTTCGGCGGCGGCGCCGAAGTCCTGGCGATCCCCGGCCACACCGAGGGGAGCATCGCGATCCACTTACCGCGCCACGGCGTGCTGTTCACCGGCGACACCATCGCCAATGTCGGCACCGTCATGCTGGGCACCTTCAACCAGGACCGGCCACGAACCGTGGCGTCGTTTCGGCGGTTGGCCGCCCTCGACGTGGAGACAGCCTGCTTCGGCCATGGTGAGCCGATCGCGTCGGGCGCCGGTACGAAGCTGCGCGAAGTGGCTGCCACACTGGTGGCGTGACTTCTGAGCCCGTCGAACCCGACACCAAGGATTGGACGTGGGTGCTCGATCGCCCGTGCCCCGAGTGCGGCTTTGACCCCGCCGCGGTCCATCACACGCAGGTCGCTGACAGGATCCGCGGCGACGCCACCGACTGGGTACGCCGACTTGGCCAGCCGGGGGCGGAGCGGCGCCGTCAACCCGCCGTGTGGTCCACGCTGGAATACGGCTGCCACGTCCGCGACGTGCACCGAATCTTCAACGACCGGGTCCGGTTGATGCTGACGGAGGTTGGACCGCAGTTCCCCAACTGGGACCAGGACGCGACGGCGATCGCCGACGACTACGCCTCCCAGGATCCGGCCACGGTCGCCACCGAGCTGTTCGACGCCGCAAGCATTGTGGCCGACACCTACGCGAACGTGCCAGCCGACGCGTGGTCACGGCGCGGTTTGCGCAGCAACGGCAGCGAATTCACCATCGCGACGATCTCGGTCTACCACCTGCACGACGTCGTCCACCACGCCTACGACGTCAGCGATCACTGAGGACCTATTGACCACATTGAACACATCTCGCTAATGTGTTCAAATGCGTGCCGAGCAGCGGTCGGTGTCCCCCACCCTGCTGGCGGCCACCACTGAGACGCTGCGGCGTCTCGGGCCCCGGCAGTTCAGCCTCACCGCCGTCGCAGAGGCGGCCGGGGTGTCAAGGGGCACCGTCCACAACGCGCTTGGCAGCCGCGACCACGCGATAAAGACCGCGCTCGACCACCTGGCATCGGTGTTCACCGAGACGATGGCGGCCGAGGTCGACAAGGAATCGACGTTGGCCGACCAGGTGGCGGCGGCGGCGGTGGTGGTCTGTGCACACCGGCAACACTCCGATTCGGTCGCACCGCGGGGCATCAACGAAAGCGTTCTGGTGCTGCTGCTGCGCAACATCGGCGAGGACCTGATGAAGCGTTCCATCGAGTTGTGGAAGCCGAGGGTACGAGCGGCCCAGCAGCGTGGAGAAGTCAGAGCCGGGGTCGATCCCGGGCGGGCGAGCGAATGGATTGTGCGAATGCTGTTGAGTTTCGAGCTGTTACCGCCCATCGGGGTGAACCTGGACAGCCCTCGTGCGGTGCGGCGCTTCGTCGCGGATCACATCGTCGCCGGCCTGGCAGGCGCCTCACGTGACTGAGCCGGTTTACGAGGTCGCGATCATCGGCGCAGGTCCCGGCGGCATCGCCGCGGCACATCTGTTGCGCAAGAAGGGCATCACCGACTTCGTCATTCTCGAACGCGCCGACGACTTCGGCGGCACGTGGCGCGACAACCACTACCCCGGCCTTGCCGTCGACATCCCCTCGCTGTGGTATCAGCTGTCGTTCAACCCCAACCCCGAATGGAGCCGGTTGTTCGCGCCTGGCCCCGAGCTCTATCGCTATTTTCAGGACACCGCTCGTCAGCTCGGTCTCTACGCGCATTTGCGCACCAACTCCGAAGTGGTGCAACAGAAATGGGATGACGCCTCGGGGATATGGCGGCTGGAGGTTCGCGATCAGCCTTCTGTGACGGCGCGGTTTGTGATCAGCTCGGTCGGCGGCTACATCAACGCCAAGGCCAAGGTCGACATCGACGGCATCGACGACTTCGAAGGTGCCGTCCTGCGACCCAACGCATGGGATGACGACTATGACCCCCGCGGCAAGCGGATCGCGGTGATCGGAACCGGCTCCAGTGGCGTGCAGATCGCCGCGGCGCTCTCGGAGCAGGCCAAGAGCCTGGACGTCTATCAGCGCACACCGGGTTGGGTGCTGCCGAAGATCGACTTCGAATTCTCACCGTTGGCGCGCAAGGTGTTGCGCCTGCCCGGCTTCATCGCGGCCGTGAACATGCTTGGTCGCGTCTTGATGGATGCCTTCATGGTGGTGCCCATCGTGCATCTGCTCCCGCGGCTGCCGGACAGAATTCTGGCCCGCCTTCTGCCGCTCTACGACAAGTGGTCCCGGCTGCTGTACCGCGGGCTGCTTCGCGCCACGGTCGACGATCCGGCCTACCGAAAGGCGCTCGTCCCCCGCATTGGAATCCTCGCCAAACGCCCCGTCATCTCCAGCGCGTTCTTCAAGGCGCTGAACAATCCCAACACCGCGCTGATCACCACCGCCATCGAGCGGATCACCCGCAACGGGGTACGCACCGCCGACGGCGTGGAACGCGAGGCCGATTTGATCGTGGCTGCCACCGGTTACGAGCTGTGGACCGATCCCGAGACCTACCGGCCAGGAACGATCTTGGGCGCCAACGGCTTCGACCTCGCCCACTACTACCGCGCACACGGGATGCGCAGCTATGCGGGCACAGCGCATCCGCGCCTGCCCAACCGGTGGGAGATCGTCGGACCGACCGGCTTCGTCGGTTTCGCGTGGATGGACTACGACGAGACGATGGCCGAACACGCCGTACGGATGATCGACGAGACCCGCCGCCGCGGCGTTCACGTCGTCGAGGTCAGCCAAGACGCGTTCAACCGCTGGAACGAGCGGATGCGTCGTGACGGCAAGGCGGTTCAGGTCTACATCGTCGACTGCAACCGAGGTCTGAACAGCTACTTCGTCAACTCCCAGCAAGAGGTCGTCTACTACCGTCCCCAGACCATCACCGGCTCACGACGATTCGCGCGCCGGTCGCCGCTGTCCGATTACGAGTTCTCCACGCGGTCCGCTTATGTGGCGTCCGTGCCCCTTCCGAAGGAGATGCCGGCATGACGAATCCCGAAGCACCCCTGGCGGGCAAGGTCGCGTACGTCACGGGAGCCGCCCGTGGGCAGGGCCGTTCGCACTGCGTCAGGTTGGCCCGCGCAGGTGCCGACATCGTTGCGATCGACGCATGCGCGCCCGTCGCCGAACACAACGGCTATCCGCCGGCGCAGCCGGAGGACCTCGCCGAGACGGTGAGCCTTGTCGAGGGCGAGGGCCGCAAGATCGTCGCCGATGAGGTGGACGTCCGCGACGCCGCCGGACAGCAGCGGGTGATCGCGGATGCGCTGGAACAGTTCGGACGCCTCGACATCGTCGTCGCGAACGCCGGGGCCCTGAATTGGGGCCGGCTGTGGGAGATTTCGGCGCAGCAGTGGCAGGACATCCTCGACATCAACCTCACCGGCCTGTGGAACACCATCAAGGCCGTGGTGCCGCCGATGATCGAGGCCGGAAACGGCGGATCGATCATCACCATCAGCTCCGCGGCCGGCATCAAGGCCGTCCCTGGCTGCGGCCACTACTGCGCCAGCAAGTTCGGCGTCGTCGGCCTGACCAACTCGCTGGCGGTCGAGCTCGGCGAGTTCGGGATTCGGGTCAACTCGGTGCATCCGTACGGCACCGACACCCCGATGGGCAACGACGCGTCGATGTGGCAGATGTTCGCCGACCACCCGAACTTCATCCACAGCTTCTCGCCCGGTGCGCTGCCAACCGATTCGCTGGCCGACCCGGATCTGGTGTCCGACATCGTGTTGTGGTTGGCCAGCGATGCGTCGTCACTGGTGACCGCGGCACAAATCCCCGCAGACAAGGGCTATCTCAAGATCTAGCGGCCGAACGTTCCTTACCGCTCGAAAAATCCTCAAAATCTCGAGCGGTAAGGAACGTTCGGCGGGAGGTTTACCACCTCGGCGTTATGGTCATCGACGATGCGCCACATCGTCGTGCTCGCTATATTCGCGTCGCTTCTCCTCGGGTGCGGCGCAAACTCGACCGATGCTCACCACGCCCCGCCGCACAGGTTGCCGTGGCACCCATCGCCAGGGACATCGTGGCAGTGGCAGCTCACGGGCGGCATCGACACCAGCTTTGACGTGCAGATGTACGACGTCGATCTCTTCGAGACACCCTCGGCGACGATCGACGCGCTGCACGCGGCGGGGCGTGTCGTCATCTGCTACTTCAGCGCAGGCAGTCACGAGGACTGGCGACCCGACCAAGGCGAACTTCCGCAGGCGGCGCTCGGGAATGGGCTCGTCGACTGGCCAGGCGAGCGATGGTTGGACGTGCGCCGCGCCGACGTACGCGCGCTGATGACCAACCGGCTTGACCACGCGGTCGCCGCGAATTGCGACGGGGTTGAGCCCGACAACGTGGATGGGCATGCGAATGACAACGGGCTCGGCCTGACGTACGCCGACCAGCTCGACTACAACCGATTCCTCGCGCGCGAAGCCCACGCGCGTGGCCTGTCGGTGGGTCTGAAAAACGACGTGGTTCAAGTGTCCGAATTGGTGGATGACTTCGACTGGTCGCTCACCGAGGAATGCCACGCATACGGCGAATGCGCCGAGCTCTCGCCGTTCGTCGCGGCGGGAAAGGCGGTCTTTCACGCCGAATACGTCGACGCATCCAGGCTCGACGAAGTCTGTGACGAAACCGTGCCCCTGGGATTCTCGACGATCCTCAAGAACGTTGAGCTCGACGCGTGGCGACTACCGTGCCCCGCCTCGTGACCGCCGCGATCGTCTACAACCGCGACTCGGCCTTGATGGACGTGTCGGTGGTGCGCAGCGGCCGGATCAACGCGTCCTGCGAGAACGACGCGATCAACTCACCCTCTTCGGTGTGCACCGCACCGCGAACGTAGGACATTCCCGCACCGACCTGCGTGCTCTCATGGGTGTAGAGGAGCCAGCCGTCCCACCTCACCGGCTCGTGGAAGCTGACCGACACCGCCATCGGCGCGGTCGAAACCGTCAGATGCGACTGCGCGGTGCCGATCCCCTCGTGTGCACGCATGGTCGTTGAAATGCCAAGGTGCCCTGTGAAATACGCGATCAGCGCCTTGGCCAGGTCGTCGCGGGCGGGGATCGGGTCGTAGTGCAGCCAGGCGTACAACTCCGGTGGCCCGACTTCGTCAGGACTGTTGACGTCGACGACGTCGACAAGGCGCAGCTCACGTCCGGCCATCGGCATCGGCGAGACGTTCGCGTCCGCGGGCGCGGCGACATCGGGCAACGGTAGGTGGTGGCGGATCACATCCGCCGTGGGGACGTCGAGAAGGACAGTGACCGTGATGCACCGCTTGCCGTTCTGCTTCGCGGCGACGATCGCCGTGGCGGTGGAGCGGCCCTCGCTGACCACATCGACCTCCAACTCGACCGGTCCGGCGCCGGCCATCACGGCGCGCGCGAACACAGCGGACGCGGACCGCACCGACTTGTCCGGAAACCGTTTGGCCGCACCGACGATCGCCTGCGCCAACACCTGGGTGCCCTCCACGACCTGTCGCTCATCCTCGCCTGCGGGGCCCGTTTCGGCGATGAATCGGTTTTCTCCATCGGGCCGCACGTCGAACAGGTCAAGCAGTCCCTGAACGGTCCACGGCGCCTGCGCTGAATCTGTCGTCATGTGTGGGAACAGTAACCGAGCTTCTGCAAAAGCGGTAACGTCATTACCAGAACAACGACCGGAGGGTGTTCCATGGCGAAGTCGACAGGACGGTCGCCGGACGCTGCCGGTGTCGATACCGAACCCCGCGAACGACGCTTCATGAAATCGGCGCTGGCGATCCTCGGCGAAACCGGGCGCACCGACTTCACGGTGCTCGAGGTCGTCGAGCGGTCGAAGACCTCGCTGCGCTCGTTTTACCAGCACTTCTCCACCAAGGACGAACTCCTGCTGGCACTCATCGACAAGATCATGTCGGAGTCGACGAAGCAGTGGCGCGAGGCGACCTCCGGCCTGCCAAGCACTAAGGCCCTGCGCGTGCTGATCGACCGGATCTGCACACCCGCCGAATCCAGCACTCAAGACAGGGTCAACCGCGGCCTTACCGACTACAACGACCATCTCGCTGAGACGCTGCCGCGCGAATACGCGCGGGTCCTCTCACCGCTGCATGAGTTGATCAAGGACATCATCAAACGCGGCATCGCAGAGGACACCTTCCGCAGCGACCTCGACGTGGACGCCACCGCCGCACTGATCATGCAGTCGGCGCTGGGGGCGATGCGGCTACGAGTTCTCGGGGCCGAGCTGAACGGTGTCCCGATCGACCCCGACCACATCTACGACTTCTGCCTGGGTGGCCTCGCCAGCCGCGGCAACCCCGTCTGACCTGCGCACTACCGGCCGTGAAAATGCCTCTACCAGGGGTGGTGTTTTCGCTGGTCCAGACGTGGTAATGTCATTACCACCAGCAGCCAATGAGACTTCCAGGAGGCGAAAATGACACGCCAGCTTCCCTATCCGGTGTTCGACGCCGACAACCACTTCTACGAGCCGAAAGAGGCTCTGACGAAGTTTCTGCCTGACCACCGCAAGAACGTCATCGACTACATCGAGGTCCGCGGCCGCACCAAGATCATGGTGCGCAACCAGGTCAGCGATTACATCCCGAACCCCACCTTCGAGGTCGTCGCCCGACCGGGCGCCCAGGAGGAGTACTTCCGCCACGGCAGCGGCGGCAAGAGCTTCCGCGAGGTGATGGGCAAGCCGATGAAGGCCATCCCCGCATTCCGCGATCCCGCGGCGCGGCTGGAGGTCATGGACGGCCTCGGCCTCGACTACAGCCTCATGTTCCCGACCCTGGCCAGCCTGGTCGAGGAGCGCATGAAGGACGACCCCGCCCTCATCCACGACGTCATTCACGCGCTCAACGAGTGGATGTATGAGACCTGGCAGTTCGACTACGAGGGCCGCATCTTCTCCACCCCGGTCATCACCTTGCCGATCGTGGACCGCGCCCTCGAGGAACTCGAATGGTGCCTTGAACGCGGCGCGAAGACCGTGCTGGTCCGCCCGGCTCCGGTGCCAGGCATGCGCGGCACCCGGTCGTTCGGTACGGAGGAGTTCGACCCGTTCTGGGACGCCTGCGTGAAGGCCGGCATCCCCGTCTCGATGCACGCCTCCGACTCGGGCTACGCGGAGTACCTCAACGACTGGGAGCCCGCCGACGAGTTCCTGCCGTTCAAGCCGACCGCCTTCCGGATGGTCTCGATGGGCAAGCGGCCCATCGAGGACTCCATGGCGGCGTTGGTCTGCCACGGTGCGCTGACCCGCAACCCCGATCTGCGCATCCTGTCGATCGAGAACGGCGCGGACTGGGTGCCCTACCTGTTCAAGCAGTTCGAGAACACGTACAAGAAGATGCCGCAGGCGTTCCCGGAGAATCCTGTCGAGGCGTTCAGGCGAGGCGTCTACGTCGCCCCGTTCTGGGAGGACGACTTCGCGCAGATGGCCGACCTGTGCGGCGTCGACCGGGTGATCTTCGGATCCGACTGGCCACACCCCGAGGGTTTGGCAGAGCCGACCCACCTGATCGACGACCTGCAGGGCCTAAATGAGGAGGGGCAGCGGAAGGTCATGGGCGGCAACATGATCGACCTGTTCAAGGTGGAGAACAAGATCGTCCACAACCCCGACGTGCCTCCGCTGGTCATCCCTGCATGACGGACGCTGCGAACCCCGAGGTTCTCCTCTTCGCCTCGACGACACAGTCGTTCCTCGAGAAGGAAGCATCGCTGGGCCGGCTGCGTGAACTTCACGAAGCCGGCACGTCCTTCGAGCCCGATTGGTGGCGCCGGGCGGCCGAGCTCGGCTGGACAAGCCTGCTCGTGCCGGAGAACCTCGGCGGCGGCAGCGTGTCCGGTGACGGGGTGCGAGACCTGGCCCTGGTGGCCGAACTCGCAGGCAAGACCGTCGCCCCCGGCCCGCTGCACCCAGTCAGCACGGTGCTGGCCGGTCTGGTCGAGGCACCCGAAAACCACGAGGAGACAATCGAAGCCTTGGTGTCGGGTGAGCTCGTGGCGTCCTGGGCGGTGTACGAGCCGGGCAGATCATGGTCGCCGTTGGACGCCAAGCTCACCGCGACGCCGACCGCGACGGGTTTCCGCCTCGACGGCGTGAAGGATCGCGTCGAAGCTGGTGCCGAGAGCGGGATCCTTCTGGTGGTGGCGCAATGCGAAGGTGCGCTGCGCCAGTTCCTGGTGCCGACCGACGCACCGGGTGTCCGGGTCGAGCCGCAACGCTCGATCGACATGGTGAAGAGCTATGCGCGTGTGCATTTCGACGCCGTCGAGGTCGACGCATCGGCGGTGGTCGGATCTGCGGAGCAGACGCCTGCACTGATCGCACGGCAGAGCCAGATCGCGCAGGTGCTGCAGTGCGCCGAGGTGGTCGGCATTCTCGACACGGTGCTGGCCTTCACCATCCAGTGGGGGCTCGACCGGCATTCCTTCGGCCGCCCGCTGGCGTCCTACCAGGCACTCAAACACAAGTACGCCGACCTGAAGATCTGGTTCGAGGCGTGCCGCGCAACGACGAACGCCGCGGTGGCGGAGATCGCCGCCCGCTCGCCCGGCGCCGAGATGGCGGTCAGCGTCGCGAAATCCTATGTGGGCGAACACGCTCCTGGCATGCTGCAGGACTGCGTCCAGTTGCACGGCGGCATCGGGGTGACGTGGGAACACGACCTGCACCTGTTCCTGCGGCGAGTCACGTTGTACCGCTCGATGTTCGGCACGCCCGAAGACCACAACCTGCGGGTCTATCACCTCACCAAGGAGCTGGAGCCCGCCTCATGACCGAGACGACATCAGCGCCAACACAGACGGAATCGGTCGAGGAGTTCGCCGCCCGCGCCCGCGCGTGGCTGGCGGACAACCTGTCACCGATCGACCCGAACAACCCGCCGGAACACGACAGGGGTGAAGAGGAACCGTGGCTGCGTGCCCGTGAGCTTCAAAGGAAGCTCTACGAGGGCGGATTCGCGGGCATCTGCTTCCCGAAAGAATACGGCGGCCTTGGCCTTCCCATCGCCTATCAGAAGGCGTTCAACAACGAATCCCGGTGCTACGAGCTGCCGGTCATTCTGAACACGCCGACCTTCACGATCTGCGCGGCGACCATCCTCGACACCGGGTCTGAAGAGCAGAAGCATCGACATATTTCGGGCGTACTGCGCGGTGATGAGGTGCTTGTCCAGCTGCTGTCGGAGCCCAGCGGTGGGTCCGATCTCGCAGGTGTCATCACCCGGGCCGACCGTGTTGGCGACAAGTGGGTGATCAACGGCGCAAAGACGTGGAGTACAAGCGCTTTCGCCGCCGACTACGGGCTGATGCTGGCGCGCACCGACTGGGATGTGCCCAAGCACGAGGGCCTGACGATGTTCATGGTGCCCATCAACAGCCCAGGCATCACACTGCGTCGCATCAAGCAGGTCAACGGATCGGTCGAATTCTGCGAAGAGTTCTTCGACAATCTCGAACTCGGTGACGACGCCGTCGTCGGCGAAGTCAACGGCGGCTGGCACGTCGCATCCCGGCAGCTCTATCACGAGCGGCGTGCCGTCGGCGGTGGCTCGGAGTTCGCCAGTGGCGTTGGCGCCGAGGGCAAGTCCGACGTACCCATCGACTACGTCGCCCTGCTGGAGAAGACGGGTCAGGCCGACAACGAACGCGCCCGGGAAAGGGCCGGCCGGGCACTGGTGCATCGGGCGGTACGCGAGCAGCTCATCGACCACGTGTACCACGGTGTCCTCGACGGGTCGCTGCCCCCGGCGGCCGGGTCAATCATTCGTGTCACACATGCCGAAACCCATCACTTGGAGTTCGACACCGTGCTGGCGCTCACCGGTAGTTCGGGCGTGGTCGACGTCGACGATGACCTCATCCGCTTTGGCGAGCGATACCTGTCGCGGCAGGCCGCTGCACTCGGCGGCGGTACCACCGAGATCGCGAAGAACATCATCGGCGAACGCGTGCTTGGCTTCCCGCGCGAATACGGCGCCGACCGCGGTGTGCCCTTCAATCAAGTCAAGCGCAACAAGAGCTGAGATTCCGAGCGCCACTGCTGTCACATCAGCACCGTCGCGACTCCATGACCATCGCCGGAAACGTGGTCCCGCATACGGGACCACGTTTCACAAGGCCCTAATCCTCGCTAGAACAACGTCGGCTGCAGGACCTCGACAACCGGGATCGCTGGAACCTCGGCAGCCCGGAAGGATCGGCGGTCTGGTGCGAGGCCGTGCTTGGCAACAAGCGGTTTGACCCTGTCGTGCAGCATGTTTCGGTAGTCAGACGGCAGATATGCGCCGCGCCTGTACAACTCGCGATACTCCCCCACCAGCTCCGGATGTGATTTCGCCAACCAGCCCATGAACCATCCGCGAGTCGAGCCACGCAGATGCAGGGCGAACACCGTCACACCCGTCGCGCCGGCATCGGCGATCTGGGCCAGTAGCGCATCAAGGTGCTCGACGGAGTCGGTCAATCGCGGCAGCACCGGCGCGACCATGACGTGACAGCCCAGGCCGGCGTCGCGGATAGCGGAGATCAGCCCGAGCCGGGCCTGGGGTGACGGCGTCCCGGGTTCGACGTCCTTGTGCAGTTCGGGATCGCCGACCGCAAGCGATACCGCGACGCTGACGTCGACGCGCCTGGCGGCCTCGGTGATCAACGGGAGATCGCGGCGCAGCAGTGTGCCCTTGGTGAGGATGGAAAACGGTGTGCCCGAATCGGCAAGCGCGCCGATGATTCCCGGCATCAGGGCATATCGCCCCTCGGCCCGTTGATAGGGGTCGGTGTTGGTGCCCAGTGCGACGGTCTCCCGCCGCCACGACGGACGTCCCAGTTCGCGACGCAGCACATCGGCGACGTTGGTCTTGACGACGACCTGAGTGTCGAAATCGGTGCCGCAGTCCAGGTCGAGGTACTCGTGCGTGGGCCTGGCGAAGCAGTAGCGACAGGCGTGGGAGCACCCGCGGTATCCGTTGACTGTGTAGTTGAAAGGCAGCATCGACGCCTTGGGCACTTTGTTCAGTGCGGATTTGCACAGCACCTCGTGAAATGTGATGCCCTCGAAATGCGGCGTGCGGACGCTGCGGACGAAGCCGATGCGCTGCAGGCCCGGCAGGGCGCCGTCGTCGACGCTGACGCCCTGACCGTCCCACCGCATACCTTCATTCGAACGCTTGTTCGATGTGATGTCAAGGTAATTACCCGCTTGTGTCGGCTTACTCGTATGCGTATATTCGGCTGCGAGTAATCGGATCGAGGAGTCGCGGTGGCCGAAAAGCGCAAGGTCGCAAACCTGATGGCGCTCGCCGTGCTGGCCACGGTCGTGCAGCGGCCGATGCACCGCTACGAGATGGCGTCGCTGATGCGCGCCCGCGGCAAAGAACGCGACATGGGCATCAAATGGGGATCGCTGTACACCGTCGTGCAGAACCTGGAGCGCAGCGGCTACGTCGAATCGATCGGCGTCACCCGGCAGGGAGCCCGCCCCGAACGCACGGTGTATCAGATCACCGATGCCGGCCGCGACGAACTCGTCGCCTGGACCCGCGAACTGATCGCCGAACCCGAGGCCGAGCACACGCGCTTCATTGCGGGCCTGTCGGTGCTGTCCGTGCTCACCCCGCAGGACGCCGCGGAGTTGCTACGCCACCGCCTGCAGCGGCTCACCGAGTCCACCACGACGCTGCGCGCCGAACTCGAACAGATCGCCGACGTTCCGCGGCTGTTCCTCATCGAGGACGAGTACCGCATCGCGATGGCCCAGGCCGAGGCCGACTGGACGCGGTCGCTGCTCGATGAGCTGACCGCCGGCACCTTCCCACATCTCGACGCGTGGCGCCGCTGGCACGAAAGCGGCGATATCCCAGCTGAATTCACTCAACACGACCAGTAGGAGAAACCATGCCCGCAGCACAGAC
>Ga0075364_10001418_pt1 | contig 12994 bp, 9 predicted proteins | sample EndMetdeltDD1764_FD_71517 | JGI IMG/M metagenome (GOLD analysis project Ga0075364, IMG submission 71517) | Populus endosphere microbial communities from Tennessee, USA - Endosphere MetaG P. deltoides DD176-4 | ecosystem: Host-associated > Plants > Roots > Endosphere | place: USA: Tennessee... | reverse complement strand
GCGCTGTTCGTCAACGGCGCCATCGACCCCGACACCTCCCAATTCGTCACGGTGCGGCTCGGGCCGGTCCCGATCATGCTGATGGACTACATCGGCGCCCTCAAGGCCTGGGTCTTCGCCCCGGTCTTCGCGGTGTTCGGGGTCAGCCTCGAGAGCATCCGGCTGCCGATGGTGCTGCTCTTCCTCGCCACGATCGCGGTCGCCGCCCGGTTCCTGTGGTCGCGGACCTCGCCGTGGTTCGCCGCCCTCGCCGCCGTGCTGCTCGCCACCGAGCCCGCCTTCACCATGATGAGCCGCGACGACTGGGGGCCGGTGGCGATCTCCGGATTCCTCCGGGTCGTCCTCGCGGTCGCGATCGTCGCCGTCGCGGAGGGCGCCCGGCGACGGTGGATCGCGGTCGCCGTCGTGGCCACCGCCCTGGGACTGTTCAACAAGCTCGACTTCGCGATCGGCGCTCTCGGCGTGCTGCTCGCGGCGCTCGTCGCGTTCGCCCCGCAGTGGCGGGTGCAGGTGCGTCGGAGGCCGGCGCGATTCGTGGTCGGAGCCGCGGGGCTGATCGGCGCGTTCGCCGCCGCGGCCGTCTTCATCTACCTGCCCACGCGCGGCACCCTGCGGTCGTTCGACGGCACGCTGCTCGAGCGGATCATGCAGCGCCTCCAGCTGGTCTGGTCGACGTACCGCGGATCGTTCGTGACCGAGTATCAGACCGAGCGGGACCCCGCGGTGCACAGCCTGGGCCTCCCGGCAGCGGTCGCCGTCGTCGTGCTGGTCGCCGTCGTCGCGGTGCTCGCACGGCGCCGCCGCGCCCCGCTCCCCGAGGCCGGAGCCGGTGCCGAGGTCCCGGTCATCGGGCCGGGCCGGCTCACCGGGTTCTTCGTGGGCGTGACGGTCGCGATCTTCGCCGCCCTGGTCGCCGTCGGCGAGGTGTTCGGTCCGCATCACGTCGCGGCGCTCTGGCCGTTCCCGTGGCTCGCGACCGTGACCGGCGTCGCGTTCCTCGTCGCCGTGCGGCGTTCGGCGCGGGTGCCGCGCCTCGTCGCGACTACTGCGGTCGCGATCGCCGGTCTGCTCGTCGTCGTGGTCGTCGGGAGCCAGACGGCGTCGAGCGCGGCGATCGCCCGGATCCTGCTGACCACCGACGAGCGCCCCTCCATCTGGACCTTCGACAGCGCGCCGGCGTCGGCCGCCGTCGAGGCGCTCGGAGCCGACAGCGGCCCGGTGATCGTCACCGACTGGGGGATCGCGAACCAGCTCATCGCGTACGACGATCGGGACCCCGAGATCCGCATCGTCGACCGGTGGTCCGAGGCGGTGACGCTCACCCCGTCCGAGTTCCTCGCCCGCGTCGAGGCGACCGACGGTGGTCCGGTCGACTCGTTCGTGCTCGTCTACCACCACCCGGCGCACCAGATCATGGGCGGCACCACCGCGGCCGCGTACGCGCTCATCACCGAATGCCGCTCCCGCGGCGGCGACAACCGCACGCTCTACCGCGGCGACGACCTCGTGGTGCGTCAGGTCTGGTGCCCGCCGCTCAGCGGCGCGGCTCCAGCGTCGGGGCCGGCGGACTCTGCGACAGAGCCGACCGCCAGCTGAGCTCCCCGGACGCCTTCACGCAGCAGATCACGAAGAGCAGCCACCCCGCCTCGCTGAGGATCGAGCTCTCGGCGACCGACACGACGATGAGGGCGACCAGCACCAGGGCGGGCCAGGTGTGCAGCACGCTGCGGCGCCGCCCGGCGAGCAGCCACGATCGGGTGAACGCGAGTCCGACGAGCGCGACGAAGATCACGACGCCGACGACGCCGACCTGCAGCCAGAGGTCGACGAGGGCGTTGAGCGCGGAGTCGTGCGGACGGCCCGCGGTCGGCGTGAGTCCGGTGTAGGGCGGCACGGTCGAGTTCCAGATCCCGACCCAGCCCCAGCCCTCGAGCCAGTGCACGGGCACCAGATCGAGCACCTGCTGCCAGAGCCTGAGCCGGAAGTCGAGCTCCCCGGTGGCGTTGAACAGGGCGATGATGGGGGCGCGGAGCACCCAGGCGAGCGCGGCGCCGACCGCGAGCGTCGCGAGCACGGCGTACTGCGCGAGCTGGCGCCGCTCCTCGGGGAGGCGGCGGATGCCGAACAGGGCCGCGCCGGCGAGGAGCAGGACGACGGTGACCATCCCGACGACGGGGGAGCGGGTGAAGGCGATCGTGCCGGCGGCGAGCAGCAGCGACGGGATGGCCACGGCCCGCGTGATCGACCGCGTGCGCCATTCGATCGCGAAGGTCACGACGGCGATCGCGGCGATGAGCCCGAGTTGGTTGCGCGTGCTGACCAGCCCCGAGATCGGTCCGCCCTCGGCGAGCTCGCCGCCGATGTTGAGGATGCGCAGCGGCGCGTCGAAGACGATGCCCGACAGCGTCTCGAGCACGAGGGAGACGAGCAGCACCGCGCGGAAGACGTCCCCGAATGCGCGGATGATCTGGATCGTGTCGCGGGACAGGCCGATGAACACCCCGACGAAGGTGATGAGCAGCAGATAGCCGAAGGAGGCGAGCGCGACCCGCTGGTAGGACGCCCAGAAGACCGACAGCCCGACCCAGCCCAGGTAGGCGAGCAGGGAGATCGGCAGGATCGCCCAGTGCCAGTCGAACTCGTCGCGGCGGGCCAGGAGCGACGCCGCCAGGAGACCCGACAGCACGATCAGGGCGGCGAGGTAGCCGGGCCAGCCCGCCACCTGCTGCAGGGTGAAGGCGATGAGCACGAGGCCGGCCCCCGTGGTACTCAGGGCCGCCGTGGTGCGGGGCGAGCGGAGGAGTTCGGTGATCGCCGCGATCACCGGCGCTCCCAGCGGTTCGTCGCGGTGCGGACGCTGACCAGCACGAGCAGGGCCCAGCCGATCTCGATGAGCAGGCGGCTCTCGGCGAGCCCTTGCACGAGCACCGCGACGAGGAGCGCGGTCGGCAGGAGGGCGCTGTCGCGAGGACCGTCGAGCGCGTACGACCAGGATCGCACGAGGGTGGAGAGCACGAACAGGCCGACGACGACGAGCCCGATGACGCCGAGCTGCAGGAACACGTCGAGCCAGGCGTTGTGCGCCTGCAGGTAGGTGACGCCGCGGATCACCACGAGATCGTCGAACGGCTCGACCCACGGCGCCCAGTAGCTCACCCAGCCCCAGCCGGCGACGGGACGCTGCCCGGCGGTCTCGGCGACGATCGCCCAGATGTCGAGACGGTTGGTCAGATCCTCGCTCTTGCCGAGCAGGGCCAGGATCGGCCCGCGGAACAGGAGGGCGACCAGCACGCTCGCGCCGACGGCGGCGAGGATGCCGACGGCGGTCGCGACGCGACGGGGGCCGGAGCCGCGCCGGGCGAACCACGCCGCGAGGCAGACCACCGCGACCGCCATCCCCGCGATGAGCACCGTCGACGAACGGGTGAGCGCGAACACCGCGAGCGCGACGAGGATCCACGCGCCCGAGGCGAGCCGGTGGCCGCGTCCGGCGACGGCGCGCGCCACCTCCGCGATCAGCGACAGCAGCGCGGCCATCCCGAGGATGTTGGCGTTGCCGACGATGCCCTGGATGCGGCCGCCCTCGAACAGCAGGTCGCGCGACCAGTAGAACGCCTTCGGGATCTCGTCGAGCCCGGAATGGTCGACCCAGAGCGGCAGCACCGGCTGGCGGATGACGACGGCGACGACGACTTCGAACAGCAGCGAGAGGGCGAGCACCCAGCGCATCGCCCGGGCGAGGGCATCCCCCAACTCCGCCCAGGTGAAACAGGTCGCGAGGAAGACCGCGTAGACGGTCGTGCACAGGGTCGCGACGACACCGAGGACGCTCGCACCGGGGTAGGCCGACCAGGCGATCGACAGGGCCATCAGGGCCAGCGTCGCGAAGAGCAGGATCGGCATGCGCCGCACGTCGACGCGGCTGCGCCGCAGCTCGAGGACGGCGAGGGTGACGAAGACGAGGATGATCGCCCCCCAGCCCCACCAGGAGAGCAGGTAGCGCCAGACGTCGCCGGCGGCGAGCGTGAAGAAGCCGAAGGTCGCCAGGAACCGCCGGTACGCGAGGATCCGCTCGGAGACGGGACCGGCGCTGACGCTCATGGGATCAGGCTAGCCGCGCGAGCGGTCAGGGCACGCGGGTGAAGACGAGGGTCTCGCCCCAGCGTTCGTCGGTGCGGCCCGGGACCGGGAGCGGCGTGCGGGTCACCAGGTAGCAGACGTCGCCCGGCGCCGAGCATCCGTCGAGCGCCCGGATCGACGCGAGGAACTCGGCCGTCGCCGTCGCGTCGCGGACCGGGAACTCGAGTCCGAGCTCGTCGAACGTGGGGGTCTGGATCTCGTCCGGGCCGAGGTCCCAGAACCGCAACTGCCAGTACGGTCGCGCGATCGCCACGCCGTCGCCGAGCACGAACACGGTGCTCGGGTCGCGGACGGCGTCGTCGGCGATGACGTCGATCATCTTGCGCATCGTGGCCCCGCCGACGTCGGAGGTGTCGCCGAGGTAGCTGTCGGAGGGGACCGCGCGGTCGAGGTATCCGAAGGTGGGCACGGCGAGGAGCGCGGTCAGCGCGAGGGCGCCGAGTGCGACCGCGCGGCGCCGGGCGACCGGCACGACCAGGATCGCGGCGACGACCCCGCAGATCGCCAGCGCCAGCGCGAACGTGCCGGCCGAGCGGAACGGGAAGAGGTCGGCCGCCGTGATCGGAGCGGTGAACCCCCACGCGATGATCCCCGATCCCTCGCGGAACAGGAACCACCAGCTCAGGCCCGCGACGCCTCCGGTGGCGGCGAGTGCCGCGAGCACGACCGGGATGCGGACGGCGCGCGTCGCGGTCGAGGTCAGCGCCTGCAGCAGGACGAGGCCGACGACGATCGCGATCGGCCCCAGGTGCACGAGGTAGCGCGGCCAGGCGAGCTGAGGCTCGGGATAGTTGTAGGGCGCGCCGAACGAGTGCTGCACGGCGACGGCGACCGCCGTGGCGGCGACCACGGCGGTCAGGACGGCGAGCGCGCGCTGCGTCCGATCCAGCCGCGCCCCGGCGGCGCGACGCCGCGACAGGAAGGCGATCCCGAGGAACACGGTCGGCAGGGCCGGCAGGATGAGCGCCGCCAGGTAGACGGCGATCCACAGCACGAGCCCGCCCGCGTCGCCCTCCGCCACCGAGCGTTCGAACGTCGAGGAGGGATCGGTCAGGCCGACCGACTGGAAGAGGGTCATCCCGGACCCGAGCGAGTACACCAGCCAGAGGGTCGCACCGACGACCGGTCCCGCGAACACGAGGCCGATCTCCCGGGCGCGGGCGCCGGCCGGGCGGTGCGGTTCCGCGCGGTGGCGCAGCACGAGGTACCCGACGAGCAGGATGACGGCGACCGGCAGGAACAGGTACTTCGTGAGCACCAGGGCCGCCGCCGCGACGCCGAGGACCCACCCCTCGCGGGCACGGGCCCGCACCGCCAGGGCCACCGCGACGACGAAGATCGGGGTCGAGAGGTTCTCGCTCATCAGGAACGTCGCGTAGGCGAAGGCCGAGGTCAGCATCCCGATCGCGAGGGCGGCGAGCAGCGGAGCGCGCAGGCCGACCGATCGGGCGAGGAACCACCCGGCCGGGACGGTGAGCGCCGACGCGGCCGCGCTGATCGCCATCGTCGCCGAATACCAGCTGTCGACGGCCAGCCCGGGCACGAGCAGGAGCGAGTACAGCGGCGGGTAGTGCGCCGTCGAGTACGGGCCCAGCGCGAACATCGCCCGGGCGTTCTCGATGTAGTAGGCCTCGTCGAAGAACAGGGTCGCGCCGCCGTCGGAGACGGCGAGGCGCACGCGCAGGGCCACGATCGCGAGGGTCAGCAGCACGAGCACGACGCGCTCGGTCGCGGGAGCGCGGAGGAGCGAGGCGAGGGTCACGGGCAGGAGTCCAGGTCGGGTACGGGTCGCCCTGCGGGGCAGCGATGCTGTCGAGGGTAACGGTGCCCGGCCGACCTCCGCGCCCGTCACCCGGGCGCGGAGGTCAGACGAACGCGGCCTTGCCGGTGATCGCGCGGCCGACGATGAGGGCGTTCATCTCGCGCGTGCCCTCGTAGGAGTAGAGCGCCTCGGCATCCGCGAAGTGCCGGATGACGTCGTAGTCGAGGACGATGCCGTTGCCGCCCATCGACTCCCGCGCCCAGGCCACCGTCTCGCGCATCCGCGACGTCGCGAACTCCTTCGCCAGGGCCGCGTGCTCGTCCTTCTGGGTGCCCTCGTCGAGCATCGCCGAGACGCGCGTGCAGAGCGCGATCGACGACGTGATGTTGCCGAGCATCTTCGAGTAGTGCTCCTGGATGAGCTGGTGGTTGTCGATCGTCTTGCCGAACTGCACGCGCTCGGCCCCGTAGTTCACCGCGCCCTCGTAGGCGCCGATCGAGTTGCCGACGGCGGCCCAGGCGACCTCCGCGCGGGTGAGGCGCAACACCGCGGCGGTGTCGCGGAAGGAGTTCGCGTTCGCCAGCTTCATCGCGCCGGGCACGCGCACGTCGGTGAGGGTGATGTCGGCGTTCTGCACGATCCGCAGCGCCTGCTTGTTCTCGATCTTGGTGGCGCTCCAGCCCGCCGACGAGGTCGGGACGAGGAAGCCCTTGACCTGTCCGTCCTCGGTCGACTTCGCCCAGACGATCGCGTGCGAGGCGATCGTGCCGTTGCCGATCCAGCGCTTCTCGCCGTTGAGGATCCAGTCGTCGCCGTCGGGCGTCGCGGTCGTGCGCAGCCCCTGGGCGGAGTCGGAGCCGGACAGCGGCTCGGTGAGGGCGAAGCAGCCGAGCCACTCGCCGGAGGCGAACTTCGGCAGCCAGTCGGCCCGCTGCTCCGGCGATCCGGCGACGCCGACGGCGCCCATCACGAGTCCGTTCTGCATGCCGACGAGCGTGGCGACGGAGGCGTCGATGCGCGCGAGTTCCAGCGCGACCCAGCCGCGGAAGACCGCCGAGTTCGGGAACGGCTGGGTCTCCTCCCACGGCATCCCGAACAGGCCGAGGTCGGCGAGGCCCTTCACGATCTGCATCGGGAACTCGGCCCGGGCCCAGTGGTCGTTGACGATCGGCTTGACCTCGGTCTCGAGGTAGTGCCGCAATTTCGCCAGCACCTCCTTCTCGCGCTCGTCGAGGCCGTTCTCGAATCCGTAGAAGTCACTGGTCAGCGTGCTGAATGCCATGGCGCGAGCCTACGGATGGGGGCTGTTCGCACCAACGACGTTGGTACTTTGGTGCAAGGAATCAGGGGATGGGGCCGCCGGATGTTCGTGGAGATCACCAATGAGCCGCGCGATTACGCGTGGGGCTCGACGACGCTGATCCCGGAACTGCTCGGGACGGCCCCCGACGGGCACCCGCAGGCGGAGATCTGGTTCGGCACGCATCCCGGATCGCCCACGCGGCTGGCCACGGGCGGCGACCTGCGGGACGCGGTCGGCGAGCTGCCGTTCCTGCTGAAGATCCTCGCCGCGGGCAGCCCGCTCTCGCTGCAGGCGCATCCCACGACGGCTCAGGCGCAGGAGGGCTTCGCGCGCGAGAACGCGGCCGGCGTGCCGATCGACGCCCCGCAGCGCAACTACAAGGACCCGTTCGCCAAGCCCGAGATGGTCTACGCGCTGAGCGACGAGTTCCGCGCGCTGTGCGGGTTCCGCCCGGTCGCGGTGACCCGCGCCGTGCTCGACGCGGTCGACCCGGAACTCCTTCCGGGACTGCGGACGGATGCCGACCTCCCGGCGGTGTTCGCCTGGCTGCTGTCGGGCGACCCGGCGGTCGCCGCCGTCGTCGAGGCGGTGTCGGCGGCGGCGACGGATGCCGACGGCGACTCCTGGCACACCGTGCGCGGCCTCGTCGCGGCGTATCCGGGCGACCCGGGGATCGCGATCTCGCTGCTGCTGCACACGGTGGTGCTGCGACGGGGCGAGGCGCTCTACCTGCCGGCCGGCAACATCCACGCCTACCAGGAGGGGCTCGGGATCGAGCTGATGGGGCCGAGCGACAACGTGCTGCGCTGCGGTCTCACCCCGAAGCACGTCGACGTCGCCGAGTTGCTGCGCATCGTCGACTTCACCCCGGTCGCCGACCCGCGGCTGGCGCCCGCGACCTCGGACGGCCTCACGGTCTTCGCGCCGGAGGGGGCCGGGTGGGAGCTGCTCGAGTCCCGCGGGGAGGCGCAGCTGGAGGCCGGCGCCCCGGCGCTTCTGGTCGTGCTCGAGGGCGGGGCCGACGCCGAGGGCACCCGCGTCGGCGCCCCCGGCTTCGCGGTGGCCGCCGGCTCCCGGGTGCACCTCGACGGCCGGGTCGTCGTCGCCCGGGCGGTCTGACGCCGTGCGGCGCGTGCCGGCCGGGGCCGCCCTGCTGCTCCTGCTCGCGCTCGCCGGGTGCGCCGCGGCGCCGCCCGTCGAGCCGACGACGGCCACGCCGCGGCCGACGGCGACGCCGACGCCCGTCGTGCTCGAGGTGCCGCGCGCCCGGGTCCCCGGCGACTGCGCCGACCTGCTCGCGCCCGAGACCCTCGCGCAGCTCGGCGCCGGCTGGGAGCTCGCGCGCGACGGGTCGGCCGCCCCGCGCACGGCGCTGCAGACCGCCCGGCGCCAGGCCGCGACCGCCGACTGCGAGTGGGCGGGACCCGAGGGGGCGACGCTCGCCTTCCTCGTCGTGCCCGACGCCCGTCGCGACGAACTGAACTACTCGATCCGGCAGCTGATCGCCGACGGCGTCGTGTTCGACCCGGTCGGCGCGGATTCGCTGTTCGTCTGCGACGCGACCGGGTGCGACTTCTCGGTGCTCGTCGCCGACGAGCACTGGCTCGCCGGGCGGGTCGTGGCGGGGGATCCGGGGGCGCTGCCCGCCGTGCTCGCCCCCGTCGTCGCCGATCTGAAGGCGCGCGTCGTGGCCGCGCTCGAGCGCCCCGCCCTCGACTGGGCGCTCCCGCCCGCCGTGCACCCGGGCTGGGGCCGCACCTGCGGCACGAAGGGCCTCGTCGAGGGGATCGCGCGACTCGCCGGCCGGCCGGCCCTCGAGGAGGTGGACATCCGCTTCCCCGACCACGACCTCGTCGTCGTCGAGCGGGTCGACCCCGCCTACTGCCGGCTCGTCGACGCCCGCGACCCCGACACGGAACTGCTGCTCGCGCTCGTGCCCGGCGGCGCGTGGGCGGTGCAGGAACTGCTCGACGACCCCGGCGGCTTCGAGCGGGTCGAGGTCGAGGGGCTCGGGTCGGTGCTGGTGTCGGGTGACCCCGCGCGGTTCACGGCGCTCGTCGCCCTCCAGGGCAGTCTCGTGCAGGTCGGGATGCCGGCCGCCGACCGGGCCGCCTTCCTCGACGTGCTGCCGGAGGTCGTCGACCTGATCCGGCTCACCCCGTACACGGCGCCGGTCGAGGACTGACCGGCGGCGGTCAGTCGCCCCGCCGCGCGCGGAGCTCGGCGACCTCCGCGTCGCGTGCGCGGTAGTCGGCCTGGGTGCGGGCGAGCTCGGCCTCCTGCCGGGCGTACGCCGCGCGCAGCTCCGCCAGCTCGCGATCGCGGTCCCGGTAGTCGCCCTGCGTGCGCGCCAGCTCGGCGGTCAGCTCGGCCACCTCGGCGCGGAGGGACTCGACGAGGGCGTCGCCGAGCTCGGTGGCACCCGCGGCGGGGAGCCCGCGCAGGTGCCGCAGCACGGCATCCGACTCGCCGCGCACCTCGCCGACCAGCGCGCCGGCGAGCTCCCACGGGGCGACGCCGAGCCTGCCGAGCAGGGGGGCGAGCGCCCGATGCAGGACTTCGCTGCGCCGCCGCACGACGCGCCGCAGCGGCCCCCGTCGTCGCCGCACGACCCCGATCCCCTCGGGCAGCCGGAACGGCTCCGGCACGGTGCGCCCGACCACCGCGTCGAGCGCCGCCCGGTCGCCGCCGGTCACCGCGGGGGCGAGCGCGGCCTGCTCGTGGTCGCGGCGCGCGCCGTACGCCCGGTCGCCGACGATCGACGGGATGAGCACCGCGCTGGGCGTCGGCGACAGCACGACCCGCGCGCCGGACGCCCACACCCGGAACAGGTACTCCTGCGAGGTCGCGTAGCGCACGGTCGTCGACCGCCGCCAGTCGCCGGCGCGGGCGAGCGCGGCCGCGGAGAGCAGCCACGACGACGCCGGATGGTTGCGGTGGCCGGTGACCCGCAACGGCCCCGACGCGGAACGGACCTCGATCCGGGTGGCGGGGTCGTCGAGCCCGTCGGATCCGACGGCGCGCACCAGGTAGAGCCCGGCGATCGCCCCGTCGGCCCGCGCGTCGGCGACGGCGCCCAGCAGCAGCTCCAGGTGGTCGGGGAGCCACAGGTCGTCCTGGCTGAGCCAGGCGACGTAGTCGGTGCGGGCCAGCCGTGCGCCGACCGAGTTGGGGCCGGAGTGGTCGCCCGAGTTCACCGGCAGGTCGAGGTACTGGATGCGCGGGTCGTCGAACGCGGCGACGACGTCGGCGGTGTCGTCGGTCACCGCGTCGCCGATGACGAGGGCCTCCCAGTCGGTGACGGTCTGCGCGCGCACGCTGGCGATCGCGTGCCGCAGCACGTTCGAGCGGTTGTAGGTCGCCATCAGCACCGTCACGCGCGGAGCCGGACCGTGCGTCGTGCGGGCGGGCAGGATGCCGAGGTCGCGCCGGTAGGGGAGCCGCGCCAGGCTGCGTCGCACGGGGTTCAGCCGTCCGCCGGGAACCGGGCGTGCGGGAAGCGCTCGCGGAGGGTGGGCCAGGAGCGGTCCGCGTCGGAGAGGAGCGGCGTGCGCGTCGGCCAGTCCACGGCGAGATCGGGATCGTCCCAGGCGATGCCCTCGCGGCCCGCCTCGCGGAAGGCGGCCGACACGTCGTTGAGGTAGTCGACCTCGGTGACGGCGTAGAACGCGTTCGCGAGACCTCGGCGGATCAGGATGCGGGCGTGCTCACCCGGCGCGTCGCCGAGCAGGATCGAGAAGGTGCGGCCGAACGTCGGACTGTCCGGGCGCGGATCGGCGACGACGACGAGCGCGGTGCCGCGCGGCACGTAGAGGAACTTGTCCCACGGCTCGAGGTGGAAGCCGCGCAGCACCCCCGCCGCCGACCGGGAGTGGTTGCCCTGCGCGAAGGTGACGGCGCCGACGGCCTCGGCCAAGCCGGCGGCCTCGTAGTGCTGCCGGAACCCGCCGCGCGCGTCCGAGAGCCACGCGCTGCGGACGACGTGCACCCCCTCGATCGGCGTGGCGTCGACATCCATCGTTCCAATCTAGCCCGGGCCCGTCACCCGGCCATGGCCGCCTCGTCGCGGCAGGAGAACGTGCGGCGATAGGCGGTCGGGGTGGTCTGCAGCACCTTGAGGAAGTGGTGCCGCATGACCGCCGCGGTGCCGAAGCCCGCCGCCCGGGCGACCTGCTCGAGGCCGTCGTCGGTCTGCTCGAGCATCTGCTGGGCCTGCAGGATGCGCTGCCGGTTCAGCCACGCGGCCGGGGTCGTGCCGAGGTCCGCGCGGAAGCGCCGGGCGAAGGTGCGCGACGACATGAGCGCCTTGCGGGCGAGCTGGTCGACGGTGAGGTCCTGGTCGAGGTGCTCGAGCATCCAGTCGGTGACCTCGGCGAACGAGTCGGCCCGGCGCTCCGGCACGGGGGTGAGGATGTACTGCGACTGCCCGCCGTCGCGCTGCGGCGGTACGACCATCCGCCGGGCGACCACGTTCGCGGCCGCGGCGCCGTGCGCGACCCGCACGATGTGCAGCGCGGCGTCGATGCCGGACGCGGTGCCCGCGCTGGTGACGATCGTGCCGTCCTGCACGAACAGCACGTCGGGGTCGACCTCGATCTTCGGGTACCGCCGGGCGAGCCGGTCGGCGTGCATCCAGTGGGTGGTCGCGCGGCGGCCGTCGAGCACGCCGGCCTGGGCGAGGGCGAACGCCCCGCTGCACACGCTCAGCACCCAGGCGCCGCGCGCCACGGCATCCCGGATCACCGCGAGATAGCGCTCGTCGACGGTCTCGGTGCCGATCAGGTGCGCGGGGACCGCGATCAGGTCGGCGTCGGCCGCGACGGAGAGGTCGTTCGTGATGTCCATCGTGAAGCCGAGGCTGGTCGGGATCGGCCCGGGGTCGGCGGTCGCGACGTGGTACTCGAACGACGGGCCGCCCATCGCCGACCGGTCGATGCCGAAGACCTCGCAGACGACGCCGAACTCGAACGGGGCGGTGCCGGGGAGCACGAGGCAGACGACCTTCTTGAGCACGGGGAGCCTCCTGGCGGTTTCGCGACGATCAGCGGCAATGCTGCCAGGCGTGGCCGGATCGCGCAACTCGTGGAGTTCCTGCCACGCGGCGCACCTCTAACCTGGGAGCCATGACCTGGCTCGTGACCGGCGGCGCCGGCTACATCGGCGCCCACGTCGTGCGCGAGTTCCTCGCCGCCGACCTCCCGGTGACCGTGCTCGACGACCTCTCCACCGGGGAACTCGGGTTCATCCCGGGGCGGGTGTCGTTCACCCGCGGCACCATCCTCGACGGGGCGCTGCTCGAGCGGATCTTCGACGAGCACGACGTCACCGGGGTCGTGCACGTCGCCGGCTTCAAATACGCCGGGGTGTCGGTGCAGCGCCCGCTGCACACCTACGAGCAGAACGTCGACGGCACGACGGTGCTGCTCGCGGCGATGCAGGACCGCGGCGTGCAGAAGATGGTGTTCTCCTCGAGCGCGGCCGTCTACGGCACCCCCGACGTCGACCTCGTGACCGAGAACACTCCGAAGGCCCCGCAGTCGCCGTACGGCGAGTCGAAACTCATCGGCGAGTGGCTGCTGCGCGACCAGGAGGTCGCCGCCGGCCTGCGGCACACCTCGCTGCGCTACTTCAACGTCGTCGGCTCGGGCGACCCGAGCATCCGCGACACCAGCCCGCACAACCTCTTCCCGCTCGTGTTCGACGCCCTGCTCGGCGGCGGCGTGCCGAAGATCTTCGGCGACGACTACCCGACGCCCGACGGCACGAACGTGCGCGACTACGTGCACGTC
>Ga0075364_10001417_pt1 | contig 12998 bp, 9 predicted proteins | sample EndMetdeltDD1764_FD_71517 | JGI IMG/M metagenome (GOLD analysis project Ga0075364, IMG submission 71517) | Populus endosphere microbial communities from Tennessee, USA - Endosphere MetaG P. deltoides DD176-4 | ecosystem: Host-associated > Plants > Roots > Endosphere | place: USA: Tennessee... | reverse complement strand
GTACGCCGCGAGCTTGGCCGCCACCTCGGGCTCGTAGTAGTAGTTGATCCACTTCTCGGCGTTGTCCTGGTGGGTTGCGAGGTTGGGCACCAGCATGTTGTCGGCCCAGATCATGATCCCCTCCTCCGGAGGAATCCAGACCAGGTTGTCGTCGCCGGCGTTGGCGATGTCACCCGACCAGGCCTCGCACGCCAGGATGTTGCCCGAGGCAAGATCCTGGACGTACTCATTGCCCGAGAACGACCGCACCTGGCCGTCGCCGCGGGTCTTCTTGAGCAGATCGATGGCGTCCTGCCACTCGTTGTCGGTGAAGTTCTCGGGGTCGCCCCCGCCGATCATGATGAGGAAGCCCATCGTGTCGCGCATCTCGCTGAGCAGCGAGATACGTCCTCGCAGGTCCTTGCGGGTCAGCATCTCTTCGAAGGACTTGATCTCGCCGACCTTGGCCTTGTTGTAGGCGATGCCCGTCAGCCCGCTCTGCCACGGCGCGGAGTAGTCCCGTCCCGGATCCCACTCGGGCGACTTCAGCGAATCGATGATGTTCGCGTGCAGATTGGGCACCTTGGCGGCATCCAGTTTCTGGATCCAGCCGACCTGGATCATCCGGGCGGCCATCCAGTCGGTCAGGGCGAACAGATCGCGTTTGGAGGACGTACCCGAGCCCAGCTGGTTCTTGACCTTGGCGAAGAACTCGTTGTTGTCGTTGACGTCGGCGGTGTACCGAACGCTGATGCCGGTGTCCTTCTCGAACTGCGTCAACGTCGAGACGTAGTCGCCGTCATCCTCGTCGATGTACTCGGGCCAGTTCGAAACGACCAGCGTCTTGTCGGTCTCGGATCGATCCGGCGCCATGAGGTCGGACGGATCCTGGAGTTGGTCATCGGTGTTGAAGCCGTACCGGAGCGCGACTGCGCTGAGCCCCAGGGCAGCAGCCCCTCCGGCACCCCGTAGGACCGTCCGTCTGTCGACACCCGCCATGCGCCACCACCACTTCCCGGTATCCACGCATACTCGCAAGTGGGCCGGGTCAGCACAAGGGATTCCGACGTTAAGACTGTGTTTCACTCACGAAATCGTCGCGAGCACGTCACATTGCTGAACGAAGCAGATACCTGGGGCACAATGTCGGGATGAACGAGCGCAAACCGGTGCCCGTACGCGGCCCCCACCTCGATGACACCGCCAAACGCATCATCGAGCTGCTCCAGGACGACGGCCGGCTGTCGTACTCGGCGATGGCCAAGGAGGTCGGGCTGTCTGAGGCGGCCGTCCGGCACCGCGTGCAGAAGCTTATGGACAGCGGTGTGATGCAGATCGTCGCGGTCACCGATCCCCTCCAGATGGGCTTCGCCCGACAGGCCATGATCGGCATCAAGGTCAACGGCAACGTCCGCGAGGTGGCCGCCGAGCTCGCAACGATGGACAAACTCGACTACATCGTCATCACCACGGGACGCTTCGACATCCTCGCCGAGATCGTGGCCGAGAGCGACGACGAGTTGCTCGACATCGTGTCGGCGCGGATCAGCGGGATCGATCACGTCGTCGCAACCGAGACCTTCGTCTACCTGCGGCTCGAGAAGCAGACGTATGCCTGGGGTGTTCGCTGAGCGCTCGTCCCTCGCTCTCAGCCCCCGCGACTTCGTCGCGGCCGGGCTTCGCCCGGACACCTGTCTTCGCTCGCTAGCGCTCGCTCGACCCATGGTTGGGACGTGCTGCTTAGACCGTTGTGATGGTTCCGCCTTGTTCCAGGACCTCGATGATGTCGTTGTGGGTGGTGCGGAGGGCTTGTTCGTAGCCATCGGGGTCTTGTTCGGGGGCTGTGTGCGGTTCGGTGCGGCCGGCCTTGTCGAGCACGTCCCAGGTCACCTCGGTGTCCGGGGCGTGGAGGACGGGCGGTGAGCCGACCAGCCGGAAGTCGCCCATGGTGCCGGGCAGCGCGCCGATGCGGGCGCACGCCAGGACCGATATCACCAGGTCGCGGCCGTGCAGGTCGTCCAGCACCACCGACGTGCCGGCGTCGATGCCCATGTGGTGCAGACCGGCCGCGATGCACGCCGACTCGTGGAGCAGCTGCGCGTACGACATCGTGCCGCGCGCGTCGGCGATCGCGAGGTTGTCGGCCAGGCCGGAGATGACGTGGTGGTCGAGCACCCGGAACACGAGACTGGTCATCAGATCCCCCTGAAGACGGGAGCTCGACGCTCCGAGCGGGCGGCGGCGGCTTCTTGGATGTCGGCGCTGGCCCACACCTCGGTGAAACTTTTCTCGATCGCGGCATCGTCCTCCCCGCTGCTGTTGAGGACCAGCTTGCTATGCGCGATCGACAACGGCGCAAGCTCGGCGATCTCGTGCGCCCAAGCAACCGCGTACTTGATCGACCCGTGAGCGTCGGCCAGACCGCAGTCGAGTGCCTCCTTGCGGTCGAGAGTGGCGGCCGTCAGCATCATGCGCCTCGCCACGCCCATCCCCGCGAGACCGGCCAGCGTGCGCATCGTCCAGGCGTCGACAGCCATGCCGTTGCGGGCCACAGGAACGGCGAACTTCGCTTTGTCATCAACCACCCGCAGATCGCAGGCCATCGCTAGCTGCGTGCCGGCACCGATCGCCGCCCCGTTGACGGCCGCAATGATCGGCACGGGCAGCCTGGTCAGGTGGTGCAGCATGCCGTACAGGGCGTCGAGGAAATCGGGACCGTAGACGCGGTCGAGATCGGCCCCCGAGCAGAACGCAGATCCCTTGCCCGTGACAACGATGACCCGGGCGCCCGCGTCGACGGCCTCATCGGCCGCAGCTCGAATGGCCAGGCAGAGCTCGAGGTTCAGCGCGTTGCGCTGGTCCTCACGCTGGAGTTCGATGATGACGACGTGTCCGTCGCGCGACGTGGCGATCATGGGGCTCCTAGGGGGGTCGACCTCACGTTAGCCGACCCCGTCGGGGAGGCGTCATTCAGCGGCAGCGAGCTGTCCGCAGGCCCCGTCGATGTCACTGCCCCGAGTGTCTCGGACGGTCGTCGGGATGCCCTTGGCGATCAGGCGGCGGACGAACTCCCGCTCGTCCTCGGGCCGGGAGGCCGTCCACTGCGAACCAGGCGTCGGGTTGAGCGGGATCAGGTTGACATGCACCCAGCCCCAGTCGCCGAACGACTGGAGGACGTCTCCGAGCAGGTCGGCCCGCCAGGCCTGGTCGTTGATATCACGCATCATCGCGTACTCGATCGACACGCGGCGCCCGGTCTTGCGCGCGTACTCCCATGCCGCCTCAACCGTCTCGTTGACGCTGAACCGTGTGTTGATCGGGACGAGGTCGTTGCGCAGCTCGTCGTCGGGAGCGTGCAGGGAGAGCGCGAGCGTCACGGGGATGCCCTCGTCGGCGAGCTGCTTCATCCGCGGCACGAGGCCGACGGTGCTGACCGTGATATTGCGAGCCGACATACCGAGCCCATCGGGTGTCGGGGCGACCAAGCGGCGCACGGCGCCGACAACGGCCTTGTAGTTGGCCATCGGCTCGCCCATGCCCATGAACACGACGTTGGAGAGCCGCCCCGGACCCCCGGCGACCTCGCCGCGGGCCATTTTGCCGGCCGCGTCCACCACCTGGTCGACGATCTCGGCGGTGCTCATGTTGCGCTCGAGACCGCCTTGGCCGGTCGCGCAGAACGGGCACGCCATCCCGCAGCCCGCCTGGCTGGAGACGCAGATCGTGGCACGGTCGGTGTAACGCATCAGGACGGACTCGACGAGCGCGCCGTCGAACAGCTTCCAGAGGCTTTTGATCGTGGTGCCCTTGTCGGCCTCCATCGTGCGGACGGGGTTGAGCAGGGTGGGCAGCAGCTCATGGACGATGCGGTCACGACTCGCCGCCGGCAGATCGGTCATCCCGGCCGGATCGCGCTGGAGCCGGGCGTAGTAGTGATTCGCCACCTGCTTGACCCGGAACGCGGGCTCCCCCAACGCCTCCGCGGCGGCGGTGCGCTCCTCGCCAGTGAGGTCGGCGAGGTGACGGGGAGGCTTGACGCGACCGCGCTTCTGCTCGAAGACAAGCGGGAGCGGGTTCGGGTTGACTAATGACACCCTTCCATTGTCTCACCCGGCGACAAGACACCGAAATCGCCGAGTGGTGCATTCCCGACCCCGAGCGGGGTCAGCGTCGCGGCAGGTCGGCGACGAACTGCAGCTTCGCCAGCACCGGAGGAGGGATGATGAACGGGTACAGCGCGCCCTTGCCCATACTTCGGTTGATCTGGTTGAGCGCGACGCTCAGCGGGATCCAGACGCCCACCACGAGATCGCGGAACGAGCTGAAGTTCTGCGGCGAAGCGACGGTCGCGAGCCCGTGCGCCGATGCTGTCTCGATCGTGTCGCAGATGTGCATGTAATGCGCGAACGTCTCGGCGAAGTCCTCGAACGGGTGCATCGTGGCGTACATGCTGATGTAGTTCTTCTCCCAGCCCGCCGGCGGTCCCTCGGAGTAGTGGCGCTCGATCGCCTCGGCGTAGCTCTCATCCTCGTTGCCGAACAGCTCCCGGGCCTGGCCGATGAGGTCACCGCGGACGTGCTGCCACTCGATGTAATGGCCCACCTCGTGCCGGAAGTGGCCCAGCATCGTGCGATACGGCTCGTCGAGGTCGACTCGCACCTTCTCGCGGTGCGCGTCATCGCTCTCGGCCAGGTCGAGGGTGATGATGCCACTTTCGTGGCCGGTTGTGACGTCCTCGGACACGCTCGACAGCAGATCGAAGGCCAGGCCGTTCTCCTCGTCCTCGGCACGGGTGACGATCGGGAACCCCAGGGTGTCGAGCTCGACCACCAGGCGACGCTTGGCCTCCTCGGCAACCTTGTACTCCTTGAGCCCGACGACGTCGGCGTCGCTCGGACGTGTGCGGGTCAGGCCGCAGCTGAAGCAGAATCCGCCGGGAAACTCGGTCAACCAGGTGCAGCCCGACAGGTTCAGGTTCTTGCAGACGTGCCAGATGCTGCCGTCCGCGTCGACGTACTGGCCCTTGTCATCGACGGGAACGATGGCCCGCTCCACCCGGGAGAACCCGAGATTGGTCTTGCACGCGACACACTTGGAGTTCTCGAAGTACAGGGCATTGCCGCAGACTCGACAGGAGAAGGCTTTCACCGAACAAGTCTGTCAGGATCTGGGCGATCCGCTCGCCGCCGAGGGGTGCGAACGGGATCGCGAGTGGCGGTCAGAGGGGGGCGACGTCGACCTCTACCCGTAGCGTCGACTTCTTGGCCTCGGTGAAGATGACTCCCTTGACGGGGGGCACGTCGGAGTAGTCGCGACCCCAGGCGACGGTGATGTAGCGGTCGTTGACCAGCTGGTCGTTGGTCGGGTCGAGCGCGAGCCAGCCGTCACCAGGTACCCATACCGCGGCCCAGGCGTGGGTCGCGTCGGCGCCGACGATCCGTTCTTTGCCGGGCGGCGGCGTCGTGGCCAGGTAGCCGCTGACGTAGCGGACAGCCAGCCCGTGCGAGCGCAGACAGGCCAGCGTCAGGTGCGCGAAGTCCTGACACACACCCGCCCGCTTGTCGAAGATGTCGTCAACCGTCGTCGTCACGGTCGTTGCCGTCTTGTCATAGGCGAAGTCGCGGTGGATGCGGTGCATGACCTCCTCGACCGCCTCGCCGACGGGACGACCAGGCGTGAGCGACTCGGCCGCGTAAGCGTGCGCCTCGGACGTCTGATCGGCCAGGGACGACGCCAGGGCGAAGTCCTGCACCTTCCAGGCGTCCGCGACATCAGGACGTACCGCCGGCCGGGCCTGCTCCCACGGCACCGCCAGTGCCGGTGGCGAGTGGTGCTGAAGCCGCGCCTCCACCTCGCTGACCGCGAGGATGTCGAGCACCTGGTGGGGATCGGTGACCTGGAAGTACGTCGCGGTGTTGCCGTAGTAGTCGACATCCTCCGAGCGATCGAGCGGTATCGGTTCAATGGATAGGTCGCGGCTCACGACGCTCTGCCACGGCAACTCGCGCGGCACCAGGTAGGCGATGCCGAGGCTGTCGCTGACGTCCTCGTCGTAGGAGTACGTCGTGCGGTGCGAGACCCGGTATCGGCGGGTCACTCGCTCACCGCCGCAAAGCCGAACGAACGGGGCACCGGACCGGCGGCGAAGTGCAGCTCGCCCACGGAGTCCGCGAAGCGGGTCAGGTGTCCGAGATACCCGGTCAGGAACCGCTCCAGGTTGGGCCGGCGCTCGCCCTCGATCGCCGTCAGAGCCGCGAGGTCGACGCGGTCGAGTTCGTCGGCGAGGTCGTCGAGCAGACGCTCAGGGCGGGTCGATCCGGTCGACTCCGGCATCGCGGCGAGGTGCTGGCGCATCTCGGCGATCCCGAAGGCCAGGGAACGGGGATTCTCCGCATCGACCAGCAACAGGTCGAGGACGCCCGTGACCCGGACATAGCCGCGGTAGCGACGCCGGTGGGTCACCGCGCTCTCCGACGCCGTCAGGACCGCGTTGTGCACATCGCGATCGACGTCGATGCCGCGCCGCACCGTCGTCGTGGACCCGAGCAGATGGCAGAGCTGAAGGCCGCGCTCGACCGCCCGCCCCGTGCAGATCATCCGCCACCCGGGATCGCGCATCATGTTGGCGGTGACGCCTTGCAGCGAGAGGATGCCCGTCAGCATCTGGCCGGCGCTCTCGGCGACCTGGTGGCTGTAGTGATAGGCCGAAAGATTCGCCGACGCCCGCTCGGTCCAGCTGAATGCCTGCCAGATATCGGGCGAGAGCTGGTCGCGGACGCTCTGCGCGGCATCCCGCAGGGCCGAGATCGACTGGGCCACGGACCCCGGCCGGTGGGCGTCGAGCAGGATCGAGCGGAAGTTCTCGTCCAACTGGTCCGGGGTGTGACGTGAGCCGCTGAGACGACCGATCGCCGACATCAGTACCGCCAGGCTCGCGCCGCCCGCCGTGTGGGGCCGGGAGCGGAAGTCTTCCGCGCTGGTGTGGGCCGTGAGGACCAGTCGGAGCATGTCCTCGGCCCGCTCGGCGTACCGGCCGAACCAGAACATGTCCTCGAGCACACGCGGCACCATCGCCGCCGGCGCACGGACATTGGTCAGCGGCATGACGTCGAGCAGACCCTGGTCGGGATCCTCAGGTCGGCCCTTCAGGACCCACACGTCCTTGCTCGACGACGGTCGGCCGCCTTCCTGCGCGGTCGCGAGGCCACCCACCAGAGGGCGATAGGTCGACCCATACCGCAGGGTGAACGTCCGCAAGGTGACCGCCTGCGGATGGACGCCACGAGCGTCGAGCGTCGGCGACTGCGACAGCAGCAGGCGCTCCTGTCCGACGTATCGATGGGGCTCGGCGCGGACCAGCTCGGCCAGGCGGTCCGCCGACAGGTGATCGAGGTCGACGGCGTTGTCGATGGTCCGCACCGTCAGCCCGTCGAGGTTGTCGAGCACGTAGGCCAGCGCGCGCGGATCTCCGGCCCAGTAGGTCTGGACGGAGGGCAGGCGCAGAGGCTCGTCGAGCAGCAGTTCGCACATCGCCGACATGAAGGGCAGCATCCCGGCGTTCTCGAGCACCCCGGCGCCGAGCCCGTTGACCACGCGGACCGTACCTCGTCGCACCGCCTCCGACAGCCCGGCGACCCCTAGCTGGGAGCCCTTACGCAACTCCAGCGAGTCGCTCCACGCGGCATCGACGCGGCGCAGGATCACATCGACACGCTCGAGCCGCCCGAAGACCCGCATCCAGATCGCCCCATCGCGCATCACCAGATCGCTGCCCTCGACCAGCGGGAAGCCGAGGCTGGAGGCGACAAATGCCTGGTCGTACGCCGTCTCGGAATGTGTGCCCGGTGACAGGACCACCACGCGGGGGTTGGGCGCATGACCCGGCGCGGAGTCGATCAATGTGGCGCGCAAGGCCTGGAAGAACGGAGCCATCCGGTGCAGCCCGGCCTGGCGGTACAGCTCGGGAAGCACACGGGAAATGACCCGACGGTTCTCCATCGCGTAGCCGATCCCGGACGGCGCTTGCGCGCGATCGGCCAGCACCTGCCATTCACCGGCGGCATTGCGGCCGAGGTCGGCAGCCGCCAGCAACAGCGGCTGTGGATCACGAGCGGAGGCGCGTGCAGAGACCCGCACGAATCCGGAGTGGGCGAAGACCACGGCCGGGGGCAGCACCCCTGACGAGAGCAGCCGCTGCGGACCGTACAGATCGACCAGGATCGCGTTGAGCAGTTCGGTGCGCTGAGCCAGGCCGACCTCGAGGGGCGTCCATTCAGCGGCCTCGACCACCAGCGGGAACGGGTCGAGCCGCCAGGGACCGGGATCCTGCTCGGGCGGCGTGTAGGTCACGCCGTCGTTGGCCAGGAACCGCTGGATGTCCCCACCAACACGTCGCAGATCTGCGTCGGTCAGTTGCACGGCGCTCTCCGCGAGCATCCGCCAGCTGGGGCGGAGCGTCCCGTCGGGAGCGACCACCTCGTCGTAGCGGGGTGGGTCGCCACCGAGGGTCGGCTGGGTGACCGCTGCGGAGTAGTCGCGGAGCGCAGTCACCGACCCGCTCCGCCGGCACTGCCGGATGGCACGGCGCGGCGCAGATCGAGGGTGTGCGGGTACTCGTCGCTGGAGGCCCGCAGACCGGCCTCCCTCATCGCCGCGACGTCGATCGCACCTGGCGAATGACCGAAGGGCTCGAAACGGCTGGATCGACGCGCCTCGGCCTCCCGGGCATTGATCGGAGGGTTCTCGTGAGCGCGGCCGCCAGGGTGGACGACGTGGTACGTCGCACCGCCCAGCGAGGTCGCCGAGGCGATGTCGATGACATCGAACCGCAGCGGCGCGTGCACCTCGATCGACGGATGCAGGGCGGACGGCGGTTGCCAGGCGCGATAGCGGACACCTGCGAAGTATTCGCCGGCCACACCGGTCGGAGTCAAAGGCACGGGAACACCTTGGCACGTCACCAGGTGCTGGTGCGGCAGAACCCCGCGGACGGTGACCTGGAGCCGCTCGACCGATGAGTCGACGTAGCGAGCCATGCCGCCGGACGTCGCCTCCTCGCCCAAGACGTGCCACGGCTCGATCGCGGCACGAAGCTCGAGCTCGACATCACCGGCCCTCGACAGGCCGATCCTGGGGAATCGGAACTCCGTGAACGGATCGAGCCACGAGGCCTCGAAGTCGATGCCGTGCTCCCGCAGGTCTGCCACGACGGCGGCGATATCGCGGATCGCCCCCTGCGGCAGCAAGAAGTCCTCGTGCAGGGCCGTCCCCCAACGCACCAGCGGCGCACGATACGGCTTCTCCCAGAACATCGTCACCAGCGACCGCACGAGCAGCGATTGCACCATGGCCATCTGCGGATGGGGCGGCATCTCGAAGCCGCGCAGTTCGAGCAGCCCGAGGCGTCCGCGGGACGAGTCGGGGCTGTACATCTTGTCGATGCAGAACTCCGCCCGGTGCGTGTTGCCGGTGAGGTCGGTCAGCAGGTGCCGCAGGGCGCGGTCGACGAGCCACAGGCGCGGTTCGTCCGTCTCGGCCACGAGTCGGTCGATCTCCTGGAAGGCGATCTCAGCCTCGTACAACGACTCCGGTCTGCCCTCATCGAAACGCGGTGCCTGGCTGGTCGGGCCGATGAAGCGTCCGGAGAACAGGTATGACAACGAAGGATGCCGCTGCCAGTACGTCATGAGGCTCACCAGCAGATCGGGGCGTCGCAACATCGGCGAGGCCGCGGGCTCGTGGCCACCGAGGGTGATGTGATTGCCGCCGCCCGTGCCGGTGTGGACGCCGTCGAGGTCGAACTTCTCGGTCGTCAGTCGCGCATGCCGCGCGATGTCGTAGAGCGTCATCGTGAGGTCGCGCAGTTGCGACCACGAGCTTGTGGGGTGCACGTTGACCTCGATGACACCCGGGTCGCTCGCGACCACGAGTTGTGTGAGGCGCGCGTCGGGCGGCGGCCCGTACCCCTCGATGACCACGGGCTGTTGTCGGGATGTTGCCGCGATGTCGATCACGTGGAGCAGATCCGCGTAGTCCTCGAGCCGCTCGGTCGGCGGCAAGAACACGTGGACGAAACCGTGCCGAGCTTCGATCGTCAGCGCCGTCGTCGGCTCCTTGGCCGGATCGACGATCGGGACGGACGGGATGCGGGGGTCGAGCTGCGGACCGGCTTCGACGTACGACGGATCGCCGGACGCCCGTGGGTCCTCCCACGTGACCGAGTTCAGCGGCAGGCGCAGACCCACCGCAGAGGTGCCTGGCAGCAACACGATGCGTCCTCGCCGCAGCGACCAGCGGGGGCTCGTCCACTCCTCCCCCGTCACCAGCGGCAGGACCCAGCCGGTCGGCTGGACGACATCGGCGTCGAGCGTCGCCGCGAGTGAGCGGTCGGCGGTCGACGGGTCGAGGACCGGTCGTTCGCCGTCCGGCTGGCGCAGGGCGTCGACAAGCTCGACCAACGGGTCCTCGAAGGCGGGCCGCAGCTGCTCGGGCGGCAGGCCCAGCAGCCGAGTGATCTCTCGACCGACAGCCTCGGCACGCCAAGGAGCATCGGACTGGGAGGCGGCTTCGTCCCAAGGGTCGGCGAGCAACGCAGCATCCGACCAGAGAGCCTCGCCGTCCTCACGCCACTGCAGCGCGATCTGCCAGCGGGGCAGCTCTTCGCCCGGGTACCACTTGCCCTCACCACGGTGGACCAAGCCGCCGCCGGCGTAGACCTCGCGAAGACGCTCGGCGAGCTCGCTGGCCTTGATGCGCTTCTCCGCGCCGTCGGCCTGGGTGTTCCATTGGTCAGACGTGACGTCGTCGAGACCCACAAACGTCGGCTCGCCCCCCTGCGTGAGCCGGACGTCGCCGGCCGTGAGGCGGACATCGATGTCCTCGCCCAGAGCGTCGATGCGATGCCACTGGGCGTCGGTGTACGGCTTGGTGACCCGCGGGTCCTCGTGCACCCTGCGCACCGTGTTGTGGAACGAGAAGTCGACGCTGGCGCGTTGCATCAGCGTTCCCGAGATCGGCGCGGCCGACGACGGATGGGGCGTCGCCGACAGGGGGATATGCCCCTCGCCGGCGAACAGCGACGACGTCGGGTCGAGGCCGATCCAGCCGGCGCCCGGAACAAACACCTCGGCCCAGGCATGCAGGTCGGTGAAGTCCTCGGAGGGACCGCTGGGTCCGTCGATGGCCTCCGTGTCGGACGCAAGCTGTACGAGGTATCCCGACACAAACCGGGCCGCGAGGCCGTACTGGCGCAGCAGCGAGACCAGTAACCACGAGCTGTCGCGGCACGAGCCGATGCCGCGCTGCAGCGTCTCGTCGGGGCTCTGCACCCCGGCCTCCATGCGTACCGAGTAGTCGACCGCGGCGTAGACGGCGGCGTTGAGCTGCACCAGGAACGGCACCATCGCGATGCCGTCCTCGGGGATGTCTGGCAGCCGGTCGTGAAATGCGGTGACCAGCGGACCAGGAGCCTCGGTGTCGCCCTCCCCCACCGGACGCAGGTACGGGGCGAGGTCGGCGGCCAATGACGGTTCGTAGGAGAACGGGTATGTCTCGGCGTACTCCTCGATGAAGAAGTCGAACGGGTTGACCACCACCATGTCGGCGACCAGGCCGACCGTGATGTCAAGCGTCGAGACCTTCTCGGGGAAGACCAGGCGCGCCAACCAGTTGCCGAACGGGTCCTGCTGCCAGTTGACGAAGTGGTTCGCCGGGCTGACGGACAGGGAGTACGCCTCGATCGGGGTGCGGCTGTGTGGCGCCGGGCGGAGACGCACGACGTGGGGGCCGAGCTCGACTGGTCGCTCGAACCGATAGGTGGTCCTGTGCTCGAGAGCGACCTTGATCGACATGAGTCAAGGGTGCCCCGAGCGGATTACGACCAGGTAACCGGGCTGACGATCAGGGGACCTCGACGAGTGTGTACAGGATCAGCCACGCGACCGGTGCCACCGCGATCAGCGAGTCGAGCCGATCCATCAGCCCGCCGTGCCCGGGGAGCAGGTCGCCCATGTCCTTAATGCCGAGATCGCGCTTGATCAGTGACTCCGACAGATCGCCCAGGGTCGCAAACACCACCCCCGCCAGGCCCAGCACGATGCCCACCCACCACCGGCCGTCGAGGGCCAGCGTCACGGTCGCGATGCCGGCACCGACGCCTACCAGCAGCGAACCCGCGAAGCCCTCCCAGGACTTCTTCGGGCTGATGGTCGGCGCCATCGGATGCTTGCCGAACAGCACACCCGCGACGTAGCCGCCGATGTCGGACGCGACCGTGGCCGCGATGAACGCCACGATGCGCCAGGGGCCGTCGTCCTCCTTGAGCATCAGCACCACGAAGCTGCCCATGAGGTAGAGGTAGGCCAGGGAGAAGATGCCCGCACTCACGTCGCGGACGAATCCCTCGGCACCGTCGCTGAGGCGCCACACCATAGTGCCGAGCACCGTGAGGGCCATCGCGACCGCGGCCGTCTCCATGCTGCCGTAGTAGGCGCCAACCAGCATGATCGTGCCGCCGGTGACAATCGGCAACACCGGAAGCGCGATGCGGGCGGTACCGAAGGCCCGGGTGAGCTCGAACAGCCCGATGGCTAGCGCCACCGCGACCACCGCGATGAACGCCTCCTTGACCACAAACAGCGAGACCACCACCATCGCGATGAGCCCGACACCCACGGCGATGGACGCCGGCAGGTTGCGCCCTGCCCGGCCGGTCTTCAACGCGACCGCCGGGATGACCTCCCCGTCTGGCGTCAGTTCGTCCGGGGAGACGACGGGCGGAGTCTCCTCATGGGGAGACTCAGACCTCAAGGAGCTCTGCCTCCTTGTTCTTGAGCATCTCGTCGATCGCCTCAACATGCTTCTTGGTCAGGGCGTCAAGGCGCTTCTCGGCGCCCGTGTTGTCGTCCTTGCTGATCTCGGAGTCCTTCTCGGCCTTGTCCATCGCCTGCTTGGCATTACGCCGTACCCCGCGCACCGCGATGCGTCCGTCCTCGGCCTTGGACTTGGCCAGCTTGATGTAC
>Ga0075364_10001416_pt1 | contig 13006 bp, 16 predicted proteins | sample EndMetdeltDD1764_FD_71517 | JGI IMG/M metagenome (GOLD analysis project Ga0075364, IMG submission 71517) | Populus endosphere microbial communities from Tennessee, USA - Endosphere MetaG P. deltoides DD176-4 | ecosystem: Host-associated > Plants > Roots > Endosphere | place: USA: Tennessee... | reverse complement strand
CGCCCGGCCGGGCGATGAGACCGAGCTGGCGGCGATGATTCACGAGCTGGCCGAGTTCGAGCGGGCCAGCGCGGACTGCACCGTTACCGAAAACCAGTTGCGCGAAGCACTTTTCGACGATCACCCGACCGTGTTCGGGCACATCGCGGAAGTGGACGACCAGGCCGCGGCGGGCGCGCTGTGGTTCCGTAACTTCTCCACATGGGACGGTGTCGCCGGCATCTACCTGGAGGATCTGTACGTGCGCCCGCAGTTCCGTCGCCGCGGACTGGCCCGCAAGATGCTGTCCACCTTGGCCAGGGAATGCGTCAACGGCGGATACACCAGGCTGTCGTGGGCGGTGCTCGACTGGAACGTCAACGCGATCGCGCTCTACGACGCCGTCGGCGGGCGGCCCCAGACCGAATGGATCACCTACCGGGTGTCGGGCCCGGAGTTGTCGGCGCTGGCCGAAGCCTGAGCCCCAAGCCATTGCAACGCGGAGGGGCTGAACAGCAGCACCAGCGTCACCAGCGCGACCAAAGCGATGGGTACTCCGTAGAGCCACTGGTGAGATCCGATGGCCATGTACCAGGCCACCGGCAACAGGAGGAGCTGCGCGAAGACCGCGATCCCGCGGCCCCACCGCCGCCCGGTCCACAACGCCCAGCCCGCGGCGAGTACCGCCGAGCCCATGACCATGAACCAGCCAGCGGTGCCGTACCCGCTGAGCCAGGGCTGATCTTCGGCGCCTGCCAGGTGACGCACGACCATCACCGCTGCGACCGCAACCAGCGCGGCACCCTCGAGCGACACCACGACGGCGGCCTGGCGCACGGTTGTCGGTGAGGGAATGGTCATGACGTCGAGCGTAGAGGTTCACTTTGCCCTTTTAGATAGGGTCAATCTCTGTGCGCGCCGTGTTGATCGTGAACCCGAACGCGACGTCGACCACCCCGGCGGGCCGCGACCTCCTGGCGCATGCGCTGGAGAGCCGCGTCAAGCTGACCGTCGTCCACACCGACCACCGCGGGCACGCCGTCGAGATCGCCAGCGACGCGGTGCGCGACGGTGTCGACGTGCTCATCGTTCACGGCGGCGACGGCACGGTGAACGAGGTCGTCAACGGGATTCTCGGTGAGGGTGGTCCCAACGGCCCGGCCCCGGCTGTCGGGGTGGTGCCGGGCGGCTCGGCCAACGTGTTCGCCCGCGCGCTTGGCATCAGCCCCGACCCGATCGAGGCGACCAACCAGCTCGTCGACCTGCTGTCGCATTACCGGCGTCGCAAGGCCTGGCGCCGCATCGGGCTGATGGACTGCGGGGAACGCTGGTGTGTGTTCACGGCGGGCATGGGCGTTGACGGCGACGTGGTGGCCGCCGTCGAGGCACAACGCGACAAGGGCCGCAAGGTGACCGCCTCGCGCTACATCCGCGTCGCCGTGCGCGAGATGCTCGCCAACGCCCGCAGGGAGCCGTCGATGACGCTGCATCTGCCCGACCGCGAGCCCATTTCGGGTGTCCATTTCGCGTTCGTGTCGAACTCGAGTCCATGGACGTATGCCAATACACGGCCCGTGTGGACGAACCCCACCACAACGTTCGAGACCGGCCTGGGCGTATTCGCGACAACCAGCATGAACATCTGGGCCAATTTGGGTCTGGTGAGGCGGATGTTGTCGACGAAGCCGGACATCAAGGCGAGACACCTGATCCGCGACGACGACCTGCCGTGGTTGAGGGTGACGAGCGACACGCCAGTGGCGTGTCAGATCGACGGTGATTTCCTTGGCCGACGCGATGCGATGACGTTCACGGCGGTTCCCGATGCACTGGGTGTGGTTGCACCGCCCGCAAAGAGCCCCTCTGACCTGCATTAATGGCAGGCGATCGGTCGATTTAGGGCGCAGGTTGCCTCAGTGTAGTACAAACGAGTGAGGGGTCGGCCAACGACCCTTGTTAGTGAGATTACCCACTTGTTAACTCGCGAGTATTGACATCTGTTCAGCCTGTGAAAGCATCGGAAGCAACAGTGCAGAAACATTTCGTATGCACGCGTTAACAGCCGAAGAAAAGCTCGTGCGCCCTGCTGCGCACATAGTAAGGAGATCACAACTATGGATTGGCGCCACAAGGCGGTCTGTCGCGACGAGGATCCGGAGCTGTTCTTCCCGGTGGGAAACAGCGGGCCGGCACTCGCGCAGATCGCTGACGCGAAGCTCGTCTGTAACCGCTGTCCGGTGACGACCGACTGCCTCACCTGGGCGTTGGATTCCGGCCAGGACGCCGGCGTGTGGGGCGGAATGAGCGAAGACGAGCGCCGCGCGCTGAAGCGGCGCAACGCCCGCACCAAGGCTCGTAGCGGGGTCTAACCGCAACCAAGCGTTCCAAATATGGCTACGGCCCCGGCAAATTTGTCGGGGCCGTAACTGTGTGCAAATGCAATTTCATGAATTGGGTCACAGATCGTCAATTTGCGAAATCGGATCACAAACCGTGACAGTGCTGTGAGATTACTGGGGCAGGCGCGCCTTGCGCCCGATCGGCACCCGCAGCACCACGTCCGTCCCGCCGGTCGGCACGTCGTGCATGCCGAGCGAACCGTCCAGCTCTGCCGACACCAGCGTCCGCACGATCTGCAAGCCCAGCCGGTCTGACTTCTCCAGGCTGAAGCCGTCGGGCAGCCCTCTCCCGTCGTCGTGAACGACCACGTCGAGCCAACGCGCCGAGCGTTCCGCGCGGATGGTCACACAGCCCTGCCGCACGGTCGTGTCGAAGGCGTGCTCGATCGCGTTCTGCACCAGCTCGGTGATCACCATGATCAGCGCGGTAGCACGATCGGCGTCAAGCACGCCAAGATCGCCGACGCGGTTGATGCGGATCGGGGTGTCAACTGTCGCAACGTCATTCATGATCGGCAGGATCCGGTCGATCACCTCGTCGAGATTGACCTCCTCGTCCACCGACATCGACAGCGCGTCGTGAACGAGCGCGATCGACGACACCCGCCGCACGGATTCGATCAGCGCCTCACGGCCCTCGGCGTTGTTGGTGCGCCGGGCCTGCAGGCGTAGCAGTGCGGCCACGGTCTGCAGGTTGTTCTTCACCCGGTGGTGGATCTCACGGATGGTCGCATCCTTGGACAGCAGCGCCCGGTCGCGGCGCTTCACCTCGGTGACGTCCCGAATCAGCACCGCCGCGCCGACGGCCGTGCCGTGCACCACCAAAGGCAGCGTGCGCAGCAGCACGGCCGCTCCCCCGGCGTCGACTTCCATGCGCATGCTCGACCCGCCCGCAAGCGAGTCGCGGACGTGGTTGGCCAGTTCCTGGGCCTCGAACGGGTCGGAGATCAGCGGCCTGGTGATCGTGACCAGGTTGTGCCCCTCCAACTCGGAGGCCAATCCCATCCGGTGGTAGGCCGAGATCGCGTTCGGGCTGGCGAAAACGACGCCGCCCGTCTCGTCGAGGCGGATGAACCCGTCACCGACACGGGGGCTGGACCGCGACATGGCCAAGTCGCCGACGTTGGGGAAGGTGGCTTCGGACAACATGTGGAGCAGATCGCCTGCGCAGTCCAGATATGCGGTCTCCAGCGGGCTGGCCTTGCGGGCGGCCAGGGCGGTCTGATGCGTCAGCACCGCCACCACATCGTTGTTGTAACGCACGGGAACGGCCTCCACGTTGAGGCCGAGCGAATCCTGTTGTCCCGCTGGGGTTTGCCTGGCGATGACGCCGGAGTTGAAGGCATCAGTCACCAACGGCGTCTCGTCGGCTTCGTTCTTGGTGCCCACGGCATCGGCCAGCAGCACCGTCGGCGCGGTGTTCGGTCGAACCTGCGCGACGCACACCAGCGCACCGTCGTCGCGGCGCACCCACATCAGATAGTCGGCGAAGGACAGGTCCGCGAGCAGCTGCCACTCTCCCACCACGGCGTGCAGGTGGTCGACGGCGTTGCCGGGCAGCACCGTGTGCTCGGCGAGCAGGTCACCGAGTGTGGACATCGGTCATTGCTCCGGCGGCGCGTCCGGCGGCTCGAGCCGTCAGCTGATCACCGCGATGAGGTCGCCGGCCTGAATGACGTCGCCAACGGACACGCTCACCTTGCTGACAGTGCCTGCCACTTCGGCCAGCACCGGGATCTCCATCTTCATCGACTCCAGAAGCACCAGGGTGTCGCCCTCGCCGATCTGATCGCCCTCGTGAACCACGACTTCGAGCACACTGGCCACGATCTCGGCGCGAACATCCTCGGCCATCTTCACCCCACTTCGTCTGGAGTCCCATGTCGCCGGCGTTCCGGCTCCGCTGCTTACCGGCTCCTATCGAACCACAACACCGGGTGGACGGGGCTGTCGGCGGGCCGTGAGAGAATGTAGCGAACGTGCCCGCAGGATTACGGGCCCCACAAACCCCCTGAACCATACGGAGGAACATCATGGCCAAGCGTGGCCGCAAGAAGCGCGACCGTAAGCACTCCAAGGCCAACCACGGAAAGCGGCCAAACTGCGGTTCGAAAGCCGTGCGCTAGCCGCGACGGATGATCGTGGTGCGGCTGATCTCGATCCGTAGCCGCTCGCGAAGCCCTTCGGGGGCCTTCTCACCGCTGCACTTCTTCGCGATCAGCGTCTTGACCCGCTCCTCGACGCCGTAGTGGCGGAGGCAGGCCGGGCATTCTTCGAGATGGTGCTTGAGCTTGTCCCTGGTCTCGGCCGTGCACTCGCCGTCGAGCAGTGTCCACACCTCCGCGATCACCGCCGCGCATTCCGGGTGCTCTGGATCGACGGGCCCGATCGGCGCGGACCAGCGTGCTTCGTCGTCACGGTCGCTCATGACGACACCTCCTCGGGTGCGTCGAGCTGCTGCGGTCCGCGGATGAAGCCGCGGTCCCTGGCCACATCGGCCAGCAGCTCGCGAAGTTGGCGGCGGCCCCTGTGCAGGCGGGACATCACCGTCCCAATCGGCGTGTCCATGATCTGGGCGATCTCCTTGTACGGGAAGCCTTCGACGTCGGCGTAGTACACCGCCATCCGGAATTCCTCCGGCAACGCCTGGAGGGCTTCCTTGATCTCGTTGTCCGGCAGCGCCTCCATCGCCTCCACCTCCGCCGAGCGCAGACCGGTCGAGGAGTGCTCGGCGTTGGCAGCCAGCTGCCAGTCGGTGATCTCCTCGGTCGGATACTCGGCGGGCTGCCGCTGCTTCTTGCGGTAGCTGTTGATGTAGGTGTTGGTCAGAATCCGGTACAGCCAAGCCTTGAGATTGGTTCCCTCGCGGAAGGAGCGGAACCCGGCGTAGGCCTTCACCATGGTTTCCTGCAGTAAGTCCTCGGCGTCGGCCGGGTTGCGAGTCATTCGCAGCGCGCCACCGTAGAGCTGGTCGAGCAGCGGAATCGCGTCGCGCTCGAACCGCGCCGTCAGCTCGGCGTCGCTTTCGGTGGCTCTGTCGGGCGCCGACGTCTCTGGCGCCGCATCTGGCGCCGAACCGTCGATGTCGGTCATTACGGGGAACACCGTCCCTTCTGTTGCGGCGCCACCAAACAGGCCCGGTATGTCCACCGGGTGTTCCAGGCAAATGGCAGGCACCAAAGACCCCTTCCCTCGATCCTAGAGGCTGTAACCGACACGACCCCGTTCATGGGCCGGACTGCACCGCATAACAGCACCGACAGGCACTGTTGTTCCCGCATTACCCTGAGCCGATGGCGCGCGCAGCGACCCCGGCGATCGCGGCCCTGCTCACCGCGGAAGTCCCCCACCAGGTGCTGCAGTACCAGCACGACCCGCGCAACGAGTCATTCGGCGAGGAGGCCGTCGAGGAGCTCGCGCGAGTGGTGGAGGGGCAAGAAGGGATTGCGCCGGATCAGGTCTTCAAGACGCTTGTCATCGCGCTGCCCAAGGGACTGGCCGTCGCGGTGATCCCGGTGCCGTCAAAGCTGTCGCTGAAGGCCGCCGCGGCGGCGTTGGCCGTGCCGAAGGCGACGATGGCCGACCGAGCCTCAGCGGAGCGGTCCACCGGCTACGTCATCGGCGGCATTTCACCGTTCGGTCAGCGCAAGCCACTGCCGACCGTGGTCGACTCCTCGGCGCTGCGCTGGGATGGCGTGCTGTGCAGCGCGGGCAAGCGCGGCTGGGACGTCATGGTCCACCCGCAGGACCTGATCCGGCTGACCAACGCGATCACCGCCGACATCCGCGCCACATAGGGTGAGGCCATGGCAGAGACGTCGTTGTCCGGGAAAACCATGTTCATCTCCGGCGCCAGCCGTGGCATCGGGTTGGCGATCGCCAAGCGCGCCGCCGCCGACGGCGCCAACATCGCGCTGATCGCCAAGACCGCCGAGCCGCATCCCAAGCTTCCAGGCACGGTGTATTCCGCGGCCAAGGAGCTCGAGGAGGCCGGCGGGCAGGCGCTGCCGATTGTCGGCGACATCCGCGACGAGGAATCGGTCGCATCGGCGGTGGCGCAGACCGTCGAGCAGTTCGGCGGCATCGACATGTGCGTGAACAACGCCTCGGCGATCAACCTCGGTTCGATCAAAGAGGTACCGCTGAAGCGCTTCGACCTGATGAACGGCATCCAGGTGCGCGGCACGTACACGGTCTCGCAGGCCTGCATCCCGCACATGATGGGCCGGGATAACCCGCACATCCTCACGTTGTCGCCGCCGGTCCGGCTGGAGCCGAAGTGGCTGAAGCCGACCGCGTACATGATGGCGAAGTACGGAATGTCGTTGTGCGCCTTGGCGATGGCCGAGGAGCTACGCGAAGACGGTATCGCGTCCAACACGCTGTGGCCTCGCACGCTGGTGGCCACCGCGGCGGTACAAAACCTGCTCGGCGGCGACGAGGCGATGGGCCGGGCGCGCAAGCCCGACGTGTACGCCGACGCCGCGTACGTCGTCCTCAACAAGCCCTCCCGCGAGTACACCGGCAACAGCCTGTTGTGCGAGGACGTACTGCTGGAGTCCGGCGTCACCGACCTTTCGGTCTACGACTGCGTGCCCGGTGGCGAGCTCGGCGTCGACCTGTGGGTCGATACCCCGAATCCGCCGGGATACAAAGGACCTTAACCGAATTCGATGATGCCGCGGATGTTGCGGCCTTCGCGCATGTCGGTGATGGCGTCGTTGATCTGGTCGAGCCGGTAACGCCGGGTGATCAGCTCGTCCAGCTTGAGATGTCCGCTGCGGTACATCGACAACAGCATCGGCATGCTCGCGCGGGGGTTCATCCCGCCGTAGATCAGCCCCTTGAGGGTCTTGCAGGACTGAAGCATGTCGACGAGCAACAACGGAACCATGTTTATGTCGAACTTCGGGACCGCGGTCATCAGGCAGGTGCCGCCCTTGCGCGTCAGCATCAACGCGGGAGCCAGCAGTTCAGCGTGAAGCACGCTCGGCGTCAGCACCACCCGGTCGGCCATCACACCCTTGGTGAGTTCCTGCACCAAGAGAATTGCCTCCTCGACGGACGGACTCGTATCCGTCGCCCCGAAGAACTTCGCCGTATCCCGCTTGAACTCAACGGGATCCACCGCGACCACGGCGTTGGCGCCCGCGGCGCGGGCCCCCTGGACGGCGTTGATCCCCACCCCGCCGGTACCAACGATGACCACGGTGTCCCCCGGCTGCGTTCCGACGCCGACGGTTCCAGAGCCCCAGCCCGTTGTCACGCCGCACGACACCAGGGACGCCGCCTCGAGGGGAATAGAGTCGTCGATCTTGATCACCGAGTGTTCGGACAGCACGGCGTATTCGGCGAAGGTGCCGAGTTGCGTCATCGCGGTGAGGTCCTCGTCACCGACGTGACGTCGGCAGGTGCCGTCGGTCGTCATCCCCTTGGCCAACATCATTGCCCCGTTGTCGCACAGGTAAGTCATGCCCGACACACACCATCGACATGCCCCGCACGCGGCGATGAAGGAGAACGAGACACGATCACCGGGCTGCACGGACCGCACGCCGGGACCGACCTCAGCGACCACGCCAGCCCCTTCGTGCCCGCCGAGCAGGGGGAAGTAGTCCAGCGGCGGGGCACCGGTTGCCTCCATGATCGCGGCGAGCTCCGGCGTAGGCACCATGTCGCCAGTGGTGAAATGGTCGTCGGAATGGCAAACCCCGGCGACCGCCATCTTCACCAGCACCTCGCCGTCGAGGGGTGGGTCGAGGGTGATCTCCTCGATCTCCCAGTCCCTGCCGACACCGCGCATGACAGCGCCTTTGCACTTCATTGGCGGACTCCCCCATCCACAGCGCTTCTGGACGTGCGCTGTGAAGTCAGAATCTCACCGACCCGGGCACCGAGGTGCGTATTCACACACTCGACCCAGAGCCGAGGATTCCTCGGTAGAAGCAGCTATAGCAGCGTCGCTTGCTCCGGTTCCGGCTTGGCCGGCTCGATCAACTCGGGGCCGTTGTTACGGATGCTGTTGACCAGCCGCGACACCTCGCGGATCTCGATGCGGTCGAGGTCGCCGTGCCCACGCAGCAGACCCTCGTCAATCGGAGCGTCGGGGTCGAGCCATCGGTCCCAGTCGGTGTTGCTGATGGTCAACGGCATCCGGTCGTGGATCTCGGCCAGCGGGCCCGCGGCGTCGGTGGTGATGATGGTGCAGCTGAGCAGCGGCGGCGCGTCTTTCGGCGCACCTTTCGGCCGCCACGTCGACCACACCCCAGCCATGAACAGCATCTCGCCGTCGCCGCCGTACATGTAGAACGGCGTCTTCGGCGCCTTCTTGCCCGACGCCAATTCGCCGTTGGGGCGCCACTCGTACCACCCGTCCATCGGAACCAGACACCGCTTGTTCTTCGCGGAGTTCCGGAACGCGGGCGATGTGGTCAGCTTCTCGGCGCGCGCGTTGATCAACAGCGGCCCCTTGGTATCGGGCCCGCCGTCGTCGTTGGTTTTGACCCACGGCGGAACCAGGCCCCACCGCATCATCCGCACCCGCCGCGTCGACTCGTCATCCGGTTCGGTGTGCCGTTTCACGACGGTGCTGATCGTCGTGGTCGGCGCGACGTTGTAATTGGGCCCGGTCGTGTCCGGTTTCGCAGCCGCTGTGCTCTCATCGATGGCCTGGATTTTCTCCGCCAACAGCGCCGGATCGGTGGTCACCGCGAATCGCCCACACATATATCCCATGGTGGCACGCGGAGCAGGCAAGGCAGGATAGAGGCCGTGAACACCTGGCCTGCACCGTCGACACCGACTCCTGTGCATGCCACGGTGACGGTGCCGGGCTCCAAGTCGCAAACCAACCGCGCGCTCGTGCTCGCGGCGCTGGCCACCGCGCAAGGGACCTCGACTGTCAGCGGTGCGCTGCGCAGCCGCGACACCGACCTGATGATCGGCGCATTGCAGGCGCTCGGCGTGGCCGTCGATGGCGCAGGCACCGAACTGACGATCAGTGGCGCCATCGCCCCGCAGCCCGGTGTCCGCGTGGATTGCGGCCTGGCCGGCACGGTGCTCCGCTTCGTCCCGCCGGTGGCCGCGCTGAGCAGCCAGACCGTCACTTTCGACGGTGACGAGCAGGCCAGGGCCCGCCCGATCGCGCCGCTGCTTGACGCGCTTCGCGGCGTCGGCGTGGACATCGACGGCGACGGTCTGCCGTTCTCGGTGCGCGGTACGGGCTTGGTGGCCGGCGGCACGGTGGAGATCGACGCGTCGGCGTCGTCGCAGTTCGTGTCCGGTCTGCTGCTGTCGGGGGCGGCGTTCACCGACGGACTGACGATCGTGCACACGGGCGTGTCGGTGCCGTCGGCGCCGCACATCGCAATGACGGTGTCCATGCTGCGCGACACCGGCGTCGACGTCGATGACACGCAGGCCAATCGATGGCGGGTCGCGCCCGGCCCGATTGCGCCGCGGCACTGGATCATTGAGCCCGACCTGTCCAACTCCGTGCCCTTCCTGGCCGCAGCCGTTGTCAGCGGCGGGAGCGTGCGGGTCACGGGTTGGCCGTCGGACAGCATCCAGCCCGCCGACGCGATCCTCTCCATCCTCGAAAAGCTCGGTTCGGCTGTGCGCCACAGCAGTTCCTACATCGAAGTGCATGGCGCCAACACGTACCAAGGCTTCGACGTGGATCTGCATGACGTCGGCGAGCTGACCCCGGCGGTAGCCGCGCTGGCTGCTCTGGCCGAGCCCGGTTCGGTGTCACAGCTGCGCGGGATCGCGCATCTGCGCGGACATGAGACCGACCGGCTGGCCGCGCTGAGCACCGAAATCAACGGACTCGGTGGGCAATGCGCAGAAACGCCGGACGGTCTGGTGATCACCGCCCGACCGCTGCACGGCGGGGTGTGGCAGTCCTATGCCGACCATCGGATGGCGACCGCTGGTGCCATCGTCGGGCTGCGGGTGCCCGGCGTCGAGGTGGAAGACATTGGCACGACGGCGAAGACGCTGCCGGATTTCCCACAGATGTGGGCAGCCATGCTGGTGGGCGATTGAGTCCTCGCGAGTACGACGAGTCCGATGTCCGGGTACGGCCCGGCCGGGGCTCGCGGCCGCGGACCAAGACTCGTCCCGAACACGCCGACGCTCAGGCAGCCATGGTGGTCACCGTCGACCGCGGCCGGTGGGGATGCGCACTTGGGCGCGACCCCAACCACATCGTGACGGCCATGCGGGCCAGGGAGCTGGGCCGCACCTCGATCGTGGTCGGCGACGACGTCGGCATCGTCGGAGATCTGACCGGCAGAACGGACACACTGGCCCGCATCGTGCGGCGCGGTGAGCGACGAACGGTGTTGCGGCGCACCGCCGATGACACCGATCCCACCGAACGCGTCGTCGTCGCCAACGCCGACCAACTGCTGATCGTGGTCGCGCTGGCCGACCCGCCACCGCGCACCGGCTTGGTCGAGCGCACACTGATCGCCGCCTACGCAGGCGGTCTCGAGCCGATCCTGTGTCTGACCAAGACCGATCTCGCCCCGCCCGAGCCGTTCGCCGAGCAGTTCGCCGACCTCGACCTCACGATCACCACAGCGGGCCGCGACGACCCGCTTGACGCCGTCGCCCCGCTTCTGGCCGACAAGGTGACAGTGCTCCTCGGCCATTCCGGTGTCGGCAAATCCACGCTGGTGAATCGCCTTGTACCAGAGGCAGATCGGGCCACGGGCGATGTATCGGGAGTGGGCAAGGGCCGACATACGTCGTCGCAGTCGGTGGCGCTGCCGCTGAGCCTCGGTGGCTGGGTCATCGACACACCCGGCATCCGGTCGTTCGGGCTGGCCCACATCGAACCCGACGATGTGATGCTGGCGTTCTCCGACCTGGCCGAGGCGATCAAGGACTGCCCGCGCGGCTGCGGGCATATGGGGCCGCCCGCCGATCCGGAGTGCGCGCTGGACACCTTGATCGGCCCTGCCGCGGGCCGTGTGGCCGCGGCGCGCCGGCTGCTCGGGTCACTCTCGGAATCAAGCTACTAACCGCATTTTGTGCACGCTCGCGGCCCACGAGGGCCCGTAGAGTGCGGCCGGTGACCGAACCGGACTATCTGCAACGCACGCGAAACGGCTACGACCTCACCGCCGCGATGTATGCCGAGCGCTTTCACGCTCATCTCCACGACAAACCGCTCGACCGAGCAATGCTGGCCGGGTTCGCCGGTTTGGTCGAGCGCCAACGCGTCGTAGCCGACGTCGGCTGCGGTACCGGTGCTACGTCGCGCATGCTCGCCGACCTCGGACTCGATGTTCTCGGTATCGACTTGTCGCCCAACATGATTGCCGAGGCACGTCATCGCAACCCGGATCTGAGCTTTCAGGTCGGTTCCATGACGGACTTGGACCTCGACGATGGCCGCTTGGACGGGATCTGTGCCTGGTACTCGGTGATCCACGTACCCGACGAGCTGGTGCCCCACGTCTTTTCTGAATTCCGTCGCGTGCTGCGTCCCGGCGGATGGGCGCTACTGGCATTCCAGGCGGGTGACCACCCCCGCACGTTCAACGAGATGTTCGGCGAGCAAGTGGCATTGACGTTCTACCGCCGCCAGCCGGACGCGGTCGCACAGCTATTGGACGAGGCGGGCTTGAAGCCGTACGCAGGCCTGGTTCGTGAACCAGACGACGACGGCTTCGAATCCACGCCTCATGCCTACTTGATCGCCCAGAACTGCGAAAAGTGAGGCCCTCCCCATTTCGGGGAGGGCCTCTGGCGGGGGTCTATCAGCGGTGGTAGCCCGGATCGATCCGCTCGATGTGATCCACGCCGTGGTGGCCGTGCCAGCCTGGCAGCGCCTCGGGCGCGGGGTGGGCCTTGACGACCGGGGCGTACGAGTGGCCCGGGCCGGTGGGCTGCGTCTGGGTGGCCGCGTTGGCCATGCCGGCCATACCGAGGGCGGCGCCGCCGATGATGCCGGCCGAGACGATCGAAAGGGCGAAGGTGCGGGCGATGCTGGTAGTCATTTCTGAGTTCTCCTGTGTGCGTTGGCTTTTCAGCTCTTGCGCCGATGTTTTCCGGCGATGACATAAGAATGCCCTTGTCAGCGCACGTTGTATGTCCGGTGATCGGCCGGACCAGCGGGGGAACTCGTTGTCCCCCGATCGGGGGAACTGGGCACGAAAAAGCCCTCCCGTTTTAGGGGAGGGCTTTTCGTGGGTCGGTTGGTGGCCCGGGTTAGGCGGCCAGGTCGTCGCGGTTGGTCGTCCGCTTCTCGGTCCGATTGGCGCGGCGCCAGCCGCGCACTGTGGCGATGGCGGTCTTCAGCCCGCGACGGCGACCGGTGGCGGGATCGGTAACCCCGAACCCATCAAGCTCCGTGAACATCCGCTCGCTGCGGGTCTCCGGCGCGTTGTCGGCCGTGTCGCGCAGGTACTTGTCCGGCAGCGACAGCTTGGCGATGGTCCGCCAGGTCTTGCCGTACTGCATCAGGAACGAGCCCGTCGTGTACGGCAGGTCGTACTTGTCGCAGACCTGCCTGACGCGCACCGAGATCTCGTGCAGCCGACTGCTCGGCAGATCCGGATACAGGTGATGCTCGATCTGGTGGCACAGGTTGCCGCTCATGAACCGCAGGGCAGGGC
>Ga0075364_10001415_pt1 | contig 13009 bp, 13 predicted proteins | sample EndMetdeltDD1764_FD_71517 | JGI IMG/M metagenome (GOLD analysis project Ga0075364, IMG submission 71517) | Populus endosphere microbial communities from Tennessee, USA - Endosphere MetaG P. deltoides DD176-4 | ecosystem: Host-associated > Plants > Roots > Endosphere | place: USA: Tennessee... | reverse complement strand
TGATCGCCGACGAGGACGTGACGCGATTCGCTGACGCGCTCGATCAGGTGGTCGGCCGGTTCGAGTCGCTGGGGCGCTCGATGGCGCGCCTCACCCTGGGCATGGCTTGGCGTGGCCTGAGAGGCAGGCCCGCCCGCGCCGGGGTGGCCCCGCCGGCCGAGAACGCCTGAGCTCGCGGCTCATCGTGGGTCAGACTACGCGCCCGTACGCAGCGACTCCTGTCACTTCTTCGTGCTCCCCGGACATGAGATCCCTGACGTTGAAACGGTGATCGAGTCCAACGACGGCTGGCTCCTGATCGAGAAGGATGCAGAGGTCAGCGAGATCGTCGAAAGCACGGATCCGCGGAATAGACGCCGGCTGCGCGCGGCGGTGCCCCATTCCGTCAAGCGCCCCCCTCAAGGCAAGCGTCCACCCGCCCTCGACACCCCGCGGCTGAGGAGCCGCAACGTCGCGTCGGGCGCATAGGGTTTGCGTCGTGACCGATACGCCGGACCAGCGGACGCACGAGGTGGAGGGCGGGGTTGCCGTCGTGACCGACAGCACGGCATATCTACCCCGAGAGCCGATCGACTCCTGGGGTATTCACGAGGTCAGCCTGTATGTGGGCTGGGACGGCGATCTGCATCCCGAGGATCACTACGAGGACCTCGGTGCCTTCTATGCGCGGCTGCGCGAATCCGAGTCGCTGCCCTCGACCTCTCAGCCATCGGTCGGAGACTTTCGCGCCTGCTTTGAGCCGCTCGTGAGGGCGGGGCGCGACGTGATCTCCGTCCACTTGGCCAGCGGCCTGTCAGGAACCTGCGAAAGCGCATCTGAGGCCGCGCGCATTCTGGCTGATGACGGGCATCCCGGCCGCATCGAGGTCGTCGACAGCCAGACCGGTGCCGGCGGGTTGGGCTGCTTGGTCCTGACCGCTGCGCGTGCGGCGGCGCAGGGCGCAGAGATCGACGCGGTGGTCGATGAGGTGCGCCGGGCTCGCGAGCGCCTCGAGATCTGGTTCTGCCTCGACACTCTGGAGTACCTACGCCGTGGTGGTCGCATAGGGGCGGCGCAGGCGCTGGTGGGTACGGCCCTGAAAGTCAAGCCCGTGCTCACCTTTGGCAGCGAGATCGTTCCGGTTGGGCGTGTCAGAACCCGGCGCCGCGCATTGGAGCGGATGGAGGCCTACCTGCAGGAGCTCCACGATCGCAGCGCCACGGAATGGGTCGTGCAGCACGCTCAGGCCCCCGAGGCTGCCGAGCATCTTGTTGCCCACGGCACCAAGATCATCGGGTTCGAACCAGCCTTCTGCACCCAGGTCGGGCCGGTGCTCGGCGCCCACCTCGGCTCCGGGATGCTCGTCGGAGGGATCGCCCAGACCTGAAGCAAGCTGTCTGCCCGAAGTTGGGTCCCTGGAGTTGGAGCGGTTGGCGGTGGGCGAAGTCGAGTGACCTAGGGGCCGGTCTTCGTGCATCCGAATTTTGCGTTGTTCCACTCGGTCGGGAGGATGTAGTAATGGCCCTTGAGTAGCTGGTTCGCCTTGCCGCCGAGGTAAGGCCGAGTTCCGTAGTACCCGGTGCACTTGTCCGAGATCTCATCCGAGAGTCCGCCCGGGCCGTACCACGCATTCAGGTAGGGATCGGTGACCGCCTCGATCTGCTCGTGGCTCGTGATGGCGATCTCGGCGTCGGTGGCGGAGTCGCCGTTGGGCGCGAGCACCTGAGTGCCGGCTCGAGCCAGGCAGCCGCTCGCGATCCCGGCGTACGGCATGTTCGCGTAGATGAATGAGGAGCTGCCGTACTGCCCGTAGGTGTGGTAGGCGCAGTAGCCGCCCGGCCCGAAGCAGGTCGACGCGTTGAAGCAGTTGCCCTCGCCCTTGCTCGTGTAGAGGAAGAACTGGTTGTAGCCGGGGGTCAGGTGGGCGGCCGTCAGTACCTTCCTCACTTCGGCCTGAAGCTGTGCGTCCGACATGCAGTTCACCCCTGTTGTCGAGCTCGTGCAGCCGCGCGGATACGCCGCGCGATCGATCACGTAGCCGCCGTAATTGGTGGAGTTCTGGATGTAGTAGCGAGATCCCTGGTAGTCCCAGTAGTACTGCTTGAGCATGTTGTAGAGACCGCTTCCGCCGATGTCCTGGAAGTAGCGGCCGATCAGGGCGTTGTAGTTGGAAGGAACGCTCGCGGGGGCGCCGTTCTGAAGTTTCGGCGGCTCCCAGAAGAAGGCGTAATTCGTAGCGTGGAGCAATGTGGGGCCGCCGTGGTACTGAAGCGGCGAGTTGGTCACGTTTCGCTTCGCCTGCGAGGCCGGGCGAGCGAAGCCCACCCGCTGGCGGCCGGTGGGCGCGGGAAGCGCCGGGCCGGCCGGCGCCTGAACGCCCTTGTCCGAGGCGAGCGGTCCGCCGATCATGATCGTGTTCGCAGGAACGGTGCTCGGATCGGGCGGTATCGCCGGGCCTTTCACCACGCGCACGGCGCCGAAGGCAGACGAGCACAGCAAGAGAAGCAGCGCAGAGGGCACTGCGAGGGCGATCGCACGACGTGACATCCATGTCCTCCCGTTTTGATTCGGCTGGCGATTGCCGACCAGGCGAAGATCCTTCTTCTCGAATCAACCTACACCAGGCGAGGGAGTCGCGCAACCCTCCGATCGGTAGCAAGAAGGGCGGGAGAGCGATTACGGCAGACCGGCGGCCTTCAGGGCTGCCGCGCGATTGCGATACAGCTCCGCGCGAACGATCTTGCCGTCACGGAGCTTGTACAGGTACGCGGTTTCCTTGCGGGCCTCGGCGCCGCTGGAGCGGCCGCGCCCACCGTGGCTGGCCACCAGCAGGACGACGCCCCCCAGGTCGCGGGCTTCAGTGATGTCGAACCGATAACCGGGCTCGAAGGTGCGGAACCAGTTGCCGAAGTACTCGCCGACGGCCTCGCGGCCGCTGAACGTCCCCGCCTCGAGATACGCGTCGGGCTGCACCACCAGCTCGACGTCGTCCGCGTAGTAGGTCATCGCGCGCTCAAATGCACGTTCGTTCGTCGCCGCGAACTGGTCGAGGACGATTTCGACGTCCTGCTGCGACATCCCTGTCGTGGCGCCCGGACCGCTACTGGCTGAGCGCGGCGCGGATCGACTGCTTGAACGACTTGGTGGTCTCGAGTACGGCGGTCGGCTCGTAGCCGCAGTGGGCCATGCAGTTGTCGCAGCGCGGATCGCGGCCGCGCCCGTACTTCTCCCAGTCCGTGGTCTCGACGAGCTCCTTGTAGGTCTTGGCATAGCCGTCGGCCATCAGGTAGCAGGGCCGCTGCCAGCCGAAGACCGAGTAGCTCGGGATGCCCCAGGCGGTGCACTGGTAGTCCACCTTGCCCTCGAGGAAGTCCAGGAACAGGGGCGTGTGGTTGAGGCGCCACTTCTTGCGCCGCCCGTCCGCAAACGCGGCGCTGAACAGCTGGTGCGTCTCCTTGACCCCGAGGAAGTGGTCCTGGTCGGGCGCCTTCTCGTAGGCGTAGGCCGGCGAGATCATCATCTGGTCGACCTCGAGCTCGTCGTTGATGAAGTCGAGCACCTGGCGCACGGTGTCCGGGGAGTCGTGCGTGAAGAAGGTGGTGTTGGTCGTCACCCGGAACCCCTTCGCCTTCGCGGCCTTGATCGCGGAGACGGCCTTGTCGAACACGCCCTCCCGCTCCACCGACGCGTCGTGGCGTTCGCGCATGCCGTCGAGGTGGATCGCCCACGCGAAGTAGGGAGACGGCTCGAAGAGGTCGAGCTTCTTCTCCATCAGGAGTGCGTTCGTGCACAGGTAGACGAACTTCTTGCGATCGATCAGCCGGCGCGCGATCTCGTCGATCTCGGGGTGGATCAGCGGTTCGCCCCCGGCGATGGAGACCATGGGGGCACCAGCCTCCTCGATCGCGCCGATCGCCTGGTCGACGGGCATCCGGCGGCGGAGCACGTGGTCGGGATGCTGGATCTTCCCGCAGCCCGAGCAGGCCAGATTGCACTGATACAGCGGCTCCAGCTCGACGAGGAGCGGGAACTTCTCGCGCCGCGCGAGACGCTGGCGCGCCAGGTAGCTCGCGGTCCTAAAGCTCTGTCTGAGTGGGACGGCCATCGCCGATCATCCTTTCAATTCCGCCGGAAGGCCGAAGTGGACATTCTCGCTGATCCCGCCGTTGTCCATCACCTCGAGCGGTCCGAGCGCTGACAACGAGGCTACGAGGTCACGCACGATCCGCTCCGGTGCCGAGGCGCCGGCCGTGATTCCGACCGTTCGGGCGTCCGCCAGCCACGACGGATCGACGTCTCCGATCCCGTCGACCAGGTGCGCTCGGCAGCCCGCGCGCTCGGCCACCTCGACGAGCCGCTGGGAGTTCGAGGAGTTGGACGATCCCACCACGAGGATCGCGTCGCACTCGCCCGCCAGCGTCCGCACCGCGTCCTGGCGATTCTGCGTCGCGTAACAGATGTCGTCGGTGCGCGGCCCGGCGAGGCCGGGAAAGCGGTCGCCGAGCGTCTCGACGATCTCGCTCGTCTCGTCGACGGCGAGCGTCGTCTGGGTGAGGTAGGCGACTCTCTCCGGATCCTCGGCCGTCACCTCCTGGGCGTCGTGGACGCCCTCCACCAACCTGATCGAGTTGGGCGCCTCGCCAATGGTTCCCTCGATCTCGTCGTGCCCGGCGTGCCCGACGAGCATGATCGTGTAGCCGGCACGGCTGAACCGCCTTGCCTCGGCGTGCACCTTGCGGACCAGCGGGCAGGTGGCGTCGATGACATCCAGGTCGCGGGCGCGCGCCGACTCGCGAACCGAGGGGGAGACACCATGCGCCGAGAACACCACGCGCCCGCCCACCGGCACCTGCTCGACCTCCTCGACGAAGACAGCGCCGCGCTGCTCCAGGTCGCGAACGACGTGGGTGTTGTGCACGATCTGACGGCGGACGTAAAGCGGGGGGCCGTAGCGCTCGAGCGCGCGCTCGACGATCTGGATCGCCCGCTCAACGCCTGCGCATGACGCACGTGGATTGGCCAGCACGACCCGGCGCTCCCCGCTCGCCTCGCTCCAGTCGCTGAGGGCCGCGGCGACCTGCCTGAGAGCGCGGTAGGCCCGCAGCGCTCCGGCGACGGTCGCCACCGGGCGGTGGAGGTCGCGGCCAGGCGTGTCCAGGACGGTGCGAACGACCGCCCAGGGACGGTCCGTGCAGCCCCGGACGAGCCAGGCGGACTCCATGTCCACGGCGATCGCGCCGGTGGCGGCCAGGCGGGCACGCTCGGAGCCGATCGCCACCCGCGGCACCGACACGATCGGCCCCGTGTGCACCCGGAGCCCCGCGCGGCGCAGCATGGATGCGACCAGCTCGGTGGCCGCGCACTCCACGGGCTCGTCGGCCCCTCGGACCTCAGTCGCGACGACCACGTCTCCCGGCTCGAGCTCGGGAGCAAGCGCGCCGGCAAACCCCGTCAGGGCGACCACGTTGCCCTCGATGTGGCCCAGCCGACCCGCCGCCCTGCGCGCACGCCGCCGGCCGATGCCGGTCCGCAGCACCGTGGCGCCGGGGGCGCCACGGTGGACCGCCCGCGCTTCGAAGCGCATCGGGGCCGCCGCGACGAGCCCGGTCCCGCGCCTTGCGGTCACCCGGCCACCTCCGCGAGCGGCGTCTGGACGCGGCTCCGGAGCACCTCGCGCGCGGCGGCGAGCCCGCTTCGCACGGCGCCCTCCATCGTGGCCGGCCATCCCGTCGCGGTCCAGGCTCCGGCGAGCGCCAGTCCGTCGATCCCGGTCCGCTGCGGTGGGCGCAGGGCCGCCGTGCCGGGGACCGCGCGGAAGGTGGCGTTGTGCTCGCGAACGACCTCGAAGCGCTCGACCCGCGCGTTGCCCGCCCGCGGAAGGAGCTCGCGCAGCGCGGGCAGGAAGCTCTCTGCGAGCTCTTCCCGGCTCATCTGGGCCTCCCGCTCGGCTCCCGAGAGGGAGACGGCCAGGTGCTGTCCCGAGGCGAGCCCGGTCTCACGCGTGCGGTCGAACAGCCACTGAACGGGGGATCCGACACCCGCGGCGAAGTCGAGGTCCGTCACCGGCCGGTCGTAGATGACGTGGATGTTCACGATGGGCGAGGAGCCGAGGCGCTCCAGGCGCGACGGGTCGGCGATCGCGCCGTCGGGGAGCAATGCTCCCGCACGGGCGGGCGGGACCGCGACCACCGCCCCGTCCGATTCGATCACCTCGTCGGCGCCGCTGACGGCGAACTCGCCCCCGGGGAGGACCTCCACGGCCTCCGCACGCCACCCCGTGCGGACGTCGACGCCGGCGGCCCGCAGGGCACGGGCGCTCGGCTCGCCGTGTACCGCGGACAGGGGCAGCCGCGCGTAGCCCACGTCCCCGGCCGCCGCGTCGTCGAGCAGCCCGGTCCGGAAGACGAACGCCGCCAGGGCGAGGGACGCCTCGGCGGCATCCAGGTTCAGCGTCGGCAGCGCAATCAGGTTCCACAGCGAGTCGACCGCATCCGCGGACTGCCCGTGCTCCGCCAGCCACTCGCCGAAGGTGCGGCTGTCGAGTGCCGGGTCGTCCAGGTCGAGGCGCGAGAGGTCGAGCGCGGCCCGCGCCGCGCCCGCCCTCTCCCGAAGCGAGAGATGGCCGTATCGGGCCAGGGCGGCGCCCAGATGGAGCGGCGCCGGCAGCGACGAGCGCCGGAGCCACTCGACCCGGCCGCCGGGAGCGAGCACGGGGATGGAGAGCCGATCTTGCAGGGTGGTCGCGGATGCGGTGCCGAGCCGCTCGAGCAGCGCCAGGTATGCCGTGCAGCAGCGCAGGAAGACGTGCTGGCCGTTGTCCAGGAGCATCCCGTCGCGCTCGAAGGAGTACGCGGCGCCGCCCAGACGCGGGCGCACCTCGACGAGGGTGACCCGAGCGCCCGCGTCGGCGCACGAGAGCGCCGACGCGATCCCTGCGAGGCCGCCACCCACGACGGTGACGCGCCGCTCGCTCATGCGCCGGCCCCCGCGAGGCTACGGGCGGCCACCCAGGCCTTCTCCCATGCGGGGAGCGACACCCGGTGCCTCAGGACCTGGTGAGGGTCGTGGTCGATCTGTCCGAGGATCCGGCGGTAGATGCCGGTCATGGCCCGCACGCACGCCTTCGACCGGGCGTCGAGGAGCGGCAGCAGGCCGAGCCCGCGGTCGAACCACTCGCGCCCTCGCGCCGCCTCGAAGCGGATGAGCTCCGCCGTGGCGTCGGGCGGTGAGCTCTCCAGGTCCTCGGAGCAGCCGAAGCGCCGCAGGTCCTCGGCCGGCAGGTACACCCGCCCGCGGGCGTAGTCCTCGCGGACGTCGCGAAGGACGTTCGTGATCTGCATCGCGACCCCCAGGTCGTCCGCGATCGGGATCGCCCGGCTCATGTCCGAGGCCCCGAAGATCCCCACGCACAGGCGCCCGATCGATCCGGCCACGGCCCGGCTGTACACGACGAGCTCGTCGAACGTCTCGAAGCGCGCTCCGTCGACGTCCATCTGGACGCCGTCCAGCAGGTCGGTGAAGGCGTCCGACGGCAGCGGGAAGCGGGCGCGCGAGTCCGCGAGGGCCACCATGACCGGGTCATTCGGGTCACCCTCGGCGAGCGCCCTCCGCGTTGCCCCGAGGTCGGCCGCCTTCCGGTCGGCCGGGAGGTTGCCGTCGCCGATGTCGTCAACCCGGCGGGCGTACGCGTACACGGCCGACATCGCCCGGCGCTTGTCGCCGGGGAGAAGGCGGATCCCGTAGAAGAAGTTCGCTGCCGCCTTCCTCGTCAGCCGCTCGCAGATTCGATAGGCCTCCCCCGTCTCCATGCCTAGTGCGGACGCGCGGTCTGGGCCAGGGCCGCGAGCCGGTCCGGCCACGAGGGACGGGGTGGATGGGTGCCGAGAGCGAAGCCCGCGCGCTCGATTCCCGCGAGCGCCGCGCGGCCGCCGGCCACGAAGGCGGTGACGGCGAACCTCGCCCGGCCTCGGAGAGTCTCGATCAGGGGCTCGCCCCGATCGAACAGCCGGCGCGCGCGCTCGACCTCGAATGCGATCAGTGCGCGAACCCGCTCCGGGGAGGGGGACACGGAGAGGTCGGCCTCGTCGCACCCGAAGCGGGAGAGGTCCGCCTGGGGCAGGTAGACGCGGCCGCGCTCGAGGTCCTCCCGGACGTCCTGCAGGTGCTCAGTGACCTGGAGCGCGCTGCAGACCGCGTCGGAGAGCTCGATGCGGTCGGGGGTCGCCGCGTCGAAGACGCAGAGCACCATGTGGCCCACCGGGTTGGCCGACAGTGCGCAGTAGGAGAGCAGCTCGTCGAACGTGGCGTAGGAGCTCACGGTCTGGTCCACCCGGTTTGCCTCGACCAGCGCGTGCAGGGGCTCGGGCGGGATTCCCGCCTCACGCGCGACCGCCGCCATGCGCCGCATGGCGGGATGCGTGGGCATCCCGCCGCTGTAGATCAGGTCGATCTCGGCGTCGAGCCAGTCAAGCAGCGCGAGCCGGTCGCCGCTCGCCTCGTCGCCGATCTCGTCCGTCAGGCGGGCGAACCCGTAGATCGCGTAGAGCGAATCGCGAAGGCGCGGCCCGAGCAGGCGCGTCGCGACCGGGAAGTTCTCGCCCCCGGCCCTCGCCAGGATCTCCTCCAGCCCGGGCACTCCCTCCGGAGGGCCCGGGCTCGGACCCGCGGGTTTCGCCACCGTCCCGACGGTCGCCCCTCCACCCACGGCCTAGCTTCGTTCCGCGGCGGCCGCCCAGCGTCCGAGGGCCATGACCGGGAAGCTCAGCCGGTAGAGGTGGTAGTTGATGTAGAAGTGGCCCGGGAATCCGGTGCCGGTGTACTCCGGCTCGTCCCAGGTCCCGTCCTCGCGCTGGTTCTGTACCAGCCAGGCGAGGCCGCGTTCCACCGCCTCCGTGCGGTCGCCCAGCGCGTGCAGCGCGATCAGCGCCCACGCGGTCTGCGACGCGGTGCTTGGACCGCGCCCGATCCAGTCCGGATCCTTGTACGAGCGGCCGTCCTCGCCCCAACCGCCGTCCGGGTTCTGGATCTCCTCGAGCCACGCGGCGGCGCGGCGCAGCCGCGGGTCGCTGCGCGGGATGCCGCATTCGACCAGCCCGGGGATGGCCGCCCCGGTGCCGTAGACGTGGTTGATCCCCCAGCGGCCGAACCACGAGCCGCGCCCCTCCTGCTCGGAGAGCAGATAGGAGATTCCCTCGCGCGATGCGGCGGAGCCGGCGAGGCCCTCGCCGCCCAGCATCTCGAGCACGTGCGCGGTGACGTCCGCGCTGGGCTCGTCGATCACCTCGCCGAAGTCGCAGAAGGGGATGTCACGGCACGTCTCCCGCACGTTGTCGGCGTCGAAGGCGCCCCAGCCGCCGTTTCGGCTCTGCATACCCACGGTCCAGTCGATCCCGCGCCGGATCGCCCCCTCGATCCGGTCAGGCTGAGGGTGACGGACCCGGCGGAGCGCCATGACCACCTCGGCGGTGTCGTCGATGTCGGGGTAGTGGTCGTTGTCGAACTCGAACGCCCAGCCACCCGGGTCGAGCTTCGGACGCCGCACCGCCCAGTCGCCCTTGATCCCCACCTCCTCCGCGAGGAGCCAGTCGGCGGCCTTGACGAGAGCGGGATCGTCGGCTGCCACTCCGGCGTCGGTGATCGCGATGATCGCGAGCGCCGTGTCCCACACCGGGGACTGGCACGCCTCGAGGCGGCGGATGTCGCCCTCGTCGATCAGGAAGCGCTCGATTCCGTCGAGGCCCTTCTTGATCGCCCCGGCGTCGACGTCGTGGTCGCGAAGCGAAAGCGCCATGAGCGAGTACACCCACGGCGGCTGGATGCCGCCCCATGAGCCGTCCGCCTCCTGGCGCTCGAGAACCCAGCGCTCGACGCGCTTCATCGCGCGGCGCCGGAGGGGGCCGACCGGGTGGCGCTCATAGAAGCGCCCGATCCTGTCGAGCCACAGGAGGACGCGCCCGCGGAACGTGCGCGGTCGGGGGTTCACGGGGCGCCCGGTTCGCAGCTCGTCGAGGTCGAACGGGAGCGGGCGCACCGGGCGCTCCGCCCGCACGATGGTGAGCGCCGCGATCGTCTGGCGCGCCCAGCACGCGAAGTCGTAGAGGTTCAGCGGAAACCAGGGCGGAAGGAAGATCAGCTCCGGGGGCAGGGCGGGGACGTCGTCCCACGACCACAGCCCGAACAAAGCGAGCCAGATGTGCGTGAAGACGCGCGCGTTCTCGAGCCCGCCGCCCGCGAGCACCGAGTCGCGTGCCGAGATCATGTGTGGGGCATCCGGCCGGTCGCCGGCGAGCCTCAGCGCGGCATACGCCTCAACCGTCGTGGAGACGTCGGCGGGCGCTCCGTAGAAGTTCGCCCAGCTGCCGTCGTCGCGCTGCTGCGAGCGGATCCAGTTCGCGGCGCGAGCGATGGCTTCCGGGTCCCGGACGCCCAGGAACTCCCGAAGGAGGAGGTCCTCCGCGTCCATGGTGACGTTCGTCTGCAGCTCCGCCTTCCACCATCCGCCGGAGTCCTGGAGCGACAGCAGATGGCGGGTTGCCCGATCCAGGGCCGCCGCCTCGTCTACGAGCTGATCGTGGGCTTGAGCTGTGGACGCAGGTTGCACGCGATGACCCTCGGGCGATCCGAAAGCCTATCCGTAGCAGTGGTGGAAAGCTCGCTCGCCGTGCGGCAAAACGGGGCTGCTCAGGCGCCCATCACGTAGAGTCTGTACCGGCCGATCTCGAGCTCGTCCCCGTCCCGCAGCGGCGTCCATTCGACGCGCTCCCCGTTCACGAACAGCCCGTTCAGGCTGCGATCGTCGAGAGCGCGAAGCTCGTTCTCCGGGGTGCGAACGATGAGCGCGTGGCGCCGCGACACGGTCGCGTCGTCGAGCCGCAGGTCGGCGGCCGTGCTGCGGCCGATCCGCGTCCACCCGGTGGAGAGGTCGGCCACGACCGGCTCACCGTCCTCCTCGTAGGCGATGTACCGACCGGTGGGATCGAGGCCCTCGCGGACCTCGTCAAGCCAGCTCGGGAGGGTCGGGGCGGCGGAGATGGCCTCGGTGTCGAGGGTTCGCGACTCGAACAGGGAGGCGCGGCGGAAGCGCGTCTCGCCGCAGGCTGGGCAGCTGGGAACGTCGTCGTCGAGCTCGAGCGCCACGGAATAGCCGCAGCCGACGCAGACCAATGAGCCTGCGGCTAGCTCTCCTGACTCGCGGACTATGAATCCTTCGTCTACCAGCAAAGCTCCATCCCCTCCGCTCGTGGCAATGTTAACGATGCCCCCCTTCTCTCCTGCCGGGCCGGATTCGAAACGGCCGCAATTTGGAAGATTGCTAACGCCAACCGGGCCAATAGACTCGCGCGCCGTGGGTCCGATTTCGGTCACCAGGGCGATCGATTCCCCCCGGGATCGCGTCTTCGAGTTCCTCTGTGATCTCGCGAATCGCCCATCGTTCACCGACCAGTTCATTCGCGACTACCGCCTCGAGCGCTTCGAGTCCGTGGGCGTCGGAGCTTCCGCGCGGATGCGGATCGCGAAGCCTGGCCTGTGGATGGAGTCCGTGATCGTCGGCGCGGACGCGCCGTACCGGATCCTCGAGCAGGGCAAGGGCGGGCGACTCGACCGCATCCCGATGCGGACGGCGTGGGAGCTGGTCGAAGGCCCCGGCTCGACGAGCACGGAGCTGACCGTGCGCTTCGGGACCGAGCCCTCGCACCCGGTGGATCGCCTGCGGGAGATCCGCTTCGGCGAGCGCTTCTACCGACGCCATTGGTCTCAGTCCCTGTCCCGGCTCAAGGACCTGATCGAGACCGGGAGGCCGGCGAAGCGGATCGAGATCGCGGGGGGCGCCCGGCTTCCCGTGACGTAGGCGCACCGGGGGGGATTAGACTTCCGCCGCCATGCAGCGCGTCCCACGCTCCACCACGCGGCTCGGCGCAGCGGTGCTCGCGGTCGCCGCGATCGTCTTCGGCGTCGCGCTGTCCGGCTGCGACACGGCTCCGGAGAACGCGAACCAGGTGACCGAGGGCCAGGGGATCAAGCTGGACAACCTGCTCTTCAACGTCCAGATCACGCGCCAGCTGAATCCGGGTGACACCGAGGACAAGGCCTACCTGGTCGGCCAGAAGGAGCTCGGCCCCGATGAGTACTACCTCGGGGTCTTCATGAGGGTCGACAACGAGGGCGACGTGGCCGAACAGGTTCCGACCGACATGGAGGTCGAGGACACGGTTGGGACCAGGTACAAGCCGCTGCCCTCGGACAGCCTCTTCGCGCTCGGGTTGGGCGACACGATCCATCCGGGTGACCAGCTTCCCGAGGGCGAGTCGGTGGCAGCCAACGGCCCGATCCAGGGCTCGATGGTCCTCTTCCGGATCACCAGCCAGACGATCGAGGATCGGCCGCTGACCCTTCACATCACGACGGCCAAGGGCTCGGCCGGCGAAGTCGAGCTTGACATCTGAGAGCGCACTTCGGGCCACGCTCGTCATCGCGGCGATCAGCGCGCTGATCGTGCTCCTCGGCCTCTTTGGAGGCGGGGTCCGAGTCGTGTGCCTCGCTCTGATCGCGGTGGCCGCGTTCCTCACCGCATCGCCGCGGGTGAATCGCGGGGGAACCTGGTGGTGGATCCTGGCCGGAGGAGCGGCCGCATCGATCGCAGGGGCGATCATCGCGCAGCCGGCGGCGACGCTGGGAGGATTGATCGCCCTGCTGGGCGGCCTCGCGGTGATCGTCGGGGCTGCGGTGGGCTTCTCCTCGACCGAGGAGTAGCCCCGTAGGTACGACGGCACGTGGGTCAGCCCGCTTCGCCCCGTGTCATCGAGTGAGTGATTCGCCACGCATATCGTGGTCAATCACGCACTCGAGCCTGCATTGGGAAATCGAGTGGAGGATTCACCCCCTTCATGTGTGGTCAATCCTCCACTCGCCGCCGGAGGTCCCGCGTCGGCGCGAGCGGACAGCGCCTACCTGCCCCCACCCAGCCGCCGTTTGTCTAGCCCGTCCCGAGCCCGGACGCCATCACCTGCTGCACGATCGGCGCGGCGATCGT
>Ga0075364_10001414_pt1 | contig 13011 bp, 10 predicted proteins | sample EndMetdeltDD1764_FD_71517 | JGI IMG/M metagenome (GOLD analysis project Ga0075364, IMG submission 71517) | Populus endosphere microbial communities from Tennessee, USA - Endosphere MetaG P. deltoides DD176-4 | ecosystem: Host-associated > Plants > Roots > Endosphere | place: USA: Tennessee... | reverse complement strand
TGGAGAACTTCGCCGCGGGGTCTTTGCGGCCGGGCGGGCGGCCGATCCCGATGCGTACCCGCTGAAAGTCCTTGGTGCCCAACGCGGCGGCCACCGAGCGCACCCCGTTGTGGCCGCCTTCGCCGCCGCCCAGCTTGAGCCGGATGCGACCGAAGTCGAGGTCGAGTTCGTCGTGCACGACGATGATGTCGGCCGGCGGCACCGAATAGAACTTGGCCAGCGGCCCCACCTGGCGGCCGGACTCGTTCATGTAGCAGCGCGGCTTGGCCAGCACCACCGAGCGCCCGGCTAACCGGCCGGTGACGACTTCGGCGCCGGAACGCTTGTGCGCCTTGAATTTTGAGCCCAGCCGCGCGGCGAGCAGGTCGGCGACCAGGAACCCCAGGTTGTGCCGGGTGCGGGCGTAGGTTTCGCCCGGATTGCCCAGGCCGACCACCAGTAGCGGTTCGGCCACGTCGCGAGCCGCCTACTCGGAGTCGTCCGCGGGGGCCTCGGCCTCGCCCTCGCCGGCCTCTTCCTCGGCGCCCTCTTCGCCCTCGGCTTCCTCGCCCGCGCCCTCTTCCTCGAGCTGTTCGGCGGTCGGCGCGTTCACCACGTTGACGACCAGTTGGTCCGGGTCGGAAATCAGGTTCACCCCCGCCGGCAGGGAGATCTGCCCGGCGGTGAACTGGGTGCCCGGTGTGGCGCCCTCAACGGAGACGGTCAGCTGCTCGGGAATCGAGAACGCCTCGGCCTCGATCTCGATGGCGTTGGTCTCCTGGGTGACCAGGGTGTCGGGTGCGGCCTCGCCCTCGACGACGACGTTGACCTCGACGACCACCTTCTCGCCGCGACGCACGACCAGCAGGTCGGCGTGCTGGATGCTGCGGCGGATCGGGTGGATGTCGAGCGCCTTGGTCAGCGCCAGCTGTTCCGTGCCGTCGACGTCGAGGGTCAGCACCGCGTTGGTGCCGGAGTGGCGCAGCACGGCCGCGAAGTCGTGGCCGGGCAGCTCGAGGTGCTGCGGGTCTGCGCCGTGGCCGTAGAGGACGGCGGGGATGTTGCCGTTGCGCCGAGCCCGACGCGACGCGCCCTTGCCGGTCTCGGTGCGTACCGTGACTCTCAGCTGGTTGACTGCGGATTTCGCCATGTGTCGCTCCTGTGTGGTTCGTGGCACGGCCAGGATCGCGACAGTCGTCGGTCTCCGTCGATAACGGTGCTCTGGACGTGTGCCCAGCCACCCTCGCCGTGACGCCCGGTCAGGTTAGCGCATGAACGCCCCGCGGCGAAAATCTTGTGTAGGCCATCGAGTGTGTGCCCTACGTACGGAAATTGCCTGGAATTCGTACATAGGCCTCACGCTCGACGACTTGACCAGCGCGTCAGAGCGGAAACTTGGTGTCCGTGAGCTGCTCGGAGAGCTCCCAGAGCGCCGCAGCGGTCGACGCGTCCCGAGCCGCGCGGCTGCGCCGGACGGGTTGGGTGCGGCCGACATAGCCGAATCGTGGCCCGACGAAGGTGTCGCCCGGCAGGTCCTGGGACACCGCGTACAGCGTCTGGCGGGCCCCGAAATCGGCATCGGTGGCGACCACCCGGGTGGCGGCCGAGATCACCGCGTCGCCCAGCTTGCGCCCCGAGGCGCCCTGCAGGCTGGTGTGCGAGTAGCCGGGATGGGCCGCCACCGCGCGCAGCGGCGAACCGGCGGCATCGAGGCGGCGCTGCAGCTCGCTGGTGAACAGCAGGTTCGCCAGCTTCGACTGGCTGTAGGCCAGCCAGGGTGAATACCGGCGCCGCTGCCAGTTGAGGTCGTCGAAATTGATGCGTCCCGGCCAATGTGCCATCGAGGACACCGACACCACCCGGTCGGCGAGCTTGGGCAGCAGCAGGTTGGTCAGCGCGAAATGACCGAGGTGGTTGGTGCCGATCTGGCTCTCAAAGCCGTCGACGGTCAGCGCGTACGGCGCGGCCATGATGCCGGCGTTGTTGACCAGGATGTCGGCGCGGTCCATCCCATCGGCGAACCGCCTCACCGACGACAGGTCCTGCAGGTCGAGTTGGCGCACCTCGATATCGCCGGCGATCTGCTGCGCGGCGGCCTCGCCCTTGGCCGTGTTGCGGACGGCCATGATGATTTTGGCGCCCTGACGCGCCAGCTCGCGGGCCGTCACCGCGCCAAGCCCGCTGTTGGCTCCGGTGATGATGACGGTGCGCCCCGTGAACGGCGGCAGATCTGCGGCGGTCCAATCAGTCATGTTGATTACTTTAGGCAGCGGGCCCGGTCACTTCGCCGCGACGACAAATCCGCGGATGATCGCCTCGATGTCGGACGACTGCGCGACGGCTTCCCTGGCCAGCGCGGTGATGCTGAGCTGAACCAGGTACCGCTGATTGGCCGGCGGCGAGCCGGTGGGAAAGACAATCCGGTTAAAGCTGTGCAGCCGGGTGCCGTCGAGGTCATAGCTGCCCTGGATCATCGACGACGGAAAGCCGTTGTAGTCCGCCGTCGACGAGTCCAGCTTGGCGAAGCCCGGTAGCCCTTCGGCATCGGCATTGGCGTGCTTGACCGCCTCGGCGACGTCGAAGTTCCCTTGCAGCTTGAACACGGAGAGCATGGCCGTCGGATATTTCTCGCCCTTGGAGATCACCAGCGTGGTCGGCGGGATCTTCGGATTGGTGTACGGCGACCAGCCCTTGGGCGTCGGGATCGACACGGTCAGGTCGGTCGGGGCGTTCGGTTCCACCGGCACTCCGACGACGCCCGCGTTTTCCAGCCACTTCGAAATCGCGACGGGTTTGCCCGTCGTGGTCGGGGCGGCGCTGGTCGTCGAACTCGTCGTCCAGACCGATTGAAAGTCAGGCGATTTCGGCGGCGCGCAGGCGACGACCAACGCCGTCAGCGCGGCGATCCCGACTGCGGCAGTGAGGGGCCTCACAGAATCTCGCGGACCGCGTCGAGCGGCCGAGCCAGCCGGGTGCCCTTCGCCGTGACGACAAACGGCCGTTCGATGAGAATGGGATGCGCGGCCATGGCGTCGAGCAGCTGCTCATCGGTCGCGTCGGCGAGGTTGAGTTCGGCGTACAGCGGCTCGCGCTTGCGGACCGCGGTGCGCACCTCGATGCCGGCGTCGCGGATCATTCTCACCAGTTCGCCGCGCGACGGCGGGGTCTTCAGGTACTGGACGATTTCCGGTTCAATGCCGTTGTCCCGCAACAGGTCCAGCGTCTTGCGGGACGTGCTGCACTTGGGGTTGTGGTAGATGACAGCGTGGTCCGGCTTGGCGGCCATCTACGCGTCTCCGTCGAACAGTCCTGTGACTGAGCCGTTTTCGAACACGGCGCGGATGGTGCTGGCCAGCAGCGGCGCGATGGACAACACCGTGAGCTGGGGGAAGCGCTTCTCTTCCCCGATGGGCAGGGTGTTGGTGACGATGATCTCGCGGGCGCCGCAGCCGGCCAGCCGCTCGGCGGCCGGGTCGGACAACACGCCGTGGGTCGCCGCGATGATCACGTCGCCGGCGCCGTCGTCGTGCAACAACGACACCGCGCCGGCAATGGTGCCGCCGGTGTCGATCATGTCGTCGATCAGCACACAGGTGCGGCCCGCGACATCGCCGACGACGCGGTTGGACACCACCTGGTTGGGCACCCGCGGGTCACGGGTCTTGTGAATGAAGGCCAGCGGAACCCCGCCCAATGCGTCGGCCCACTTCTCGGCGATGCGCACCCGGCCGGAGTCGGGGGAGACGACCACCATGTTGCCGTCGGGGTAGTTGTCCTTGATGTAGCCGGTCAGCAGGTTCTGACCGCGCATGTGGTCGACGGGTCCGTCGAAGAAGCCCTGGATCTGGTCGGTGTGCAGGTCGACCGTCACGATCCGGTCGGCGCCCGCCGTCTTGAGCAGGTCGGCGACCAGGCGCGCCGAGATCGGCTCGCGGCCGCGGTGCTTCTTGTCCTGCCGGGCGTAGGGATAGAACGGCATGACCGCGGTGATCCGCTTGGCGCTGCCCCGCTTGAGCGCGTCGATCATGATCAGCTGTTCCATCAGCCACCGGTTGACGGGCGCGGGGTAGGACTGCAGGACGAAGGCGTCGCAGCCGCGCACCGATTCGTTGAAGCGCACGAAGATCTCGCCGTTGGCGAACTCTCGCGCCGTCTGCGCGGTGACGTGGACGTCGAGTTCCTTGGCCACCTGTTCGGCCAACTCGGGGTGCGCACGGCCGCCGAAGAGCATCAGGTTTTTGCGATTATCGGTCCAGTCGTGGCTCAACGTGCTGCCCTCGCGCGTTCGGGTTCGATCAGATCAAAACGGATTACCCATCGTACGAAGCGAAGGGTACCGATGTTTGGCCGGGTTGCGGGAAAAAGAATCCACGGTGTCTATTCGGGTTCGGATTTCTCTTTGTTTTTTGCTGCTGCCTCGGCGGCCTCGGCGGCCGCCGTGCCCGGTCGCTTGCGCTGCACCCAGTCTTCGATGTTGCGCTGTGGGCCCGCGGACACCGCCAACGCTCCGGGCGGCACGTCCTCGCGCACCACGGTGCCGGCGCCGGTGTACGCGCCGTCGCCGACGGTCACCGGCGCCACGAACATGGTGTCCGACCCGGTCCGCACGTGCGAGCCGATGGTCGTGCGGCGCTTCGTCGTGCCGTCGTAGTTGACGAACACGCTGGACGCGCCGATGTTGCTGTGCTCGCCGATGTCGGCGTCGCCGACATAGGTCAGATGCGGCACCTTGGTGCCGGTGCCGATAGTGGCGTTCTTGGTTTCGACGTACGCGCCGAGCTTGCCCTCGGCGCCCAACACGGTGCCGGGCCGCACGTAGGTGAAGGGGCCGACCGTGGCGCCGGCGCCGATCACCGACGAGGACCCATGGGTGCGGACCACCGAGGCGCCGTCGCCGACGGTGACGTCGGTCAGGGTGGTGTCGGGGCCGACGACGCAGTGACTGCCGACCTGGGTCCGGCCGAGCAGCTGGGTTCCGGGGTGGATCACGGTGTCGCGGCCGACCGTCACGTCGACGTCGATCCAGGTGGTCGCGGGATCGACCACGGTGACCCCGGCCATCTGATGGGCGGCCACGATCCGCCGGTTGAGCTCGGCACCGAGCGCGGCCAGCTGGACACGGTTGTTGACGCCGGCCACCAGCGCGCTGTCGTCGACGTGCCGGGCGTGGACGGGCTGTCCGTCGCTGCGCAGGATCGAGACGACGTCGGTCAGGTAGAGCTCCTGCTGGGCATTGTTGGAGCTCAGCTGGCTCAACGCCGAGCGCAGCGCGGCGATGTCGAAGGCATATACACCCGCGTTGACCTCGCGGATCTGGCGTTGCGACGGCGACGCATCCGTCTGCTCCACGATCGCCATCACCTCGTTGTCCTGGGTGCGCAGGATGCGGCCGTAGCCGTGCGGGTCGTCGAGCGTGGTGGTCAGCACCGTGACCGCGGCCCCGGCCGCAGTGTGGGTGGCGAGCAGGTCGGCCAGCGTATCGGCGTCCAGCAGCGGCGTGTCGCCTGCGGCGACGACGACGATGCCGGCGTAATCGTCGGGCAGGGCGGACAGGCCGCAGAGCACCGCGTGTCCGGTGCCGCGCGGCTGATCCTGCAGCGCGACGTCGATGGTGCGGCCCAACGTGTCGGCCAGGTCGGCGACCAGCGGGGCGATGCGCTGGTGATCGTGGCCCAGCACCACGACCAGATGCTGCGGGGCCAGCTTGGTCATCGCGTGCAGGGAATGCGACAACATGCTGCGACCGGCGATGGTGTGCAGCACCTTCGGGGTGTCCGACCGCATCCGGGTGCCGGGCCCTGCCGCTAGGACCAGGACCGCGGTGTCACCACGAAACGTCATCGGCTTCCTTTCTCGCGAAGGCGCGTGTCGGTACGCCGACACGCCGTCAAGCCTGACATTTCACGCGCGCTCGCGGCAAAAAGAAGCTCCGTCGCCAGGACTCGAACCTGAACTATCTGAACCAAAATCAGAGGTGCTGCCGATTACACCACGACGGATTGCAAGCAGGCGGGCCGCGCCACCATGAGACTTTAGTCGGAGGCCGACGCTAATCGCTGGTGCCCGGGCATCGAGTGTGAGCCCAGGGCGAAATAATCGCCGCAGGACAACCCTCACTACACACTCGATGCCGTAATCGCACACTCAAACGCCTTAATGGCCTCAACCGATACCCTGATTGGCGTGGCTGTGCTGGACAAAGAGCCGGACAAGGAAGTGCGGGCGCCGCGCGCCAGGATGACCGGCAACGAGCGCCGGCTGCAGCTCATCGGCATCGCGCGATCGCTGTTTGCCGAACGCGGCTACGACGGGACCTCGATCGAGGAGATCGCGCAGCGCGCCAACGTGTCCAAACCGGTCGTCTACGAGCATTTCGGCGGCAAGGAGGGCCTGTACGCCGTCGTCGTCGACCGGGAAATGTCGGCGCTGCTGGACGGCATCACCTCGTCGCTGACCAACAACCGCTCCCGGGTACGCGTCGAGCGGGTCGCGCTGGCGTTGCTGACCTACGTCGAGGAACGCACCGACGGCTTCCGCATCATGATCCGCGACTCGCCCGCCTCGATCAGCTCGGGCACCTATTCCAGCCTGCTCAACGACGCCGTCAGCCAGGTCGCCTCGATCCTGGCCGGCGACTTCGCCCGGCGCGGCCTGGACCCGGACCTGGCGCCGCTGTACGCGCAGGCGCTGGTGGGTTCGGTGTCGATGACGGCCCAATGGTGGCTGGACACACGCGAACCCAATAAGGAAGTGGTCGCCGCCCACCTGGTCAACCTGATGTGGAACGGCCTGACCCATCTGGAAGCCGATCCGCGGCTGCAGGACGAGTAGCACCGCGCGGTGCGCAGGAAAAACGCAAGCGCTCGATGTTGGGATCCCTGTAGTTAGCCGGCAACCAAGGAGCCAACATGAACCGAATCTCGCGATTGCGCGCATCCGCCCTGGTGATCCTGGGCTTAGGAGCCGCCCTATTGATGTGGGGCGGTGCCGAACTGGCCGCACCTGCCGCACAGGCCGCTCCGTGCCCCCGCCTCCAAGCGTGCACAACCTGGTGCCCGGGGCAACCCAACCCGGCGGGCAGACCCGTTCCCTGGGACACGAGCGTCTGCCACGACTACTACTGGGACTCCTATGGCGTCCACGACGTCGGCGACGGCGCCTTCTACTCCTGGCGAACCATGGGCTGGTAGCCCCGGTCACCCGCAATCTCGCGACAGCAGGTCGGTGATCGTCTCGCGGCGGACCAGTTCGCGGGCCCGGCCCTTGTTGACGGCCACCAGCGGCGGCCGGCCCACGAGGTTGTAGTTCGACGCCATGCTGTGGTGATACGAACCGGTGCAGGCCACGGCCAGCAAGTCGCCGGGGTGGATGTCCGCCGGGAGCTCGATGTCGCGGGCCAGCTCGTCGCCGGCCTCACAGTGCCGGCCGGCCACGGTGACGCGCTGCTTGATTCCCAGCGGATGCCGGTTGGCCAGCGCGACGGTGTACTGCGCGCCGTACAACGCCACCCGCGGGTTGTCGCTCATCCCGCCGTCGACACCGACGAACGTCCGCCCGCCCGGTCGCGACTTCACCGCGCACACCCGATACAGCGTCACGCCGGACCGGGCGCTGATCCCGCGGCCGGGTTCCACGACGACGGCGGGGCGGGGGAAATGTTCGGCGGCGCAGGCCTCGTCCAGCGCGTCCTCGATGACGGCCGCCAGCCGGTTGAGGTCGAGCTCCGGGTCGCCGGGGATATACGGGACGGCGTGGCCGCCGCCGATGTTCAGCTCGGTCAGGATGACGCCGTGCTTGGCCCGGATGTCGGCCATGGCGGCGATCATCCGGTGAATCGCCTCGCCGTACAGCGCCGGGTCGGCGACCTGCGACCCGAGGTGGCAATGCAGCCCGATCAGATCGAGGATCGGGTGCGCCAGCACCCGCGTGACCGCGTCGGCGGCCCCACCGGCACCGCCGGCGTCGAGCGTGAAGCCGAACTTCTGGTCGCTGATCCCGGTGGTGACCGCGCGGTGCCCGTGGATGTCGATGTCGGGGGTCACGCGGATCAGCACTTTCTGGCGGCGGCGCGCCAGGCCCGCCAGGTAGGCGATCTCGATGCACGAATCCAGCACGATGCGCCCCACCCCGACGGCCACCGCGTCACGCAACTCGTCGGGCGATTTCACGTTGCCGTGCATGATGATGCGGCTCGGTTCCACCCCGCCGGCCAGGGCGACCGCCAGCTCACCGGGTGAACAGACGTCGATGCCCAGCCCCTCTTCGCGCGCCCAGCGCGCCACCGCGGTGGTCAGCAGCGACTTGCCGGCGTAGACAACCTCGACATCGCGCAGCGTCTTGCGGTACCGGCGGGCGCGATGCCGGAAGTCGGCTTCGTCGATCACATAGGCCGGTGTGTGGAACTCGTCGGCGATCTCGGTGAGCGGCACGTCGCCGATGCGCATCCGGCCCTCCTCGTCGGAACGCGTGGTGATCGGCCAGACGGCGGGGTCGAACCGCACGGGGGCGGCGTGGCCGATCGACGGGAGGATGTCGAGCAGGGTCATGCCTCCAAATTGCGCCCGGCGGACCCCGGATGCCGCATTCCTTACGATCCCTTGACGCCGCCGGGCCAAATATTGACGAAGTTCGCCGCCCGACGACGGCGAGCGCCGGGACGGCGCGAGCAAGGAGTCGGGTAATCAGGCCCAGCCTAGAATGGCGACATCATGACCGCACCGGGGCCTGCCTGCTCAGATACCCCGATCGCGGGGCTCGTCGAACTGGCATTGACCGCCCCCACGTTCCAGCAGCTCATCGAGCGCGCGGCCGGTCGACCCGCCGAATTGCCCCTGGTCGGCCCGGCCAGCGCCCGGCTGTTCGTCGCCTGTGCGCTGGCCAGGCAGGGTCCCCTGCTGGTGGTCACCGCCACCGGCCGCGAGGCCGACGACCTGACCGCCGAGCTGCAGGGCGTCTACGGCGGCGCGGTCGCGCTGTTCCCGTCCTGGGAGACCCTGCCGCACGAACGACTCTCACCCGGCGTGGACACCGTCGGCACCCGCCTGATGGTGCTGCGCCGGCTGGCCCACCCCGACGACGAACGGCTGGGCCCGCCGCTGCGGGTGGTGGTGACCTCCGCGCGCTCGCTGCTGCAGCCGATGGCGCCGCAGCTGGGCCTGCTGGAACCCGTCACGTTGACCGTCGGCGAGGAGACCGACTTCGAGGGCGTCGTGGCCCGGCTGGTCGAGTTGGCCTACACCCGGGTGGACATGGTCGGCCGGCGTGGCGAGTTCGCCGTGCGCGGCGGAATCCTCGACATCTTCGCCCCGACCGCCGAGCACCCGGTGCGCGTCGAATTCTGGGGTGACGAGGTCACCGAGATGCGGATGTTCTCGGTTGCTGACCAACGCTCCATCCCGGAGCTCGGCGTCGACACGCTGGTCGCGGTCGCCTGCCGGGAACTGCTGCTCAGCGATGACGTGCGGGCGCGCGCGGCCGCGTTGGCCGCGCAGCACCCGGTCGGCGAGAACGCGGTCACCGGCAGCGTCAGCGACATGTTGGCCAAGCTGGCCGAGGGCATCCCGGTCGACGGGATGGAGGCGCTGCTGCCGGTACTTCGTCCCGACCAGCCGGTGCTGCTGACCGATCAGCTGGCCGCGGGGACACCGGTGTTGCTGTGCGACCCGGAAAAGGTGCGCACCCGGGCCGCCGACCTGATCAAGACCGGCAGCGAATTCCTGGAGGCGTCGTGGTCGGTGGCCGCGATCGGCGGGGAGGCGCCGGTCGACGTCGCGCAGCTCGGCGGATCGGGATTCGCCGAATTGGACCAGGTACGGGCCGCGGCGGCCCGGTCGGGTCATCCCTGGTGGACGCTGAGCCAGCTGTCCGACGAATCGGCGGTGGAACTGGACGTTCGGACCGCGCCGTCGGCGCGCGGGCATCAACATGACATCGACGGCATCTTCGCGATGCTGCGCGCACACGTCGCTACCGGCGGGCACGCGGTCATGGTCACGCCCGGGACCGGGACCGCGCATCGCATCGTGGAGCGCCTCGCCGAATCCGACATCCCCGCCGCCATGCTCGAATCGGGTGCGGCGCCCAAACCCGGTGTCGTCGGGGTCCTCAGGGGCCCGCTGCACGACGGTGTCGTCATTCCCGGCGCCAACCTGGTCGTCATCACCGAGACCGACCTGACCGGCAACCGGGCGACGTCCGTCGAGGGCAAGCGGATGGCGGCCAAGCGGCGCAACACGGTCGACCCGCTGGCGCTGACGGCCGGCGACCTGGTCGTGCACGATCAGCACGGCATCGGGCGGTTCCTCGAGATGGTCGAGCGGACCGTCGGGGGAGCCCGCCGCGAGTATCTGGTGCTGGAATACGCGACGGCCAGGCGCGGGGGCGGGTCCGACAAACTTTATGTCCCAATGGATTCGCTGGATCAGCTGTCGCGGTACGTCGGGGGGCAGGCGCCCGCGCTGAGCCGGCTGGGCGGCAGCGACTGGGCGAACACCAAGACCAAGGCCCGCCGAGCGGTGCGTGAGATCGCCGGCGAGCTGGTGTCGCTGTACGCCAAGCGCCAGGCCAGCGCCGGGCACGCGTTCGCGCCGGACACCCCGTGGCAGGCCGAGATGGAGGACGCGTTCGGGTTCACCGAGACCGTCGACCAGCTCACCGCGATCATCGAGGTCAAGGCCGACATGGAAAAGCCGGTGCCGATGGACCGGGTGATCTGCGGCGACGTCGGCTACGGCAAGACCGAGATCGCGGTACGGGCGGCGTTCAAGGCCGTTCAGGACGGCAAGCAGGCCGCGGTGCTGGTGCCCACCACGCTGCTTGCCGACCAGCACCTGCAGACGTTCCGCGAGCGGATGGCCGGATTCCCGGTCGTGGTCAAGGGCCTGTCCCGGTTCACCGACCCCGCCGAGTCCCGGGCGGTGATCGACGGGCTGGCCGACGGGTCGGTGGACATCGCGATCGGCACGCATCGCCTACTGCAGACCGGGGTGCGCTGGAAGGACCTGGGCCTGGTGGTCGTCGACGAGGAGCAGCGGTTCGGCGTCGAGCACAAGGAATACATCAAGTCGCTGCGCACCCACGTCGACGTGCTCACCATGAGCGCCACCCCGATCCCGCGCACGCTCGAGATGAGCCTGGCCGGGATCCGGGAGATGTCGACGATCCTTACCCCGCCCGAAGACCGCTACCCGGTGTTGACCTACGTGGGCCCGCAAGACAACAAGCAGGTCGCGGCCGCGTTACGGCGCGAGCTGCTGCGCGACGGGCAGGTCTTCTACGTGCACAACCGGGTCAGCTCGATCGACGCCGCCGCCGCGCGGATCCGCGACCTGGTGCCCGAGGCGCGGGTGGTCGTGGCCCACGGGCAGATGCCCGAGGACCTGCTGGAAAGCACCGTGGAAGGGTTCTGGAACCGCGAATACGACATCCTGGTGTGCACCACGATCGTCGAGACCGGCCTGGACATCTCCAACGCCAACACGTTGATCGTCGAGCGCGCCGACACCTTCGGCCTCTCCCAGCTGCACCAGCTCCGCGGCCGCGTCGGCCGCAGCCGCGAACGCGGCTACGCCTACTTCCTCTATCCGCCGCACGCGCCGCTGACCGAAACGGCCTACGACCGGCTGGCGACCATCGCGCAAAACAACGAGCTGGGCGCGGGCATGGCGGTCGCGCTCAAGGACCTCGAGATCCGCGGCGCCGGCAACGTACTGGGCATCGAACAGTCCGGGCACGTCGCCGGGGTCGGGTTCGACCTGTACGTACGGCTGGTGGGCGAGGCCGTCGAGGCCTACAAGGCCGCCGCCGACGGTGAGACGGTGACCACCGCGGAGGAGCCCAAGGAGGTGCGGATCGATCTGCCGGTCGACGCGAACCTGCCACCCGACTACATCGCCAGCGATCGGCTCCGGCTCGAGGGCTACCGGAGGCTGGCCGCCGCCACCGACGACGCCGCCATTGCCGCCGTGATCGACGAGCTGACCGACCGCTACGGGGCGCTGCCCGAACCCGCCCGCCGGCTGGTGGCGGTGGCCCGGTTGCGGCTGCTGTGCCGCGACTCGGGAATCACCGAGGTGTCGGCGCCCTCGGCGGCCACCGTGCGGCTATCGCCGATGGAGCTGCCGGACTCTGCCCAGGTGCGGCTCAAGCGGATCTATCCCGGGGCGCATTACCGGGCCACCACGGCTACAGTGCAGGTTCCGATTCCGCGCGCGGGCGGGGTGGCTGCGCCACGCATCCGTGACGTCGAACTGGTCCAGATGGTCGCCGACGTGATCACGGCGCTGGCAGGGAAACCGCAGCAAGATATTGGTATAACGAGTTCCAACCCTGCACCGACGTCGAGTAAGGAGCGACAAGCGCGATGATTCGCCGATGATTGTCGTCCTGGTCGACCCCCGCCGCCCGTCGCTGGTGCCCGTGGAAGCGATCGAGTTGCTCCGTGGCGCGGTGCAGTACACCGAGGAGATGCCGGTCGCGGTGCCCTGGACCCTGCCCGACGCGCACCCCGCGTATACCGGCGAAGACGCTCCGGTGTTGCTGTCGTCGGACCCCAATCACCCTGCCGTGGTTGCCCGATTGGCCGCCGGGGCCCGCCTGATTTCGGCACCGGAGGCTCAGCGTGGCGAACGGCTGCTCGACGCCGTCGCCATGATGGACAAACTGCGCACCGCCGGACCGTGGGAAAGCGAACAGACCCACGACTCGTTGCGCCGCTACCTGCTGGAGGAGACCTACGAGCTGCTGGATGCGGTCCACCGCGGCAATGTCGACGAGCTGCGCGAAGAGCTGGGCGATCTGCTGTTGCAGGTGCTGTTCCATGCCCGCATCGCCGAGGATGCGTCGCAATTGCCGTTCAGCATCGATGACGTCGCCGACACCCTGATGCGGAAGTTGGGTCATCGGGTGCCGGGTGTCCTTGCGGGCGAATCGATTTCGCTGGAAGACCAGTTGGCTCAGTGGGAGGAAGCCAAGGCGTCGGAACGGTCGGCAAAGTCTCGCAACTCGGTGATGGACGACGTTCACACCGGGCAG
>Ga0075364_10001413_pt1 | contig 13014 bp, 10 predicted proteins | sample EndMetdeltDD1764_FD_71517 | JGI IMG/M metagenome (GOLD analysis project Ga0075364, IMG submission 71517) | Populus endosphere microbial communities from Tennessee, USA - Endosphere MetaG P. deltoides DD176-4 | ecosystem: Host-associated > Plants > Roots > Endosphere | place: USA: Tennessee... | reverse complement strand
CTCGCGCACGCGCACGTCCTCGATCACGATGTCCGCCTGCCAGACGGCGCGCTTCGCGATCTTGCCCTCGATGACCGTGGGCCGGTACCCGGCCGGGTAGTCGGGGCCGGTCCGCTCCATGACGAACCCCTTCACCCGATCGTCCTCGACGTCGCGCGCCCAGATCACCACGATGTCCGCGACGCTCCCGAGCCCGATCCAGCGCTTGTGACCGTTGAGCACCCACTCGTCGCCGTCGCGGCGGGCGGTGGTCTCCAGTGCGACCGAGTCCGATCCGTGGTCGGGCTCGGTGAGGGCGAACGCGCCGAGGGCCTCGAGCCGCGCGAGCCGTGGCAGCCAGCGCTCCTTCTGCTCCTCGCTGCCGAACCGGTCGATGGCTCCCATCACGAGACCGCTCTGGACGGCGTTGATGGTGTTGACCGATCCGTCCCCGCGCGACAGCTCCTGCGCGACGATGCCCGCCGCCGTGCGGCTCATGCCGGGGCATCCGTATCCCGACACGGTCGTGCCGACGATGCCGAGGTCGCGCAGGCCCTCGAACAGCGACGTCGGCATGGTCGCCGCCTCCCAGTGCGCGTTGATGATCGGGACGACTTCGCGGTCCACGAACCCGCGCACCCGCTCCTGCACGCGCCGCTCCTCGTCCGTCAGCATCGAGGCGATGTCGTAGAAGTCACTCGTTTCCGCGATGTCCATGCCTGCATGCTGACATCGGATTGAGCACAGGGACAACACCAATGCACACCGAATTCAGTACGGAAAATTCATCAATCGAGAGGATCGCCCCATGATCACCCTGACACCGTCGACCGATCTGGCATCGCTGATCGGAACGCCGCTCGGCACGGGCGGCTGGCTGACCGTCGATCAGGAGCTGATCGACGGGTTCGCCGCGCTGACCGGGGACCGGCAGTGGCTGCACACCGATCCGGAGCGCGCGCGCAGCGGCCCGTACGGGGCGACGATCGCCCACGGCTTCCTCGTGCTGTCGTTGCTGCCTCGGCTCGCCGCCGACGCCGTGGAGCTGAGCGGGTTCGCCTCGGTGGTCAACTACGGCCTCGACCGCGTGCGCTTCCCCGCGCCGGTGCGCGCCGGGTCCCGCATCCGGGACGCCCTCTCGCTCGACTCGGTCGAGGAGACGGCACGAGGAACCCTGCTGCGGATGACCCACACGATCGAGGTCGAGGGCCAGGACCGCCCGGGCTGCGTGGCGCAGCAGCTGCGGCTGCTGACGACCGGGGCGTGAGGCTCAGGCTCGGCGGACGAGCTTCTTGTTCGCGAATTCGTCGAGCCCGAACCGGCCGAGCTCGCGCCCGATCCCGGAGTTCTTGACCCCGCCGAACGGCATCTCCGGGGCACTGCGCATGAGCATGTTCACCCCGACCATGCCCACCTCGAGCCGGTCGCCGACCGATTCGGCGGTCGCCGCATCCGCCGCGAAGACGGCGCTGCCGAGCCCGAAGGGCGAGTCGTTGGCGAGCGTGATCGCGTCGTCCACCGTCCCCACCCGGTAGAGGACGGCGACCGGGCCGAAGATCTCCTCCCGGTAGGCGCGCATGTCCGGCGTCACCCCCGTCAGGACGGTCGCCGGATAGTAGGACCCCGCACCGTCGGGCACCTCGCCGCCCAGATGCACCGTCGCGCCCTTCTCGATCGCATCCGTCACGATCGCCGCGATCTCGTCGCGACCGGACGCCGTCGCGACGGGGCCCAGCGTCGTGTCGTCCCGGGTCGGGTCCCCGGCCTTCCACCCCTCGGCCTCGGCGAGGAACCGGCCGAAGAAGTCGTCCCAGATCGCGTCCTGGACGATGGTGCGCTTCGAGGAGGTGCACGCCTGGCCGGCGTTCCAGAAGCGGCCGGTCGCGGCCGCCGTGGCGGCCTGGCCGAGGTCGGCTCCCTCCAGGACGATCAGGGGGTCCGAGCCGCCGAGCTCGAGGACGCACTTCTTGAGGTTCTCGCCGGCGAGCCGGCCGATGAGACGTCCCGCTCGTTCGGAGCCGGTGATGGACACGCCCTGCAGGAGCGGGCTCGCGATCATCTCGGCGATCTGATCGTGGGTGGCGAAGATGTTCTGGAAGACGCCGGCCGGGGCCCCCGCGTCGTCGACGAGCGCGGCGATGGCGAGCGCCTGCTGCGGACAGTTGGCCGCGTGCTTGAGCACGATGGTGTTGCCGAGCAGCAGGTTCGGCGCCACGAATCGCGCCACCTGGTACAGCGGGAAGTTCCAGGGCATGATGCCCAGCAGTGGACCGATCGGCGCGGTGCGCACGACCGCGGTGCCGGCCCCCGCGATCTCGAGCTCCTCGTCGCGCAGCAGCCCCGGGCCCTTCTCGGCGTAGTACTCGAAGATCGAGGCCGCGAGGGCGACCTCCCCGCGCGCCTGCGTGATGGGCTTTCCCATCTCCAGCGTCATGAGGGCGGCGAGCTCCTCGGAACGCTCCCGGTGGAGCTCGGCGACCCGCCGGAGGACGTCCGCCCGCTCGGAGACGGGTGACGCCGCCCACGGACCGTACGCGCTCGCGGAGGAGTCGAGCACTCCGCGGGCCTGATCGTCGGTCGTCTCGGCGAACTCGCGGACGGTGGCGCCCGTCACCGGGTTGATGGATGCGTACACGGATGTCCTTTCGGCGCTCACCACTGTTCCGGGCCGCCGGCGAGCAGCTCGTCCTCGGTGAGGGTGATCTGTCGGAACTTGCTGGCGTGGAAGACGAGCGGTGGCGTGTGCGGCGACACGTCGAGCCCGTGGATCTCGAGGAGGGCGATGAGGTGGTCTCCCGCCTCGACCTCCTTGTAGACCGAGACCTCCATCCACGCGCTCGCGCCACGGATGAAGATACCGTCGTGCGGACCCGCATCCCAGTCGATCCCCTCGAAGCGATCGCCCTGCTTGCTCGCCAGCCGGCGGCACGCGGCCTCGTGCCACTGCGACAGCACGCTGAGTCCGAGGCGCGGGCGGTCACGGAGGATCGGCCACGTCTCCGAGGTGTTCTGGATGCAGACGGAGACCAGGGGCGGATCGACCGACACCGAGGTGAACGAACTCGCCGCCATCCCGACCGGTTGCCGGTCGATCCGCGCGCAGATCGCCGCGACGCCGGAGGGGAACGCCCCGAATGCCCGCCGCAACTGCCGGTTGTCGACCACGGGTTGCATGCTGATCATCGGGACGTCCCTCCGGTTGCGCGTGTGCGGTCGGGCCTAGGCGCCGGTCCGCTCCTTCGCGTGACGATCCGTCGCCGCCTGGATGGCCGCCGCCTGGCGGTCGTTGAGCTCGCTCCACCGGCTCACGGCGTACTCCTGCGCCTGGATGAGCCGGTCGGCGCTCCCCTGGAACTTCGGGATCACGTAGTCGGCGAACAGCTCGTAGCTGCGCAGCGTCGCCGCGTGCCGGGCCCATTCGTGGTGGATGAGCAGGTAGGAGCCGAAGCCGCCGGACTGCTTCTCGAGGCGTTCGATCTGCGCGATCGCGTCGTCCACCGTGCCGATGACGCCGAGACCGGTCTCGTTGACCCAGTCCACCCGTTCCTCGAACGTGTCGCCCGCGGCGCGGAAGTGCGGGGCGGCGAGCACGTGCTGGGTGTAGTCGGCCCAGGCGTCGAGCCCGTAGCGGACGTCCTCGATGGCCTGCTCCTTGGTCTCGGCCAGATGCATCGGGCCGGCGAGCCGCCACTTGCTGCGGTCCGGGGTGCGGCCGAACTCCGCCCCGCGCTCCTGCATCACGTCCCAGTGCAGGGCGAGTGCGTCGAATCCGCCCTTGGCGGTGGCGCCGACCGACATCAGGCCCGCCCCGTTCTTCGCGGCCGCCCGCGGACCGGTCGGCGAGGCGATCGCCGCGACGACGACGTCGAAGTCGCTGTACGGCGCGTACTGGGTGCGCGCCTCCACGAGGTTGTAGCGGCTCGTCTTGGCGGTCACCACCTCACCCCGCATGATCGCCATGAGCACATCCACGTCCTCTTCGAACGCCGTGCGCTGGTCCTCGATGCTGAGTCCGATCATCGTCGCGTCGGTGGGGAGCGCGCCGGGGCCGAGGCCGAGCATGAAACGTCCGCGCAGGAGGCGGTCCAGGAACAGCGCCCGGTCCGCGACCCAGAGGGGGTTGTGGTACGGGAGCGAGAGGACACCCGTGCCGAGTTTGATGTTCTTCGTCTGCGGGCCGACCCAGGCGGCGAAGCTCATCGGGTCCGGGATCAGCTCGTTGCCGCACGAGTGGTGCTCGCCGATCCACGCCTCGTCGAAGCCGAGGCGGTCCATGTGCTGGATGACCGCGAGGTCCCGCTCGTACGCGGTCGTCGGGTTCTGCCCCGGGGGGCAGTGGAACGACGCCAAGAATGTGCCGAACTTGAGTGCCACGTCAACTCCTTTGTCTCGTCCATGTCAGCGCTGACATCGATGCTGTTGTTCACTCTCACACCGCAGCGCCCGCGGCGGTGTCTCGTTCTGACACAGCGCGTGCCCCTGCTACCCGGCGGTCAGGTGGTACTCGCGCATCTTGCGGTAGAGCGAGGACCGCGAGATCCCGAGCGTGCCGGCCGCCGCGGACTTGTTGCCCTCGTGCACGCGCAGCGCCTCGGCGATGGCGTCGGACTCGGCGAGCTGGATCGTGGAGAGGCCGCGGCGGGTGCGCGACGGCGACCATTCCGCGGGCAGGTCCCCGACGTCGACGATCGCGCGCGGCTGATCCGCCAGCCACCGCCGGAACTGGTCGAGCTGCCGGTCGTTCCCGGGCCAGGGGTACTGCAGCAGCGCGTCCGTGGCCCGTCGCGTCAGCCGCGCCTGCCCGAGCCGGTGTGCGGAGAGGCGCTGCCGGATGTCGTCCGTGCGCTTGCGGAGGGGGGGGATCTCGACGACGTCCGGCGGGAAGCGGTCCTGCAGGGCGCGCGGTCCGGCGGTCCGCGTGCCGCCGGCAGCCAGGGTCGCCGCGACCCGCGTGTCGGGAGGCGCCGCCGCGTCGACGATGGCGGCCAGCGCGTGTGCGACCCGGTCGTCGAGCATGTCGATGCGCGAGATCAGCACGGACGTGGCCTGTTCGAGGCGGGAGCGGCTGAGCGACAGCCACCGCGCGACACCCACCTCGTCGACCGCGGTGCAGTCGATCTCCGCGACCGCGCCGTCCGGCGACAGCGCGCGCTGAGCGAGCCGCCGCTTGCCCACCCCCGACTCGCCGGTGATGAGCACGCGGCGACGGCGCTGCAGCGTGCGACGGACCGTCGGGACGAGTGCGTCCCATGAGCCGAGGGCCGACGACGGGGAGCGGTGCGGTGACGCCGCGGCGGGTTCGGCGGCCACGAGCACGGCACCCACGAGCTCCGTGCCGCGCATGACGGGGCGCATGGCTGTGACCGTGCAGTCGTCACCGATCCGCCAGCCGACGACGGTGTCGGGGTCGCTCTCGATGCGGCGCCACAGGTCGGCGCGGTCGAGCGGGAGCCCGGCGGCGGCGGCGTTCGCGATGAACACCTCGGGGCTGACGGCGACGACGGCGGCGCGCAAGCGGCGGCGTTCGGTGAGGAAGTGCTGGAGCATCTCCCGTTCGTGCTGGCTGCTGTCCCCGTACAGCTCGTCCTCGACGTCATGCGCGAGGCGCAGGAGCGTCGCGCTCATGAGCGGGCTCGCATCCTTGACGAGGCTCGTGACGCTCAGCACCCCGGTGACCCGCCGGGTGACCGGATGCCGGATCGGCGCGCCCGCGCAGGTGAACGGGTGCAGCGCCTCGCAGTAGTGCTCGGCCCCGCTCACCATGATGGGCTTCGAGGTCTCGAGCGCCGTCCCCAGCCCGTTGGTGCCGATCACGTCCTCGGACCACCGCGTCCCCACGACCGCGCTGTTGCGGTCCAGCAGGTGCTTGAGGGAGCTGTCCTCGTCCCATCGCCACAGGAGCGTGCCGTCGGGCGCGCTGAGCAGGAGACTCGTGTTGCTGCCGATGAGCATCTGCGCCGTCGACTCGAGCACCGGGATGGCGATCCGGGACACGCGCCAGTCGACGTCGATCGTGCCCTCGACCGGGTCTGCCCCACCGCGGTCGACGCCGTTGCGCTGGGACCGTCGCCAGGACTCCAGGATCTCCCCCCGGATCCCCCGCCGGGTGTCCGAGGCGCGCTCCGCCGTGCTCTGATCGTCGTCGATCATGCCGCTTCCCTCCCGAGTCGCGCCGCACTCCTCGCCATCGTCGGCGCGTACCCCTTCAGGGCACCACACGCACGAACCGAGGTCCAATATCAATCGGGGCTGGATTCGATACAGAAGCGTGCACGGTCACGGCGGCGGACGGGGTCAGCGCGGCTGGGACACGATGATGCGGTTTCCCCACGGGTCGCCGACGACGGCGCTGCGCTCGTGGGGCCCGGCCTCCGGGCCCTTCACGAGGGATCCGCCCGCCGCGGCCAGCCGGCTCAGGAAGTCGTCGAGATCCGAGACCGTGAAGGCCGGGGCGGAGACGAGCGCGACGTCCTCCTCGGGCCCGGCGAGGGCGAGCGTGGTCCCGCCGGCGTCCAGCGCGGCGTAGCGGCCCTCGTCGACGAACCGGATCTCGAGACCGAGGAGCGAGGCGTAGAACTCGAGGGCTGAGGGGATGTCCCCCACCGGCTGGACGACCTGCCGGAGCACCGTGCGTGATCCCATGTCCGCGCCTCCCTCGGTTCGTCCGGACGGTCCACCGCGCCACGACCGGGTGGACCGGTCCCGGTGAACCCAGTGTCGCGACGCCCGGTTGCGCCGAGTGTTCGCTCCTGGCACAGGCCGGCACCGCATCCGTTATCGTGCAGGGATGCATCTGCGCCTCGACACCCTGCCGGACGACGCGACCCTCCATTCGGTGACGGCCGCCCCGGCCCGGATCGACGGCCGGCCCTGCCTCCGGGTCGAGCTCGAGGACGCCGTGACCCGCGACGGTGTCCCCGGCGTCGACTACGTCGATCAGCCGACCTTCGTCCTGCTGCCGGTCGAGTTCCGCACGGGCACGATCGAAGTCTCGCTCTGGTCGCGGCTGAACGAGAAGACGGACTTCCCCGGACCCCGGGCGTTCGCGGGACTGGCCTTCCACGTCGCCGACGCGCCCCGGTCGTTCGCGTCCGCCTACCTCCGCCCGCTCAACGGCAGCGGACTGAACCCGCCGCCGCCGCGGGACCGACGGGCGGTGCAGTACTTCGCATTCCCGGAGTGGCCGTTCGATCGACTCCGCGAGGAGTACCCGGACGGACGCTACGAGGCGGCCGCCGACATCGAGCCGTCCCGGTGGATCTCGCTGCGCGTGGACGTCGAGCAGACGGGGACCGACACGAGCCGGGTCGTCGTGCACGTGGACGGACGGCAGGTGCTCGTCGTGACCGACGCCCTCGCCCCGCCGCGCTCCGGACGGATCGGGCTGTTCGTCGACATCGGCACCGAGGCGTACTTCGCCGACCTCGTCGTCCGCGAGGACGGCGCTACACGTCCAGAAGCGTGATCGTGCGGAGGAACGCGCGCACCTCGGCGACCATGTCGACGCCCGCGCGGTCGAGGAGCCATTGCAGCTGCATCCCGTCCATCAGGGCGATCGACCAGCTCGCCGCGCTCTCCGGGGTGATCCCCGGTCGGAGCAGCTCGGCCTCGGCCAGTCGCCGATAGGCGTCCGCCAGCAGCCGGCGCTTGGCCGCGTATCGCTCCACGATGTAGTCGTGCGCGGGGTGCTCCGCCCCGATCGCCTCGGCGGAGATCGTCGAGAACAACTCCGCCCGCCCGGGGAGCGCGGCGTTGTGGGTGGCCAGGGCGACGAGACCGCGGACCGCGGCCTCGGGATCGTCGAGCGAATCCGGGAGGAACTGCGCCGTCACGTCCTCGCGCCGCTCGAGAACGGCGCTGAGCAGGCCCGCCTTGTTGGCGAAGTGGTACAGGAGACCCGTCTCGCTGATGCCCGCGCGGTCGGCGACGGTACGCAGGGAGCCCGATCGGTAACCGTCCCGGGCGAACACCTCGAGCGCGGCATCCACGATGCCCGCTCGGACCGCGGGAGATTTCGCATACGAACCGCGAACCCTCGGCTCCTCATCGCCTCGCTCCGACATGGGCACCCCCTCTTCCGGCCTCCCGTCGATGATCGCGGGGAGCGCCCCAATGGGCAAACCGGGTGCTCCACCAAAATCCGAGTGCACATTCGGAATTGTGTTACCGTTCTTCGCCGCGTGCTCACGGTGAGCACGGTGGACACGGGAGTCCTGATGGAGAATATCGAGAAGACGTCGCCGCGACCGGGGGTCGATCGACTCCCCGGCCTTCAGCCGGGGCGCTCGGCGTCGAACGGCGTCCTCGCCCTGTACGTCATCGGGTACTTCACGCTCTACATCGCCCTGATGACCCCCATCGTCAGCACCCTGGCCGTGAAGATCGACACTCTGGCACCCGCGGCGGACCGGATCGCCGCCCTGAGCCTGGTGACCGGCCTGGGCGCGCTGTTCGCCTTCGTCGTCAACCCGCTCGCGGGTGCGCTGTCGGATCGCACCACCTCGCGCTTCGGAAGGCGCCGGCCGTGGCTCGTGTGGGGCGTCCTCGCCGGCGCGGCCGGCCTTCTCGTCGTCGCGTTCGCCGGGGAGATCTGGGTGGTCGCCGTCGGGTGGGCGCTCACGCAGGCCGGATTCAACGCGTCGCAGGCCGCCTTCCAGGCGATCCTCCCCGATCAGGTCGAGGAGCATCGCCGCGGCAAGGTCTCGGCCTGGATGGGCGTCGCGACCAACGTGAGCCCGCTCGTGGGCATCACGCTCGCGACGACGATCGCGAACCTGGGGGCGGGGCCGGCGTGGATGATCGCCCTGCCCGCGGCCCTCGCCGTCGCGGGCGTCGGCGTCCTCGCGCTCGTGCTGCGGGACGTGCGGCTGAGCCGCGACGAGACGGAGCCGTTCGCACTGGGCTCGTTCCTGAAGAGCTTCTGGGTCAGCCCCCGGCGGTTCCCCGACTTCGGCTGGGCGTTCCTCGGCCGGTTCCTCATCATGTGCGGCTTCGCGAGCTACACGACGTACCAGTTCTATTTCCTGCAGGACCGCTTCGGCTTCGACGTGCCCACCGCCCTCGGCTGGCAGCTCGTGCTCATGGTGCTGCAGGCCGTCGCCCTCACGGCCGCCGCGCTCATCGGCGGCTGGCTCTCCGACCGGGTCGGCCGCCGGAAGATCTTCGTCGTCGTCGCGACGATCCTCACGGGCATCGGCCTCAGCGTGTTCGCCCTGGCGCCGCAGCCCGAGGTCCTCGTGATCGCCGCAGTCCTGTTCGGCGCCGGGTTCGGCGCCTACCTCGCGGTGGATCTCGCCCTCGTGACCGACGTGCTGCCGAACCGGGAGACCGAGGCGGCCAAGAACATGGGCGTGTTCAACATCGCGAACGCCCTGCCGCCGTCGCTCGTGCCCGCACTCGCACCGCTCGTCCTGGCGATCGGCGCCGACGGGTCCGCGAACTACGCCGCGCTGTTCGTGCTGGGCGGCGTCCTCGCGGTGCTGGGCGCCATCAGCACGATGTTCATCCGGGGCGCCCGGTAACCCGACGCGCCTGCGTGCAACCGCGAACAGATCATGGCAGAAAGGCAGACATGACCGATCTCATCCCATCGAGGACCGGCATCACCGGCCGCGTGCTGCGCCGTGGCGGCGAGGCCTACGAGACCCTCCGGCGGGGTTCCGTCTGGCACGCCGGTGTGCCGGAGCGGTTCCCCGAGATCATCGTGCTGGCCAGCACCGAGGATGACGTCGTCGCAGCGGTGCGGCTGGCGAAGTCCGAGGGCCTGCACGTCGCGATCCGTTCCGGGGGGCACAGCTGGTCGGGTTCGCACCTGCGCGACGGGTCGCTGCTCATCGACATGTCGAACCTCCGCACGGTCGAGATCGACAAGGACGCGATGACCGCGACCGTGCAGCCCGGCATCCGCGGGTCCGAGGTGCTCGCGATGCTGCGGGAGCAGGACCTCTTCTTCCCGGTGGGGCACAACTACGCCGTCGGGATCGGCGGGTACCTGCTGCAGGGCGGCTTCGGCTGGGCGGGACGCGAGTTCGGGCCGGCCTGCATGTCCGTGATCGGCATCGACGCGGTGACCGCGGACGGCGAGCTCGTGCACGCCTCCGAGACGGAGAATGCGGATCTGCTGTGGGCGGCGCGGGGTGCGGGGCCGGGGTTCTTCGCCGCGGTCACCCGGTTCCACCTGCGCGTGTACCCGCACCGCGCGGTGACGATGAACAGCCGGTACATCTTCCCGGCATCCGCCGCCGAAGAGGTGTTCCGGTTCGCGAACGAGCGGGGCCGCAGCACACCGGTGGAGCTCGGCGTCATCGTGCAGCGGCATGAGATCGCGGACTACGAGCCGGTCGTGCTCCTCGGCGGATTCGCGTATGCGGAGACCGAGGCGGAGGCCCGCGCGCAGCTCGCATTCCTCGAGGAGTGCCCTGCCCTGCCCCGGGCCCTCGCCGCCCAGCCCTACCAGTTCACCTTCCACGGTGCCGACGAGCTGGACGAGAGCACCGCGGTGCCGAACGAGAGCCGTCGGTGGATCGCCGACAACATCGTCAGCGACGCGGGCGCCGACGAGCTGCTGCCGAATCTGCAGCACCTCATCGAGACCCTGCCGGATGCGCCCACCTACCTGCTGATGTTCAACTGGGACGGATACCCGGACGCCCCCGAGCGCCCGGACATGGCGTTCTCCCTCGCGGGCGACTTCTGCTACGCGCTGTACACCGCCTGGGACGATGCCGCAGACGATGCGCGCATGACGAGCTGGACGACGGACGTGATGGGGGCATGGGCGCCGCACGCCGCGTACACGATGCTCGCCGACGAGAATCTCCTCCATCGGACCATGCCGTTCATGGCGCCGGAGAACCTCGCGCGGCTCGATGCCCTGCGGGGCGAATGGGATCCGGATGGACGTTTCGTCGCGTGGCTGGGGCGTCCCGCCTGAGTCCCCGCGGGGGGTGCGCGGGCCGGGCTTGCGCCCGGATGCGCCCTTGACGCACGGCGCGTCGAGCCAATACCGTCGGCGAAACACTCCCCTCGGATCCCCCACGAAAAGAGCGTTCGCATGTCGATGAAGACATCACGGTTCCGCGCTGCCCATCCCCAGCCCCACGCCGACGAGGCGGACGTCGCGGAGGCGCCGCACGCGTGCGGCCACCTCCCCCGCCGCGCCTTCCTCGTCTCCGCCGCCCTGGCCACGGCGGGAGCCGTCGCCTTCGCCGGACCGGATCCGGCCCACGCCGCCGGCACCGGCGCGGCGCGGGCCCTCGCCGCGCTCGGCCGCGGCGGGCACGGCCGGGTCGAGTGGTACCGGCTCGTGCCCGGGTTCGTCGCGGAGTCGACGGATGGCGACGGATGGCCCACCGCGACGGCGTTCGACGGCGGCAACCCGTGGGGGATGTACACCGCGTACCTCATGGCGTCGAACGCGAAGGGCCATCGCACGTGGCGGGTGGAGCAGTACCTGCCCGGCCAGATGCTGGCCGGGCACGAGTACGCCCAGGGCACGACCATGTACCTGTTCGAAGGCTCGCAGCGCGCGCTGCTCATCGACACCGGCTACGACGATCCGCCCGGGTACCCCGCCCCCGAGCGGCGCGTGGAGGGCCAGGACGATCTGGTGACGGTGCTACGGCACCTCCTCGCCCACGAGGACGACGGGACGCCCCGCAGCGCCCCCGTCGACTTCGTCGTGGCGAACAGCCACAATCACGGCGATCACACCGGCAAGAACGTGCGGATGCCGGACCGCACCATCTACTACCCGGCGCTCGACTGGCCGGCGACCGGCGCCCCGGCGAACTACGTCCCCATCGTCGAAGGCGGCGGGTCGACGCCCGTGGGCGACGCGACCGGCGTGATCGACCTCGGCGATCGCACGATCGAGGCGATCAATGTCTACGGCCACACCGCCGGGTCGATGGCCTATCTCGACCGCGAGAACGAGCTCGTCGCCACCGGCGACGCCCTGGGCTCGGGATTCGTGTACATGCAGGGCGGGCCGCTGACCACCTATCGGGCGACGGTGCAGCATCTGCTCGATGTGATCCGCCCCTACCCGGGCATCGCCGTGCTCCCGGCGCACGTCTATCAATTGCGCGTCTTCGAGCGCCGGCTCCCGCCGATCTCCGGCCGCCCGTCGGACCGCCAGTACGTGGCGGATCAGCTCGACGCGGCGAACGCGATCCTCGGCGGCTCCGTCGTCGCCGAGCCCTTCATCGCGGCCGGGCGCACCGTGACATGGGCGCGGTCGCGATCTGCGCAGATCTGCTTCCGCCTCGACACCCTGTATCCGGGCGGACCCTTCAGCGGGGCGTACGGTCCCGACATCCTGCGCGCGGTGCGGATCCCCGGCGAGTACGACACCACGGAGTGGATGGACTACAGCGTTCCGGCGGTCCAGAACATCCAGACCGAGTTCTTCCTCCTGCGCGACAACCTCGCGACCTCGCTCTATCTCCTCAAGGGGTCTCGTCGCGCGCTGCTCGTCGGCACCGGGCGAGGGACGAAGGGCACCGCGGCGTGGGTGCGGAAGCTCGTGGGGCGTCTCCCGCTGGACGTCGTGCTCACCAGCGACGATCCCGAACAGACCGGCGGGATCTCGCAGTTCCGGTCCGAGACGATCCATGTGGCCGCCTCCGCGCGCCTCCCCCGCGAGCTCCGCCGCCGCGTCCGCGAGGTCCGCGCCGGGCACGTGTTCGACCTCGGCCGGGATGCCGCCGGACGACCCGCGCGCGTCGAGGTGCACCCGCTGCCGGGGCATTCCCCCCTCGGGCTCACGCTGTTGAGCGTGAGCGACCGCATCCTGCTCAGCGGAGACGCGCTGGGCGAGCAGACCGGCGACGGCGGGCTCGTGCTGCGCGACACCCCGGCGGCGTTCGACGCCGCCTTCCGGGCGTGGCGGGGCCGGACCGACGGGCGGTACGACGCCGTGTACACGGCGCGCAACTACCAGTGGCACACGGCGCCGGCCTTCGTCGACCGGGTGCAGGAGGCGCTCGGGATCGCGCTGGCGGGCGGGCCCACCGTTCCCTCGGTGCGCCCGCC
>Ga0075364_10001412_pt1 | contig 13016 bp, 13 predicted proteins | sample EndMetdeltDD1764_FD_71517 | JGI IMG/M metagenome (GOLD analysis project Ga0075364, IMG submission 71517) | Populus endosphere microbial communities from Tennessee, USA - Endosphere MetaG P. deltoides DD176-4 | ecosystem: Host-associated > Plants > Roots > Endosphere | place: USA: Tennessee... | reverse complement strand
GGCGGCCGCGGCCGCCTCGTTCTGCTTCGCCTTCTGCACGTCGTCCCAACTGGGGTACGAGGCGGCGTAGGCGGCGGAGACGCCGGACGAAACACCGAAGGCGCTGAGCGCGACGACACTGAGCACCCCGATACCGAGGGCCCCGCGACGACTGATTCCGCTCTTCGAGAGGGCGCGACTCTCTGCCGGGCTGGGTGCACAGCCGCATTCCGCGGATGCCGCCTCAGCAGCATCCCGCGTGTTCCTGTCGTTCACTCGGCCCCTTCCGCCGGTTTCACACATGTCACACTAACAACAACATTCACATCTGCAACAGGGTGAAGATACGGATGCCACGGCACGCCTGACGTGTCCATCGTCCTCCCGATGGGGCGTTCGAGGAAGATGCCGCGCCCTCGATTCGCGATTTGCTCAGAACATCCCTTATGCTTGAGCGTCGGCAAGGAAGTCCCCCGGGACTGACTCGGCCCCATCGTTTAGCGGCCTAGGACGCCGCCCTTTCACGGCGGTAGCACGGGTTCGAATCCCGTTGGGGTCACTCCATCCGATACAATTGAAAACAAGTATGGCCCTGTAGCGCAGTTGGTTAGCGTGCCGCCCTGTCACGGCGGAGGTCGCGGGTTCAAGTCCCGTCAGGGTCGCTCCATGCGATGAGCTCTTTCTTCGGAGGGGGCTCTTCGTCTAGGATGCGACAGGTTCGCCGGTCGCACGGCTCTGTAGCTCAGTTGGTAGAGCGCACGACTGAAAATCGTGAGGTCACGGGATCGACGCCCGTCGGAGCCACAGGGTGATCATTACAATCACCTTAGAAACCCTCGCCTAGCTTCTACATGGCGGGGGTTTTGCTTTGCCTTGGTGAGGGCTCGTGCGTGCGGGCGGTCACGCGTTCCAGCCACGCGACGACGCATACTCACGGATGCTGTCGACCATCCGCCCGACGAATGGGTCGTCGCCGAGCTGCGCTCGCGCCGCGTCCGCGGCGGCAGCGTACGCGCTCACGATGCCGCCCGTGACCTCCCGGGCACGCATCTCGGCCCAGTCGCGGTCGATGCCGAGCCGAGCCGCCGCCCTGACCAGCGAATCGAGACTGATCCGTCCGACGCTGTACTCCCCCTCGATCGACATGGCGAGCTTCGGGGCACCGCCGTCGGCGGTGAGATAGGGAGCGTAACTGCCGAGGTCGTAGAGCGGGGCAAGCGTGGCACGATCACGCCGCAACAGAAGCGAATAGTTCTTCGCGTGCGCATCCGTGCCGAGAGACGCCACCGAGAAGACAAGGGCCTCATAGAACTGTCGTGCGTTGTCTCGTCGGTCTTCGGCGTCGGGCAGCGAGTCGATGAGGCGGGCGATCACGGCGATACCTGGTCCACCCTCGGACTGGTATTTCCTGTCCGACGGCACGCTCAGCGCCTGACAGAGGTCTTCCTGATGGAGCCGATGCCACCGCCCGTCTTCGAGGCGGCGATCGTAGCGCGTGGAGACGAACACTGCGTCGTCACGTTCGGTGGTGACCAAGAAGTCGTCAGCGACGTTCAGCAGCAGCGCACGCGCCGCGACCATCGTCATGAACTCGTTGATGTGATGATCCGGATAGGGCGCCACCGCTGGCTTCAGGATGTGCGTCGTCGGTGTCGAATCCTGCGGCACCGCCCATCGTTCATGTTCGGTGCGAAACAGGGCGACTTTGGGCTGTGCACCGGGAAGACTCCAGCGTGCGTCATCCGTTCGCCTCCCCCAGGTGTCACCGTTGCGGACCAGATCTGCCACGAGCTCCGCGAAGTCCGTGTCAGAGAGTTCTCTCACATCACCTTGACGTCGGGCCGCATCAGCGCTCGCCTCGCCAGGAGGAAGCAGCTGAACCGCACCCGCAGCATCACGACCTATGTGCGAAAGCAGAGCGAAGGGGTTGCCGGCGTTGACGCGGTACTCGCGGGCGAGTTCGGCGAGCCGGCCCGGGCTGTCCGGAAGCAACCCCTGCAGGAATGCGCGCACAGGCTTGTTCTTGTGCCTGGCGCGCACCAGCGGCATGGAGAGCGAGACTGGGGTCGCATCGCGCCGGGACCGGTAGTCAACGTCGTAGGTGAACGACAGGGCACCACTTGCCGACTGCTCGAAGACGCCGATCGATTCGCCATCGAGATACGCCAACAGTTCATCCGACATCGTCGACCTCACTGACGTCGATGACGAGGCCGAGCTCTCGAAGAACGCGCATGAGCCGGAAAAGCGTCACGGCAGTGGCACCGTTCTCCAACCGCACGACCCACTCGCGCGTAACCCCGGCGCGGTGCGCGAGCTCGGCTTGGGACAGACTCAAACCTTCGCGGCGCTCAGCGACGAGTGCCCCGAAGTCGGATGCAGCGCGTACTTCCATCTCCACCTCACATGTGACTTATAGCGCACAACCATACATGTGACTTATACCGCACACAAGGGAAGTGACTTATATCGATGTCGGCCGCCCACTCCCGCGCACGCTCCGCCGTGTTGTACTCCCAGCCGGGGTCGTCGAGGTGCGGGAAGATCGAGAAGTCCACAAGACCCAGGGCTTCGTCGCCGTCCTCAGGTCGCCAACCCAGGAACGCCTCGCCCACACGAGGTGTGAGCACCATGCTGCAGAGCATCCCGGATGGAGTCGTTCGTCACGCCACCCGAGGTCAGCAGCAGCTTCATGATCGGCTCCCTTCGACTGAGCACTCATTCTCGCGTTGTCGCGCACACGATCGATAGGGTGAATCGATTCCGCCGCGTGACACACCCTCGAGCACTGGAGCACACATGACCCGCACCAACCGGCCCGTCGGGGTCACGATCGTCGCCGTCCTGCTGATCGTCACCGGCATCCTCGGCCTGATCGCCGGCATCCTCGCCATCGTCGCGGCGGTCTCCGGCGCGGGAGCGGCCGGGCATCTCATCATCCTCGCCGCCCTCGCCATCGTGGCGGCCGCGCTGAACCTCCTCTTCGCCGCCGGAATCCTCCGTGGCAATCGCGTCGCCCGACTCATCGTCACGATCGTCCAGGTCATCAGCGTCCTCGGAGCTGTGGCGTCCCTCGCCACCTCCCCGGCCGCCGAGTCCGTCTGGGGCCACATCCTCAACATCGCCGCCCCCGTGGTGATCATCCTGCTCCTGTGGGCCGGCGAGAAGACGAAGGCGTTCTTCGCGCGGCAGTCGTGATGTCCGCTGAGGTCCCCGCGCGCCGCATCGAGCTCACCATGCACAGGCCGTGGTTCGCACTGTATGCCGACATCCGCCCCACCCTCGTGATCGCCGGGCGCGGACAGCCGACGCAGTGGGGAATCGGCACCTGGCAAGTCCCGGCCGACGACGAAGCGATCCTCGGCGTCTTCCTCTTCAATCGGATGTGGCGATTCGGGCAGGCGGAGCACACGCTGGCGCCCGACGACACCGCACTCGAGTACCGGGCCCCCGCTGTGCCGTTCCTTCCCGGACGGATCCGCCCGACACCCCACTCGCGGACACCTCGCGCCTAGGATGCCGACATGGCTCCGGACCGCGCACTCCCGAATCTGCCGTCGAGCGACTTCGACGCCACGCAGCGGTTCTACGAGAGCTTCGGCTTCCGCCCGACGTTCCGCGACGACGGCTGGATGATCCTCCGCCGCGGCACCGTCGAGATCGAGTTCTTCCCGCACCCCGATGTCGACCCTCTGACGAGCAGCCACCAGTGCACGATCCGGGTCGACGACCTGGACGAGCTGTGGCAGGCGATCAATGCGACGGGCGTGCCTGTCGCCCGCGCCGGCCGCCCACGTCTGCACGAGCCCCGCGTCGAGAGCTCGGGCCTGCGGATCGGTTACCTCGTCGACGTCGACGGCACGCAGCTCACGCTCATCCAGAACTAGGCACGGCGTCCCGACGACCCGGCACCCGCCGCCCGACGAAGAGCACGGCGAGCCCGACCACGGCCAGCACGACGCCCGCGCCCGCCGCGACCCACGCGCTCGAGGCGGGGATGTCGAGGTAGACGGTGATGCCGAGGATCCGCGACAGACCCCATGGAAGCAACCCCATCTGGTCGTTCCAGGTGGTGAGCGCCCTTTCGAGCCCGATCGACCCGACGACCGCGGCGGGCACGGCCAACCCTGCGCCGATCGCGGCGAGCACCGCGCCCGTCGCCCGCCGCGCGCCGATGCGGCCGGCCAGCGCCCAGCCGACTGCGACGAACAGCCAGACGAACAGCGCGAACGCCACGGCGATGTAGAGCGTGCGCCGCAGCGGATCGGTCCAGAACGCGAACCAGTACCCGCCCGGCCCCGTGAACGAGAGCGCCGCGAGCACGAGCGCACAGCGCAGCACCACGACACCGCCGATGGTGGCGAGCACCGCCCACCCCCACCGTCCGCGGAACAGCAGGAGCAGCAGGGCGACGAAGACCGCCCAGGCGCCGAGCGTGATCGCGAGATGCGTCCACGAGAGGAACGAGGTCTGCACGGCCCTGGTCGCGACCAGCAGCGCTCCCGGCACGAGGCCCAGCAGCACGTGGTCGGCGCGCAGCATCCCCAGGGTCGACTCCCCCGCCCGCCACGGACGCGTCGCGCTGACCCACGTCGCCCGCGCCGCCATCGCTCCGGGGCGGCGGACCAGACGCGTGCGCGCCGAAAGGATGCCGATGAGCACCCAGGCCGCGGTGAGCAGCAGCAGCACCCGGGCGAGCCAGGCCATCGCCAGGTCGCGGTCACCGCGTTCGACGCCCAGCTCGGCCGCGGTGAGGTTGAACGCCGGGTGGTCCACATCTCCCTCGTAGGCGGCGAGGTGCGCTGCGGCCTGCTCGGCGTAGGCATCGCGCGCGGTGCGCCACGCGGTGTAGGACTCCGGGGAGCGAGTGTCGTGCCACGCCGCCTGGTGCAGGATCATCGCCCGGTACGACCCGAGGAGGTCGAGGGTGTCCTGCTCGTACTCGAGGCTCCCGAGGAAGGCTTCGCGCAGGCTCTCGTCGCGCCACGTCGACGGGTCGGTCCCCTCGATCAGCGCACGCATCTGCTCCACGGCGTCGGAGGCAACGGCACCGCCGTCGACCGCCTCGTCGAACCGGTCGCGCGTGATCGTGTAGATCACGTCGAGCACCGCCGAGTCGCCGGTGAGGATGTCCCACTCGAAGATCCACATCATGGGCGGCGGTTCGAGCCCGATCGCGAAGACGCGCTGCTCGGCGAACGGAGGCAGGTACAGCCCCTGCTCGATCGCGGTCCGCGAGAGCGACATCGCCTCCGAGATCGCCTGGACGGTCTCCGGGTCGTCGGAGAACCACTCCTTGCCCCATCCCGCCGTGATCTCCGCCGGATCGGCATCCGGATCGCGCGCCAGGTCGACCGCGAGCTGCGAGTTCAGGTCGGCGAGCTGCCAGAAGCCGGCCTTGCCGTACAGGATCATCGGGCCCGCCCGCCACGGCCCGCCGTCCTGGGCCCACGCCCAGACGCCCTCGATGCGGTCGTTCGACGCGAGCAGCTCGTTCAGCGCCCAGGCGTACTCCGCTCCGAGATCGTTCGGGAACGCCCCGTTGTTCTCGAACTCGCGTCGACTCTGGAACTCGACGATCCGCCGCTGCTCGCCCTGTTGCAGGGTGTCGTTCAGGGGTAGCCAGCTGTAGAAGTCGCCGAGGGTGTACTTCGTCGACACGATGAGTGCGGGCGAGTCGATCCCGCCGAGCACGGCCTCGTACGACTCCGCGTTCGTGTGCATGTCGCCGACGGCGCCGACGCCGACGCTCCAGGTGCGGAAGATCACCTCCCGGCCGGACTCCTCGGCCTGTCCGGTGAGCGACGTCAGCATCGCGCGTACGGCTTCGGGGGTCGTCACGGCCAGCGCCGAGTAATAGTCCCAGCCCTCGACGTCGTAGACGCGCCCCGCCTCGCCGATGCGGACCAGCACCCCGTCGAGTGCGGGCTCGGCGGCGTACAGCTCGTCGAGCCCAGCGGCGTAGACCTCCCACAGCTCGGGAGATGTGGTGTCGAGGGAACCGAAGCGGTCGGTGAGGTAGCTCTCGAGCGGCGAAGTGAGGGTGAGCATGTCGGTGCGCAGGAAGACCTTCATGCCGAGCTCCTCGGCGCGATCCCAGAACGGCCCGAACGCCTCGCGCAGCGCGAGCGCCTTGTCGACGTGCGTGTCGCCGTCGGCGTACACCCCGTCGACGCCCTCGAAGGTCACGAACTCGACGAAGCCCGGGAAGGCGATGGCGTTGTACCCGTCGGCGACGACACGACGCAGGTAGTCGTCGTAGTCCTCGTACGCCGCGGCGAGCGCCTCCTCGTCGATGTACGGCGCCTCGGGCAGGAACACATCCGCGAAGGCCTTGGACGCGTGCGAGTAGTCGGTCCCCGGCAGCCATTCCGCAGGATTCGCCGCGACGCCGACGGCGCCGAGATCGACCATCCGGAACGGGAGGCGCGACGTGACCGGGGTCCCGAGTCCGGCGGTGATGTCCTTCCCCTGCCGGATCGCTGCGGCGATGTCGTAGATCCCGCGGGCCGCGCCCGCCTCGCCGGCCTCGATGCGCAGGGCGTCCGGCGTGCCGGTCAGGAGATAGCCCTCGTCGTCGACCACGCCTGCAAGAGGCTGCACGAGCACGACGGTCAGGGTGGCGCTGCCGACGGTCTCGGCCTGCGCCAGCGCCGCATCGAGCTCCTCGACCGCGACGCGCATCCGCTCCGTTCCGTCGGCGCCGAGCACGGTGAGCTGCGGAGGCGGGACGGATGCCGCGACCGTCTCGACCGCGCGCGATTCTCCGCCCATCCGTTCGGCAGGCTCCGCCCGGATGCCGAGCGCGTCACCGACGGCCACCCCGACTCCGGCTCCTGCGGCGAGCAGCACGACGATGACGACCAGGGCGAGGGTGCCACGGACGCGTGCCGACTTCGCCCGCACGGCCGTCTTCGCTCGCATGGAGGAACTCTATCGACGTCTGGGGACGGCTCGATCCACCGAGTCCGCGCAAGGAAGTTCCGGTCAGAGCTCCTCGAGGGCCTTCCGCGCCTCAGCGACCTCGTCGGCCGCGGCATCCGCCTTCTCGGTGGCCTTCGTACGCTGCGCTTCGACGTCGGGCTTGTCGCGCTGCACGTGCTCCGCTTCCCTGCGCACCTTCGCCAGCCGTGCCTCGAGCTCGGCCTCCTCCTCGGACAGCTCGGCGACCCGCGCCTCGAGGGCGTCCCACGCCTTGTGCTGCTTCGCGAGCTCGCGCTCGGCCGTCGTCAGACTCTTCTCGGCGGCCGCGACCCGCTTCTCGGCCTCCCGCCGCACCCGCCGGGCCTGCAGTTCGTCGGCGGGCCGGGACGGGGACGGCTCGAGCGCGGTGACCTCACCCGCGACGGACTCCCGGATGTCGTCGGCGCTGCCCGTCGGCTCGAGCGCCCGCACCAGCCGCCCGGAGGCGACCGCCGCTGCCGCGCCGGGGTCGAAGAACGCGGCCGAGATGGTCTGCTCGACCGCTTCGAGAGTCGCCGGCGTGATGCGCTCGCCGCGGGAACCCGCGAGATCGGCGGCCATCTCTGCCAGCCTGCGCGTGAGCTGCCGGCGCTCCCTGCCGAGCTTCGCGAGCGCCGGGGCATCCAGGTCGTCCTGCGCCTCACGGAGTTCAGCGGCGAGCTGCAGCGCCTGGTCCAGCTGTCCGGAGCGCTCCTGCGCGAAGACGTTCACGACCCACGCGGCGATGGACGGCTTGCGCAGAGCGCGGATCTGCGCGGCGAGCGCGGCATCGCCCGCCTCCTTCGCCCGGGTGGTCCGCGCGGAGACGAAGTCCGCCGGCGGACCGGCGCAGAGATCGGCGGCGATCTCCTCGAGCGTCGGATCGGGCATGCGCCCACGATACGCGGAAGGGCCGGGCACGACGCGAGCGATCGACCTCGCTACTCGATGGCGAGGTAGTCGGCGGCATCGGCGGCGACGAGACTCCGCGCACCGAACCCTCCCGAGCCCGTGCCGGGATAGACGAAGATCTCTCCGGCGGGCGTGCGGCCGAGGAGATCGGCGCGCTCGTCTCCGTTGTAGTCGACACCGCCGGTCAGCGCGGTGAACTCCAACCAGCCCGATCCGGCTGCGCGTCGCATGCCGAAGCCGTTCGCGACACCGGGGTAGAAGTAGAGCGTGCCCGTCTCGTCGACACCCATCAGGTCACCCCGCCCGTCGTTGTCGAAGTCGCCGCCGACGAGGTAGTGGAATCCCTCCCAGCCGCCGCCGAGCGTGACATAGGGAGTCGCGAACGCTCCCGCGCCGTTGCCCCGGAAGATGGTCATGACGCCCGAGCTCGCCACGCCGATGACGTCCTGCCTGCCGTCGCCGGTGTAGTCCGCTCCCGACACGATCTGCAGCATGTCGTACCACCCGCTGCCCGGTGTGGTGGCGTTCAGGAATCCGCCCGACCCCGTGCCGGCGTAGAACTCCAGGGCGCCGTCGGAGCGCGCCGCCAGGATGTCGCCCTTGTTGTCGCCGTTGAAGTCCGCGTGCGTGATGTGTCGGCGGGTGCCCGCCCAGCGCACGAACGGCGTCGATGCCGGGTGGAACGAACCCGTCCCGATGCCGGCGCGCAGTCGGAGATCGCCGCCGCCTGAGACGATCAGCAGATCCGCCTTGTCGTCACCCGTGTAGTCGGCGGAGGATACCGCCGAGCCGGGACCGGTGCCGAGTCCGGGGAAGAAGAGCGGGATGAGATTACCCCGCGTCACGTTCGAGAGGCAGGTGAAGCCTCCGTTGATCGCGGTGTAGATCGTACCGTTCAGCCGCACCTCGAAGTGCAGGTGGAACGCGGAGGTCGCGCCGGTCTTGCCGACGACGCCGATCTGCTGACCGCGCGTGACGCGGGTTCCGGGCGGGTACCACCCGATATCGGCCATGTGCGCGTACCGCGTGGAGTAGCCGCCCGGGTGATCGACGTCGATGTAGTTGCCGTATCCGCTGCTGTACGTGTTGGTCCTGATGACGCCGTCGTAGGCCGCGAGGATCGGAGTCCCTCCGCCGCCGCCGATGTCGATGCCGTCATGGGCGCGGAAGTTGCCGAGGCATCCGTCCCCCACCTTGGACTGGATGTTCCCGGAGGAGGGGAAGACCATCTGACCGTCGGTCGCGGCGACTGCAGGCACGCCGCCGGACACGGAGGGGACGAGCACTCCGACGACCAGGGCGAGCGCCGTGACGATTCCCACGCGCGCGAGACGCCAACGGGATGCTCGCTTCATCTCGAAGATCTCTCCTGCTCGGTGGCCCCAGGGACGCCGTGTCCTCCGCCGTCACCGTACCAGCGGACATGCCACCATCCCCGGCTGCCGCACCGTGCCGTCAGAGAAGGTCGTATGCGCTGCCGAAAGGCGCGATGTCATCGTGATCCACCCGCGGGTCGACCGGGACGGTCTCGACCGAGATCACGATCTGCGTCGCGGCCGACATGAGCACGCTCACCGATCGGTCACCCAGCACGATGAATTCGACGAAGCGCGGCCCCGACCGCGCGGCGGATTCGATCTCCCCTTTCAGCGCATCGACGTCCTGCCCCGGTGCCAGGACGAAACCGATGTCGTTGACCGCGACATGGGTGCGCACCATGGTCCGCATCTCGCTCATTCCACTCGCCTCCCCGTTCTCCGTCATCCGGCGAAACTAGCCCCTGCGCATACTCATGCAGAAGGGGATTGCGCGCGAGACGAATCGAGGGCATGCATCCGTGCCCGAGTGTCCCACCTACGGGTGTACGGTTCAGGGATGGGCAGACTCCGATATGACGGCACCTCGGAACCGATCCTGATCGAGGACTCGACGCTGGCGCACCTGAAGATCGTGATCGCGACCAAGCTCCGGCGCCAGGAGAGCTTCATGATGACGTGGCTGCCGATCACCGACGGCCCCGATCAGCGCGCGACGGTCTGGATCCATCCGGCGATTCCTCTGCAGTTCGGTTTCGACGCCGCCGCCCCGACCGCGATCGACCCGCATCTCATCGCCGAGATGATGAAGTCGCTCAACGCCACCGGCGAACTCGTCCTGGATCATCTGGTCGCACCGCGCTGACGCGCCATGCCCGGAACGGCCCGTCCGTCCGGTGATCTCCGCGTTCGCCGCCCGGCGAAACTGAGCGCGCACGACACAGCGGACGCAACTAGGCTGGACGCACGCCAACGCTCGGCCTGACCTGCGCCAGGTCTCGGCCGTGGCGTGAGCCCATACGACCTCCCCCTTCGGTCCACTCGATCCCGTTCGCGGGACGGAGCCGCAGCTCCACGACGTGGCCTCGCCAGAAAGGCTTGAACCTCATGAGCGAATCCTCCGGAAGCACCGATCGCGACGAGCGGTCCCCCGACTTCTTCGATCAGCTGATCGAGACCAACCCCCGTGAGCCTCAGGCCGCCTTCACCGTGGGCTTCCGCGGCTACGACAAGGGCGAGGTGGATGCTGCGCTCAGCACCCTTCGCGGCCAGATCGAGCAGCTGAAGACCGATCTCGACGAGACGAAGGCTCGCCAGGCCGAAGCCGTCGATGCCGTCCGTGCCGAGGAGCTCGCCGCCCGCGAGGCGCTCGAGGGCGAGTTGAGTGCCGCATCCGCGAAGGCGTCCGATGCCGAACAGCAGATCGCGACCCTCACCTCGGAGCTCGTCGACGCCCCTCAGCCCGACGGCAAAGAGGCCCCGTCGCGCCAGCAGTTCGAGGCGATCCTGCGCGTCGCCGAGGAGCAGGCCAACGTCCTGATCCAGAACGCGGCCGTGCAGGCCGACCGGCTGATGACGTCGGCCCGCGAGGAGGTCACCTCCCAGCGCGCCGAGGCCGAAGCCGACGCAGAGCGCATCACGGCCCAGGCCCAGCGGGACGCCGACCAGGTGCGGCTGAAGATGGACACCGAGTACACCGCTCACGAGGCGCGGATCGAGCGCGAGGCCGCGCACGCCGCCGAGAAGGTGAACCAGGCCGCGCAGGAGGCGACGGCGATCCGCACGGAGGCCGAGAAGGGGGCCGCCGCATTGCGCTCCCTCGTCACCCGCGAGACGACGCAACTGCGCGCGGATGCCGAGCGCGAGGTGCGCGACATGAACGCCCGGGTCCTCGAGTTCGAGGAGACCCTGACGCGCCGCCAGGACGACGCGCAGCAGGAGTTCCTCGTGCTGCACAACCAGGCGGTCGCCCACGCCGAGCGCATCACGAACGACGCCAACGAGCAGGTCGCCGCGTCGCTCGAGCACGCGCAGCGCATCTCGGCCAGGGCCGAGGACTACGAGCGTCTGACCCGCTCGCAGTCGCAGACGATCGAGGCCGACGCCCAGGTGCGGGCCCGCGAGGTCCTCGACCGTGCACGCGTGAAGTCGCAGAAGATCGTCGAATCGGTCACCGGCCACACCACCGCCGTCCTGCGGGACGCCGAGGACCGGGCCCGTCAGCTGCGCTGGCAGCAGCAGCAGCTGACGAGCTTCATGGCCGAGGTGCGCGAGCTGATCCGTCCCGACGGCATCTTCTCCGACGAGGCCCTTCCGGCGGAGATCGACGGCGATGCCGCGGCCACGGATGCTCCGGCGGCGACCGACAAGGCGTCCGGCGAGGAGTTCCTCGGTGACGAGGTGCTCGACGACGAGCTCGACGACGACCGGCCTCTGGAGAAGATCACGATCGATGTGGTCGACGCCGAGGAGAGCAGCAAGCGCTGACGAGACGCTCACCGCTGCGGAGGGCGGCGTCCACGGACCGGTGGATGTCGCTCTCTGTCGTTTCACCGCTATCGCTCACGGCTTCCGACGGGCAGTCTGAGAAGCATGACAGAAAGCGTGATCGAGGTCCGCGACCTCCGCAAGGTCTACGGCGACTTCACGGCCGTCGATGGCATCAGCTTCGACATCGCGCGCGGGGAGACGTTCGCGCTGCTCGGCCCCAACGGGGCGGGGAAGTCGACGACGATCGAGATCCTCGAAGGCTACCGCCACCGCAGCGCGGGCGAGGTGCGTGTGCTCGCTGAGGACCCGCAGCACGGCGACCTGGAGTGGAAGGCGCGGCTGGGCATCGTCCTGCAGTCCACCGGAGAGCCGGGATCCTTCACCGTGCGGGAGCTGCTGAAGGAGTTCGCGGGCTACTATCCGCGTCCGCGCGACGTCGATGAGGTCATCGCCGCGGTCGGGCTCGAGCGGAAGCAGCGCACGCGGGCCGCGCGCCTGTCGGGAGGTCAGCAGCGTCGGCTCGACGTCGCCCTCGGCATCATCGGCCGCCCCGAACTGCTCTTCCTCGACGAGCCGACCACGGGGTTCGACCCCGAAGCCCGCCGCCAGTTCTGGGAGCTGATCCGCTCACTCAAGGCCGAGGGCACCAGCATCCTGCTGACGACGCACTATCTCGACGAAGCCGCCCAGCTCGGCGACCGTGCCGCCGTCATCGCGGGAGGCACCATCGCTGCGATCGGCCGCATCGACGAGCTCGGTGGGGCGGAGTCCCGGGTGCCGCTCGTGCGCTGGACGGATGCCGGCGGCATCCGTCACGAGGAGCGCACCAGCACACCGGGGGCGCTCGTCGCCGCGCTGCAGCGCGACGAGGGCGAGCCTCGCGACCTCGAGGTGGTGCGCCCGACGCTCGAAGACATCTACCTCGACCTCATCCGCGCCTTCGACTCGCGCGTCGCGGAGGCGGCAGCGTGACCGCCACCACCTCGGCGCAGACCCGCTTCGGCCTCGCGCGCACGGTCCGCCTCGGCATCCGTCGCATCCCGTTCGAGCTGCGTCAGTACTTCCGGGCCGGCGACCAGGTCTTCTTCACGTTCCTGTTCCCGACGCTCATGTACGTCGTGTTCGCGACCATCTTCACGGGCGACATCGGCGAAGGGCCGGATCAGGTCAGCATGGCGACCTACTACCTGCCCGGGCTGATCGCCGGTGGCATCCTGCTCTCCGGCGTGCAGGCGCCGGCGCTGGAGATCGCCGCCGAGAAGAGCGACGGCACCCTCAAGCGCCTCGGCGGGACGCCGATCTCGCCGGTCACCTATTTCATCGGCAAACTCGGCGAGGTGTTCGTCACTGCGATCCTCCAGATCGCTCTGCTCATCG
>Ga0075364_10001411_pt1 | contig 13019 bp, 11 predicted proteins | sample EndMetdeltDD1764_FD_71517 | JGI IMG/M metagenome (GOLD analysis project Ga0075364, IMG submission 71517) | Populus endosphere microbial communities from Tennessee, USA - Endosphere MetaG P. deltoides DD176-4 | ecosystem: Host-associated > Plants > Roots > Endosphere | place: USA: Tennessee... | reverse complement strand
ACTGTACTGCTTCACTTGTACAACTTTACTGCCTCTTCGCTTTACTGGTGGAGGTAAGCGGGATCGAACCGCTGACCTCTTGCATGCCATGCAAGCGCTCTCCCAGCTGAGCTATACCCCCCTGGTTGCCGTCACACTATTTTGCGTGCCGGCTGCGAAGAAACGAGATTATGCACAAAAAATCGGTTGTGTGCAAGTCAGTGGCCCTTTTTTAGCTTTTTTTGAATATTTTATTTTCGACTGTCTTTTGATCGCAGGCGGTTGGCTTCTACTCACTCGATGCCAGCCGCCTGCGACTCGACGCCAGCCGTCCCCATACAGCCACTAGCGACGGGTGGGCGGGGTGGACCTGCGGGCAGGCAGCAGGCCGATCAAGACGGCTGCCAGCGCCAGTATCAGCGCCGTGAGGTTTCCGGTGTGGGCATAGGGCGTGAGCCCCTGCATGCCCTGCACGGTCACGGGCAGCACCGCGCTCTGGTGCGTGGGCAAGGCGCTGATGATGCGCGCACGATGATCGATGGCCGTGGTGATCCCCGTGTTGGTGGCCGCGATCATGGGCCGCGCGGTTTCCAGTGTGCGCAGGCGCGCGATCTGAAGATGCTGCCCCAGGGCCCAGCTGTCGCCAAACCAGCCCAGGTTGCTGACGTTGGCCAGAATGGTCGCGCCGGGTGCGCCCTGGTCATCGGGATGCAGCGCGGGCAGAAGTTCTTCGCCGAACAGGTCTTCGTAGCAGATGTTGAAGGCGATCAACTGATCGCGTATCGAAAAAGGCACCTGGCGGGTCGGGCCGCGATCGAAGTCGCCCAGCGGGATCTGCATGGCATCGACAAACCAGCGAAACCCGGTCGGCACGAACTCACCGAAAGGCACCAGGTGATGCTTGTCGTAGCGCTGTGCCACGGTGCCTGCGATCAGGTCTTCCAGCCGGGTGTCGGCGTCGATGGCGATGACGCTGTTGGTGAAGCTCGATCGGTCTGCCAGGCGGGTGTGTAGCGGCGCACCCATCACCAGCGTGGTGTTGCGTTGAGCCGCCAGGGCCTGCCAGCTGGACCAAACCCTGGGATCGAGCTGGTCCTGGAAGAGCGGCAGCACGGTTTCCGGAAACAGGATGAGGGCGGGGGGCGAGGTGTCCGGCTGCGGCTTGGCGCTCAGCCGAAGGTGCGCCAGGATGCCGGCTTCCATTTGGGCAGGATCGAATTTCTGGGATTGCGGCACATTGCCCTGGATCAGGTCCACCCGTAACGGGTCGCCCGCAGGCCGGCTCCACTGAAGCTGGCCCAGCCCCCATCCGCACAGGGCGGTGAGTAGCGCCACACCGGCGGTCAGTGACTGCAGGGGATTGTTGCTGCGCACGCCTGCCCGGCTGCGCCACAGGGTGGCCAGGGCCGCCGCGGCGAAGGCCGCAAGAAAGGCCATGCCATAGACGCCCAGGACGGGCGCCCAGCCGGCCAGCGGGCTGTCGACGTGGGCATAGCCGATATTCAGCCACGGGAAACCCGTCATGATGGTGCCGCGCAGCCATTCGCCCAGTGTCCATGCGCCAGCCCAGACGACCGAGGCGCGCAGCATGTAGCGCGGCGTGATGCCCGCGCGTGGGGCGCCCGAGCCCGACCAGGGTGCCAGCCAGCGCGCCAGGGCACAGGCGAGGGCAGGATAGAGTGACAGGTAGGCGGCCAGTGCCAGCACGCCGCCGGCGGCCAGGGGAGCGGCCATCAGACCGTAGACGTGCAGGCTGATGTAGAGCCAGTACAGGCCCACGGCGTAGGTGACCACGCCAAACAGCATGCCGGCACCCCATGCGCCGCGCACACGTTGCGCACCCATGGCGCAGCGCACCAGCACGGCCATGGCAATGAGCTGCAATAGCGCCTGCGCGCCTGAGGGCATCAATCCGGGCGCAAAGCTCAGTGCGTGCGCCAGCCCTGCAGCCAGCACCAGTGCCGAGCGGTGTTTCCACGACTGGGGGGTGGGCACCGCCGCTGCGGTCATGGTGCCGAAACGTTCAGGTCGGCTGCCGGCATGCGTCGCACGCGCAACCACAGCGCGCGGCGGGCATCGGCGCGCATCACGTCGATGCGCAGGCCGCCATGCACCATGTTGTCGCCCCGGCGCGGGATTCGGCCAAGTTCGCCGCTGAGCCAGCCGCCGATGCTGTCGTATTCGTCGTCGGGAATGCTCACGCCGAATACCTCGTTGAACCGTTCGATATCGGTCGCGGCCTGTACCCGCCACTGGTTCTCGCTTTCGGTGACGATCGCGTCTTCGTCATCTTCGTCGTATTCGTCTTCGATGGCGCCCACGATCTGTTCGAGCAGGTCTTCCATCGTGACCAGGCCGGAAATGCCGCCATGTTCGTCGATGACGATGGCCTGATGGTTGCGGCCCGCACGAAACTCGTGCAGGAGCACGTTCAGCCGTTTGGATTCGGGGATGAACACTGCCGAGCGCACCAGCGAGCGGACATCGGTCTGAGGCTCGAGAATGCAGCGCAGCAGATCCTTGGCCAGGAGCAGGCCGATGACGTTGTCACGGTCGCCTTCGAAGACCGGAAAGCGCGAATGCGCGGTTTCGATCACCTTGGCGAGCAGTTCAGGCAAGGGTTGCGTGATGTCCAGCGCATCCATGCGCGAGCGGGGCACCATGATGTCGCCTACGGTCTGTTCCGAGAACGCCAGGGCGCCCTTGATCATCTTGTAGGATTCGCTGTCCAGAAGATCGCGCTCGTAGGCGGTATCCAGCACAGTGATGATGGCGTTGCGGTCTTCGGGCTCGCGTCTCACCAGGGACAGCATGCGCTCGATGAAGGACTTGTTGGAGGATTTTGCGGGACGCGCGGTGTCGGCGTCCGGGGTATGGGCAGGGTCTGACATTGTCCTATCGGACTGATTGAGGAAGGATCAGCATAACCGATTCCGCTTCAGGCATAGGGGTCGGAAATCCCTAGGTCTGCCAGGATGCGTGTTTCCAGCGCTTCCATGCGCTGGGCGTCGGCTTCGTCGATATGGTCGTAACCCAGGGCGTGCAGGCAACCGTGCACGGTCAGGTGCGTCGCGTGGTCCAGCAGCGTTTTCTTCTGGGCCCGCGCTTCCTGCCTGAGCACCGGCAGGCAGATCACGATGTCGCCATGGGTGACACCCTCGGGGTCGCTGCCGTATTCGAAGGTGAGCACGTTGGTCGCATAGTCGCGGCCGCGGAAATCGCGGTTCAGGCGCAGGCCTTCGGCCTTGCCCACCAGGCGCAGGCTGAATGAAACCCGGGCGGCCTGCGTCAGGCCGTCAGCGAGCGCTGCCGCCAGGGCGCGGGCCACCCAGCGGCGCAAGCGCCAGCGGGGTAGTTCGGGTGCCACGACCGCGTACTGCACGGCCAGCGAGAGTTCAGGGGACGCGTGGCGCATGGAGATCACCCGGCAGCGTCGTAGGCATCGACGATACGGGCCACCAGCGGATGGCGCACCACATCCCGGCTGCTGAATCGGGTGGAGGCGATGCCCTGCACCTCTGCCAGCACTTCGACGGCGTGAGCCAGCCCGCTTTGCTGACCGCGTGGCAAATCGACCTGGGAAGGGTCGCCGGTGATGACGGCCTTGCTGCCGAAACCGATGCGTGTGAGGAACATCTTCATCTGTTCGGGCGTGGTGTTCTGCGCCTCGTCCAGAATCACGAATGCATGATTGAGCGTGCGCCCTCGCATGTAGGCCAGTGGCGCGATTTCGATGGTCTGTTTTTCAAACATCCGCTGCACCCGCTCAAAGCCCATCAGGTCATAGAGCGCGTCATACAGCGGGCGCAGGTAGGGGTCGACCTTCTGTGCGAGATCGCCGGGCAGAAAGCCCAGGCGTTCACCCGCTTCCACGGCAGGGCGGGTCAGCACGATGCGCTGCACGGTTTCCCGCTCCATGGCGTCGATGGCGCAGGCCACTGCCAGCCATGTTTTGCCGGTGCCGGCCGGACCCACGCCAAAGGTGATGTCGTGCCTGAGGATATTGTTCAGGTAATCGCGCTGGCGGGGCGTGCGGGGCCGCAGATCGCTGCGGCGTGTGCGCAGCGCGATGGTGTCGCTGGCATCGTCCAGCGGCGGCAGGTCCTGCAGGCCGTCTTGCGACACGGTGGGGCGTGCGCGGGTCGCATCCGCAGCGCCCGCTGCAGCGGCACTGCCCCGGGCGGTCGATCGCCCCGCACCGTCTGCCAGGGAGGCGTCGACTGTGCTGGCTTCAGGCGACGATTTCCTGCTGCGCGCGCCCCGTGCGGCGACGTTGGCCTGCGCCTGCGCCTGCGCCTGCGCCGCAGCCTCCAGCTCGGCGCGGGCACGGGCGGCTTGCATGTCGGCCTTGATTTCCACCAGGCCGAGCTGGATGTCTTCGATATCCAGCGCCTTATGCGTAGCCTGATGATGAAAGCGGCGCAAGGCCCGTCCGGCCAGTTCCGCGTTTTCGCCATCGAGCGTGACCCGGCTGCCGCGTCGCGAGAGCTTCACGCCCAGGCCGTCGGCCAGCTGGCGCAGGTTCTCGTCCAGCGGGCCACACAAGTTGGCCAGATGCATGTTGTCGCCATCGAGAACGACGATTTCGGGCAGGGGGCGGCGGGGGCGGGCCGTGCTCATTGAACGCCTTGTCCGGCGGCGCCGACGACTTCGCCCCTCAGGGTATTGGAATGGGCCTGCGTGATGCGGATATCCAGCATCTGGCCGATCAAGCTGGGTGATCCGGCAAAGTTCACGCTGCGGTTGTTGGCCGTTTTGCCGGTGAGCTCGGTGATGTCGCGCCGCGATTGGCCTTCGACCAGCACGCTTTGCACCGTGCCGACCATGGCAGCGCTGATGGCAGCCGCCTGCTCGTTGATCAGCGCCTGCAGCCGCTGCAGGCGCTTGAGCTTGACGTCCTGGGGCGTGTCGTCGTGCAGGTCGGCGGCCGGCGTGCCGGGCCGGCGTGAATAGACGAACGAGAACGCCGTATCGAAGCCGACGTCTTCAATCAGCTTGAGTGTTTTCTCGAAATCCTCTTCGGTCTCGCCGGGAAAACCGACGATGAAGTCCGACGACAGGGTCAACCCCGGGCGCGCCGCGCGCAGCTTGCGCACCACGGACTTGAACTCCAGCGTGGTGTAACCGCGCTTCATGGCCGCGAGCAGGCGATCGCTGCCCGCCTGCACCGGCAGATGCAGAAAGGGCACGAGCTTGGGCAGGCGACCGTGGGCTTCAATCAGGCGGGGCGTCATTTCCTTGGGATGCGACGTGGTGTAGCGGATGCGCTCGATGCCCGGAATCTCATGCACATAGTCGAGCAGCATGGCGAAATCGGCGATCTCGCCCGCATCGCCCATGCTGCCGCGATAGGCGTTGACGTTCTGGCCAAGCAAGGTGACTTCCTTGACGCCCTGATCGGCCAGGTCGGCGATGTCGACCAGCACATCCTCGAAGGGGCGGGATACTTCTTCACCGCGTGTATAGGGCACGACGCAGAAGCTGCAGTATTTACTGCAGCCTTCCATGATGGACACGAACGCGGTCGGGCCATCCACGCGTGCCAGGGGCAGGGCGTCGAATTTCTCGATTTCAGGAAAGCTGATGTCGACCTGCGACCGGCCCGATGCCCGGCGGCGGCGAATCAGTTCAGGCAGGCGGTGCAGCGTCTGCGGGCCGAACACGACATCGACATAAGGTGCACGTTTGACGATGGCCTCGCCTTCCTGGCTGGCTACACAGCCGCCTACACCGATGACCAGATCAGGCCTGGCTTTTTTCAGGTGCTGGACGCGGCCCAGATCGGAAAAGACTTTTTCCTGCGCCTTTTCCCTGACCGAACAGGTGTTGAACAGAATGACATCGGCTTCGTCCACGTTCTGTGTCAGCTCGAGGCCCTGATCTTCGTTCAGCACATCGGCCATCTTGTCCGAGTCGTACTCGTTCATCTGGCAGCCGAAGGTGCGGATGAAAAGTTTCTTTTTCGCCGGCGCGTCGATGGGCAGGCGTTTGAGTGTGATTTCTTGCATAGGGGGGCCGTGACGGGTTTACATCCCGGGGGCGCTGAGTGAAAAGCGGCATTTTAGCGCGAGCGACGATTCCGGCGGATCCGAGGCCGGTTTTTCGACATGGATTTGACACGCACGGGTTAACATGGCGCCGTCGTAACAATTTGTCTTCATAGGTCGGCCTATCCGATGACTCTCCGATATCCTGTTTTTGCCACCCGCCGATGGGCAATGCTCGCGGTCATGCTGTTGGCGTTGATCACTGTGCTTTTCCTTTTCGTGGACATGCCCCTGGCGCGTACGCTGCACGCGTCCACCACACCCTGGGTGTTTGCACTGTTCAACGTGATCGATGAAATGGGGTCCAGCGAGCTCTATCTGGCGCCGGCCCTGGTGCTGTATATCTGGGCGCTGCTGGCCGCACGTCGGGGCTGGACCTTGCCCTTGGGGCGTGACGCCGATCGCGTCGCGCGCGGCAGCCTGTTGGTCATTCTGACCATGGCCCTGGGCGGACTCGTCACGGTGCTGTTGAAGCATCTCGTCGCCCGCGCGCGGCCTGAACTGCTGATCGAACAGGGCGTCTACGGTTTTGGCACGGCGTTCGCCCGCGCGCACGAGTTCGACTCGTTTCCGTCCAGCCACACGCAGGCTGCGTTCGCTGCCGCTGCGGCGCTGGCCATTCTGGCGCCGCGCCTGCGGGTTCCCCTGATGTTGCTGGCCTGCTCGGTGGCCACTGCGCGCGTGGTCAACCTCGATCACTATCTGTCCGACGTGCTGGGTGCGGCATTCATTGCGTTGTCATCCGCTGCCTTTCTGGCGCCTCGCATTCTGAATGCCGATTCAGGCTGGCCCTTGCGCACCCCTTGGCGCTGGTTCGGATCGCGCTCGGCGACGCGAGCCTGAGCGCGGCTTCGGCGAATCGGACCCGCGGATCGGACAGGCGGATCGGACAGGCGGATCGGACAGGCGGATCGGACAGGCGGATCGGACAGGCGGATCTGACCGCGTCGCAACCCACCCCAGGCAAGACCTCCTGAAATGAAGACACAAAAAAACGCCGGCGCAAGCCGGCGTTTCCTATTGAGGCGCCCCAGGTACGACAGGCGCCGCACACTGAAGTCGTTTCGCTTACGGCGTTTCGACCTCGTTTTCCTCGACTTTCTTGGGGGCCTTGATCAGGTCTTCACGCTTCACGCCCATCCACATGGCCAGTGCCGCCGCCACGAAGACCGATGAGTAGATGCCGAACCAGATACCGATGGTCAGCGCCAAGGCGAAGTAGTGCAGCGAAGGGCCACCGAAGAAGAACATCGACAACACCATCAACTGCGTCGAGCCGTGTGTGATGACCGTGCGCGAGATCGTTTGCGTGATGGCACTGTTGATGACTTCGGGCACGTCGGCGCGACGGTACTTGCGGAAGTTTTCACGGATACGATCCATGATGACCACCGACTCGTTGACCGAATACCCCAGCACGGCCAGCACGCCGGCCAGCACGGGCAGCGAGAACTCCCACTGGAAGAAGGCAAAAAAGCCCAGAATGATCACCACGTCGTGCAGGTTGGCGACCACACCGGCCAGGGCGAACTTCCATTCGAAACGCAGGCCCAGGTACACCATGATGCCCAGCGCCACCACCAGCAGCGCCATGAGCCCGTTGTGCACCAGTTCCTCGCCAATCTGCGGCCCGACGAACTCCACACGTCGCAGCTCCACACTGGGATCAGCCTGCTTCAGGGCGGCGATGACCGTCTCGCTTTGCGTGGCCGAGGTTTGCCCTTCGGCCAGCGGCAGGCGGATCATGACGTCGCGCGAGGTGCCGAAGTTCTGCACCTGGAAGTCGGAGTAGCCCAGCTTGGTGACCACGCTGCGCACCTCATCGAGCTGGGCGGTCTGCTTGTAGCCCACCTCCATCAGGGTGCCGCCGGTGAACTCGATCGACAGGTGAAAGCCGCGCGTGATGATGAAGAACACGGCCAGCACGAACGTAATGAGACTGATGGCGTTCAGCACCTTGGCATGGCGCATGAACGGGATGGTGCGGTGAATCCGGAAAAATTCCATGGCTGTCGTCGATTTAGTGTTGTTTGGGTTTCCAGACTGCGCCAATGGCGAGCTTGTCCAGCTTGCGCTGCCGTCCGTACCAGAAATTGACCATGGCGCGCACGCCCACCACCGAGGTGAACATGGAGGTCAGGATGCCCAGGCAATGCACGACGGCAAAGCCGCGAACCGGGCCCGTGCCGAATGCCAGCAGGGCCAGACCAACGATGAGGGTGGTCAGGTTGGAGTCCAGAATGGTGCCCCATGCCCGCTCGAAGCCCTGATGAATGGCCTGATGCGGCGTGGCCCCGTTGCGCAGTTCTTCCCGTATGCGTTCGTTGATCAGCACGTTCGAGTCGATTGCCATGCCCAGCGTGAGCGCAATGGCCGCAATGCCGGGCAGCGTGAGCGTGGCCTGCAGCATCGAGAGCAGCGCCAGCAGGAGCAGCACGTTCATGGCCAGGCCCAGTGTGGAGAACACACCGAACAGGCGGTAATACACGATCATGAAGATCGCGATGGCGACAAAACCATAGAGTGTGGAATCGAAGCCTTTCTTGATGTTGTCGGCGCCCAGGCTCGGGCCTATGGTGCGTTCTTCGATGATGGACATCGGCGCGGCCAGCGAGCCCGCGCGCAGCAGCAACGAGGTGTCGGCCGCTTCCTGCGTGGTCATGCTGCCGGATATCTGAACCTGGCCGCCTGCGATTTCAGTGCGGATCACGGGGGCGGTCACCACTTCGCCACGGCCGTTTTCGAACAGCAGAATGGCCATGCGCTTGTTCACGTTGTCGCGCGTGACATCACGGAAGATGCGTGCGCCCTTGCTGTCCAGCGTGAGGTTGACCGTGGGTTGCTGCGTCTGCGAGTCGCGGCCCGGCTGGGCGTCCTGCAGGTTTTCGCCTGTCAGCACGACCTGGCGGCGCACCAGCAGGGGCGCGCCGTTGCGGTCATCGAAGCGCTCCAGACCAAACGGGACCGTGTTGGACATCAGCGCCTGCTGAGCCGCAGGCGAGTCGTCGACCATGCGGATTTCAAGCGTTGCCGTGCGGCCCAGCAGTTCCTTGGCCTTGGCCACGTCCTGAACACCCGGCAACTGAACGACGATGCGGTCGGCGCCCTGTTGCTGAATGACGGGCTCTGCCACGCCCAGTTCGTTGATCCGGTTGTGCAGGGTGTTGATGTTCTGGCGCAGGGCGCTGGACTGCACGGTGGTGATGGCGTTTTCGCTCAGCGTGCCCACGAGTTCGGCGCGACCGTTGTTTTCCCGGCTGGAGAAGGTCAGGTCGGGTTGGCGCGAACGCAGCATGCTCAGCGCGCGATCGCGCGTTGCGGCGTCGGCGAAGTCGGCGACCACGGTGTTGCCGGCGCGTTCGACCGAGGCGCCTTCGATGCGATCCTGGCGCAGGGCCGAACGCATGTCGGCGGCCATCGAATCGTAGCGGGCAGTCAGGGCGCCACGCATGTCGACCTGCAGCAGGAAGTGCACGCCGCCGCGCAGGTCCAGGCCCAGATACATGGGCTTGGGTTCGAAAAAGCCCAGCGTTTTCATCCAGGCCGGCGATGCGGGCAGCAGATTCAGGGCGACCGTGTATTGCGGGTCAGCCGGATTGGGGTTCAGTGTGCGCTCGAGCAGGTCGCGCGCGGCGAGCTGCACGTCAGTCGAGGGGAAACGTGCGCGTACCGTGCCCTGCGGACCGTTTTGTTCGAAATAGGCGCCTTCGGACTGAAGCTTGGCCTCATCGAGGGTCTGCTGCACCCGATCGAGCATGGCGGGTTCGATCCGCACGGTGGCCTTGGCGCTGGAGACCTGCACAGCCGGCGATTCACCGTAGAAGTTGGGCAGGGTATAGAGCAGGCCGATGACGACCGCGACCAGGACAGTGATGTATTTCCAGAGGGGATAGCGGTTCATGGCCGACTGACAAAAGCGAAGCAAGGGGCGCGAGAGATCCCCGGGAGGGCAGGCAAACAAACCCCGGGTTCGCGCCCGGGGTCGTTCGTAGACCTTAGAGGGCCTTGATGGTTCCCTTGGGCAGAACGGTCGTGATCGACACCTTCTGCACCAGAACCTCGACCGGCTTCTCGGCCAGGTTGGACACTTCGATGGTCACATAGGCGTCGCCCACGTTGACCACGCGGCCCAGGATGCCACCGGCGGTGACGACTTCGTCGCCCTTGGCCAGGGCAGCCAGCAGGTTGCGGTGTTCTTTTTGACGCTTCATCTGCGGACGGATCATCAGGAAATACAGGATGACGAACATCAGCACGATGGGCAGCATGCCCATCAATGAACCTGCTGCGCCTTCGGTGGCCTGGGCAACGACCAGGCCGAGTGCTTCGGTTGAAAACATCGGGTGTACTCCTTGGCAAATATTATTGAATAACCGCAACTATGGTGAAGCATCCGCGAGCCATAATCGGTCAACCGGCTATTGTAGCGAGTTGCGAGAAAAGAGCGCGGGCAGGCGGTTCATTGAACGCCACGCGCGCGATCGGCCTTGAACTGCGCTTTCCAGGCGGCAAAGGTTCCGGCCAGAATCGCCTCGCGCATTTCTTTCATGATCGTCAGGTAGAAATGCAGGTTGTGCAGGGTGTTCAGGCGGGCACCGGCGATTTCGTTGGCGCGCTGCAGGTGGTGCAGATAGGCCCGCGAGAACAGGCTGCAGGTGTGGCAGGTGCAGGATTCGTCCAGGGGGCGGGTGTCGTCGCGGTAGCGCGCATTGCGGATCTTCACGTCGCCGAATCGGGTGAACAGCCAGCCGTTGCGGGCATTGCGCGTGGGCATCACGCAGTCGAACATGTCGATGCCCTGGGTCACGCCATCGACCAGGTCTTCCGGCGTGCCCACCCCCATCAGGTAGCGCGGCGCGTGTTCGGGCAGGCGGGGCGTCACATGATGCAGAATGCGCAGCATGTCGGCTTTGGGTTCACCCACCGAGAGCCCGCCGATCGCATAGCCATGAAAACCAATATCGACCAGCCCGGCAAGGGATTCGTCACGCAGATGCTCGAACATGCCGCCCTGAACGATGCCGAAAAGCGCGTTGGGATTGCCCAGCGCATCGAACGATTCGCGCGAGCGCCGGGCCCAGCGCAGCGACATGCGCATGGAACGGGCCGCTTCATCGGGATTGGCGGGCCGATCACCCATCATATAGGGGGTGCACTCGTCGAACACCATGGCGATGTCGGAATTCAGCGAGCGCTGGATGCGCATGGATTCCTCCGGCGTGAGGAACAGGCGTGCACCATCGATGGGCGAGGCGAATTTCACACCTTCTTCGGTGATTTTTCGCATGCCCTGCAGGCTGAACACCTGGAATCCGCCCGAATCCGTCAGGATGGGCTTGTGCCACTGCATGAAGCCATGCAGGCCACCGTGCTTGTCCAGCACTTCGGTGCCCGGGCGCAGCCAGAGGTGAAAGGTGTTGCCCAGAACGATCTGCGAGCCGATCTGCTCCAGTTCGTGCGGCAGCATGGCCTTGACGCTGCCATAGGTGCCCACGGGCATGAAAATGGGGGTGTTCACCACGCCGTGGTTCAGCTGCATGCGGCCCGCGCGTGCGGCACCGTCGGTGGCCTGGAGGTCGAATGTCAGGCCATTGGCCGGGCGCCCGGCGACCGGGGTGGCCGCGTCGGCGGCCGGCTGGGGGGTGTGCTCAGAGGACATGGCGGGAAGGCTCGATAAACATGGCGTCGCCATAGCTGAAAAAACGGTATTCGCAGGCGATGGCATGCGCATAGGCCGTGCGGATGGTGTCCACACCCGCCAGGGCGCTGACCAGCATCAGCAGGGTCGATTGCGGCAGGTGGAAGTTGGTGACCAGCGCGTCGACGATCTGGAAGTGGAAGCCTGGCGAGATGAACAGCCGGGTGTCGCCTGCAGGCTGGCGAAAGAGCGTGTCGTCGTGGCCGGCCTGACGGGGCTGCCCGAAAGGCGTGGGACCCACCGATTGCGTGGTCGCCTCGGCGGGCAGCGCAGCCGATTCCAGCGCTCGCATGCTGGTCGTGCCCACCGCGATGACCCGTCCGCCGCGCTTGCGGGTGCGCAGGATGGCCTGTTGCGTGGCCACGGGCACGGTGTAGCGCTCGGCGTGCATGAGGTGCTGCGTCAGGTCCTGGGTGCGCACCGGCTGGAAGGTGCCCGCGCCCACATGCAGGGTGACGAAGGCGAGCTCGACGCCCGCACGCTGGACCGTATCGAGCATGTCCTGGTCGAAATGCAGGCCGGCCGTGGGCGCGGCCACCGCACCGGGCGCGTCGGCGTACACAGTCTGATAGCGCTGGTCGTCGGCCTCGCCGGCTGCGTGGGTAATGTAAGGGGGCAGCGGCGTGGCGCCGTGCGCATCGAGCAGATCCAGCACCTTGCCCGGAAAACGGATGTCGAACAGTTCGCCCTCGCGCCCCAGCACCACAGCATCGAAGGCCTCGGCCAGGCGCAGCACGGTGCCGGGCCCGGGAGACTTGCTGGCGCGCACGTGTGCCAGCACGCGGTCGTCCTCGGTAATGCGTTCCACCAGTACTTCGACCTTGCCGCCCGTGGCCTTTTGTCCGGCCAGCCTGGCTTTGATGACGCGCGTGTCGTTGAACACGAGCAGGTCGCCCGCGCGCAGCAGGCCGGGCAGGTCGGCGAACTGCAGGTCATGCAGCCCGCCGTCGGTGTCGACATGCAGCAGGCGGCTCGCGCCCCGGGTCAGCGGTGGCGTCTGGGCAATGCGCTCCGGGGGAAGCGTGAAGTCGAAGTCAGATAGGGTAAGCAAAGGTCTGATGACGGTAGAAAGACCGCCTGTGCGGCGACAGGGAGCAGCGTTGCGCCGTTGTGGCGGCGTTGCTGGCCCGGGTCGATGCACAGCGTATCGGGACCGGCATTTTAACGAAGCTCGCGTGACCGTGGATTTGGCGTCGTGTTGCCACGCGACCCAGGCGCTTTAGGTATGCTCTGTCCTGGTTCAATTTGACGTGATCAGGGTAGGCATGCGAGCGACCACCACTACACCCATGCAG
>Ga0075364_10001410_pt1 | contig 13020 bp, 10 predicted proteins | sample EndMetdeltDD1764_FD_71517 | JGI IMG/M metagenome (GOLD analysis project Ga0075364, IMG submission 71517) | Populus endosphere microbial communities from Tennessee, USA - Endosphere MetaG P. deltoides DD176-4 | ecosystem: Host-associated > Plants > Roots > Endosphere | place: USA: Tennessee... | reverse complement strand
GCCCGCCACAGCGCGTCGACGCTGAACAGCAGCAGCGCAAGCCAGATGAGCGCGAAGCCCAGCCACCGCGCCGGCGGCATCGGTTCGTGCCCGATGAGCACGCCCCAGGTCAGCTGCATCGCCGGAGTCAGATAGAACATCAGTCCCATCGTCACCAGCGGCAGCCGCTGGGCCGCTGCGGCGAACAGCAGCAGCGGCAGCGCCGTCACGATGCCGGACAGGATGAGCAGCGCGACGTGACCCGCGCCGAAATCGGTGAACGTGCCCGGTCCACCGCGCTCCAGGACCACGATGTAGGCAAGCGCCAGCGGGGCGGCTACCACAGCCTCTATACCGACGCTGACCCGCGGATCGGTCGGCACCACCTTCTTCACCGCACCGTAGAGTCCGAACGACAGCGCCAGCCCGAGCCCGATGTACGGCGGTGCGCCGACCTCCACCGTCAACACCACCACCGCGATGACGGCGATCGCCAGCGCGAGCAGCTGCGGCCGATTGAGCTTCTCCCGGAAGATGAACAGTCCCAGCGCGACAGTGACCAGCGGGTTGATGAAATAGCCCAGCGCGGCGTCGACGACGTGTCCGTTGTTGACGGCGTAGATGTAGATGCCCCAGTTGATGGAGATCAGGGCCGACGCGCACACCAGCAGCAACCAGACCCTGCCGGTGATCAACCTGATGTCACGAAGCCGGCGGGCCGCCGCCACGACGACGACCATCAGCAGGCAGGTCCAGACGATGCGGTGCGCGAGCACCTCCAGTGCGCTCGCCGGTTTCAGCAGCGGGAAGAACGCGGGGAACACCCCCCACATCGCATAGGCGCCGACGCCGTAGAGCAGTCCGCTCGTTCGCACAGTCAGTGATCCCGCAGCACGTCGAGCGCGCGCTGCAGATCGGCTGGATAGGGGCTGGTGATCTCGACGCGCCGCCCGTCGGCGGGATGGGCGAACGCCAGGGACCGGGCGTGCAGCCATTGGCGTTCCAACCCGAGCTTTTTCGCCAGCGTGGGGTCGGCGCCGTAGGTCAGGTCACCCGCGCACGGGTGGTGCAGTGCCGCGAAATGCACACGGATCTGGTGGGTGCGGCCGGTTTCCAGCTCGACGTCGAGCAGGCTCGCGGCTTGATGTGCCTCGAGGGTGTCGTAATGGGTGACGCTGTGCCGGCCCCCTTCGATGACCGCGAACTTCCAGTCGTGCCCGCGACTGCGCCCGATCGGCGCGTCGATGGTCCCGCTGGACGGATCCGGGTGGCCCTGCACGAGTGCGTGATACCGCTTCTCGACGGTCCGCTGCTTGAACGCCCGCTTGAGCACCGTGTACGCCCGCTCCGAGATCGCCACCACCATGACGCCGGAGGTACCCACGTCCAGACGATGCACAATCCCCTGGCGCTCGTGGATTCCGGACGTGCTGATGCGGAAACCCGCCGCGGCGAGCCCGCCCAGCACCGTCGGCCCGCTCCACCCGACCGTCGCGTGTGCCGCAACGCCCGGCGGTTTGTCCACCGCGACGATGTCGGCGTCCGAGTAGAGGATCGACATGCCATCGATCTCGACGGGCGTATTCTCCACCGGCGCAGGGGCTTCCGGTAACCGCACCTCCAACCACGCACCCGCGGTCAGCTTGTCGGACTTGCCCGCCCGTGCGCCGTCCACATCGACGCCACCGTCTTCGGCCAGGGCCGCTGCCGCGGTACGCGACAGGCCGAGCAGCCGTGCCAGGCCCGCATCGACGCGCATGCCCGCCAGTCCTTCGGGGACGGGCATCGAGCGGGTGGTCACTGTGCCGAGTCGCCCGTCCTGCGTCCGACCGTGTCGAAGTCGTAGCCGAACACCGACAGGGCGACCAGCAGGATCGCCCCACCGACCACCGAGGGGTCGGCGACGTTGAACACCGGCCACCACCCGACCGAGAAGAAGTCCACAACATGGCCCCGCAGCGGACCGGGTGACCGGAAGAACCGGTCGACAAGGTTGCCCATGGCCCCGCCGAGGATCATGCCGAGCCCGAGCGCCCACCACGGCGAGACCAGTCGGCGGCCCATCCAGATGATGCCGATCACCACCGCGGTAGCGATCAAGGTCAGCACCCAGGTGTACCCGGTGGCCATCGAGAACGCCGCACCCGAGTTGCGGACCAGCGTCCATGTCACGGTGTCGCCGATGATCGGCACCGGTTGGCCCGGGGTGAGCAGCCTGACGGCGAGCACCTTGCTGACGATGTCGACGGCCAGGACGATCGCCGCGACGATCAGCAGCATGCGCAACCGGCGTTTCGGCGGGTGCTGCTCCTCGGGCGGTGCCTCGGTGCCAGTCACCGGCTCGTCCGACGCCGAGGATTGATCATTCACTCCCCCATCATTCCAAAGACCGAATGGGCGACAATTCCAGCCATGGGTCGCCTCGTCGTCATCACCACCGGCGGCACCATCGCAACGAGCACCGACGACGACGGGGTGAAGCGCCCCACCCGCACCGGTGCTGACCTGACCGTCGGGCTCGAGGTGCAGGTCGTCGACCTGCTGGCGGTGGACAGCTCGATGCTCACACCGGCCGACTGGGACCGTATCGGCGCCGCGGTGCGCGCGGCGACGGACGCCGACGGCGTGGTGATCACACACGGCACCGACACCATGGAGGAAACCGCACTGTGGGTCGAGCTGACGTACGACGGGCAGACCCCCGTCGTCATCACCGGTGCGCAGCGCAGCGCCGATGCGCCCGACGCCGACGGTCCTGCCAACCTGCGTGACGCGTTGACGGTCGCCGCGAGTCCTCAGGCGCAGGGACTCGGCGTGCTGGTCGGCTTCGCGGGCACGGTGTGGCAACCGCTGGGCCTGCACAAGGTCGCGACGTCCGATCTGCAGGGGTTCGCCGGGACTGCGCTGGGGTCGGTGTCGGATGGGGCCGTTGCCGTGCACGAGACGAAAGTCCGTCCGTTTCTGGCGGCGGGGCCGGCTGCCGACGCGCCCAGGGTCGACACCGTCGCGGTGTATCCCGGTGGTGACACGGTCGCGATGGACGCCTGCGTGGCGGCCGGCGCGCAGGGACTTGTGTTGGAGGCGTTGGGATCCGGCAATGCGGGCGCCGCGGTGATCGACGGTGTCCGGCGACACTGTCGCGACGGTGTGGCCGTCGCGATCTCGACGAGGGTGCCCGGCGGCCGTGTGAGCGCCGGATACGGCCCTGGCCGCGAACTGGCCGATGCCGGGGCGGTGCTGGTGCCGCGGCTGCGTCCGCCGCAGGCGCGGGTACTGCTCATGGCCGCGCTGGCGGCCGGATCACCCGTCGCCGACGTCCTCGCCCGCTGGGGCTGAGGTGGCCGCCAACGCGTCGACGTAGCTCGCCCAGGCGAGGCTGTCGACCGGATTGGCCCTGGTGACATCGGGATCGTGTTCGGGCAGCGTGTGCACCGGTCCCGGGCCGGTGCCACGGGTTTCGAACCGCACGGTCATCACTCCGTGGCCCGCGCCCTGGATCCAGCCGTGGCCGTAGGTCGTGTGCGAGACGTCGTCACCGACGCGCCAGGCCGGCGCCGTGGCGGTGGCGTCGGTCAGCGTCGGCGGCAGGCGGGTGTTGGACACCTCTTCGGCGACCAGTTCCAGATCGGGGAACAGTGATTCCTGCTGGATCTCGGACAGGCCCGAAAAGCCAACGCCGACAAGGCGGATGGGTCCGACGTCGATCGGGTCGAGCAGTAATCGTCGGGCGGTGGCGATCAGGGTGGACGCGTCCGTCGTCGCATATGGAAGCGTCGCCGACCGGGTGAGGATGCCCATGTCGGATTTCTTCAGCTTGACGGTGATGGTGCGGGCCCCCCGGCCGTCCTTCTGTAGGCGGGTGTGCGCATGCTCACCGATGCGGGACACCGCCTCGCGAAGTTGGTCGAGGGTGACCAGGTCCTCGGGGAAGGTCGATTCGGCGCTGATCTGCTTGGCAGGCGAATTCTCTGCGACGGGACGGTCGTCGATGCCCTGGGCCAGCCGGTGCAGGGCCGTGCCCACGGCGCCGCCCAGGATATCGGCGGCTTCGGCGTCGCTCAGAGCGGCGAACGCCCCGATGGTGTCGATCCCGAGGCGGTGCAGCTTCTCCTCGGCGACCGGTCCGATGCCCCACAGCCTGCGCACGGGCAACGCGTCGAGCAGAGTGCGTTCCTCGCTGCGGGACACCACCCGGATGCCGTTCGGTTTGGCGAGGTCTGACGCGATCTTGGCGACCTGCTTACCCGATCCGGCGCCGACGGAGGCGATCAGCCCGGTTTCGTCGAGCACCCGGGCCTTGATCGTCCGGCAGAACGCTTCGACGTCCTCGGTCGTCGCCCCGGCGAGTTCGGCGGGCTCACCGAACGCCTCGTCGAAGGAGAGTTGCTCGAGCACGGGTACGAAGCTGCGCACGGTGTCGAAGACGCGGCGGCTCGCGACGCCGTAGACGACGCCGCGCGGCGGCAACACCACGGCGGCGGCGCCCACCATCCGGCGGGCCTGGTGCATCGGCATTGCGGAGCGGGCGCCGAACACCCGGGATTCGTAGCTCGCGCCCGCAACCACCCCGCGCCCGCCGAGCCCGCCGACCAGGACCGGTCGGCCCCGCAGGGTCGGCCGGGTCAGCTGCTCGACCGACGCGAAGAACGCATCCATGTCGAGATGCAGCACCCATCGACCGTCCACATCCGCCGATGCTATTTCGCTAGCCTGACGTCCATGGCGCAACCTGTCGGTCAACGGAGTGGCTTCGGCCGATGGGTCGACCATTTCGAGGCGAACGTCGAGGTACACGCCGCTGTGGACGCCGCGATCGACTTCGACGCCGACTGCCCCGTCGCGGAGCGGGTACGCCGTCCGTTGATCGCCTCGGTGCGGCGCTTCCAGCTCGGTGAGAGCGGCGACGGCCGGCAGTTGCTGCGCAACGCGGAGCGGGCGGGTGATCCCGAATACTCGCGCGCCATCAGTCTTTTCGTCGCCGAGGAACAGCAGCATGCCGCGCTGCTACTACGCCTGCTCGGATACCTCGGCGGCACCACCATGAGCAGACACTGGTCGGACGCGGTGTTCGTCCGTCTTCGAAGAGTGCTGGGGCTGCGCACCGAGCTGATGGTGCTGTCCGTCGCCGAGGTCGTCGCGCTGTCCTACTACGGCGGCCTGTCGGCGGCGGGTCCCGACCCGGTGACGCGCGCGGTCGCCGCCCGCATCGTCGACGACGAGCAGGCACACGTGCGGTTTCAGCGCGACCGGCTGCACGCCGGGTTCGCCGATTCCGCAGCCCCGGTGCGCATGCTGGCCCTCGGGCTGTGGTGGGTGGTCGCGACCGGCGCGACCGTCGTGGTCGCCCTCGATCACCGAGGGGTGCTGGACGCGATCGGTTACCGGCGGACCAGGTTCGTCCGCGATGTCCTCGCCGATTTCGCCGGGTTCTCGGCGGCGGTGCTGCTGCGGCGAAAGGCCACGTCGTGGACGTGATCACGTCGCTGCCGGCGAGCACGCCGCTGAGCGATGTGGCCGAGGACGTGCAACGCGTCGAGGAACTCGGGTTCGACTGCATCCACATCTCCGAGACCGTCCGGGATCCGTTCGGCGTCTGCACCCTGGCGTTGGAGCACACTTCGACACTGACGGTGCGCACCAGCATGGTCGTCGCGTTCGCGCGCAGCCCGATGGTCACCGCCTACGCCGCCTGGGAGCTCGCACGTTTCTCCGGCGGCCGCTTCCAGCTCGGCGTCGCCACGCAGGTACGGGGCAACATCGTCGGACGGTTCTCGATGCCGTGGTCCGACCCCGCCGCGCAGCTGCGTGACTACGTCGCGTCGCTGCGCGCGATCTTCGCCGCGTTCGCCGGCGAGCAGAGTCTGGATCACCACGGCAGTCACTACGCGTTCACCCGGCTGCAGCCGTACTTCAACCCGGGGCCCATCGACGTGGCTCCCCCGCCGATCTGGACCGGCGGCGTCAACCGCAGGATGTGCACCCTGGCCGGCGGAGTCGCCGACGGCTTCGTCGCACATCCGACGAGTTCACATCCGGCCGTGTTGCGCGAGTATGTGCTGCCGGCGCTCGCCGACGGCGCCGCCACTGCAGGCCGCACCGACGACGGCCCCGCGCTCGTCGTCGTACCGCGCGTCATCGCCGGCCGCGACGAAGCCGCCGTCGCCGCGGCCCGTGAGGAATTCCGTGCCGAGCTCGCGTTCCTGTACTCGACCCCGGCGTATCAACGCACGCTGACGTTGTTCGGGCTGGACGAGATCGCACAGCGGCTCAGCGAGCACGCACGTCGCAAAGAGTGGTCCGCACTCGCAGACGTACTCACCGATGACGTTGTCGGCCAACTGGTTCCGCAGGGAACCTACGCAGAACTCCCCGATGTGCTCGCGTCGCGGTACGGCGGGCTGTGCGACGGCATCTCCCTCGACGCACCGTCCGACCCCGCTGACGACGATCGCTTCAGCGCGATGCTCGAGCGCATCAAGGCGATCCCCTCCCGCGCGCCACGGCAGCCGACGACATGACCGAGGTGGACGATGTGCCGATCCGCGACGAGACGATCCGCCTCGGCCAGTTCCTAAAGCTGGCGGGGCTGATCGACAGCGGAGCGGACGCCAAGGCGGCGATCGCCGACGGGCTGGTCACCGTCAACGACGAGGTCGAGCGCCGCAGGGGCCGACAGCTCCGCTCGGGTGACACGGTGGAGTTCGACGGCCGTCGCGCCCGGGTCAGTTGACCTTCGCGATCGTCACCCGGACGCCGTCACCGATCTCGCTGCCGTCCACGGGGTCGCCGAATTCGAAACTGGTGGCCAGGATTTCACGGGCGATGAGCTCGCTGTGGGCACGCGCCCAGCTCTCGTGCGCCTGGGGTACCGACATCACCACCGAGATGCGGTCGGACACATCCAGCCCCGTCGACTTGCGCAGCTCCTGCAGTTCGCGGATACGGTCCTTCGCCCACCCTTCGGCTTCGAGGTCTTCGGTCACGGTGCCGTCGAGCACCACCAGCCCGGCGCCGTCCGGGAGCGCGGCCGTGTACTCGGGGTCGGCGGCGACCAGCCGGGAGCTGTACTCGCCGGGCTGCAGCGTCGCCGGTCCCGCAGTCAGCGTTCCGTCGTCGTTGGCAACGGCCTCACCCGCCTTGACGGCTTTGATGGCGGCCTGGACGTCTTTACCGAGTCGCGGTCCGGCCACCTTCGCGTTGACGGTCAGCTCGAAACGCCCATAGGTGGCGATGTCGTCGGTGAGCGCGACCGCCTTGACGTTGAGTTCGTCGGCGATGAGGTCGCGGTACGGTTCGAGACGCTGCGGATCATTCACGGCCACGGTGAGTTTCGGCAGCGGCAGCCGTACCCGCAGCTTCTTGGCCTTGCGCAATGACGAGCCGGCCGACGCGACCACGCGAACGAGGTCCATGTCGGCCACCAACTGCGGATCCTTTGGAAGTAGATCCTCGGCGGGCCAATCGGTCAGATGCACCGAGCGCTCACCTGTCACGCCGCGCCAGATGATCTCGGTGACGAGCGGAAGCAGCGGCGCGGCCAGCCTGCCCGTCACCTCGAGCACGGTGTGCAGCGTGTCGATGGCGTCGGGGTCCTCTTCCCAGAAGCGTGAACGTGACCGTCGCACATACCAGTTCGTCAGCGCATCGGTGAACTGTCGTAGCTGGTCGCACGCCCCGGAGATGTCACAGACGTCAAGCGATTCGGTGAGGTCGTCGCGCAGCTCGGCGAGTTTGGCCAGGATGTAGCGGTCCAGCACGTTCGTCGAGTCGACACGCCAGGTCCCCTTCTTCGGCGCGTAGAGGGACAGGAACGTGTACGCGTTCCACAGCGGCAACTGCACCTGACGCACGCCTTCACGGATGCCCTGTTCGGTGACGATCAGATTGCCGCCCCGCAGGATCGGTGACGCCATCAGAAACCAGCGCATCGCGTCGGAGCCGTCGCGGTCGAAGACCTCCGTGACATCGGGATAGTTGCGCAGCGACTTGCTCATCTTCTGGCCGTCGTTGCCTAGCACAATGCCGTGCGCCACACAGGTTTTGAATGCAGGACGGTCGAACAACGCGGTGGCAAGGACGTGCATGGTGTAGAACCAGCCACGGGTCTGTCCGATGTACTCGACGATGAAATCCGCGGGGTTGTGATCGTCGAACCACGCCGCGTTCTCGAACGGGTAGTGCACCTGCGCGTACGGCATCGACCCCGAGTCGAACCACACGTCGAAGACATCCTCGATGCGTCGCATCGTCGACTTGCCGGTCGGATCGTCGGGGTTCGGCCGGGTCAACTCGTCGATGTAGGGGCGGTGGAGGTCGTCGGGCCGTACCCCGAAGTCGCGCTCGAGCTCGTCGAGGCTGCCGTATACGTCGAGGCGGGGGTAGGCCGGATCGTCGGACTTCCACACCGGAATCGGGCTGCCCCAGTAGCGGTTTCGGGAAATCGACCAATCGCGCGCACCCTGCAGCCACTTGCCGAACTGCCCGTCCTTGACGTGCTCGGGATACCAGGTGATCTCCTGATTCAGCTCGACCATGCGATCGCGGAACTCGGTCACCTTGATGAACCACGACGACACGGCGCGGTAGATCAACGGGTTTCGGCACCGCCAGCAGTGCGGGTAGGAGTGGTCGTAGGTCTCATGGCGAAGCAGCACGGCGCCGTTGGCGGCCGCCGAGCGTGCCTGGTTCTTCAGATCACGGATGATCTGCGGGTTCGCGTCGAACACGTGCTGGTTGGCGTATTCGGGCACCGTGGCGTCGAACCGCCCCTTGGTGTCGACGGGTGTGACGGCGACGATGCCGGCCGCCTGGGCCGTTGCCATGTCGTCCTCGCCGTATGCCGGCGACATGTGGACGATGCCGGTGCCGTCCTCGGTGCTGACGAAGTCGGCAGGCAGCACCTGAAATGCATTGCGCGCTCCGTCACCGTCCATGAAGTACGGGAACGGCGGCAGATAGCGAACGCCGAGCAGGTCGCGGCCGGGATAGGTCGCAAGGATCTGCGGCTCCTCACCCAGTTCACGGGCGTAGGACGCCAGCCGCGCCTGAGCCAAGACGTAGCGATTCGCGTCCGGCCCCTGCACCAGCACATAGGGGATGTCCGGACCGACCGCGACCGCCTGGTTCGACGGCAGCGTCCACGGTGTCGTCGTCCAGATCAGCAGGTGGGCGCCGTCGAGGTCGCCACCCGACACCTTGAATCCGACGGTGAGCGCCGGATCCTGACGCATCTGATAAACGTCGTCGTCCATCCGCAGTTCGTGGTTGGACAGCGGGGTCTCATCGTTCCAGCAGTACGGCAGCACCCGGTTGCCCTCATACGCCAGGCCCTTGTCCCACAGCTGTTTGAAAGCCCAGATCACCGACTCCATGAAGCCGAGATCAAGGGTCTTGTAGTCGTTGTCGAAGTCCACCCACCGCGCCTGCCGGGTGACGTAGGCCCGCCATTCGTCGGTGTATTTGAGCACCGACGCGCGGCACGCCTCGTTGAACTTCTCGATACCCATCTGTTCGATCTGCGCCTTGTCGGCGATGCCGAGTTGACGCTGGACCTCGAGTTCCGCCGGCAGACCGTGGGTGTCCCAGCCGAAACGGCGCTCCACCTTGTAACCGCGCATGGTGCGATAGCGCGGGACGATGTCCTTCACATAGCCGGTCAGCAAGTGGCCGTAATGCGGCAGGCCGTTGGCGAACGGCGGGCCGTCGTAGAACACATACTCCGGCGATCCGTCCCGGCGCGCCACGCTGGCGCGGAACGTGTCATCGGCGTCCCAGTACTCCAGGACCTCTGCTTCGGCCGCGGGGAAATTCGGCGCTCCGGCAGCCGGCTTCGGGTAGGCGGTCATGTCTCCTGTGCCTGATTGTGGCCTCCGGCCACGGAAGCCTGACTGTGGCCTCCGGCCACGGAAGCCTGAGGTCAAAGGCACGGGGACGACGTCACGCGGTTGCGCGAGCGCCGCGGTACCACCCCGCTTGCGCACATCGCCGTGCGCCGCTCGAATTTGAGGCGATGACGGGCCCACCCGTTCGGGTCTACTGAGCTGAACAGCCGTTCTTCCGAAGGCTCCCCGGTGATGGCCGGATCAACGCCGTGCAGTCGATTCTAGAGGCAAGCGCCTACTTGACCGGCAGCGCGTCCGTGGTCATCTCGTAGAGCGCGAGCGGGAACTGGTCGGCGAGCTCTTCTACGGTGTAGGGCTCGAAATGGCTGGTGTCGTACCACCAGTCGGCGTGTACAACCCCGCCGGTGCGGTAGATCCGCAGCTCAAGCGCGTGCCCCAGACCGGGAGGCGCCTCCTGGACCGGGACCGGCACGGAGTCCGCGGGCACCTCGCCCAGATAATTGAAGTACACCTCCGACATTCCGTCGGCGATGCGCTCGGTGGCCGAGGTCAGCAGGCGGTGAACTCCGCTGAGCATCTGGGTGGCGTCGGCCTGCTGGGCGGTCGCGCACAACAGCGGCACCGCGTCGAGCATGCTGCCGCGCTCGCTGGCGACATCCACCGGGACGATGCCGTCACCGAGGGTCTTGGCGATCGTGCGGGCGAGCGCCGCGAGGAGAAGTTCGTCACATGGAACGCCCAGCCACTCGGAGGCACCGTCGAGTTCGGCGGTGAGTTCTTCATTGTCCTGAGTCGACAACCGCACCATGCCCGCGGGACGGGTGGCGTCCGGGGCGTCGTAATCCACGACGTGGATCGTTGCTAAAGCAAATTGAGTAACGCTTTTGAAGGCCTCGTTCGCCGACACCGGCAACTGGGGAGCAACCATGGGGCCAACGATAGCTCAGGTGTCCCAAATATGGGAATAGCCTCCCGAAACTGTGACGCCAGTGTCAATTAAGGCAAAGGCTTACAGTTTGCGGTTGCCTCTGCCCATTGGGCGGAATTTGCATTATCGTAAGCATGTGCCCCGTACCGACGAAAACGGCAGACAGCTAAAAGCCCTGCTTGATTACCTACTCGACGGCGATATTGACGCCAAAGATATTTATGACGCGCTCGGGACGTCCAGCAGCACCTACTATCGGCGCATCAAGGAAGCCGACTATCCGCATGCAGAGGAACTGCGCCGAGTAGCTGACAGATTCGGCCTCAGCTACCCCGACCTGCAGATCAGGTTCGGCCTGATGAGCGAACAAGAGGTATGGAGCTACATCGAGTCATCGCCCTTCGCGGGAAGAGCCGCGCGGCAGATGACCATGGCGCCCACAGCCCCCACCACCCATCGGACCCGGGCGCCACGACTTTCGGAGCTAAAACCACGCAGTGACGCGCCACCGCTGTAGCTCTATACTTTGCTGAGTACACCGCGGCTCGAAAGCGACACTCATGGCACTCACATCTCTCATCGCGATCACGCTTTGCTGTATCGCATGGAGCTTGTGGATTCGCCGGGTCACATGGTCGTCTCGCTGGGAATTCGCCGCGACACTCAACATCGCCTTGCAGGGCGGCGCCGTTGTGCTCATGTCCCCGTGGGCCTCGGAAACGCTGGGCGTCTTTCTCCATTCACTGACAGGTAAGTGGAACCTCGAGGATTACATCGGACACGACCTCTACATCGTCGCGGCGTCGGCTGTCGTCTACAACGCGCTGGGCAGGCTGCAGCAGGACCATGACTTGCGGCGGTCGTTCAAGCAGTATGTGGAGTTGCCCGCGACGCTGTGCATCCCGCTGCTGCTGGTCGCGTTCACCCTCGGCAACGGCGCCAAGATCTACAAAGCCGACTTCTTCCAGGTGCCGACCGACTTCTGGCTCAACGTCTACTGGTTGTTGTTGTGCGGCACGCTGATCTACCTACTCGGGTACGGGTCCCGCGCGCTGCTCGTCCTGCGCAAGGACCCGCGCTCGCGCACCGTCGCGAACGTGTATCTGGTCTCGTGCGCCGCGGGCATCGTGGCCTGCATCGTCCGGCTGGCGACCGCGTTCATCCCGGCGCTTCAGGCGCTGGACGCCGGCTCCACGTTGGTGTGGGTATTCGCCTGCATGTGCGGCGCCGGATTCGCCCTCACCTCGGCGGAATCCTGGCGCAAGAAGACCAGATGGTTCTCGACGGCCGGCCGCTGAATTAGTTCGGTCTAACCCGCGACCGACCGGGTGACCTTCTTGTACGCCGCTCCGAGCGCAGGCATCGTCTCGTATCCGCGCTTGCGTGCGCGCGCGGCATCGCGGCGAATCAGCGTCTGCAGTCCGGCGAACGTCGCCTGATCGAGCACCATCCGCGTCAACAGCCGGTTGTGCACGAATCCGAACGCCATTCCCGACTCCGGATCGGCCCATCCCACCGACCCGGCCAGCCCCGCATGCCCAAAGCCCGGCATCACGCCGGGGATCGGCACGGAGTGGTACCCGAGGTGGAAGGACAGCGGCACGAAGATGTTGCGGTCCGGCGCGAAGCTCCGCACTCCGGTCAGGTCCTTCACCCGCTCTCCGGACAGCAACTGCGTGCCGTCGACGCGGCCGCCGTTGGCGATCGCGCCGTACATCTTGGCCAGTGCACGCGCGGTGGTCACACCGTTGGCCGCCGGGATCTCGGCGTCCAGGAACGGGGTGTCTCCCTGCACGACGGCTTTCATGCCCGGGAAGTACATCGACCCGAAGACCCCGGAGACGCCGAGGGCGGCGACGCGCGGCGCGACGAAGTTGAAGATCGGATTCGCCAACGTGCCCTGCGGGGCGAGGATCTGTGCGGCGCGCGTCGGGGAGCCGACCGGCGGCCGACCCAGGTGCAGCCCGTCGGTGTCGAGCGGTTCGGCCAGTTCCTCGCGGATGAGGTCGCGCATCCCCTTGCCGGTGATGGCGCGGCCCAGCCCCGACATCAACCAGCCGTAGGTCAGCGCGTGGTAGGCCTGATGGCCGTACAGCAGACGGTTGACCGGCGCCGCGGCGATCCGCTGCTCCATCGCGAGGTGGTCGAGCAGCTCAGCCTTGCGCACGCCGTTGAGCTGTGACAGCCCGGCGCGATGTCGCATGACTTCGCGCACTGTGATGTCGGCCTTGCCGTTCGCGCCGAACTCGGGCCAGTACTCGCTGACCGGGG
>Ga0075364_10001409_pt1 | contig 13025 bp, 12 predicted proteins | sample EndMetdeltDD1764_FD_71517 | JGI IMG/M metagenome (GOLD analysis project Ga0075364, IMG submission 71517) | Populus endosphere microbial communities from Tennessee, USA - Endosphere MetaG P. deltoides DD176-4 | ecosystem: Host-associated > Plants > Roots > Endosphere | place: USA: Tennessee... | reverse complement strand
GACGCGTTCCTGACGTCGATACAGACAAAAGGGGGCGCTTGAATCGTTGCCGTTCGCCTGCCTGCCCGGAGCGGCTTCGGTGTGCCGGTCGGCGCGTCCGTTGCCGGCGTCGACGCCGGCGTGCGCGCGATGTCGGCCGCCCGACGCTGTCCGGCGCAAGGGCGGGGCGACGGCGGTCTCCGTTCCGCTGCCGTGTCGGGCGTCACCGTGTCGCAGTAAAGGAATCCGTCGACGAAAGGCGGCTCGGGCAGTCAGCGGGCGCAGGACACCCGTGGATCGGTGACGGTCCATCGCCCAGCCTGCATCGCCCACAGGCAGGTGCGTGTCGCCGCGTCCGGTCGGTCGAGCGGTGCGGCTGACCGGGTCGGCGTCGGCGAGCGGGTCGACCGGGATTCCGCGGAACGGGTGCGCCGATCAGTGGCGCAGGACTGCCAGCGCGATTTCCTCGAGCCGGGTCAGGTCCATGATCTCCACGTCGCGCTGCTTGATCTGCAGCAGGCCGTCGCGCTCGAAACGGCGCAGCACGCGGCTGACCGTTTCCGGAGCCTGGCGCAGGTAGTTGGCGATGTCGGTGCGCGACATCGTCAGCTGGAAGCGGCGCGGCGAGAACCCGCGCTGGGCCAGGCGCCGCGACAGGCCGATCAGGAACGCGGCCATGCGCTCGTCGGCCGAATGGTCGCCGGCGAACAGCGAGGCCACGCCGATGTCGCGGCTCATCAGCCGGAACAGGTGCTGCTGCAGGTTGGGCAGGCGCGCGGCGAGCAGGGCGATGCGCGGGAACGAGAACCGGCACAGCATCACCGTGTCCAGCGCCACCGCATTGCAGGGGTAGTGGTCGCCATCGATCGCGTTGAGGCCGATGACCTCGCCGGGCAGATGGAAGCCCAGCACCTGCTCGCGGCCGTCGCGGTCGATCAGGTAGGTCTTGACCGTGCCGGCCCGCACCGCGGCGATCGCATCGAAGCGGTCGCCTTCGCGGAACACGTGGTCGCCGGCCTTGAGCGGGCCGACATGCTCGACCAGCACGTGCAGGTCCATCAGCGCCCGCTTGTCCATGCCTTCGGACAGGCAGGCCTGCGAGAACGCGCAGGTCGAACAGAATGTCAGCGTGTCGCCATCGTCAGCGATGATGCTGGCATCGGTGCGCGGGAATACGACGCCCATGCCGCTCCGTTCCGAACTCATCCGGTCCTCCCGGGCAGATTCAGACGGTACGGGAGAACTGCGTGGTCGCAGTTCCGGGCGCTGGCAGGTATCGGTCGAAGCACATCGCAATGATACGCAGCAGGAGCTTGCCCCGGGAAGTCGCGCGCATGCCGGCCGCGCTCACCTCGACCAGGCCGTCGTCGGCGAGCGCGCCCAGGCGCTGCACGGCTTCGGCGAAGTAGCTGCGGAAATCGATCACGTGGCGCTCGCCCACCCGGTCGAAGTCCAGCTCGCCGTGGCACATCAGCTGCTGGATCACGTCGGCGCGCAGGACGTCGTCCTCGTTCATCCGCATCCCGCGCCAGACCGGCAGCCGGCCCTCGTCGATGGCCTGCTCCCAGCTCTGCAGGTCGCGCGGATTCTGGCTGAAGCTGGCGCCGATGTGGCTGATGGCGCTGACGCCCAGGCCGATCAGGTCGCTGTCGGCGCAGGTGGTGTAGCCCATGAAGTTGCGGTGCAGGCCGCCCTTGGCCTGGGCGATGGCCAGCTCGTCGGTGGGCAGGGCGAAGTGGTCCATGCCGATGTAGACGTAACCGGCCTCGCCCAGGCGCTCGATCGCGCGCTGCAGCAGGGCCAGCTTCACTTCGGGCGTCGGCAGCTCTTCCTCGCGTATCTGGCGCTGCGGGCGGAACAGGCTGGGCAGGTGCGCGTAGCTGTAGATCGCGAACCGGTCCGGGCGCGCCTCCAGCGCGATGTCCAGGGTGCGCTCGAAACCCTCCAGGCTCTGCCGCGGCAAGCCGTAGATCAGGTCGACGTTGACCGAGCGCATGCCGTTGGCGCGGCAGGCCTCGATCACCGCCAGGGTCTGCTCGACGCTCTGGATCCGGTTGACCGCCTGCTGCACCGCCGGGTCGAAGTCCTGCACGCCGAGGCTGGCGCGGTTGAAGCCGGCCTTGGCCAGCACCGCGATGTCCTCGGGCGAGACGAAGCGCGGATCAAGCTCGATCGAGCAGTCCAGCTGCTGGCCGCGGGCGAGCTGGAAGTGGCGGGCGATCACGTCCACCGTCTCGGCCAGCTGCTCGGGCGAGAGGAAGTTGGGCGTGCCGCCGCCGAAGTGCAGCTGCACCACCTCGCGGTCGCGGTCGAACAGCGGCGCCATCATCCCGATCTCGCGGTAGAGCCGGGTCAGGTAGGCGTCGCCACGCGCGGTGTCGCGGGTGATGATGCGGTTGCAGCCGCAGTAGAAGCACGGGCTGGTGCAGAACGGCACGTGCACGTAGATCGACATCGGGCGCGGGATCGGATCGCCGTTGGTGATCGACGCGATCTCGCGCAGGTCGGCTTCGCGGAAGGAGGAGGAGAACTGCGGCGCGGTCGGATACGACGTATACCGGGGACCGGGAAGGTCGTAACGGCGCAACAGCTCCGGATCGAAGAGGGGCGTGGTCGGGGGCATGGATGCAGGCTAGCGCGCGCACCTATCCGCAACATTGATGCAGATCAAGGGTTGGCGATGCGGCGATGTGAAGATTCTTCGCCATGTGATAGCGTCCGCACGTCGAGACAGCCAGTCGCCGCGCACGCCAAGGGGGCATGCCGATGGACCCGCCACATCGCAACGAAGGCAAAGCCCGCGAACGCACCGCGTTCCTGCTGTTGACGGCTGTCGTCTTCCCCACGCTCGCGGTCCTGTTCGTCGCCGCCTACGGCTTCGCGGTCTGGTTCTGGCAGATGTTCGTCAGCGGCCCGCCGACCGGGCACTGAGCGATGGCCGCCTCACCCGACCTCTCCCGCCGCGCGCTGCTGCGCGGGCGTATCCACGCGCCGCCACCCCTGCGGCCGCCGTGGGCGCTGGCCGAGCCCGCCTTCCTCGCCGCCTGCACCGCCTGCGACCGCTGCATCCAGGCCTGTCCGGAACAGGTCCTGGTCCGCGCCGGTGGCGGCCTGCCGGTGTTCGAGCCGGCCCGCGGCGAATGCACGTTCTGCGGTGACTGTGCCGATGCCTGCGCGCCCCGCGCGCTGCAGCGCGGCGCATCCGCGCCATGGGGCCACGTCGCCGTGCTCGGCGAGGCCTGCCTGACCGGGCAGGGCGTGGTCTGCCTCAGCTGCGCCGAGGCCTGCCCGGAGCGGGCGATCCGCATGCAGCGCCGTGGCCCAGTCGCGGTGCCGGTGATCGACCCGGCAACGTGCAGCGGCTGCGGCGCCTGTGTCGGCGTGTGCCCGACCGCGGCCGTCTCGCTGCGTGCCGACGCCGGCGTCCCGTCGACTGGAGTGCCCGCATGAAGCGCCACGATGTCCATATCGCCAGTTTCGTCGTCCAGCACCGGGCCGAGGCGCTCGACACGCTGCTGGCGGCCATCGCGGCCAGCGACGACCTGGAACTGGCCGGCAGCGAAGGCTTCCGCAGCATCGTGCTGTGCGAATCCGGCGACCAGTACGCGCTGATGGACCGCGTCGAAAGCCTGCGCGCGCTGCCCGGCGTGCTCGGCGTCAATCTCGTCTACCACCATGCGGAGCCACGCGAGGCGCTCGACGCCCCGCTGGCATCGCCTTCCGTCCCTGGAGCCGCGTCATGACGACCACCCGTCGCGATTTCATCCGCAACAGTGCCGTGGCCACGGCCGCCGCCGCCGCCGGCATGTCCGTGCCGGGCGCCACCACCAATTTCGTCGTCGAGGGCGACCTGACCGCGTTGAAGTGGGACAAGGCGCCGTGCCGGTTCTGCGGCACCGGCTGCGGCGTCAACGTGGCGGTCAAGGAAGGGCGCGTGGTCGCCACCCATGGCGACGTGCATGCCGAGGTCAACCGCGGAATCAACTGCGTCAAGGGCTACTTCCTGTCCAAGATCCTGTACGGCAGCGACCGCCTGACCACGCCGCTGCTGCGCAAGAAGAACGGCGTCTACGCGAAAGACGGCGATTTCGTCCCGGTCGACTGGGACGAGGCCTTCGACGTGATGGCCGAGCAGTTCAAGAAGGTGCTCAGGACCAAGGGCGGCGACGGCATCGGCATGTTCGGCTCCGGCCAGTGGACGATCTTCGAGGGCTATGCGGCCAACAAGCTGATGAAGGCCGGCTTCCGCAGCAACCACATCGATCCGAACGCCCGGCACTGCATGGCCTCGGCGGTGACCGGCTTCATGCGCACCTTCGGCATGGACGAGCCGATGGGCTGCTACGACGACATCGAGGCCGCCGACGCGTTCGTGCTGTGGGGCTCGAACATGGCCGAGATGCATCCGATCCTGTGGACCCGGGTCACCGACCGGCGCCTGTCGCGTCCGCACGTCAAGGTCGCGGTGCTGTCCACGTTCGAGCACCGCAGCTTCGAGCTGGCCGACATCCCGATCGTGTTCAAGCCGCAGACCGACCTGGTGATGCTCAACTACATCGCCAACCACATCATCCAGAGCGGCAAGGTCAACAGGGACTTCGTCGACAAGCACACCACCTTCAAGCGCGGCAACGACGACATCGGCTACGGCCTGCGCCCGGAGCATCCGCTGCAGGTCGCGGCCAAGAACGCCGACGACCCCAATGGCGGCGAGCCGATCGACTTCGAGGCGTTCGCCCGTTTCGTCGCGCCGTACACGCTGGACCGGGCGGTGGAGATGACCGGGGTCGAGCGCGGCTGGCTGCAGCAGCTGGCCGAGCTGTACGCCAACCCCGAGATCAAGGTGATGTCGTTCTGGACCATGGGGTTCAACCAGCACACCCGTGGCACGTGGGCCAACAACATGGTCTACAACATCCACCTGCTGACCGGAAAGATCGCCACGCCCGGCAACAGCCCGTTCTCGCTGACCGGCCAGCCCTCGGCCTGCGGCACCGCGCGCGAGGTCGGCACCTTCAGTCATCGCCTGCCGGCCGACATGGTGGTGACCAATCCCGAGCACCGCCATCACGCCGAGGAAATCTGGAAGATCCCGCACGGGATCATCAAGGACAAGATCGGCTACCACGCGGTGGAGCAGAACCGCGCGCTGAAGGACGGCAAGCTCAACGCCTACTGGGTGCAGGTCAACAACAACATGCAGGCCGCGGCGAACCTGCGCGAGGAGACCTGGCCCGGCTACCGCAATCCGGACAACTTCATCGTCGTCTCCGACGCCTATCCGACCGTGACCGCGCAGGCCGCCGACCTGATCCTGCCCGCGGCGATGTGGGTGGAGAAGGAGGGCGCCTATGGCAACGCCGAGCGCCGCACCCAGTTCTGGCACCAGCTGGTGGATGCGCCGGGCGAGGCGCGCTCGGACCTGTGGCAGCTGATGGAGTTCTCCAAGCGCTTCACCACCGACGAATGCTGGCCGGCCGAGCTGCTGGCCGCCCATCCCGAATACAAGGGCAGGACCCTGTTCGACGTGCTGTACGCCAACGGCAAGGTCAACGCGTTTCCGGTCGAGCAGATCGAAGAAGGCTATGCCAACCGCGAGTCGGAGGCATTCGGCTTCTACGTGCAGAAGGGCCTGTTCGAGGAATATGCCGAGTTCGGCCGCGGCCACGCGCACGACCTGGCGCCGTTCGACGACTACCACCGTGCGCGCGGCATCCGCTGGCCGGTGGTCGATGGCAAGGAAACCCTGTGGCGCTACCGCGAAGGCGCCGACCCGTACGTGAAGGCGGGCAAGGGATTCGAGTTCTACGGCAACAAGGACGGACGCGCGGTGATCTGGGCGCTGCCCTACGAACCGCCGGCCGAGTCGCCGGACGACGATTACGACATGTGGCTGGTGACCGGCCGCGTGCTCGAACACTGGCATTCGGGCTCGATGACGATGCGCGTGCCCGAGCTCTACCGCGCGGTCCCGGCCGCGGTGGTGTTCATGAATCCGGACGATGCCCGCGCGCGCGGCCTCAAGCGCGGCGACCCGGTCAAGGTCGTGTCGCGGCGCGGCGAGATGCTGTCGCGGGTGGAGACGCGCGGCCGCAACCGCATGCCCAAGGGCGTGGTGTTCGTGCCGTGGTTCGATGCCGGCCAGCTGATCAACAAGGTCACGCTGGACGCGACCGATCCGATCTCCAAGCAGACCGACTACAAGAAGTGCGCGGTCAGGATCCAGGCGGCGTAAGGAGGACATGGCCATGCAGAACAAATCGTTCCTGATCGCCGCCGGGCTCGCCGGCGTGCTGCTGGTGCTGGTGTTCGTCGCCGGCTGGATGTTCGGCGGTCTGTCGGAGAAGAAGCAGGTCGCCGCCGCGACCGGGCCGGCGCCGGTCGCCACGCCGATCGACGAGGCCGGCCTGCTGCCGGTGCCGGGGCAGATCGATGCGATCCGCCGTGGCGTGCCGATCGACCAGGAGCACGCACCGCCGGCGATGGCGCGGGTGGTCAACGACGACATCAAGCGCGTCCGCGCCTACCCGATGCAGCCGCCGACCATCCCGCACGCCATCGACGGCTACGAGGTCGACAAGAACACCAACCGCTGCATGCTCTGCCACGCGCGCTCGAACGCGGCGACCTTCCAGGCGCCGCCGGTGTCGGTCACCCACTACATGGACCGCGACGACCAGTTCCTGGCGACGATCTCGCCGCGGCGCTACTTCTGCAGCCAGTGCCACGTGGTCCAGACCGATGCCCCGACCCTGGTCGCCAATACCTTCCAGGACATCGACAGCGTCCTGGCCGCGCCCAGGAAGGAGGACTGAGCCATGCTGCGTCGCCTCCGCGACTGGGTCCTGGGCTACTGGCGTACCCTGCGCCGGCCGAGCGTGCACTACAGCCTGGGTTTCCTGACCCTGGCCGGCTTCATGGCCGGCGTGATCTTCTGGGGCGGCTTCAACACCGCGCTGGAGGCGACCAACACCGAGGAGTTCTGCACCGGTTGCCACGAGATGCGCGACAACGTGTTCGAGGAGCTGAAGACCACGATCCACTACAGCAACCGCTCCGGCGTGCGCGCGACCTGCCCGGACTGCCATGTGCCGCACAACTGGACCGACAAGATCGCCCGCAAGATGCAGGCCTCCAAGGAGGTCTGGGGCAAGATCTTCGGCACCATCGACACCCGCGAGAAGTTCCTCGACCACCGCCTGGAACTGGCGATGCACGAATGGGCGCGGCTGAAGGCCAACGATTCGCTGGAGTGCCGCAACTGCCACGACTACGACTCGATGGACCTGACCCGGCAGGGCTCGCGGGCCGCGCAGATCCACAAGCTGTGGCTGGGGACCGGCGAGAAGACCTGCATCGACTGCCACAAGGGCGTCGCCCACCATCTGCCGGACATGCGGGGCGTGCCGCAGGGCTGATCGCCGCGGGCGCCGCCGCAGGCGGGCCTGCCTTCGGTACCGCATCCCCGAACGGAAGCAGCCGGCACGAGGCCGGCTGCGTCCCGATTCCGCCGTGGCCCGACCGGTGGATCAGCCCAGCGAGGCCAGCCAGTCGTCGTCCGAGCCTTCGTTGACGCCTTCGAACAGCGGCGTGGAGAAGTAGCGCTCGCCGGTGTCGGGCAGTACCGCCAGCAGCACGCTGCCCTCGGCCGCGCTGGCCGCCACCTGCAGTGCGGCCGCGACGGTGGCGCCGGCGGAGATGCCGGTGAAGATGCCTTCCTCGGCCGCCAGCCGGCGCGCGGTGCCGATCGCGTCCTCGTCGGACACGGTCACGAACTGGTGGGCGACCTCGCGGTTGAGCACCTGCGGCACGAAGTCCGGGGTCCAGCCCTGCACCTTGTGCGGCTTCCATTCGTTGCCGGCCAGCAGCGCGGCGTTGGCCGGTTCGGCGGCGACGATCTTCACTTCCGGACGGGCCAGGCGCAGCACCTCGCCGACGCCGGTCAGGGTGCCGCCGGTGCCCCAGCCGCTGACGAAGTGATCGAGCCGGCGGCCGGCGAAGTCGCGCAGGATCTCGGCGGCGGTGGTCTGGCGGTGGTAGGCCGGGTTGGCCGCGTTCTCGAACTGGCGCGCCAGGAACCAGCCGTGCTTGCTGGCCAGTTCCTCGGCCTTGCGGACCATGCCGCTGCCGCGCTCGGCGGCCGGGGTCAGGATCACCTTGCCGCCGTAGGCACGGATCAGCTTGCGGCGCTCGATCGAGAAGGTCTCGACCATCGTCGCGACGAAACGATAGCCGCGCGCCGCGGCGACTGCTGCCAGCGCCACGCCGGTATTGCCCGAGGTCGCCTCGACGATGGTGTCGCCGGGCTTGAGCAGGCCCTTGGCCTCGGCGTCGAGCACGATCGCCAGGGCCAGGCGGTCCTTGACCGAGCCGGCCGGATTGAAGGATTCGACCTTGGCGTAGAGCTCCACGTGCGCCGGAGCGATGCGATGCAGGCGCACGACCGGAGTACGGCCGATGGTGTCGAGAATGCTGTCGTAGATGGCCATTGTTTTCGTCCTGTCGACCGGAAGAGGAGGGCGCGTCGGCTCAGGCCGCGTACGCGAGTGGGAGAGGGGATGCCTGCAGCGGCGCAGCGCCGAACCAGTGCAGCCCGGCCGCCAGTCCGGCGACCTCGCCGAGGATCAGCAGCGCCGGCGATGCCACAGCATGCGCGCGGGCGGTGTCGGGCAGCGTGTCGAGGGTGCCGGTGATGACGCGCTGTTCCGGCCGCGAACCGTTCTCGATCAGCGCGAACGGCGTGTGTCCCGCCCGCCCGCCAGCCAGCAGCCGCGCCTGCAGCTGTTCCAGCCCGGCCACGCCCATGTAGACGGCCAGGGTCTGCCGCTCCTGCGCCAGCGCCTGCCAGTCCAGCGTGTCCAGCGACTCGCGGCAGTGCGCGGTGACCAGGCGCAGCGACTGCGCGTGGTCGCGATGGGTCAATGGAATGCCGCTGTAGGCGGCGCAGGCGAGCGCGGCGGTGATGCCCGGCACCACCTGGAAGCCGATGCCGTGCGCGCGCAGGAACTCCAGCTCCTCGCCGCCACGGCCGAACACGAACGGGTCGCCGCCCTTGAGCCGCACCACCCGGTGGCCGGCGCGCGCTTCGGCCAGCATCAGCGCATGGATCGCGTCCTGCGGCATGCTGTGGTCGCCGGCCGACTTGCCGACCTCGACCAGCCGCGCCTGCGGACCGGCCAGCGCAAGGATCGCGGCGTCGACCAGGCGGTCGTGCAGGATCACGTCGGCCTCCTGCAGTGCATGCAGCGCGTTGAGCGTGAGCAGGCCCGGGTCGCCAGGACCGGCACCCACCAGGGCGACAGCGCCGGCAGCGAGTTCGAAGGTCGGGCCTGGACGGAACTGGGTCACGGTGGCGGGCCGGCAGCGAGGCGGAACACGACCCTAACGTCCGGTTATAAGCGGCGGAAATAACCAGTGGGCGCGGCATCATCGCGGTTGGTTATAAGGCCCGGAACGTGGTTTGATCTAGAGTCGGGCACCCGCCTCCGGTGTTCATGCTTCGTTGTCCTGACGACCCGCCGATGACCCTGACCCAGCTGCGCTACCTCGTCGCCATCGCCGACGCCGGGCTCAACATCACCCTGGCGGCGGCGCGCGTGCACGCGACCCAGCCCGGTCTGTCCAAGCAGCTCAAGCAGCTGGAGGACGAACTGGGCTTCCTGCTGTTCGTGCGCAAGGGCCGCAGCCTGGAAGCGATCACCCCGGCCGGCAGCGAAGTGCTGGACCGGGCGCGGGTGATCCTGGCCGAGACCGCCAACATCCGCGCCTACGCGGCCAACCAGCGGCGCGAGAGCCAGGGCCAGCTGACCCTGACCACTACCCACACCCAGGCCCGGTTCGTGCTGCCGCCGGCGATCGCGCAGATCAAGCGCGCCTTCCCCCAGGTCAGCGTGCACCTGCAGCAGGCGGCCGAGGGCGCGGCGCTGGACCTGCTCGGCCAGGGCGACGCCGACATGGCCGTGGTCAGCACCGCCGGCGGCGAGCCGCAGGGCGGGGTGGCCGTGCCGCTGTACCGCTGGCGGCGGCTGGTGCTGGTGCCGCGCGGACATGCGCTGGACCGCGCCGGCCGCGCGCCCGACATGGCCGAGCTGGCCCAGCAGCCCCTGATCAGCTACGAGTCCTCGACCCGGCCCGAATCCTCGCTGCAGCGTGCCTTCGGCAAGCTCGGGCTGGAGCCGACCGTGGCCCTGACCGCGCTCGATGCCGACCTGATCAAGACCTACGTGCGTGCCGGCCTGGGCGTTGGCCTGCTGGCCGAGATGGCGGTCGGCGCCGGCGACACCGACCTGCGCGGCTGGCCGGCGCCGGGCGAGATCAACGAATGCATCGCCTGGGCGGTGCTGCCGCGCGAGCGCGTGCTGCGCGACTACGCGCTGGAACTGGTCAACGTGCTCGCGCCGCAGATCGACAAGCGCGACCTGCGCCGCGTGCTGGACGGCAACCAGGAACCGGACTGGCCGGAGCCGCCGACCTGGGAATCGCTGACCCAGACCATCACCAGCTGAACCGGTACAGGCCGGCGCGGTGACGCGATGGCCTTGGCGGACCCTGTGCTGGACAGGCCGGCCATCCCATTGCGGCGGCCTGCGCCAGCCACGCATAGTGCGTACTCTCGGGTCACCGCTACCAGGAGCTGCACCATGCAGGGCGAATGCCTCACTTCCGGCGGGGATGTTCCGCGCCACACCGATGTGGCGATCCTGGGCGGCGGGCTGGCCGGGCTGACCCTGGCCCTGCAGCTGCGGCAGCGCAATCCAGGGCTTTCGGTGACCGTGCTCGAGCGCCGCGCGCACCCGGTACGCGAGGCCGCGCACAAGGTCGGCGAATCGACCGTGGAGATCGGCGCGCATTACTTCGCCGACGTGCTGGGGCTGCGCGAGCACCTGGAGGCCGAGCAGGTGCGCAAGTACGGCCTGCGCTACTTCTTCACCGACCGCCAGTACGACGTGCACGCGTGCAGCGAGATGGGCGTGAGCCGGCTGCTGCCGACCCCGTCCTGGCAGCTGGATCGCGGGCGCTTCGAGAACTTCCTCGGCGACCGGGCGCGCGAGGCGGGGGTCCGCTTCCTCGACGAGGCGGTCGTGCGCACGCTGGAGCTGTCCGAGACCGACGCGCCACATGCGGTCCAGTTCGACCATGCCGGCACGCGCCACAGCCTGCAGGCGCGCTTCGTCGTCGATGCGTCCGGGCGCGCCGGCCTGATCAAGCGCAAGCTCGACCTGGCCATGCCCAACGACCACGATGCCAACGCGGTGTGGTGGCGGATCGACGGCCAGACCGACCTGGACCTGTGGTCGGACGACCCGCACTGGCGGCAACGTTTCGCGCCGGCGCGCCGGGTCGATTCCACCAACCACATGTGCGGCCCCGGCTACTGGTTCTGGCTGATCCCGCTGGCGTCGGGCTCGCATTCGCTCGGCATCGTGTGCGACGCGAAGATGCATCCGCTGGAGACCATGAACACCCACGACAAGGCCATGGAGTGGCTGCGCGTGCACCAGCCGCGCGTGCACGCGGCCCTGTCGAAACCGGAGTACGCGCTGCAGGATTTCCTGTTCCTGCGCCACTTCTCCTACGGCTGCAAGCAGGTCTATTCCAGGCACCGCTGGGCGCTGACCGGCGAGGCCGGCCTGTTCCTGGATCCGTTCTATTCGCCGGGCAGCGATTTCATCGCGATCAGCAACACCTACGTGTGCGAACTGGTGGAGATGGACCAGGCCGGCACCCGGATCGGGCCTCATGCGGAGATCTTCCAGCAGCTGTACTTCTCGTTCTACGAAAGCACGCTGACCCTCTACCAGGACCAGTACCCGATCTTCGGCCACCCGCAGGTCATGCCGGTCAAGGTGCTGTGGGACTACGCCTTCTACTGGGCGCTGCTGGCGCCGCTGTTCTTCAGCCGCCGGCAGGCCGACCTGTCGATGCTGTCCAGGCTCAAGCCCGCCTTCGTCGAGGGCCGCGGCCTGAACCTGGCGATGCAGCGGCTGATGCGCGAATGGGGCACGCGCGACCACGCACCGGAGCTGCGGGAGGCGCGTGCCTTCGACCAGTTCGAGGTGGAGTGGTGCCGCGAGATGAATGGCGCGCTGACCGACGTGCTCGATGACGCGGCCTACATCGCGCGTACCCAGCGCTGGGTGGCGGGGATGCGGCAGCTGGCCGCCGAGGTGCTGGCCGTGGCCCGCGAGGCGGTGCCGGGCATCGGCGACCACGGCCTGGATGCGCTGCTGGCGGGGCACGACGTCGATGCCCATCCGCCGATGCTGCCGGCGCAGTGGTTCGCGCCGGTGGACGAGCCGGTCGCGGCGGCCTGAGCGCAGGCACGGGCGCCGCATCACGCGCCGCGGCGGCTCAGATCTCCTCGTGGATGCCGCATTCGCGCTTGATCCCGAAGAACCGGGTGTCCTCGTCGCGCATGCCCGGCTCCCAGCGGCTGGTGGTGTGGAAATCGCCGATCGAGACGTAGCCTTCGTGCCAGAGCGGGTGGTAGGGCAGGCGGTGGCGCTTGAGGTACTGCCAGACGTCGCGGTCGCTCCAATCGGCGATCGGGCTGATCTTGAGCCGGCCGTTGCGCTGCTGCGCGACCGGCGTCACGGCGCGGCTGCTGGCCTGCGCGCGGCGCAGGCCGGTGAACCAGGTGCCGATGCCCAGTTCGTCCAGCGCGCGGCGCATCGGCTCGACCTTGCGCAGGTTGTTGTACTGCTCGATCCCGACCAGACCCTGCTCCCACAGGCGTCCGTGCCGCGCTTCCATCCAGGCGCGGCTGACCAGCGGCCGGTACACCTTGAGGTTGAGCTGCAGCTGCTGGGTGAGCTCGTCGGCGAAGCGGTAGGTCTCGGGGAACAGGTAGCCGGTGTCGATCAGGATCACCGGGATGTCCGGCTTCTGCTGCACCAGCATGTGCAGCGCCACCGCCGACTGCGCACCGAAGCTGGAGGACAGTGCGGCCTCGGCCGGCCCGTGCGCGAGCGCCCAGGCGACGCGCTGCTCTGCCTCCATCGCCTCCAGGCGCGCGTTGAGGCCTTCCAGATCGGCCAGTGGATCGG
>Ga0075364_10001408_pt1 | contig 13028 bp, 11 predicted proteins | sample EndMetdeltDD1764_FD_71517 | JGI IMG/M metagenome (GOLD analysis project Ga0075364, IMG submission 71517) | Populus endosphere microbial communities from Tennessee, USA - Endosphere MetaG P. deltoides DD176-4 | ecosystem: Host-associated > Plants > Roots > Endosphere | place: USA: Tennessee... | reverse complement strand
ATCATAGGTCGCGAGATTTGGATTTTGCAACGCAACCGCAAAAGATAAAGGCCCCATCTTTGGGGATAAATAACCCCTTAACGTGTAGTGATTATTTTCGTGTGCCTCTGTAGGTTTTAAAGCTAATGAGTAGCTAGGTCGTCTTAAACGTTTTGTAACGGCTTGGTTGTCGATGACAATGCCAAGGTTACTATTACTTTTTACGACAGTAGGGTGAGGTAACTTGTTCGGTTTTACACTCACGCTAAAGCAATTACGATTAATAATGGTTGCCGTAACAGGTGCAGCGTAACAAAATACCTTATCATCAATAACACGTCCGGGCGGCCAGGTGCTCCGATCGCTAGCCGTATCATCAATAACGATATTTCCTTGTACTTTTGTAATTTTTTGATCGCTCAAACTATCCAACATGTCTTTAAGATCTTCTAATGTTAGATAAGGGTCACCGCTAAATTTAATATAAAGATTGCCTGTTAAAACACCATCGATGACTTTGGCTGCGGGATTGGTTAGAAAGCGAGTTTTAAATTGATAATGCGGACCTAAATAATCCAGAGCAGCAATGCCGGTAAATAATTTTAAGGTGCTAGCAGGAACAAAGCCATGATTGGCATGGTATTGATATAATACCCTTCCGGTGCTGAGCGACTGAACAGAAACTCCGACGTGGAAGCCTTTGAAACGACTGATAATACTGTTCAAATTTGCTTGAAGGCTGGGCGAATTTGCTTGGTAGCCATTTTCATCATACATGGCAAAACTTTGTGTAGCGGGTGCTGAAAGACTAAGCAATAGAAAGATTGGCCATAAAACAACCGAGCGTGTTTTCTGAAAGAACAGTTTTATACTCTTCGCCATTGAATTTTTGGCGGTGTTCCCGCTCAACTCGCCATCCTCATGTATCATATATACACTCCGGTGGCTTCGTTTTCGCGGCGCCTTGCCAAAAATCCAATTGCTGTGAGTCTAGTCTATTCATACTACCTATCTAGTAAATAAACAAATCGTTTCACTATGTTGTGTGTGCGGAAACATATCCATAACGCCCGCTTGTTCTAGGGTATAGCCTTGTTTTATTAATTCGCCAGCGTCACGCGCAAGGCTTGCTGAATTACAGGATACGTACACAATACGTTCTATTGGCCAAGATGCAATTTGCTGGATAATCTCAAGAGCGCCAGAACGAGGTGGATCTAATAATAGCTTATTAAAGCGCTGTTGTGACCAGCTTTGTTCGCTGATGGGGTTTGATAGATCGGCGGTATGAAACTGGACATTGGAAATCGTATTATGCATGGCATTTTCTCTGGCACGCGCTACAAGTTCTGGAGACCCTTCTATACCGATGACAGATTGACACTGTGTCGCAAGAGGTAAGCTAAAATTACCTAATCCACAAAACAAATCCAATATCCGATCGCTGAAATTGGGTGCGAGCAATTCTATAGCGCGGTTTATCATGGATTGATTGATAGTCGCATTGATTTGAATAAAATCATGAGGTTCAAAGAGCAACTCCAGTGGGTTGCTTGGCTGATTTAAGTGATAGCTGAGTGATTTTGGTTTTATTTCGGGCCAGATACAGTGCATTGTACTTTCATTGCCCGGTTGTAAATAAAGCTGCAGCTGATATTCCTTAGCAAAAGCCTTGAGTTTTGTGCGATCTTCGCTATCCAAGGGGGTTAAGTGTCTAAAAACCAATGCCAAATCCTCATCGCCTAATGAGGCTTCGATTTGTGGGATAGTCTGATAGGCTTTCAATGTACTAATAAGCTGCTGTAACGGTGATATGAGCTGCGCTATTCTAGGTGCTAGAGTTTCACAGCTTTTTAATTGAGCCAAGTAGCGTCCATTTTTTTCTCGAAAACCAACCAGGACCGCTTGTTTTTTGGCAACGTACTTGACACCTAAGCGTGCGCGGCGTCGGTAGCCCCAACTTGGGCCCTTGAGTGGCGGTAACAAGGTATTAGGCTGTGTTCCTGCAATATGCGCTAGTTGCTCTAATAGGGTTTTTTCTTTATGTTTTAATTGCGCATCCGTATTTAGATGTTGCAGGCTACATCCGCCACAGATGCCATAGTGGATGCATTTTGGCGTTACACGATCTGGAGAGCGTTTTAAAATCGTAGTGGTTTTTGCCTCGTCATATTGACGGTGTTTTTTAGTGATTTCAACTAACACACTTTCGCCGGGTAAGGCATCTTGTACAAAGCTTGTTTTTCCATTGATGTGAGCAATGCCACGGCCTTCATGAGAAAGCCCTATGATAGAAACAGGTATATTCTTCGCATTTATACTCTTAGCACTAGAATTTTCGGCGGCGTTATTTATTTTTTCCATGTTTTTACAAATTCTTCAAAGTGAGGTTTTTTTTCTTGGATAATGCATTCTCGTGCATAGTCACATTCTTTTCGGTAGGCTTCAGGGGTTAATTTCCCACGTATTAGTTCAAACCGAAGATAAATTAAATAGGTGTTGAGCACGTCAGTTTCACAGTAATCTCGAATCGCCTGACGTTTTCCCTCTAAAAAGTAGTCCCATACTTGGGATCCATCCATACCTAGCTTGCCAGGCAAGCCTAACATAAGTGCAATTTCTGTGAGTGGAGCATTTGAACGGCTTTGGTAGCCGGCTAATATATCCATCAAATCACTGTGGCGATAGTGATAGCGGCTAAGGTAGTTATTCCAACGAAAACTCGCATCCCCATCATCGCCATGATTCCAATAACTAGGGCTACTAATGCCGTGTAATAGTGCACGGTAATGTAAAACAGGGAGATCAAATCCACTACCATTCCAAGAAACAAGTATAGGTAGATATTTTTCGAGGCATTTGAAAAAGGATTCGATAAGGTGTTCTTCACTGGAGTTTACATCGCCAAAAGAGGCAATTTTGAATTGATCTCTGCTGCGTAAGACGCCTGAAATAGCCACAATACGCTGTAGGTGATGGGGTAGGAAAGTCGAGGTAGAGCCGGTTTTTTCCTGGCGTTTTTTTACCATGGTCTCAGCAACTTCTTTGTCACTTGCACTTTCCAGCTGATAAAGAAGGCGGCCGCTGTTTGTATCAGGGACTGTTTCAATATCAAAAACAAAAATGTTCATAGGGCAATAATAGTTTAAAGATAAGCGATGGGTTTTACTCAGGAGTATATCAAGGGTTCTTGTTTTTATAGTAGAATTCTTTAGAAGCTGGGCCTATTACTTGGAAAAATCAGTTAGCTTGCCTAGGGAACGATTTTTTAGGAATAAAAACATATTTTTAGCGGTTTGGCTAGTTTCTGCCGAATACTGAAGGCATACTACGCACATTGTGCTTGAAGGTGCGAAACAGCATAGAAATTTATTTTGAGATAAAAATAGCATCATGAGAATTATTTTATTAGGTAGTCCTGGCGCAGGGAAAGGTACACAGGCAAAATTTATCACCGACTATTATCATATTCCGCAAATTTCTACCGGCGATATGCTACGCACGGCTGTCAATCAAGGAACAGCGGTGGGTTTGCAGGCGAAGGCTATGATGGATGCGGGTCAGCTAGTGCCAGATGCGGTTATTATTGCGCTGGTTGAAGATCGAATTAGTAACGCGGATTGTAAAAATGGTTTTTTATTCGACGGTTTTCCCCGTACTTTACCCCAAGCTGAAGCGATCCGGAAAAATCATATTCTTATCGATTTTGTGATTGAAATTGCTGTTGATGACGAGGAAATTGTTAAACGTTTAAGTGGTCGCCGTATTCACCCAGGCTCGGGACGTATTTATCACCTTATCTATAACCCGCCTCGTATTCCCAATAAAGATGATGTGACAGGAGAGGATTTGATTCAGCGAGAAGATGATTGTGAAGAAACCGTTCGGGAACGTTTGCAGGTCTATCGTAGGCAGACAAAACCATTAATAGATTATTATCAGGATTGGCAGCGTCGCGGTGATGAGGGAGCGCCTCATTTTATACAAGTTAATGGTCAGGCAGAGGTCTTGGAAGTGCGTGATCGAATCATTGCTGAACTCAGTCAATCAGCATCTTAATCTTTTTTTTCGCTTAATTGCTTTAAGCAGTGATTTAAATCATCAGGCAACTCGGCTTTTAATTGAAAACGTTTTTCTATTGAGGGGAGATAAAATTCGAGTTCACTGGCATGCAGAAATAATCGTTTGCAACCTAATTCACGCATTTTTTTATTAGCTGATTTATCACCGTATTTTTCGTCGCCAATAATAGGGTGTTTGGCATATTGAGCATGCACGCGGATTTGATGCGTGCGACCCGTAATCGGCATGGCTTCGATAAGTGTTGCATCAGCAAAAGATTGAATAGGATGGAATTCAGTTAAACAGTTTTTTCCTGACTCATGTACACGGACGATACGTTCTCCAGATTGCAGTTGATTTTTATGGAGGGGAACATCAATCTTTTTCAAAGAGGAGGGCCAATGGCCAGCCACTAATGCCAGATAGGTTTTTTTGATGCCTCCACCAGTTCTAAGCAATTCATGCAGTTCTTTCAAGATACTGCTTTTTTTCGCAATCAATAAACAACCTGAAGTATCACGATCCAAACGATGAACTAATTCTAAAAATTTTTCCTTTGGTCGTAAGGCGCGTAACGTTTCAATGACACCAAGTTGTATGCCGCTGCCGCCATGAACGGCTATTCCAGACGGCTTATTAATTGCTAGAAAGTTTTTGTCTTCAAAAATAATGGACTTTTCAAATAGGGCGGTTAATTTTTCGTTGGGAGAAATTTTGGCATTGGGAGTTGAAAGACGCAAGGGCGGAATACGTATCACATCATCTATTTCTAAGCGATAGTCGGGTTTTACGCGTTTTTTATTAACACGCACTTCGCCTTTCCGTATAATTCGGTAAAGGCGACTTTTAGGTAACCCTTTGAGTCTAGAGAGTAAATAGTTGTCTAGGCGCTGACCAACCTGGTCTGCTGCCACAGTTAAGTGTTGAATAGTTTGCACAATGCCGTTAATCTAACATAAAAACTGTATGTCTATCTAATATTTTGATGAAATCTTAAGAAATAACTAAGCTAATTATCAGTTCTCTGCGGTATAATCGCAGGCGTTTTTAAATAATTAAGTGCTTTAGATAGCTACGTATTAATTTATACTCACACGCCATTGGACTTTTGGTAAGGCGCCGCGAAAGGGCTAAGAGTATATAACTATGAGGCCATTATGACCCAAGCTACAACATTGACTATCAAAAACTTGTCTCCCATTGAATTACCAGTTTATAAGGGTACATTAGGGCCAGATGTTATTGATGTAACACAGTTAGCAAAAAGTAACGTATTTTCATATGATCCCGGGTTTTTATCGACGGCGGCATGTACATCAAAGATAACCTTTATCGATGGTGAGAAAGGCCAGCTGCTTTACCGAGGATACCCTATCGCACAACTGGCAGAAAAATCTGATTTTATTGAAATTTCTTATTTGCTATTTTATGGCGAGTTGCCAAGTGCATCAGAAAAAGAAGAGTTTAATAAGCACATTAATAATCATACGATGGTGCATGAACAGCTACGTCATTTTTTTAATGGATTTCGTAGAGATGCCCATCCAATGGCTATTATGGTCGGTGTGGTAGGTGCTTTATCTGCGTTTTACCATGAGTCTTTAGATATTAATAATGAAGAACACCGAGAATTAGCCGCTTTACGTTTGATTGCTAAAATGCCCACCTTGGCGGCTATGTGTTACAAATATTCTACGGGGTTACCTTTTATGTACCCCGCTAACGATTTAGGCTACGCTGAAAATTTTCTACATATGATGTTTGGTGTACCGACTGAAAATAAACGTCCTAACCCTGTTTTAGCTCGAGCGTTAGATAGGATTTTTATGTTGCATGCCGATCATGAACAAAATGCTTCAACATCAACGGTGAGAATGGCGGGTTCAACCGGTGCTAATCCATATGCCTGTATTTCTGCAGGGATTGCTGCGCTATGGGGACCTGCCCATGGTGGTGCGAATGAAGCGTGTTTAAATATGCTACATGAAATAGGCGATATCGCGCATATCAAAAAATATATACAAAAAGCCAAAGATCCAAACGATTCATTTCGTTTAATGGGCTTTGGGCACCGTGTCTATAAGAACTATGATCCCAGGGCCAAGGTTATGCGAGAAACTTGCCACGAAGTATTAGAAGAAACAGGCCAAAGGGAAGCGCCTTTGTTTAAGCTTGCGCTTGCTTTAGAAAAAATTGCCTTAGAAGACCCTTACTTTATTGAGAAGAAGCTCTATCCGAATGTTGATTTCTATTCAGGTATCACATTAAGTGCATTAGGTATCCCAACGAATATGTTTACGGTTATTTTTGCCCTAGCACGTACGGTGGGTTGGGTTTCACATTGGGAAGAAATGATAGCCGATCCTAAACGTCGTATTGCAAGACCACGACAATTGTATTGTGGAGAAACGCAACGCGATTTTATTTCTCTTGAAAATAGAAAATAAACCCCCATAAATAGGATTCTATACGCATTAATTAATGTTAATGCGTTAAACTAGTGCGGATTTGTAAATTAAAGTAGTTTAATTTACTCAGCATCCCGAGTATTTCGCAATTAGCCTATTGCTGAACTTCATTTAAAGTATATATAATACTGCGCATTAAAGTAGAGAGTTATATTCTTAGCTTTAAAATGGAGTGTAAAACCCGGATAATTACTTTTAATTTACAGGAGTACGCTAATTTCTTTCTATTAACTTGAACAAAAGGAAATTAAAATTATGGTAACTTTAACACAAATAAAAAAGAAACGAGGTAGACCACCTCTCAGCGCGGCTAAAAAAATGCAGCGTAATAAAGCAGCTCAGAATGCTCGTGCGATCCATAAAGCTTTACGCACTAAAATTGCGTTGTTAAAAGCAGACTTTAAAGAGAAGCTAAAGGTTGCATCACAAGAAGCCTATCAAAAAGCGCTAGAAAAGGTTGTTAAAATAGAGCGTAAAAAAATGGAAGCTAACTACAAGGCACTGGCCCTTGCCAAGGCTAAGTTTGGGAAAAAGCTTTCCAAAGCCTCGCAGCGAATGATGATGGCAGGTCGACGTGCTAAAACAGTTAATAAACGCTCTGGCATGAGAAAACGTGGCAGGCCAAGAAAAATGTCCTAAATGGTAATAGGGCTAGGTATTCTGAAAACACTGTGCCCCATCAATTAAAATAAATAGATCCAAAATACTTAAGCAGGGAAAAGAAAATGATTTTTTGTTCCCTTTTTTGTATTTCACACACCTTATGAATATCCTCAAAAAATTACAGTTCAATCGACTGCAAAAAAGACTTCATAAATTACATAAGTTTTATGAGTCAGAAGGGTCGGATAGCCGGCTTAAGCCATTAATTCAGGCCTTTTATGCGATGGCTGAGTTTTATGAAAAACATCGGTCTGATAAAGACTTACCTTATTCAGAATACCATGCCTTAGAGTGTTATCGAGTCGTCGCTAGCTTTGGAGACGCAAAGGCACAATATTTGCTGGCTGAGCGTTTATTGAACTATGGGAAATTCTGGGAGGGTATTGCTAGAAACCCCCTCTATAAGACGAATAAACCTAAAGCCTATGCCCAGTCTTTTTTTGAAGAATCAAGGGTGTATTTACAAGCGGCTGATGAACAGGGCTATCCTTTAGCACGTCGTTTATTAGGGATGGCCCATATTCATGGCTGGGGAAATAGCCCCAACCTGGAAAAGGGCTATCAGCTGGTCTTAGAAAGCATTGATTTAGAGCAGGGATGGGCTAAAGCCACTCAGATTTTCGATACACTCCAACTCAATTCTCCCGAGTTTTTTTCTGCTTTAAGGGCTTATAAAGGGTAAAATGTAAGCCTTTTACACGGCTTTGTGGGGCAAAAACGTTCATTTTTTGTGCGAATTGTGCTATAGTGGCTATTCCTTTGCTTAATAGCGGGGAGGAGGTTGTTATAGTGATATTAAAGAAAATAACAAGTTTGTTACTCCTAGCCAGCGGTCTTTTTACGATGGCTGTAAGTGCTAGTCCTACAAACGACTTAAACGTCCAGAATGAGATAAATCAGTTTCGCAGTAAAGCCCCAGGACTTAGTCCTAAAGCTTTGCAGGTTGGTTTAGAGGCTTATTCCAAAGCAAGACAACAAGGTTTAGATAAACAACAAGTCTTAACTATTGTCGACTTTACGAAGCCCTCAACGGCTCGAAGACTTTGGGTATTAGACTTAAACAAGCACACGGTCCTTTTCAACGATTACGTTGCTCACGGACAAAATAGTGGTGCTAACTATGCGAATAACTTCTCTGATAATCCAGGAAGTTTAGCGTCAAGTTTAGGTGTGTTTTTAACCGAGTCGACCTATGGTGGTAAACACGGTTATTCATTACGAGTAAAAGGATTAGATAAAGGATTTAACGATAAAGCGGAATCTCGCGATATCGTCTTCCATAGAGCTGATTATGCGACAGCACAATTTGCTCAAGCGCATGGTCGCTTAGGAAGAAGTTGGGGTTGTTTCGCGGTAAGTCCAGCGATTGCTGATTCATTAATCCATACGATTAAGGACGGTACGCTTGTAGTTGCTTACTATCCTGACCCATCGTGGTTAGCAAAATCTCAGTTTCTTTCATAAACGTTTGAGATAACGTAGAGCAGCCTTAGGGCTGCTTTTTTTTGGCCTAAAATTAGAGTAACAATTTTTTTAACAGTGATTCGTAGATTAAAGCTAATTTTTCTAAATCAGCAATCGAAACACATTCATTAATTTGATGAATACTTCGATTACAAGGGCCAAATTCCACGACCTCAGTTCCTGTAGCAGCAATAAAACGTGCATCTGAAATACCGCCAGTTGTAGAAATAGAGGGTGAATGCCTTGTTATTTCTTTTATGCTGGAAATCGCTGCCCTGCGTAATTTACCTTCGGTGCTGAGGAAAGGTTTACCGCCATGTTGCCAATTTAGTTGATAATCTAATTTATGCTTGTCTAAGCAACGGGTTAACATGGCTTGTAATTTTTCAGTGCTGGTAACCGGTGAGTAACGGAAATTGAATTTAACCTCTAAGCTGTCTGGAATGACGTTTTCTGCGCCCGTACCGGCGTTGATATTTGAGAGTTGAAAACTGGTTGCTTGAAAATCTGGATTAATCTGATTGTCATCCCAGGCTGTGTTGAGTAATTCAACCAGGGCAGATGAAAAGAGATGAATAGGGTTTTTAGTTAATTGTGGATAAGCAATATGACCTTGTTTTCCTTGTATGGTTAAGCGACCTGATAGTGAGCCACGCCGACCTATTTTTAAAGTATCGCCTAATTTTTCTTCGCAAGTCGGTTCTCCGACCAAGCAATAATCAATTTTTTCCTTTCTATTATTTAAGGTTTCAATGACTTTAACGGTGCCGTTAATGCCAGGGCCTTCTTCATCACTGGTAATTAACCAAGCGATAGAACCAAGATGGTTAGGATGTTGTGAGATAAACTTTTGGCAAGCGATTAACATGGCGGCGAGACTGCCTTTCATATCCGCGCTGCCACGGCCATAAAGAAGGCCATTACGAATGTTAGGTTCAAAAGGCGGTGTATCCCATTTCTCTAGCGGGCCGGGCGGCACAACGTCTGTATGCCCTGCAAAAACAAATAAAGGTGCCTTTGTGCCACGTCTAGCCCAGAAATTATTGACATCTACAAACGGTAAGTGTTCAATTCGGAAATCTAAATGCTGTAAAGGTTCAGTTAAGAGAGTTTGACAACCTGCATCTTTAGGTGTTACAGAAGGGCATGCAATAAGTTGCTGTGTGAGTTCAATAAGCGATAACATAAATCAGGTCCTATGATTTCTCTGGGTAATTGTACGTTAAAGCGAAGACCCGAGGAAATAATAGAATGTTACATAAAACTAGGTTTTTAAAGTAAATGGGTAAAATCCAAAAAACTATTGTTATTGCGATAGTGTCTCATGATTCCCTATTTTGTTTAAAACAAGCACCCGAGTGCGAAGCGTATAAACGTCGTGTATACTCGGTAGCGATTTAGGTGGATGGAAAGAAACGTTGAATGACTAGCGCCTTTGTATTTATTTATCTTGTTGTCTTTTTAGCGTTTGTATTTGATTTTATCAATGGGTTTCATGATGCTGCCAATTCGGTTGCCATCATGGTGGCAACAAAGGTTTTAAAACCGTTTACGGCCGTTCTATGGGCTGCTTTCTTTAATTTTATTGCTTTCTTATTTTTTCACCTCAATGTGGCAACAACCATTGGTTCAGGATTAATTGAGCCACATATTGTGACGCCTTACCTTATTCTTGCAGCGCTTATCGGTGCCATTATTTGGAATCTGTTGACCTGGTATTTTGGTTTACCCTCCAGCTCATCGCATGGGTTAATAGGGGGGTTAGTAGGTGCGGCGCTTGTTGGGGGTGGTTGGGGTGTTTTAAATTGGCATGGTTTACTTCCCGTCTTAATTGCTATTGTTTTATCACCGGTATTAGGTTTATTTATCAGTTGGTTACTGATAAAAACGTCTAATTTTTTATTAGAAGATGTGAATTCTATTAAAGCAGAACGATGGGCTAAGCGTGCTCAATTTATTGCAGCGGCTTTATTAAGCTTAGGTCATGGTGGTAATGACGCTCAAAAAACCATGGGTATTATTGCCGTCTTGTTATTTTCAGCAGGACTTTTGAATGGCCACTTTTATATTCCATTTTGGGTCGTTATTTCTTGTAACTTTGTGATGGGATTAGGAACGCTCATGGGCGGATGGCGCATCATTCACACTATGGGTAGCAAGCTGACGCAATTAACCCCATTAAGTGGCGCTTGCGCGGCGTCAGGTGCGGCATTAACACTGTTTGCGGCAACGGATATGGGTATTCCTGTTTCTACAACACATACCGTAACAGGTTCTATTCTCGGTGCAGGCACCAGTAATGGATGGTTAAATACACATTGGCCAACAGTACGCCGTATTGTTTGGGCATGGGTACTGACTATTCCTGCCGCAGGATTTGTTGCTGCAGCGGTGATGGCACTCGAAATGTTCTTTCATCTAGGCATTCATTAAAAGTTTTTTATACATACAAAAAATATAGGAACACGTCATGGCGAGGCCGGAACGAGTAGTGAAGGCCGTGGCCATCCAGTAACATTATAACTTTTTCTGGATTGCCACGCGCTTCGCGCTCGCAATGACGATCTATTAATCTATTTACATTAATGCATAACTTGGTTAAAGTTTTAAAGAATAATAATGATTAAAAAAGTTTATGACCCGATGGACGTTAGGGTTTCTAATTGCTGTAATAGGAATTACGTATCTTCCCTCTTTGCCTTCGTTGCAATTCGTTGGGTGTCTTGCTGCAATAAGTAGTTTTGTACTTATTTTCTTCCGTCGTCGCATTGTTTTTTTATTTCCCTTTTTGATTGCTTTCCTTATAGGGCTGTTGTGGGTTTTGATAGTTGCACAGCATAGAATGCAACATTATTTACCGTTAGCACTGGAGGGAAAAACACTATTAGCAACAGGGACGATAATTTCTATTCCTGAATATCACGTTCATCAACTTCGTTTTGATTTCCTTATTCAAGAAATAGCAACCAAATTTCCTATCAATTATCCCTTACGGGTTCGCTTAAGTGGCTATCGCTATAGCCATTCCTATCATCCTCCGCAATTAAAGAAAGGTGAGGTGTGGCAATTTGCTATTCGTTTAAAACGACCACGTGCATTTTGGAATCCGGGTAGTTTTGATTATCAAGCGGCATTATTTCAACAGAATATCCAGGCTACAGGTTATATTTTAGATAAATTTCATCCTCACTTAATCCAATCCGCAAGGTTTTATTATGGTATTGATCATTTAAGAGAGAAGCTGACGCTGAATATAAAAAAAGCGTTACACGATTATCCTTTGCTAGGATTAATTAGCGCATTAACAACCGGGGTTCGCTATGAAATTACCGATGCACAGTGGAAAGTGATGCGTGGAACCGGCACTAATCATTTGTTTGCCATTTCAGGGCTGCATCTCGCTTTTATCGTGGGCATTATTTATTTTATAACACGTTTCGTTTACTGCCGCATTCCTTATGCAACGCTTTTTATGCCTGCTCCTCAAGTAGCGGCTGGATTAACGGGCGTGTTTGCTGTGTTTTACAGTATCTTGGCTGGATTTGCTTTACCCATTCAAAGAGCTTTATTGATGCTATTCGTATTTTTGGCGGCAAATTTATGTAGACGGAATCTTCCTTCAGGTTATGCTTTTAATTATGCATTACTGATTATTTTAGTGTGTTCGCCTTTTTCAGTTTTATCAGCTAGTTTTTGGCTTTCTTTTATGGCGGTGGCTTTTATTTTTTATGCGGCATTAGGTCGAGTTAAGTCAACAAAGGGTTGGCGTTCTTGGGTAAGAACGCAATATAGTGTTGGATTGGGTTTGATTCCTTTATCAGCCTTATTTATGCAGCAAATCTCTTGGCTGAGTTTTATCGCCAATGCGATAGCTATTCCAGCGGTCGGTTTTATCATCTTACCCATGGCGCTTTTGGGAGGATTCTCAACACTATTCATTCCTTCCTGGGGAAACAGCTTGTTAATTTTAGCAGAAAGACTGCTTGAACGTTTGTGGCAACTGCTGACGTATTTTTCAACCTTAGAATGGACACAATCCACTACTTTTATAGTGACTCCTTGGATATTGACGGCAAGTTTACTAGGCATATTACTGCTTTTAGCGCCAAAAGGATTTCCAGGACGTTTTTTGAGTGTGGTTTATTTATTACCTTTATTTTGTTGGAGACCTGAGGGGCCAAAGCAGGGTGAGGTTTGGTTTAATCTTCTCGATGTAGGGCAAGGGTTGGCAACGGTAGTACGAACCCAACATCACATTTTAGTTTATGATACGGGTCCAAATCGATCGTTTGATGCGGGACGTGCGGTGCTTATTCCCTTTTTACAGAACAGTGCTATTCAACGGCTTGATATGTTGATGGTGAGTCATGGCGATAATGATCATATAGGGGG
>Ga0075364_10001405_pt1 | contig 13032 bp, 12 predicted proteins | sample EndMetdeltDD1764_FD_71517 | JGI IMG/M metagenome (GOLD analysis project Ga0075364, IMG submission 71517) | Populus endosphere microbial communities from Tennessee, USA - Endosphere MetaG P. deltoides DD176-4 | ecosystem: Host-associated > Plants > Roots > Endosphere | place: USA: Tennessee... | reverse complement strand
CCTCCGGTCCGGGCACGGCCACGACCACCGCCGCCGCCGGTTCGGGCGCGACCACGACGACGACCGGCTCGACGTCGGTCGCCGAGATCCCCGACGAGACCGCGGGCCCGTACCCCGGCGACGGCTCGAACGGCCCGGACGTCCTGACGCAGAGCGGCATCGTCCGCAGCGACATCCGCTCGAGCTTCGGGTCCTACTCGGGCACGGCGCAGGGGGTGCCCAACACGGTGCGCCTCAAGGTCCTGTCGCTCTCGAACGGGGTCGCCCCGCTCGTCGGCGGCGCCGTCTACCTGTGGCACTGCACCCGCGAAGGCGGCTACTCGCTCTACTCGCAGGGCGTGACCGACCAGAACTTCCTGCGGGGGGTGCAGGAGACCGACGCCAACGGCGAGGTCACCTTCACCTCGATCTTCCCCGCGGCCTACGACGGCCGCTGGCCCCACATCCACTTCGAGGTGTACCCGAGCCTCGATGCGGCGACGAGCGCCGGCTCCAAGTTGAAGACCTCCCAGCTCGCCTTCCCCAAGGACGTCTGCGACGTCGTGTACGCGACCAGCGGCTACTCCGCCAGCGTCTCGAACCTCGCCCGCACCTCGCTGTCGTCGGACATGGTGTTCCGCGACGGCTACTCGAGCCAACTGGCCACCGTCACCGGTGACGTCGCCAACGGCTACCTCACGACGCTGACGCTCGCGGTCTGACCGACCGGGCCGCGCGCCGGCCGAGGCCGGAGGCGGTCAGCCGAGCTCGTCGAGGAAGCTCGGCTCGCGGTCGTCGTGGTAGGCGTGCGCCGGGACGGCCTTCTGGAGGCCGGCGATCTGGTCGCCGACGAGGGCCCGCACCCGATGGAGCTCGGTCTGCACCGAGTCGGCGCGACCCGCCAGCTCCTCGGCGCGGTCGCGCAGGTCGGCGGGCACCGGCCCGAGGTCGGCCGGCAGCAGGTACGGCTCCGGGACGACCGGGGGCTGGTCCGTCGTGTCGTACGCGGTCAGCGCCAGGCGCGCGAACCGCTCGATGCTCGCCTCGAGCTCGTCGAGCGCCTCGGCCCACCGCGCCTCGGCGTCGGTCGCGACGGCCATGGCCGGGCTCAGGCCCCCCGCTCGAAGGCACCCGCGGCTGCCGCGACGGCGCCGACGGGGACGGCCCGCTGCGTGAGCTGCTGGTAGGCGGCCTGCCAGGTCTCGGCCAGGGGCTCGATCAGGGCACGGCACTCGCGGACGCGGGCGGCGTCCTTGCGGAGGTTGGCCAGCACCAGCTGCTCGTGCACGTAGAGGTAGAGCGACACGAGGTGGCGGCCCTCGGGCCAGGCATCCACGTCGACGGCCAGGTGCAGCTCCTCGAGGATCTGCTGGGCGTGAACGAGCTTGTGGTGCGCGTCGGCGGGGCGGTTGTGCTCGATCGCGGCGGCGGCCAGATCCATGTCCTGGAGCAGGCGCTCGTACAGCGCGATCAGCAGCTTCTCCTGCGAGACGGTGGCCGCCCCGTCGCTGACGTAGCGGTTGCGCAGTGTCGTGTTCATGGTGTCGATCCTTCGATCCCTCGTTGAGCACCCGAGCATCCGTGCCGGGTGAGGTTGAACTGGTGGGTCACGAGCTCGAGTCGCTCGATGAGCTGCTGTTGAGGCCGGAGAGCTGCGACATGAGCGACGTGTTCTGCTGCGACAGCCGCTCCAGCGCCACGTTCAGCGCGTTGTACTGCGCCTTCATCGCGGCCTCTCGGATGGTCATGCGCTTCTCGAAGGCATCGACCTGCTTGCCGATGCGATCGGCGCTGCTGCGTTGGTTGGCGGCCGACGTCGTCAGGTACCCCGACACCGAGTCGACGGCCTTCACCGCGACGTCGGCCAGGCGCTGCGTGATGCCCTTGTCGGCGTCACCGTCGGGGCTGACGAACAGTCGCTGCACCGCCGTGGGGTTCGCGGCGTACGCGCTCTGGAAGGCGACCTTGTCGAACTTGAGGCTGCCGTCCTTGTTGAGCGACAGCCCGGCGGCGTTCGCCTGCTTGACGCCCGAGGCGGCGACCAGGTCGGTGACTGCGGCGGTGAGCTGCGACTTCAACCGCGCGACGGTCGAGTCGCCGATGAGCGCGCCCTGCGACGTGCTGCTCGCGTTGTACGCCGTCTTCACCTTGATGTCGGCGAACGTCTGGTTGATCATGTCGACCATCGTCGAGATGCGGCTGGCGAGCGTGTCCGAGTCGCGGCTGGCCGAGATGGTGACGACGTCGTTGGTCGAGCCGTTGAGCGTGAAGCTCACACCGGGGAGCACGTCGGTGAACGTGTTCGACGCCGAGGTGACGGTGTAGGGGTCCGAGCCCTGCACCTCGATCTCGGCGTCGGTGCCGGCGGCGAGGTTGGCGAAGCCGGTCACGCCGTCGAAGGCGCTCAGGTCGACGTTGAGCCGACCGGCGGTGCCGGTGGCCCGGGACTCGATCTGGAGGCGGTAGGCGTTGTCGCCCACCTTCACGGCGGCGGCCGCCACGCCGACGCCGGCGCTGTTGATCGCGTTGACGACCGAGCTGAGGCTCCCGCCGCCCGTGTCCACGTTGGCGACGGTCGCGGTGCCGGAGCGGAGGCCGCCGGCGAGCGTGGCCGAGATCGATCCCGTCGGCGCCGAGAGGCCGACGACGGTGCCCGCGCCGAGGTTGGTGAGGACCGTCTCGGTCCCGTCGACGGTCAGCTTGCCGTCGGTGCCGGTGATCGCAGCGCCGTCGGTGGCCAGGCCGAGGTCGGTCAGCGCGCTGCCACCGGTGACCTGGATCGAGGCGGCGCTGCCCTCGTTGGTGGTGGTGAGGACGAGCTTGCCGTCGGCCACGGAGGCCTTGAGGCCCGGGGCCCCGCCGCCGAGCGCCGAGATGGCGCTGTTGACCGCGTCGGCCACCTGCTGGGGACCCGAGTACGTGCCGTCGGCCAGGTTGAGCGTGTACGCCTGCCCGCCGACGGTGACGTCGAGGGTGTCGTTCACACCGGCCACGATCGTGGCCCCCGAGAGGGAGCCCCCGGTCTTCTTCGCGGCGGCCGATGCCTGCGTCACGACGACGGTGTGCTGGCCGAGCGCCAGGTTGCTGTCGCCGGTCAGCTTCGAGAAGCCCATCGAGCCCATGCCCGCGGCCAGCAGGACGCGGTTGGCGCTCGTGACCGAGGAGCTCGTCGACGTCACCGTCGAGGACGAGTACAGCTTCTGGTTGGTCGCCAGACGGTTGATCTTGAACGAGAGCCCTCCGGTGATGGCGCCGCTGGTCGCTGACGTCGTCACCACAGAGCTCGAGCTCGTGGTCTTGAGCGGTTCCCACTCGTTCGCCGCGTTGATCTGCGCCGCAGCGTTCTTGATGGCGTTGACGTCCGTCGCAAGGCTTTCGAGCGCGGCGGCCTTCGAGTTGATCTTGAGCTGACGGTTCTTGAGCAGGGTCTCGGGGTTCCGCTCGACCTGCATCAACTGGCTCACGAGCGAGTTGACGTCGATGGTCCCGTACGCGGAGCTCAGTGCGGCGGTGGAGGTGCTGGCCATCGCTGGGTCTCCCTTTCGCGCTCTCTCGGATCCCGTCGTTACCTACGTGGGTCAACGGCGAGGCGGGGGTGACCGCGCACGGTCACCCCCGACTCGACGAAGGAACTGCTAGCCCTGGAGCAGGGAGAGGACGCCCTGCGGGAGCTTGTTGGCCTGGCCGAGCATGCTCGTGGCGGCCTGGTTCAGGATCTGGCCACGGGTGAACTTGACCATCTCCTGGGCGTAGTCGGTGTCACGGATCCGGCTCTCCGAGGAGGACAGGTTCTCCGTGGCGACCTGCAGGTTCGAGATGACCGACTCGAACCGGTTCTGCTTGGCGCCGAGATCGGCACGGGTGTTCGAGACGGTCCCGATGGCCGTGTCGATCGTGCCGATGGCCGCACCGGCGTTGTTCACGAGGTCGATGCTGGCGCCGGCGAACAGGGTCGCCGTGTCCATCTTCGAGATCGAGACGTTGATGCGGTCGTTGGCGGTGTTGTTGGCGCCGACCTGGAAGGTGGCCCCACCGGCGACGGCGGCGCTGGACGCACCAGCGGTGATGCCGAGGGCGCCGACGGTCGTGCCGACCGAACCGATGGTGAAGGTGTCACCGTTGGCGCCGCTGTAGTCGATCTTGATCGCCGTGGCCGCACCGCCGGCGCTCTGCGCCGACACCTTGAAGTTGCTCGCAGCCGCGATGTTGGCCGCGTTGCCCGAGCCGAGGAGGGCGGACTTGATGTTGCTCTCCAGAGCCGAGGCGAAGTTCGTCGCCGACTGCGAGGCGACCGTGGCCTGCGAGACCGTGACCGCAGCGCCGCCGGTGACCGTGACGGTGAACTGGTTGTCCGCCGCCGTCGCCGAAGCGGTGTAGTTGTAGGCGCCGTCGGCGTCGAAGGCCTGGGTCTTCGTGGCGGCGGTGGTGCCGTAGTTGCCGTCGAGGAGCTTGGTGTTGCCGAACTTGGTGGTGTCGGCGAGACGGTCGATCTCCGTGTTGAGCTCCGTCACCTCCTTCTGGGCGGCCGTACGGGCCGTCGAGTCGTTGGAGCCGGAGTTGGAGGCCTGCACGGCCAGGTCGCGCATGCGGCCCAGCATGTTGTGCACCTCGTTGAGCGCGCCTTCAGCCGTCTGCACGACCGAGATGCCGTCCTGGGCGTTGCGGGTCGCCTGGTTGAGGCCACCGATCTGCGCACGCAGGTTCTGGCTGATGACCAGGCCCGAGGCGTCGTCGCCGGCCCGGTTGATGCGGGTGCCCGACGACAGCTTCTCGAGCGACTTGCTCATGCTCGAGCTGTTGGCCGAAAGGTTCCGGTAGGCGTTGAGCGCCGCGATGTTCTGGTTGATACGCATTGTTCCCTCATCCTCCATGACGTGGGGTTTGGTTCAGCGAACGCAATCCGTTGTGCCCGCCGGCAGCTCTTCCGAGCAGCAGGGCAAGTTTCGGAGCGGTACGTAGGGCCCTTGAGGGTTCGAGGTCATTTAGGGCGCTCGGCCCACCGGTCCTCGAAATCGATCCTGTGATCGGGGTGGGCCCTTTTCACCCAAATGGATGAACAGCCCGCGCCGACCCTGCGCACGTCCGAGCTCGTGGGTCGGCGGGCCCAAGCCCGCCTCGCGAGTGAGGGAGGCCTGGTCTCGCCAGCATCGGCGACGGTGCGCTCATCCATCTGGGGGACGAGCGTCACCCGTTCGTGCCGTCCGGGGGGCACTGAATCCAGGCTGAGAAGCCGTCGGGCAAATGGGTGATGACGGCCCTCATCCAAACGGCTGAGGCGCAGTGATCCCGATGTGGTGGGGACCGAGATCGGTGTATGGCCACCGGATCGAATGACGTCTCTCACCCAAATGCGTCATTCGACTTTTGGGTCTCTCGGAATCTTCAGTGGCGGTCGTAAAAGTTCCTGCAACCCCGGTGATGCAAGTCACGCAGCGGGGACGAGCTGGAGACGGGGTGAGCCCTCTGGTTCGACGAGAAGGGCCGGACTGCCGGTCGGAACCAGAGAAGCCGAACGACGAAAGGACCCAACGGTGGAGACCACGGGGACGATCACGAAGACGAACGCCGGACGGGAGCGGGCCACCACGGCCGCCGCCAACATCGGCACCGCGAGCCGGGCGCGCAAGGCCTACGACGAAGCCACCGCCACCCGGGACGAGCTGATCGAGGCCAACGTGGCCCTCGTCGAGCACATCGTCCTGCGCCTCTCGGCCGGCTTCCCCCGCCACGTCGACCGCGGCGAGCTCATCTCCGCCGGCATGGTCGGGCTCGTCGAGGCGGCCGACCGCTACGACGCCGAGCGGGGCATCCCGTTCAGCCGCTTCGCCGCCACCCGGATCCGCGGCGCCATGCTCGACTGCGTGCGCACCGCCGACTGGGCCCCCCGCTCGGTCCGCTCGATGGCCCGTGACGCCGAGACCGCTGAGCAGGCGCTGGCCAGCAAGCTCGGCCGCTCGCCCAAGCTCGACGAGGTGGCCGACGCCGTCGGTGTGTCCTCCGACGACCTCCACAACCTCCGCGAGCAGGTCAACCGGGGCGTCGTCATGACCCTCGACCACTCCTACGGCGAGGACGGCACCATGCCGCTCGTCGCCACGATCGTCGATCCCGACTCGCCCGATCCCGACGAGGTCCTCGAGAGCGTCGAGCGCGTGGCCTACCTCCACGACGCCGTCAACGCGCTGCCCGAGCGCCACCGGGACGTCATCAAGGGCTACTTCCTCGACGGCAAGACCAGCCAGGAGATCGCCGACGACCTCGGCATCACCCAGTCGCGGGTCTCGCAGCTGCGGGCCGATGCGCTCGAGATGATGCGTGAGGGCCTCGAGGCGCAGTACAAGCCCAAGGATCCCGAGCGCCCCGTCGGCCGGGTCGCCCGTCGCAAGAGCCGCTACGCCACGGCCATCGCCCGGCAGAGCTCGTGGAAGGCTCGGGTCACCCTGACCGCCGGGTCGGCCATCGAGGCCCGCCCCGCGGTCCCCTACGTCGCCGAGGCCTGACCGAGCGTCGCTCGGAACGGCCCGAGCGTCGCTCGTCGCCGGCAGCGCGTCACGAACGACGGTCGCCGTCGTACGATCGCCGGCCATGAGCGGGCGACGTGATCCTCCGCCTCCCGGCGCTCGGCCGCGGGGGCGACCGGCGGCGGGTGATCCCACGACGCTCACCGACGAGCACCTGCTCGATGCCGCGCTCGTCGCGTTCGCCGAACGGGGCTACGACGGCACGTCGATCCGGGAGCTGAGCCGTGCCGTCGGCGTGAGCCACAACCTCATCCCCCAGCGCTTCGGCTCGAAGGACCAGCTCTGGCGGGCCGCCATCGACCACGGCTTCGGCCGGCTCCTGGCGACCCTCGTCGAGCTCGACGGCGGCGACGACGGGTCCGCCGGTCCCGATGCCGCCGACGTGGGCCTCGACCGGCTCCGCGAGCTCATCGTCGCCTTCGTCGAGGCCAACGCCGAACGCCCTGCCCTGCTGCGCATCATCAACCAGGAGGCGGCCAACCCCGGCCCCCGCCTCGACCACCTCTTCGACTCGTACATCGGTCCCGTGCGCGACTTCGGCACCGCGGTGCTCGAGCAGCTCCGCCTCGCCGGCAAGGTCCGCTCGGACTCGGTGACGCTCCTGTACTTCCTGATGGTCCACGGCGTCGGGGGCCTCTACTCGCTGCCCGGCCTGGCGGCGCGCTTCGGTGACGACCCCGCGGCGCTCTCGCCCGAGGCGCGCCGGGCGCACGTCCGCGCGGCCGTCGACGTGCTCTTCGACGGCCTCGTGGAGCGCTGACAGCCGGTCCCACAAATATTGACAACTGCCACGAGCGGCGCGACCCTGGCCGGCATGGACCTCGACACCGACCTCGGCGGCCAGCTCCGGGCGCGCCTCACCGCGCCCGCCGTCACCCAGCTCGAGGAGCTGATCGGGCGCCACGACGAACCCGAGATCTACGGGGGGCCGGCGGGGGACCCGGGCCTGGCCGGCGGTCCCGGCTCGATCTCGTGGGAGATCAACGGGGACCTGGCCAGCCTCGGCATCGCCGGGGGCGGCGCCATCCTCATGGAGGTCCTGCACCCGAGCGTCATGGCGGGCGTGTTCACCCAGTCGAGCTACCGCACGGAGCCGCTCGCCCGCCTGCAGAACACGTTGGGCTACGTGCTGCGCACCACGTTCGGCAGCACCGAGGGCGCCACGACCGTGATCGATCGGGTGCGGCGCATCCACGGCTTCGTCGAGGGCGTGCGTCCCGACGGCGTCGCCTACAAGGCCCTCGACCCCGAGCTCATCGGCTGGGTCCACACCTGCATCCCGTGGGCCGTGATGACGGCCTACGACCGCTACCGCCGACCGCTGAGCACCGCCGAGAAGGACCGCTACCTGCGCGAGCAGGCGGTCATCGGCCGCATGGGCGGGGCCGCCGACGTGCCCGAATCGACGGCCGAGCTCGACGAGTACCTCCGCGAGATGCAGGGCCGCATGGCCTTCACCCAGCAGACCGCCGAGTTCGTCGAGTTCATGGTGGGCCGCTCGGGGGACTACCCGACCAACGCCTGGAACCGCCGCGAGCTGTGGCTCGATCTGCACGCGTCGATGAGCCTCATGCCGCGGTGGGCCCGCGTGCTCACGGGCACCGACCACGGCGAGCCGTTCCGGCGCCTCGTCCTCGAGCCCCGGATCCGCACCCGGACCGCGATCGTGCGCTTCCTCATGCCCGAGCTGCCGTGCACCGCGCTGGCCCGGGACCGGGCCACGGCCGACGTCGGGGCGGTGCGCGCGGCCTAGCACCGGGCCACGCCGAGCGGCGTCGCACCGGGTCACGTCGACGCCGGCGGGCGCCGTCGCGACCCTCCAGACCTGAACCATCTGTTCGGGGGAGGAGCACGGGTCGAACGACTCAGGTTTTCCCTCGGGGAACCCTTTACCGGCGGGGACCGCCGTCCGATACCCGGCCATGCCGATGCTCTCGGAAGTCCCGATGAAGAGCTACGAGGAGCTCAGCCGGCTGCTGTGGCGCCAGCGGCGACTCATCGAGACCCTGCTCTTCAAGCTCGAGGTCGAGCGTCTCCTGCTCACGACCGGCAAGATCCGCTGGCTCGACGCGGCCACGTGCGAGGTCAGCGCCATCCTCGACCAGATCCGCACCGAGGAGCTCGCCCGGGAGGCGATCCCGCTGGCGATCATCCGCCGCGACCTCGGCCTGACGATCGACGCCACGCTCACCGACATCATCGGGGCGGCACCGGACCCGTGGGGCGAGATCTTCCGCGAGCACCAGGCCGTGCTCCTCAGCTACATCGGCGAGGTCGAGCTCGCGGCGGCATCGAACCGCGAGCTGCTGCAGCGGGGCCTGCGGTCGACGCAGGAGTTCCTGGCGTCGCTCAACGCCACGCCTGCGTCGGACGGCTACTCCCGCACCGGCGCGGTGACGGCCGCCGTGCTCAAGCCCACGATCTTCGACTCGGACGCGTGACGCGATGGCCAACTTCTCCGCGCTGAACACCGGGCTGAGCGCGCTCATCGCGCACCGCAAGGCCGCGGAGACGATCAGCCACAACATCGCCAACGTGAACACCGAGGGCTACTCCCGCCGGCGGGTCGACCTCGCGACCGAGGGGATCGGCGCGGTCGCCGCCGTCTACTCGCGTGGGCTCAACACCGGCAACGGCGTGCAGGTCACCGGGATCACCCGCATCCGCGACGACTTCCTCGAGGCGCAGTACCGCAACGAGACCGCCTCGCAGGCCGACATCGCCGGCACCTCGACGGTGCTCGGCCGGATCGAGACCGCCTTCCCCGAGCCCAGCGACAACGGCATCAGCGAGCAGCTCTCGGCCTTCTGGGGTTCGTGGGACAGCGTCGTCAACCAGCCCGACAGCGAGGCCGCCCGCCAGGGCGTGCTGTCGCGTGCGCAGGCGCTGGTCCAGCAGATCCACGTCGCCGACCAGCAGGTCCGCACCGTGCACGACGACGCCGTGCAGCACGTGTCCGACGTGGTCGGCCAGGTGAACCGCTACGCCACGCAGATCGCCACGCTCAACGGGGCCATCAAGGCCGCCACCGTCGGCGGGCTCGAGCCCAACGACCTCATGGATCAGCGCGACCAGCTCGCCGACAAGCTCACCTCGCTCGTCGGTGCCTCGGTGCAGGGCGGCGACTACAACGAGATGCAGGTCTTCGTCGGTGGCCGTGCGCTCGTCTACGGCACCCAGCACGAGGACCTCCAGGCCGTGCAGGTCACCGATCCGGCCCTGACCCCCCTCGGGTTCAAGCGGGTCGAGGTGCAGTGGAGCATCGACAACTACCCGGCGCAGGGCGTCGGGGGCGAGGCCGCGGGCTACATCACCGGGGCCAACGTCAGCGCCCCCAACTACGTGAGCCGGCTCGATGCGGTCGCCGCCAAGCTCGTGTCGACCGTCAACACCCTCCACACCACGGGGACCGACCTCGACGGCCAGACCGGGCTGAACTTCTTCGACCCCGTGGGTACCACCGCCCAGACGTTGGCGTTGAGCAGCGACGTCGCCGGCAAGCCCCGAGCCATCGCCGCGGCGACGACCGGCCAGGGCCAGCTCGACACCGGCGTGGCCGAGCTGCTGGCGGGCCTCAAGCAGTCGCCCACCGGCGCCGACGTCGTGTACCGGTCGATGGTGACCGACCTCGGCACCGAGGTGCAGTACTACGAGACCCAGGGTGCGGTGCAGGGCTCCGTCGTGCAGCGCCTCGACCAGGACCGCAAGAACGTGAGCGGCGTCAACCTCGACGAGGAGATGGTCAACCTCGTCGCCGAGCAGCACGCCTACTCGGCGGCCGCCCGCGTGATCACGACCGTCGACGAGATGTTGGACACGCTCATCAACCGCACCGGCCGGGTCGGGCTGTGAGCGCGCTGCCGTCGAAGGAAGGAAGCTGACCATGACGACTCGAGTCTCGAGCAACGCCTCCGTCGGGCTCATCAGCTGGGACCTCGCCAAGAGCTCCCAGAAGCTGACGGCGATCCAGGACCAGCTGGCCAGCGGCAAGCGCATCCGCAAGGCCTCCGACGACCCGTCGGGCACGGCGAGCGCGATGGGCAACCGCGCCCAGATCCGCCGCACCGAGCAGCAGACCGCCAACGCCACCGACGCCACCGGCTGGATCAACCTGACCGACAGCGCGCTGCAGGACGTGCAGACGCAGCTCGCCGTGGCCAAGGAACGGGCGGTCAACACGATCAACGGCAGCCTCGACGCCAACGCCCGCGAGGGCATCGCGCTCTCGGTCGAGGGCATCCGCAACGCGATGCTGGCGCTGGCCAACACGACGTACCAGAACCGCTCGGTGTTCGCCGGGACGGTCGCGGCCGGGACACCGACGTACGACGCGTCGGGCATCTACCAGGGCGATGCCGGTTCGGTGAGGCGCACGATCGCCGACGGCGTCACGGTGCAGGTGAACACCAACGCCCCCGACATCTTCGGTGCCCGCGACAACACGAACCCGATGGACGGCGACGTCTTCCAGGTCCTCGAGGGTCTGGCTGCCGCGGTGCGCAACAACGACACGGCGGGCGTGAGCAACGCGATGGGCAAGCTCGAGACCGCCATGTCGCGCGTGGCCGTCACGCAGACCAGGGTGGGCGCCATGAGCGAGCAGATCGAATCGACCGTCAACCGGAACGACGCGATGTTGATCGACGTCCAGGATCGCCTGAGCACGATCGAGGACGTCGACCCGGCGCAGGCGATCATCGACTTCCGGGTCCAGGAGAACGCCTACCAGGCGGCGCTCGCGGTGACCGCCAAGGTGATCCAGCCCTCGCTCCTCGACTTCCTGCGTTGATGCCGGGCTCGGGCGCAGAGGGGGACCGACATGTTGTGCGAGGCGCCGAACCGGCTGCACTGGGTTCGGGTGCGCGACGCGCTCGCCGCCGTCGACGGCTGGCAGCGCGTCTGCGTGTCGACCGCCCACGGCAAGGAGCTCGCCGTCGACACCGTCGACGCTGAGCGCTTCTCGCTCGTCTGCGCGCGGCTCGACAAGTTCCCTGCGCTGCTCGGCGACATGCTGCCGCACGAGGCCGGCGGGCTGCTCGCGTTCTGGAGCCGTGCCGACCGCATGATCGCCATCCCGGAGGCCTCGAGCTGCCTCGCCGGCGCCCACGTCGAGATCACGCCCAGCGTCGTGATCATCGAGGAGGGCCGCAACTTCGAGCTCGTCGCCGGCGACTCGTCGTGGCGCATGCGGGTCTTCGACGCCCGCATCCCCCGCCCGGTCTGACACACGAGCGTCACTCGGGCGCCCTTCCGCTTCTGATCTGACCTAGTCCGTCGTGCGCGTGCGCAGGATCGAGCTGGCGAGCGGGGCGCAGACGGCGATGATGGCCACCGACCACAGCACGGCCACGAGGACCGGGTGCTGGGCGGGGAAGATGTCGTGCATCGCCGCCGGGTTGGGGTTGCCGAACAGCTCGCGGCACGAGCCCGCGACCGCCGACACCGGGTTCCAGTCCGCGATCACCTTCATCCACGCCGGCAGGCCGTCGGACGGGACGAAGCACGTCGAGATGAACGCCAGCGGGAAGAGGATCACGAGGCCGATCCCCTGGGCCGACTCGGGGTCGGATGCCAGCAGGCCGATGCACGCCGTGAACCAGCTGATGGCGTAGGCGAAGAAGACGGCGACGCCGAGCCCGGCGATCGTGCCGAGGAGGCCGTTGCCCGGGCGCCAGCCGATGACGAGGCCGGTGATCACGACGATGGTGCCGCACAGGATGGCCGCGAGGATGTCCGAGACCGTGCGTCCCGCGAGGATCGTGCTGCGCCGCATCGGCAGCGTGCGGAAGCGGTTGATCACCCCCGTGTGCAGGTCGCTGCTCAACCCGACCGCCGTGCCCATCGACGCGGTGGTGAGGTTCATCGTCACGAGCCCACCGATCGCGAAGTCGGTGTAGCTCCCGCCGCCGGGGATCACCATGGCGGCACCGAAGATGTACACGAACAGGATCGTGAACAGGACCGGTTGGATGGTCGCGTCCGACAGCTGCGCCGGCTCGCGACGGACGTGCCAGAGGTTGCGTGTGGTGAGCGACCACACGTCGCCCACCCACTCGCGGGTCCGGGTCGCGGTGCTGCTCGGGGGCACGGGGATCAACGGGGCCGAGGGGGCCTCGGCGAGGGTGGCAGTCATCGGTCAGACCTCCACGAGGGCGTGGTCGGCACCGGAGGCGTCGTCGACGTCCGGGTCGCGGGCGGGCTCGGCCGGGTGGCCGGTCAGGGTGAAGAAGACGTCGTCGAGCGACGGGTGGTGGACCTCGAGGTCGTCCACCTCGGCGCCGATCTGGTCGAGGGCCCGCAGCACGCGGGTGGCGATGCCGCTGCCCGACACGATCGGGGCCCGCAGGCGGCGACCGCCGTCGAGGGTGACGACCTCGCCGGCGGCCACCTCGGCGAGCGCGGTCGCAGCCTCGGGGTGGGGCTCGCTCAACGTGACCTCGAGCTGCTCGCCGCCGATGCGGGCCTTGAGCTCGCGGGCGGTGCCGTGGGCGATGACGGTCCCGTGGTCGATGACGGAGATCGTGTCGGCCAG
>Ga0075364_10001404_pt1 | contig 13032 bp, 8 predicted proteins | sample EndMetdeltDD1764_FD_71517 | JGI IMG/M metagenome (GOLD analysis project Ga0075364, IMG submission 71517) | Populus endosphere microbial communities from Tennessee, USA - Endosphere MetaG P. deltoides DD176-4 | ecosystem: Host-associated > Plants > Roots > Endosphere | place: USA: Tennessee... | reverse complement strand
CGGCCCCGACGCGCTGTTCGGCGGTGATGGACCCGACGTCGCGTACGGCCAGGCCGACAACGACAGCATCGAAGGTGAAGCCGGCGACGACTACCTCGAGGGCAACTCGGGCGTCGACACCATCAACGGCGGCACCGGGCAGGACGACATGATCGGCGGCTCCGGCCGAGACGACGGGCCGCACACAGCACCCGCAACGTTCCGCCGGCTCGCCAACGTCCTCGACGAGGGCGACATCATGGACGGTGGTTCAGAGCAGGATGTGATGCTCGGCGACAACGGCAGCGTCGTCCGCCCGGGCTCCACCGGCCTCTTCGGCACGATCGACCGCGCCGTCGAGCTGTACGACGTGGAGAAGGTAGGTGGCGCCGCCGTCTCCTCACTGGTGTCGGGTGGCGAGCAACCGATGGTCGGTGGCAGCGGCAACGACACGATGTTCGGCCAGGGTGGCGCCGACCTGATGCTCGCCGGCGACGGTGAGGATTACGTCGAGGGCAACCACGACGGCGACGTGCTGTACGGCGGCGCCGGTCAGGACGACCTCGTCGGAGGTGGCTCGGCCAACGACGGCATCATCGACGCCGACCGAGTGGGCGACGGCCTGCTCGACGGCAGCGACTTCATCGCCGGCGATGCGACATCGGTCGCCGATTCAACCCTCGAGGGCACCGCGTTCGGCAACGGTGCCGACGTGACCATGGGCGACAACGCTCGCGTCATCAAGCTGACGTCTGGTGCGAACTGGCAGATCGATGAAGGCACGCTCGACATCGTCCGCTCGATCGTCCAGTTCGACGTCGAGGACGCGGGCACGGCACCGGCTCCGATCGTCGTGCATGGCGACGACACGTTGTACGGCAACTCCAATGACGACGTGATGCGTGGCCAGGGCGGCGCGGACCAGATGTTCGGTGGCGCCGGCGACGACGACATGGAAGGCAACCCCGGCATCGACACGATGTACGGCCAAGCTGACCAGGACGACATGATCGGCGGTAGCCGCGTCGCCAACCGACGCGATGCCGGCGACCTGATGTACGGCGGCCCGGGAGCCGACTTCCAGCTCGGCGACAACGGGCTGATCGCTCGTGAGGTCACCGGCCACGGTCAGTACCGGATGTACGTCGAGGCCAACCCGACCACCATCGTTCGCACCACCACCCGGTTCGACCTCGCCGGCAACGCCGCGGCGTTCGGCGCTGACCAGATGTTCGGTGAGGGAGGCGACGACTACCAGTGGGGTCAGGACGGCAGCGATCAGATGTACGGAGGAACCGAGAACGACGACATGATCGGCGAGCTCGGTGACGACCGGATGTACGGGCAGCAGGGCGAAGATGCGATGCTCGGCGACCGGGGCGGCATCGTCGACCGCAAGATCGACGGCTCGGCTGGTGATCCAGCTCAGTTCAGCGTCTCGCTCAGCGCCCCGCCGGCCGAAACGTTCGTCGGCTTCCGGTCGGGAACGCTGGACCGTCGAGTCGACATGCGCAGCGACCCGAACTCGATCGGCACCGGCTTCTCCGCGGCTCTGCTCGCCAAGCCCGGCACGACCGACGGAGGCGCCGACATCATGCTCGGTGGACCAGACCGCGATTCCATGCACGGCGGGTTCGGGAACGACGTCATGAACGGCGAGTCGGGTGGCGACACCCTCTTCGGCGACCACGGAGCGGACGTGATGTGGGGCGGCAAGGGCTGCGACCCCGCCCTCGACGGCGCCACGGCGTGCCCGAACCTCGGCGTTCGGGGTACGAACGACAAGTTCGTCGACTACCTGTTCGGCGGATACGGCGGTCCTCCCGGCAGTGGTGACGAGTCCGCAGCCGACATCCTCGACTACCGCCCGCGCCCAGGAATCGACCCGGCGATCTGGTTCGAGGTCACGTCGACCGGCGCGGGTCTGCCCGTTGCCGATCACCAGCACCATCAGGGTGTCGACTGGATCTACGGCGGCTGGGACCGCGATGTCATGGAAGCCGATCAGGCCGCCAACGGGCCCAATCCCGGCGATCGACTGATCGACTGGCCCGGGGCGACCCAGCTGTTCCTGCACTGCAACGCGGCCTACGGTGGCTTCAACGACGTGCGCGAACACAGCCCGGGCATGCAGTCGTTCCTCGTGACGCTGGCCTACGCGCTCGGTGCGGGACCATCGGCAGCCGATGTCGAGATCGCCGGGCGGTCGGGCTTCGTCGACCTCGGCCTTGTCTACAGCAAGGACATCAAGAACAACTCGGGCCGGGCGTTCTCGGACACTCCCGGGCACTTCACGGACATCTCGTGCGAACCGTGACCGCGGCCCTGTAGCTCCTGGTCAGCCGATGTCCCGTGGCGCACGTGCGGCCGCATGGCGCCCGGCGCGATAGCCCATGGTGACGCTGGGACCGATGCACGATCCTCCACCCGGATAGGTGTGGCCGAGCACCGAGGCAGCGGTGTTGCCCGCGGCGTACAGCCCGTCGACGATCGGGGTGCGGTTGCCGAGGACGCGCGCGTCGGCATCGATGCGACAGCCACCGTTGGTGCCGATGGTGCCCGGCCACTGCTGGATCGCACCGAAGGGAGGACCGACGATCGGCTTGAGGTTCACGGTGTCCGGTCCGGTGAGGACATGAGTCTGGGTGGGATCTCCCCAGTCGGGGTCTTCGCCCTTTTCGGCATACGCGTTGTAGCGGGTGATCGTCTCCTCCAGCGTCTGCGGATCGACTCCCATCTTCGCCGCGAGCTCGCTGATGCTGTTCGCCACGACGACCCAGTCCGGCGCCGTTTCGCCTTCCGGTCCGACCAGGTTGAGCTCGATGCCCGGCTTCGCGCCCATGATGCCCTGCTGCAGGTGATAGGCGCCGAAGACAGCCCAGCCGGGGCCTTTGTTCGCGAACCCGGGCTTGCGCTGATCGAAGAAGCCGAAGGGATGCGAGAAGTCGTTGTAGGTGTAGCCGCCGTGCATGAACCGCTGACCCTCCTGGTTGACGATGATCGAGCCCGCGCCCAGGCCCATCATCATCTGCGGCAACGGGTTGCCGTCGCGGCCCTTCTCCCACGGGTCGTACATGACGCCGTAACTGAAAAAGCCGGTCATGCCGCCCAGCTTGGCGCCGACCTCCATCGCCATCTGATGCCCGTCACCGGTGTTCGCCCACGGCGAGAGCGGCTTCACCTCGTATCCGATGAAGGTCTTCACCATCTCGGCGTTCCACTCGAAGCCGCCGCATGCCAACACCACTCCCTTGCGGGCGCCGATCCTGCGCTCACCGCCGTCACCGCCGACGACGACCCCGATGACGGCCCGGTTGGGATCGGTCACCAGCTCGAGCGCCGGGGTGGACACTCTGACGTCCACCCCGCGGTCCAACAAGCCCTTGAGCAGCGGGGCGATCAGTCCACCACCCTTGCCCCGCCAGCCCTCGCGCTCGCGGCGGGCCAGCTCCTCCGGCCCGACATCACCCCGCCGTTGCTCCGGGAAGCTGACCTCGATCGGGGGAACCCACGGGCCCTTGTTGATCAACTTGGCCCACTCGCCGAGCTCGGCCCCGGCGGGGTAGGCCATGGCCGACACTGTTCGGGGAAACGGCTTGCAGCCCGGGACGCGATCGATGATCACCGAGTAGTAGTCGTCCAACGAGATGTGCGGCTCGGAGCGGTACCCGGTGTGCGCTTCGAGGTAATCGAGAGCCTCCGGAGCGGTGTCGACGTACACCTCGATCAGCGACGGGTCGCACTCGCGCCCGTCGGCGAGTTCGCGTACGTAGGCGATCGCTTCTTCTCGCGAGTCCTTGTCGGCGATGTGCCGGTTGACCGGGATCCACATGTCACCGCCCGACACCGCGGTGGTCCCGCCGATGTACTCGTCCTTCTCGACGACGAGGACGCTCGCCCCGCCATCGCTCGCCAGCAACGCCGCGGTCAACGCTCCGCCGCCGCTGCCCACCACGACGACGTCGACAACCTCGTCCCACTCGCGATCGTTGCTCGCAACCACAGCATCCCCTCACATGTTCCGTAGACCGATGGGTCCATTATTGACAGCGAGAACGCCTCGACCCCAGGGCCGCGTACCACTGAATGGTTCGTCTGATCGGTTCGTCATCTTCCGGAAGTCCCAGCGGTCGTCCCCGCCGACCAGGACTACTTGACGTCGGTGAGCAGCACCACAGGCCGGTACACGGAGGGATCGGCGAACACCCGGTGTTCGATGGTGGAGTTCGTCGAGTAGACGATCGCGAGCTTGCCGCCGACCGGCACGGGGTACGGCTGGGCGTCGTACGTGACGATGTCGGGAGCGTTGGGTGCCGCCGGCGTCGGGATCACGGCGACGGCCTTCCATGGTCCCTGCGGCGCGGGCGCGGACATGACCCAGATCGCCGGGCCGACGAACTCGTCCTCCTTGGCGACGCCGAGGTAGTGACCTTTCCAGGGGATGACCGACAGCCGGAAGTCGGCATAGCCCTGCTGTATCAGCGACACCGCTCGGTTGGCGTCCGGGCTCCAGCCGCGGCCGTCCCAGTAGGCGGGCGCCTGTTCAACCTTGCCCAGCGGCACCCGAGCGACGTAGGTCTGGTCGGAGCCGCCGCGGACATGGGGCGTGTTGTACTCGACGCCGGATCCGAACAGATAGGTCCAGTCGTCGTCGGACACCACGGAGAAGCCGTACACCGGCCGCACACCGGGGTTGGCCGCGGGCTGCAGATCGACGAGGGTCATGTCGGCCCACGAGTAGGTGGCCAACCAGGTGCCGACCGGATGCGAGCACACCGCCCACTTGGGCTCGTCGCACTCCATCTCGGCCACGAAGACCTTCAGCTCCGGCCCGTCGACCACGCCCCCGAGCGGCCAGTAGAAGCGGTGGAAGTGATCGGGATCGGGATGGGGAAGGAAGTCCCACGGTGAGCCGAACACGCTGCCGACGCGCATGTCGAGCGAACCGTCGAGACCGCGCACGAACACGACGTTGCGCACCATGTCGAACTGATCGACCGGTGGCGCGCCGTCGACGGGTATGAACGAGTCGTTGAGCCACCACACCTGGCGGCCATCGGGGAGCGGGTAGATGCGCGGGATGTCGCCACCCAGCCAGTTGCCGACCGGGCCGGCGAACGGGTTGTTGACCAGAGGGGCGGAGGTAACCCACGTCGGCCGAGGGTCGGTCGATGGCGCCGACGTCGCGTCGGTCTGCTCCGTCGTCCGGGGTTCGGTGGGTGACGTCGCGGCAACCACTGTGGGCCCGGTGTTCGGCACGGCGTCGGGGGTCGCTCCGAGCACGGCGGCATCGGCGGCCGGCACGAGGATCAGCGGCTCCGAAGACGACGTGGATTGCCGGGCAGCCGTGGCCGAACCGCATGCGGCCAGGATCACCGGCACGACCAGCGTCAGGTGAAGCGGACGTACTCGAAGTCGACCGGTTTGTTGTGGATCCCGGTTGCCGGCGGCGCGATCCACGACGCCATCTTGCCGCGTTCGGTGACCGGAATCATCAGCGATTCGACATAGGCACGGTCCTCGTCGGTCGGGAGCCACGACGGCAGACGCGTCGCCCACTCGGCGTCGTCGATGACGTCACCCAGTGGGGTGATCCGGCGGGACTTGAAGTTGCCGACGGCGCGGTTGAAGCCGGGGTGGGGGAGGCGCAGCGATGCGCCGACTTCAGCGAGGGCGCGATTCCAGCGGTCGACTCCCTTCTGGCAGTCGGCGATGTAGTCGTCTCGGAGGGTTTCGTTGAGCGCGACGAGCGCCCCGACCTCACGTTCGCCGATCGTGTCGCCGGTGATGTCGGGCACGGTGCGTGTGGCGTCGAGCAGGACGTGGTCATCGTCGCGCCGTTCCTCCTGGAACCGGCCTTTCAGACCGGCGCCGAAGTAGTTGGCCGCGTTGGTCGAGGTCTCGGCGCCGAAGAGGTCGAGTGAGACCGAGAAGTGGAAGTTGAGGTAGCGCTGCAGCGTGGGCACGTCGATGCCGCCGTATGGGCGGACGTCGGCGGTGTCGTGCTCCTTCATGAGTTGGACGGTGCGCTCGACGACTCGGCCGACTCCGGATGCGCCGACGAACAGGTGGTAGGCCTCCTCCTTGAGCATGAAGTCACATGTCCGCGACAGTGGGTCGAACGCCGACTCGCGCAACGAGGCGAGCTGGTACTTGCCGTCGCGGTCGGTGAAGTACGTGAACATGTACAGCGACAGCCAGTCCGGGGTCGGCTCGTTGAACGCGCCGAGGATCCGTGGGTTGTCGACCGCGCCGGAGTGCCGCAGGAGCATCTCGTCGGCCTCGTCGCGGCCGTCGCGGCCGAAGTAGCGGTGCAGCAGGTACACCATCGCCCAGAGGTGGCGGCCCTCCTCGACGTTGATCTGGAAGAGGTTGCGCATGTCGTAGAGGCTCGGGGCGGTGAGGCACAGGTGGCGCTGCTGTTCCACTGATGCCGGCTCGGTGTCGCCCTGCACGACGAGCAATCGGCGGAGCTCGGCGCGATACTCGCCCGGCACCTCCTGCCACACCGGCAAACCCTTGTGATCGCCGAAAGCGATCCGTCGCTCGGGCTCGGGTTCGGCGAGGAACACACCCCACCGGTAGTCAGGCATGTTGACGTAGTCGAAGTGGGCCCAGCCCTCCTGGCCGACGGCGATCGCCGTGCGCAGGTAGACAGGATCGTTGTTGTGGGCGACGGGGCCGAGCTCCCGCCACCAGTTGACGAACTGTGGCTGCCAGGTTTCCAGGGCACGCTGCAACCGCCGATCGCCCGCGAGGTCGACGTTGTTGGGGATCTTGGCGTTGATGTCGACAGCAGTCATCGGGGACATGTCGTTTCACACCCTTCCTTCGTCGAACTGTGGTCGCGAGCCCGTCCCGTAGCTGTGCAGGGCGCCGTTCGGGCCGACGGCGTTGGGGCGCTGGAAGATCCAGTTCTGCCACGCCGCGAGGCGGGCGAAGATCTTGGTCTCCAGCGTTTCCGGACCGACGAAGCGCAGGTTGGCTTCGAGACCCGTCAACGCGTCAGGCGAGAAGCTGTTGCGCTCCTCGAGCATCAGCCGGACCTCGTCGTCCCAGTCGATCTCGTCGAGGGCGTTGGTGATCACCTCGGCGTCGGCGGCCTCGCTCGCGGTCAGTTGCTTGCCGATCCTGTCGATGGCCGCGGCGTGGACGGTGTCGCGGCCCCAGAAGCGGGTTCGTAGCCGCGACAGACCGTTGGACATCGGCAACTGGCCGTCGTTGACGTCGGTCAGGCGCAGTACCGGCGCAGATCGCGAGCTCGAGGACGGCTCGCCGTCGAACATCAGGGCACGATCTGCAGCGAGGACGAGCTCGGCGAGGACACCGACGAAGCAGCTGCCCGGTTCGATCAGCGTGACCAAGGTCCGTGAGGACACGTCGAGGCGCTTCAACGTGCGGGTCCAGTACAGCCGGCACTCGCGCACCAGCCAATGGTCGGCGTCACTGATCAGGATCTGCTCCGCCGAGGCGACCTCATCGGGATCGCCCTCGGTCGTCAGGATCCATGTTCCGACTTCCGGCTCGTTGAAACGCAGGTGGAGGATCGCGTGGTCGAGCTCCGACACCGTCGACAGCAACCACGACTGCACGCCCGCGGCAATCAGCTCGTCGCCCGTCGTCGGTTGCGGACCGGTCGGGCCCTTGACAACGATCCGGGCTGCGCCGAGGTCGCGGTCGATGCTGACGTCGACGCTCGTCGCTCGCAGTCCGTCGGCGGACACCGTCGCGCTGGCGCCGAGCCGCGGCAACGCCACACCTGATCCTTCCATCGGCCGATCGGATGTCGCCGCGAAGGCTTCTGCGCGTGCCTGCACGACAGTGGCGAAGCCACTCTTCGGGGCGATCGCATCGACGAGACCCCAATGCAGAGCCTGTTCCGCCTTGACGCCTTCGGCCCGGGTCGCGAACACGTCGGCCAGGTCCCTGCGGACATGCCGTTTGTCGACCACCCGTGTCAGGCCGCCGGTACCCGGCAGGACCGCGAGCAGGGGGACCTCGGGCAGCGACACGGTCGAGGCGCGATCGTCGATGAGGATGATGTCCGCGCAGGCGAGGGCGAGCTCATAGCCGCCGCCTGCCGCCGTGCCGTTGACGGCGGCGATCCACGTCTGCCCGGAGTGCGCGGACGCGTCCTCGATGCCGTTGCGGGTCTCGTTCGTGAACTTGCAGAAGTTGACCTTGTGGCCGTGCGTCGACCCCGCGAGCATCTGGATGTTGGCGCCGGCGCAGAACATCTTGTCGATACCGCCGGTGAGCACGACCGCGCGCACCTCCGGATGTTCGAACCGCAGGCGTTGCACGATGTCGTAGAGCTCGATGTCGACGCCGAGGTCGTAGGAGTTCAGCTTGAGCTCGTAGTCGCCGAGCCCGCCGCGAGGGTCGACCTGCATGCTGACGGTGGCGACCGGGCCGTCGTAGTCGACTCGCCAGTGCCGGTACGTGTCCGGGTCGGTTGCGAACGCGATCACGTTGAAATTCTACATCTCATCTCCGAGACGTCAAGGAGTTGTAGATCATCTCAGGGACTCCCAACGGCGGCTTCGGCGGCTTCGGCAGCTTGGAACCACTCGTTGGCGGACGCGCTCCATGCGGCATGGCGATCGTCGAAGAGCTGCTTGGCCCGCCGTCCTGGCCAATCTCGCGGCACGAGCGAATCGGGGATCTCCGGGTCGCCGAACGGAAATCGTCGCCAGGCATGGACCAGCTCCGTCAGGGCAACGAACCGTGCGGCAGGTGTGCGCGGCTTGCGCGGGACGAACTGGTGGATGAACTCGGTGTAGCGGTCGGCGATGCGATCGAGATCCCATGCCCGCCGCAGGATCTCGGCATTCGACATCAGCTCGCCGGTTTCTGCGCGCAGCACCAGCGCACCGTCGTCCAACCCGAGGTCAACGAGGATGTCGTTGGCGACGCGCTCCCGGGCGAGGTGCGGCGAGATCGCGATCCCGGGGCCCATGAAGCCGAACCCGGCGAACTCGAGCTGGCTGCGGAGTTGATGGCGCTTGGCGCGCAGCTCCTCGGGAACGGAGACGAACACGACCAACCATCTCGAGTCCCACGCACTGCTGTCCGTGCCGAATCCGTAGATGCGCTCGGCGCCGACGGAGAGCAACTTGTGGCCCGAGTCCGTCAACCGCCACCTCACCCGGCGGCCGTGCCGAACTGCTGCGACGATCCCCTGATCGCTGAGCCGGGCGACGGCCTGCCGGGCGTTGCGTTCGCTGATCTCGAACAGCGCCAAGGCCTCCACGATGGTCGAGGTCCACACCGCGCCGTCGCCCGGGAGCGCGTACTCGCCGAGCACGGTGAGCAGGAGCGCCTTCGCGCTTCCATTCGCCTTCGACCGGTCCGCCACGGTTGACACGTTCTCTACGATACGTCATTCTTTTGTAACACATCAACGGGGGAAGTGTGACCATGGCGAATGGCTACAACGCAGCTCACTGGTTGCTCGACCGGAACCTCGAACTCGGTCGCGGCGAGTCGGTCGCAATCCGGTGCCGCGGGGAATCGCTCACCTACTCCGACGTCCTTCGGGACGCCTGGAGGGTCCAGAACCTCCTCGCCGACCTCGCGATCGAAGCCGAAGCGCGCGTGCTGCTCGTGCTCAACGACGAACCCGAGTTCTTCTCCTGGTTCCTGGGGTGCATGCGGTCCGGCATGGTGCCGGTCCCGGCCTCGACGATGGCGACCCCGACCGACCTCGCGGTGATCGCTGCCGACTGCCACGCACAGGTGCTCGTGGTGTCCGCCGAATACAGCGACCGGATCGGCACGATCTCGTCCGGCGCGCCGTCGATCAGCCACACCGTGATCGTCGGCGCCGTCGCCGGTGACAGCGTCACGACGGAGACGATCCGCTGGGCCGACGTGCACGACGTGCAGGAGGCGCCCGTTGCGGTGACGACAGGCGAGTCCCCAGCGTTCTGGCTCTACAGCTCGGGAACGACCGGTGTCCCGAAGGGCGTCATCCACCGCCACGGCGACCAGCAGGCAACATTCGACACGTATGCCAGCGTCGTGTTGCGCGCCGGTCCGACGGATCGATTCTTGTCGGTGGCCAAGTTGTTCTTCGCCTACGGCCTCGGCAACTCGCTCACCTTCCCGCTGGCGTCCGGCGGCACCGCCATCCTCGAGCCTGCCCGGCCGACTCCGCGCAGCATGGCCGAGCTGATCGGCCGCGAGCAGCCGAGCATCTTCTTCGCCACCCCAGGGTTCGTTGCCGCGCTCCTCGATACGGATCCGGATCCAGAAACGTTCCGCTCCATCCGCTGCACGGTCACAGCAGGTGAAGCCCTGCCGGCCGAACTGCAGAAGCGCTTCGCCGCCCGGTACGGCCACCCGGTGCTCGACGGGATCGGCTCCACCGAGGCGCTGCACATCTTCATCTCCAACACCCTCGACGACCAGCGACCCGGCACGAGCGGCAGGGTCGTACCCGGCTATGCCGCGCTGCTTCGCGACGAGAACGGGGTGGAGATCGTGGAACCGGATGTGCCCGGATCGTTGTTCGTGCAAGGCCCCTCGACCGCGGTCGGATATTGGCAGCGCGAGGACGCGACGGCGAGCACGTTCGTCGACGGGTGGCTGCGGACCGGCGACGTCTACACGCGATCGGCCGACGACTATTGGACGTTCCTCGGCCGGAACAGCGACATGATCAAGGCCGGGGGCATCTGGGTCTCACCGGCAGAGGTCGAAAACGTGCTCGTCGCCCATCCAGACGTGCTCGAGGCCGCAGTCGTCGGCTCGCGGACGACTGCCGGTTTGGAGGAGACGGTCGCGTTCGTCGTTGCCCGCGCCGGTCATTCGATCGACGTGGCGTCGATCGATGCCCATTGCCGCGAGCACATGGCCAGCTTCAAGCGGCCGCGCCAGGTGATCGTCGTCGATCAGCTCCCCAAGACCGCGACCGGCAAGATCCGCCGCTTTGCGCTGCGTGACAACCTCACAGCCGCGCACGGAGCCCGCTGACGCGCATCCCGATCGCGCACGCTCCGAGCGATGGACGTGCGGCCACCTACGCTCCACCACCGGTGCGGTCGCACCGGGTCGTCACGAATCGAATGGAGCACTCATGTCCCGCTTGACCGGCAGGGTCACCTACGTCACCGGCGCGGCGTCCGGAATCGGGCTCGCGTGCGCGCGGCGATTCGCCGCGGAGGGCGCGGTGGTGATCGGCGCGGACCTCAACACGACCGACGAGTGGGCCGAAGCGGTCGCTGCGGCTCCTGCGTCCGGATTCCACGTGCTCGACGTGCGCGATGAGGCCGCGCAGATGGAGGTCGCCCGCACGATCGTGGCCGAACACGGTCGCATCGATGCCGTCGTCACGGCTGCCGGGGTGGCGGGTGGCGGCTTCGTGCACATGCTGGAGCTCGCCGACTGGCAACGCGTCCAGGACGTCAACATCACCGGAACCTTTCTCACAGCCAAAGCAGTGCTTCCCGCGATGCTCGAGCAAGGCAGCGGTTCGATCATCACGATCGCCAGCGTCGAGGGCCTCGAGGGCTGCGAAGGCGGCAGCTCGTACAACGCGTCGAAGGGCGCGGTCGTGCTCCTCACCAAGAACCTCGCCTGTGACTACGGCCGAGCCGGCATTCGTGCCAACTCGATCTGCCCCGGCTTCATCGACACGCCGATGTTCCAATCGGTGGTGGCCGGGACGTCATCGGCCCCAGCGATCAAGGAGCAGCACAAGCTCGGGCGCTTCGGGCGGCCGGACGAGATCGCCGGGGTTGCGTACTTTCTCGCGTCGGACGACTCCTCGTTCGTCTCCGGGGTCGCGCTCGCGGTCGACGGCGGCTACGTCGCCGGGCACTCGTACGGTTTGGCGCAGCAGCTCTTCGGCTGATTGATCGAGCACTCAGGCGGTGCGTCCGCGCCCCGAGCGGAGACCGTCGATCAGAGTGTCGAGGACGGCGTCGACCTCGACCCGGGCGGCTCGCGGCTTGGGTGATCGGGCGATGAAGAGGGCCGCGCCGTAGAGCCCGCCGAGTGTGACGTGGATGAGGGCTTCGACGGCGAGGCCGGGCAGCGCATCGACGGCGAGCGGCGTGAGGACCGCGCGCAACATCGGTAGCTCGACCGGTTCGTCCCCGCCTTCCCAGACCTTCGATTGGATGACCGAGACGCTGTCGAGGACGACGACCCGGCGAAACGCCGGTTCGAGGCACGCATCCAGAAAGGCCGACAGGCCGGCACGGACCGCGGCCCATGGCTCCTGCACCTTGAGGGCGGCGGCCATCACACCGGCGACGGCCTCGGCCTGCACTGCGTCGTAGACGGAGCGGAACAGGTCGTCCTTGCCGCTGAAGTGGTGATAGAGCGCGCCCTTGGCCACACCGGCGCGCTGGATGATGTCGTCGATCGACGTTGCCGCGTACCCGTGTTCGGTGAACAACTCCCGTGCGATCGAGATCAGCAGCTCGCGGGTGGCCTCGCCCTGGCGGGCCCGCAGCCGCTTGACAGTCACGGCCCGCAGCCTACATACTGACCGATAGTCGGTCACCGACCAACGGTCGGTAAGGAGGATCTCTGATGCGGAACACGGCTGTAGGGCTCCCGCCCGGCCAACGACGGATCGCAAGATTTCCGCGCTTCGGTGTGCACCTGTCTCGACCCGCTCCGGCAGCTCCCGTTCATCCGGTGATCGAGATCCGCGGCGCCGTCACCGAACCCTTCGACGTCCCACTCGCCCGCCTGGCCGCCCTGCCGCGGCGAGAGCTCGTCGCCGACTTCCACTGTGTCACTGGATGGTCGGCCACCGACGTGCGATGGGAGGGGGTGTCGTTCGAGACGTTCTATCGCAACGTCATCGCACCAGCGCTTCCGACAGACGCGGTCGTGACCCACGTCGTGTTCGGGGGCCTCGACGGCTATCGGTCGGTCGTCCTGCTCGAGGACGCGCTGGCCGACGGGGTGATCATCGCGGAGCGTCTGGAGGGCCGCCCACTCGACGGCGACCATGGAGCACCGGCCAGGTTGGTCAGCCCCGCGCAGTACGGATACATCAGCACCAAGCACCTGTGCCGCATCGACGTCCGCACC
>Ga0075364_10001403_pt1 | contig 13037 bp, 25 predicted proteins | sample EndMetdeltDD1764_FD_71517 | JGI IMG/M metagenome (GOLD analysis project Ga0075364, IMG submission 71517) | Populus endosphere microbial communities from Tennessee, USA - Endosphere MetaG P. deltoides DD176-4 | ecosystem: Host-associated > Plants > Roots > Endosphere | place: USA: Tennessee... | reverse complement strand
GCGGCGCTCAGGGCCGGACAACACTTCTATCTTAGGCATATGACTGGTCATAATGGGCACATTACTCCTAACACTTAACAAGTGGGAGATCGTGTCCGGGGATTTAGGGGGCCACTACAGAGTATGCCTCTTAACTATCAGGAGGATGCACGTCTCATGGAGGTTACCGTCGGTTCGTGGGACGGAATGACCAAGTATGAGATCGACATGGAGTATCCGGGCGCTCTCGACGGTTCAGACGTATACGACTGGTATTTTAGATCGCCCGATGGCGAGACGTTCGATGACGCGTGCAATCGTGCGAGGGACTGGATTTCAGATGTCAAACGTCCAACCATTGCGCTGTCACACGGCCTCTTCGGTCGAATAGTGCGAGGGGTCTATGCGGGTTTGTCGATGCGAGAGACCCTTGAATTACCCGTACCGCAGGACGGGTTCTATCTGCTGTGTGACGGTGGCTTTAGCCTGATTGATCGCAATTGCCGCACTGTTGATGCCGCCAACTGAGAACATTTAGTTTGCTTCGGGCCAAGGGTCGTCATGTCGCTGAAGCGCTAACAGGAAACGTGGCGAAAGTCGCAGAAGTCCCTATTCTGCGGCGTCGTGCCCAACGAGGAGCCTGTCCGGTTGCCGATAGAAGCTCAAGCGCGATGTTTCTTGCTGATTAGCTCAATCGTTGAAAGCAGTTTCGGCGGCTGATTGCGCAATAAACGCGTCTTTCACTTCGTCACCTGTTCCGTCTATGACACCTTCAGCGTCTTTCGGCGGAACTTTCCCAATGCCATTCAGCAGCGGTATTGCCTTTCAAGCCTTCTGGCCACACCTTCGCGACCTCTTCACCTTCATGGAAACCGAGCCGCGCATCCGTGTCTGGGGGCTGAAGCCAGCGAAGCTTTTTATCTAGAAAATCCGAGCCTTAGTTGCTTATTCGGAAAGGTATTTTCCGCAGTAATGCAGCGATTTCGCCTATTGCGCAACTTAATACTAGCCTAATCACGAGACCACCTAACTTCATTGGACATGTCGAGGAAACAGCGTAGGATCACCCTGTGGAGGAAATCTGTCATGCTTATTCCGCGCAAAGTGACTAAGCCAGATGCAGAAATGGACGCACTGTGGGCGAAACTGAATTCGTATGCGGTTCGCTATCACCTGTCCGGCCCTGACCGTGAACGCCTTGTCGAGCATACGTTCCTCGAACTGGCCAATGAACCTGACGCACTGATCGAAAAACCCGTCGAACAAGCGATCGCTGAAACGATGCATCGCGTATTCATGAGCGGTAAATCTACCAACTAACAACCGATTTACTACAACCTTCATGACGCCTTGAATTCCGTCAGCGCTCCCATAAATTTCCGTCCATAAGGGGAGACGAACTCAGTGCCCATGACCGCCAGAGTTGACGCGTCCGCATGGGCGCTCGATGTAGACGAGCCTATCGTGAGGTCTACAACTGCTGGTCGGATGAAGCTCGTGGGGCTGCAATGCAGGGCTTAAACCGGTTCTAAAGCCCCTACCGCTTTCACTCCGAACACGCGCAGCATGACGCGTGGATCGATTGTTTCGAAAGACTCCAGCGTTAGTCATCCAGACAGTCGGTTTCATTTGAAATCAATCATCAACACAAGCTCCAAGCCGATGAAACAAAGTTATATTCGCTGGAGATTTATTCGACTGTCAAAGTCCGCTTCGGGCCGACAGCAGACCATTTGTAGTTAAGAACTTGAGCGGAATCGAACCGACCACCCGCGATTGTAACCAAGATAGCTAGTCAGCCAAACCCAGTGTTATTTCCACATGCGGCTTGCACCGCGGATTGCGTCTGGATATATTACTGGAAATATCCGGAGGTTTCGATGGTCAGTTCTCAAACACGCGCAATTCAGAATTATCGGAGCCGCTTGGTCGACCGCGGCCTTGCTCGCTTTGAAGTCCTCGGACGTGACAGTGATCGCGACCTAATCAGATCACTTGCGCGCCGATTGGCAGATGATGGTCCCGAAGCAGCCAATCTGCGTAACGTTGTCAGCGAAAAACTCGCTGGAGAACCGCCTAAAAAAGGTGGCATTCTCGCTGCGCTTCGCCGATCGCCGCTGGTCGGAGCCGATCTCAACACAGCCCGTTCACGCGAAGAAGGTCGCGAGATCGATTTGTAATGCGTTATTTGCTCGACACCAACATTCTCAGCAACATCACGAAACCCGAACCGTCAGCGTCACTGCTGTCGTGGATGGCCGATCAGGCCGACGATGATTTGTTCATCGCATCGCTTACAGTCGCCGAGATACACCGAGGAATACTGGAGAAGCCCTCGGGTAAAAAGCGAGCCACTCTTGAGACGTGGTTTGCCGGCAATGAAGGGCCGCAATCGCTTTTTGCTGGCCGCATCCTCGCGTTTGATGAAAAGGCAGCTCTCATCTGGGGAGAGCTAATGGCACATGGAAAGGCGACGGGCCGCCCACGAAGTGCCTTGGATATGATCTTGGCTGCGGTTGCCCAGTCTAATGACTGTATTGTTGTGACTGACAACGAACGAGATTTTCAGGGGATCGACATTATCAATCCCCTCCGCGCGCCCGTTATCTAAGCCAATCTTCAAAGCTTAGCTCTTGAACCAGTAAGAACCGTCGACACCCGCGTTATCTGCTAAGATTGCTGACGCCGTTGTATTTGCAACCTCACGCTATCGCTCAATCGTCTTCCCCACTGCCACAGCTCTATGAAACTGGAGATGCAAAACAGATATTTCAGCATGAAACTATTAGCTTCGTGAACGCGTAATCTGCGTAAGGCCCTCGAACGGGACTGGTTCAAGAGATGCCGCGTCGTCCTCAAAGTGGACTTTAGGACGAGGTAAAAGATCTCTATCGCGGCCATCCAGCCGGAGGATCGGATTTGCAAGGTGAAGCTATGAATTGCAGAGATAATCGCAGTCGGATTGGAAGCCATACAACCTCGCTGGTTTGCGTATGAGCGGTGAACGGGAAGTTATTGACCAACTAAGCCAGGCTTCGGTTACGATCGCTTGGGTCATTTTGCTGAACAAACCATTCTACCCACTCTATGTCTGGTACCTAGCTGGCAACGGCTTAATCGCGTCGCTCGCCACTTTGATCGCGGCTCCCTTCTATCTGGCGATCCCGCTCATCGCCTACCGTTCGTCACTTGCGGCACGCGTCGCGCTTCCTGTTGTCGGAACGCTAGATACCTTGTTCGAGACAAACCTGTTTGGTCAGGGGTCTGGCACAGAACTGTTCTTTGCGGCCTGCATCATGCTGGCAGCGCTTTCCTTTCGAGATCAGGAGAGATGGTGGCAGCGCGGCGTTGCCGTTTTGGTGTTCGGCGTCTTCGTGATTTCGCGTAGCTCCGCAGGATCGCCTCTGTATAATTGGTCAGATCAGGATCTGGCCGCGTTCTTCAATCTGAACATTTTTGCAGCTGCGAGCCTGATGACCTTCATCGCGTTACGTTACGCAGGCAGCAGAGACCGTGGGACCTGAAACACAAGACAATTGTTTGTTTGGTCAGAAGACTCAATAGGGAGGAAGGCGATGAAGATACTTTCGAAACTGTGCAATGTGGGAGCTTTTGCAACAATGACGCTGTTCGGCACTGCCGCCGTGGTATCCGCTGAGCCCGGTGTCGTTGCCGTCGGCAAGGAGCACTATCGCGGAACGTGGCTGGAGATCGGCCGCACGCCGATGTGGCTGACCGACGGCTGCGTTGCAGGATATTCCACCTACAAGCTTGGCAGAACAGCCGGTGAAATCAACGTCGAGGATGGATGCCGTGTCGATTCACCGAAGGGCCGGTTGAAGACGGTGACAGGCACAGGACGTATTCTGGATCTCGGAAAAACCAATGCCAAGATGCGGGTGCGCTATCCCTTGTTCGTCACGTTCAACTACTGGGTTCTCTACAAGTCGCCGGACAGATCGTGGTTCATCAGCGCTGATCCAGACATGAAAAACTTATGGATCTACGCGCGATCCGTTCCATCGAAATCGAAGCTTAAAACGATGGTACGCAAGGCGAGCGAGCTTGGTTACGATGTTCGAAAGCTCGAATTCCCGCAGCAGTGATACACCTTGGGCGAGAAAACCGATGCTAAGGATCGACGGATGGACACTGTCTGCCCAATGCTATTCAATCTTGAAGGGTTCTATTGCCAGGTTTGGGTGATAGGCAGGAAAAGCCGAGGTCGATCAGGGTACCTGATCTGCGCCATTTCTCGACTATCTCAGTCAACGAACAGGAGCGAGGTGCTCAGGCCTGCCTTGCCTTGCGGTTCGCATAGCGCTTGTCGCGTTCGGCTTTGCGAGCAGCTTCATCTTCGATTACACGAGCAATGCGAGTGTTCTCGGCCGAAGCGCGCGCTCTGGCATCTGCTGTCGCAACGTACTCAGCTGCCGCCTGCTCTTCAGCCGCCTTGGTCTCATCGAGTACGCGCTCCTCGTGCTTCAAACGGTCTCTCTCGACGCGGCGGGCTTCGCGCGCTTCAATGAGCGAAGCCCGCTCGGCTTGCCTCGCTGCCTGCAACGGCGCTGCCACCGTCTTGGCAGCCTGATAGGCTTTCAGAAGAGAGGCCTTTGCATCAGCAGCTGCAGATCTGCGGTCGGCAAGTTCGTTCTGTCTAACGTTCTTCAAATTGACGTCCTAAAAGTTGAGAGGGGTAATCAGCGCATCGGATTGCGTTTGGCGAGCAAAGCAGATGTTGCAGCGGCCTGGTCAGCCAGTTCTTTGGCCTGCCGTGCCTCCCGCAAACGTTGCGTCTTGGCGTCTCGAGACTGGGTGATCGCTTCCAGTTCGTCCATTGCGTGATTTTTGGCGAAAAAAGGAGCCTGGAGACTGTTGAAGGCAATCTCCGCCGTCTGGCGTGACTTGCTATGGTTTTGTGTCATCGAGAAATCCTGACGGGTCCACACCGTGAACCAAATGAAAAGGCCAGGCAGAATGCCTGGCCCAAGATCGAAAACGTGCTTCCGGCAACGCCAGTACATCCGTGGTCAAAGGGAAGCAGATACCGATCAGGCTGCCTGCAAGTTGCAAGCGGACATTTTCCCCGACTTCGCGTCACGCTCGAGTTCGAAGCCGATCTTCTGGCCTTCGATGAGTTCGCGCATCCCGGCGCGCTCGACAGCGGAGATATGGACGAACGCGTCAGCGCCGCCATTGTCAGGCTCGATGAAACCGAAACCCTTGATGGAATTGAACCATTTTACTGTGCCTGTGGTCATGATGAGCCCTTTCAAAGCAAAGTTGATCGATCACAGCGCCGACGGCGTTGCGAGTGGTGAAACCGATGTTCTGAAGAGGGAAGTTCGTTCAAGACGCGGTGCTAAGGCGCAATAAGCAAAGCTCAGAAAGCAAAAGATCGATGAAAAAGAAGTAGGTCAGACAAGCCGGAATGTCAACTTTTAGTTTTTCCCGGACGCGACGGTTAGCGAATACGTTGCACTTTTAGCGTCGTATCTCGTATCCAAACAAAGGATTTTATGACGTTGTTACGCCCGATGTCCTGCGCACAAGATGCAGGTTCAAAGGCGCGGTCCAAGGTTTACCGGGCGGATATCGTCTCGTTTCGGAAGCGAGTTTGCGAAAGCAGCGGCCTCGCCTGAATAGGGGAAATCACCACCGACCTAATTATTTCCGTCATAAACCTGGAAGGTCGGGCCATCGATCTCGACGATCTTGCAACCGTTGACGTATTCGAATTTTGGCGTTTTCCAACCCATACTGTAATATTCCTCGTTAAGATGACTTGGCAGATCTCAGTGTACCACTTCGTCTAGCACGCCTAAGGGCCTGGAGCAGTCTGTTTGCACAGCCTCCTGCAGTGTTTTGCACCCTTAGGAAAATACCGCGATCCTGGAAAAGGTTTTCGACTGAATGGTCTCATTCAAGAGCTATCGGTTGGCAGGGTCAATTTCGTGATCGGACATAGAAAAAGGCCCGCTAATAAGCGGGCCTTCTGTCAACGAAAGTGCTTCGACCTTAAGTTTTGTCGACGACGTTCTTGACTGCTTCCTTTGCGTGCCCCTTGGCCTGCTGCGCGTCACCCTTGGCTTCCTGGGCGACGCCTTTTGCTTCGATGCTGCGATTGTCAGTGGCGTCGCCGACTGCCTGCTTCGCCTTGCCAGCGAGCTCATTGGCTTTTCCGGAAACCTTATCGGATGTGGAACTCATAACGGTATTCTCCTGTTCTACGGAATCGCACTGCCTTCGAGTTGCTATCCGGTCGTATGCCGGGAAAGTCCATTTCTGGCCGTTTAACGAACCGCTTGGATGTAGAACTCCATCCATTCATCATGGTTCCGAACCAGTGCTTTTGGTACAGCCGAGCACCGCAGTAACGGATGCCCCTAATTAGGCCCCCTGATATTGTGCCAGAACTCATTCGGCTGTTAGAGGGTTTCGAACCGCGACAGCGTAGAGGTGATGAATGCGAACCGTTCTTGTTGTCGAAGATGAGCCACTCATTCGATTGACGCTCATAGATGCACTAGGCCATGGCATAGATTATTCAGCTACCTTTCAAAACGGTTAGTAGTGCTTCTTGTTCAGGCCCTTTAGGTGCCATGGCGAGGAAGGAGCCGACGGACGTCCGCGTTTCATGTCCACCCGAGGCAGGATTGCTACGGTGCAGGACGAAATTTTGATCTGCCCTTTTATGCCCGCAAAGGAACCAACGATCCCCGTTCGAACTCGCGTAAAATTCGACGTCCCGGTTGAGCGCTACCCGCGTCGCTGAGGGCTGGAGATAGTCGTCAGGTGCAATCATACCGGACCGGATTTGCGCGATAAGAGCAACCTCGACAAGGTGATTTGGCCCTGCTTCTGGCTTAAGGTCGAGAGTGACATAACCAGCGCGCTTGAGAAGCCTGCCAAGAAGAGACTGCTTCAGGTCGCTTATGTTCACCATATCCAGCCCTCAGCAATCAAGAACAGGACGAAGGTGAAGCTAATCACACTGACGACTGCTGGAGCTGCATTAAACAAGTTTTGCCGCATCTTTTCTTGGGCAGAAATCATATCCCCTCCTCTTATTCATACGTTGACGGACTTGGAATGAGCCGATCAGCGTGACCGCCACGGCTGAGCGCGATCACAACCAAACAACTGGTGTCTTTGGGCCCCGAGCCGGGCGAATTGCTTTTGGCTCAAAGGGCTGCGCTTCTCGTAACTGACGCAGCCGCGCTGTTTTATTGGCCCGTGCAGCGGTCTCGATTTCTGTGATTTGCCTCGCGACATCCGTTGTGGTTTTGGCCCTATCCCGCGCAGAAATCCTTTCTGGCTTAAAGAATGCGTCCTTTGTGGCTGCCATGATTATCCTCCTTCAAATGATGGTCGACCAATTCGACCCTCCAATAATGAACGTCTAGGAGAAGCCTTTGATAGAAAACGAAGGGCCGGGCGCTTACCCGACCTACAAAGTCACTCAGCTCTGCTGTCAGTACATCCGCGGTCAGCGGAGCAAATGAGAAGATTGAACTGCCTGAAGATTTCTGGCCGAGATTTTGCCGGACTTCTGATCATCGACGACCTGGTACGAGATCTTCTCAGCGTCCGACAGCGAATGCATTCCGGCGCGCTCAACGGGAGCGATGCTCAGGACCAACCTGACAAGCAAAGGTCGATAACGCTAAAGTGGATACAATTTCTGATAATGCAAGGGCGCGGGGTAAGCAGGCTTCGCATTTTTTTGCAAGTCATAGCCAGGCGAGGTTGATCAGATCTGCGCAGTCGTCTTCTTAGCTCTGCCTTCCGAGCGGACTGAGGTGTGGGTCGAGCTGATGAACGGCCCAAGATCGAACTCCCGGGTCAGAGTCATTGCGGCATGATGACTGGGCACAGCCTAGCTTGGCATTCAGGAGAGAGGTGTTGACCGGCCGTAGCAAAGAGTGCATGCTTTGTTTCTCGGCAGCCTTTTGCAAGGGCGCTGCTGCTCAAGTCAAGGCTTGGCCCCAATCGAAGGAGGACGTGATGTCTTCCGCTAACCCAACTTCAGAATTGACAAAAAGCGACCTCGAGATGATGCGCCGTGTCTTGGATGATGCAGCGTTAGAAACTGGAAGACGAAACGTCTCTGCCCTTCTCATCATCAGATTGTTCCAGTCAGGTATGCGTTCTCCAGCAGATCTGGCAACAGCTTTACACCGATGTATCCCGTGCGATGTTGAAATTTCGTCAAGACTTGTGGGGCATCTGTCGTTCGGCATACCGCCAGCAATAACAGTATCTCGAACAAGATCGCTACATTGATCGCATTGATTGGCTCGACTGGGCTGTTTGATGCTATTTAATACTGAGGGCGGTGCAAAAATCCGAAGTAGAATGCGAAAGATCAGCTTGGGTGAGAGGCACCAACAGCGTTTCAGCGCGATCAGAAATTCGGACAACTCATGGTCGGTTCTCGATAGCCTCACCGAAGCAGCTGCTCGTATCTTGGACTTGGCAATGATTGGCCTCGAGCAAGACACAGCTGAAGAACTCTCACGCATCCTTAACAAAGCTCCCGGGTTGAGCTCAGGGCCAACGCAGCACTGAACCGCGCCTGGTTGCCAGAGGCAATTTCGCCTAATTTTTGCGGTCAAGGCTGATGCAGCTCAGCGATGCTCATCCGTTCTACGAGACGGATGCCGGCCTAAACGTGTCGTCTCTGTGAGAGGGTCGGAAAGCCATGACTACTGTTACGCAAGCACATTTTTCCGTTCGTTGGACATTGCCGGTTGTAGTGTCACATGCGAGTGCTGCACGCATTCTGGGACCCGGCGACGCTTTGCGTTTCATGAATTCGCATTTCAAGTGCCAATCTGGCCCATTATATTGGCGGGCCCGATCTCTTTGCTTCGGCGCGCTAATGGGAGAGGTGCATCCGGAAATGGCACGCCCTCATTTCGTCGCAGCATATGCGGCGGAGTCTGTAGCTTGTGACCAAAGGTAACACGCGGCCCATGCTCATCAGGAGATTATCGTGCCCCTTTCATCGCACCGTCACGCCAATGACAACAGCGAGCAAAATCACAAGCTTCTCTCATTCGACCAGACGAAAAGCATCAGCGATTGCGGACCACACCCTATTAGGCAATTCGCAACAAGCGCAAATGGGGATAGGTGGTTTCTTATCAGCGCAGTAGGAATGGCGGAAGCGTTTGTGCTTCATAAACAGACTGAGCGGGCAGGCGGGCATCAGACGATGATCAGCATACGGGAGTTTCTAAATCGCGATGGCAGTTCATCTGAAGAAATAGCGCTGGTCGCTTTGCTTACAGATGAACACCAATTGAAGTTCTATCCTGGACCTTCTGAATTAGTCAGAAGCGAATAGTGACGGAATGATTGCGCAGGGACACCCCGATCAAGCTGGACCTCGACAGGTCCAGCGAAATTGCAGCAATTGCGGTCGAGGCCATAGGGCCACCGCTTAATGGAGCAATGATATGGACATTATCCAGCAAAAGGTCTCACCCGGCGACGCGGGCGAACCGGTGGTGGTCGAATTTGTTGGCGAAGACGGTAACGCCGTCACCGTCAGCATGAATAACTATGGCAAGCCACGACCAACAAATAATGAAGCAATCAGTGATGCGAAGGCTATGATGGCCGACGTCGCGTCATCTAGCACGGAAAATACGGCGGGAGCGGCGGGGCAGATCCCCTCGCCCGTCCGTCAGGCACCAACCAGCCGTGGCAACAGTCCCATAGACTAAACCTGATCATAGCCGACTTCGACATCGTGGTGGCAGTTCGACCTACGGCCGCACTGCGCGATGTCTCGGCTAGAACCAGCAGCAATCAAGGGGACATGGATGAGCAATCTAATGAACCATCATGCGGTACCTCACAAGGCGTGGCTCAAGATACTGGCTGCCTACCGGACACCTGATGTCCGGCGCAGTTTGGTCGAGCTGGCTTTTACACTTACCCCTTTGATAGGACTCTGGTTTTTGACTTGGATGGCGATCGAACACGGCCACTGGTATGGCATCATTCTGGTCATTCCTGCAGCTGGTTTCTTGCTGAGACTATTTATACTTCCAGCATGACTGCGGCCATGGCTCGCTGTTTGGTGTACGACGTGCTGACGATTGGACCGGCCGTGCGATCGGCGTCCTCACTGTGACCCCGTATGACTATTGGAAACGCGCGCACGCCCTGCATCACGCATCAGCCGGCAATCTTGATGAACGCGGCGTCGGTGACATCACAACCCTGACGGTCGCAGAATATGAGAGAATGGATTGGAAAGGCAGGCTGAGCTATCGCTTGTATAGGCACCCCTTTGTGATGTTCGGCGTAGGGCCGGCATGGCTTTTTCTTTTCAAGCAGCGGCTTCCCGTGGGATTGATGCGGTCAGGCTCTCTGCCCTGGATTTCCACCATGGCGACCAACGCTGCGATAACGGCTCTCGCGGCTTTGTTGATTTGGGCGATCGGGCTTGAACCTTTTCTTATCGTGCACTTGCCGATCGTGCTACTCGCCGCCTCGGCCGGCGTCTGGCTGTTCTATGTGCAGCACCAGTTCGAAGAAACACATTGGTCGAGGCCCCCACAATGGATCTTTGCGCACGCAGCCTTGCATGGCGCGTCTCACTACGACTTGCCGCAACCGCTGCGCTGGATATCCGGCAACATCGGTATGCACCACGTCCATCACCTGTCGAGCCGTGTGCCGTTCCACCGATTGCCTGACATATTACAGGATCACCCCGAACTGGCCAGCCTTGGCCGCATGACACTGATGGACAGCCTGAAATCCGTAAAGCTGTTACTCTGGGACGAGCGCTCCCAAAGACTTGTATCCCTTCGCGAGGCAGGAAATTTTCTCGCCCCTTAAATATCTGCTTTCGTCTCTACAGCAGGTCGTTAGCGGCCTTGTCACCGCCTTTCTCCAGAGGAAATTCATTCATGCATGCCGCCTTTTTTGCCTCATTCTGCTGCGCCTTTTTCGCTGCGTCATCAGCACTTCAAGCGGCACCGACGATACAGGCGTCTTCAGGACCAAACCCCACATTTGGCTCAACCGATGACGGTGTCATCCGGTTCTACTCATTCAAAGTCAAAGACACGGGCATCACGACATTTCGTCTGAATGCTGACAATCTGACATGTGGTTACGATCTGCAGAAATCATCGAAGTTAGGATTTCTCCCATCTGCCGGCCGCTTCCCGCTGCAACACACAGATAAATCTTTAGCTGGAGACGTTTACACCCTATCGTTTTTCCAAAACCGATCGGCACGGATGGCGAAGGACGTTTGCAACTTTTCTTTCACCGTAGAATGATCGAGCCGGCGATTTGCCACTGGCAGCAAAACGCCTCAGAAGACAATCTCGATGATGGGGCCGGCAGAGACACCAGGCCCCGTCACGGTGACACATTTGGAACATGGTCTCGAACGGCGCGAGCTCGGACGGATTATGTTCATGTAAGTTATTGATAAAGCGATTCTATCCGTCACACGGTTAGAAAGTGTCTCGGATTTTGCGACGAATCTGAATGAGTTGGAGTCTTGATGTTGGAGTGGACGGCCCCTGAACGGCATCGAAATGTGCCATGATGAGTTGTTGAGATCTTAATCGAAGGGGCCGCCCATGGATAAGATTATTCGTATTGGCATGGATACGTCAAAGCAGGTCTTTCAGCTGCATGGCGTGAATGCTGGAGAGAAGCCGGTCTTGCGTAAGAAAATGCGACGCAAGGAGATGATCGACTTCTTCACGACCTGCCCGCCAACTTCGGTTGCGATCGAGGCCTGTGGTGGTTCCCATCATTGGGCGCGATTACTCACCTCATTTGGACATGAGGTGAAGATGATCGCACCACAACTCGCCAAGCCTTACGTTAAGCGGAACAAGAATGAAGCTGCCGACGCCGAAGGGCTGTGCGAGGCGATGGCCCGCCCAACGATGCGGTTTGTTCCGGTCAAGACAGTTGATGACCAAGCAGCACTCATGCTGATTAGCGTCCGTACCCGTCTGATAGCCAACCGCACTCAGCTTGCCAACGCAATCCGGGGCTACGCCAATGAATTCGGCATTTCCGCAGCTAAGGGGCTAGCACATATTCCGATGCTGCTCGAAAGGATAAAAGTTGAGAAAACTGTGCCAGGGCTCGCGCAGGAATTGTTCATGAGCCAGGCCGAGGAATATGCTCATCTGGAAAAGAAGATTGCGGATGTGGAGGCCAAGGTAAAGGCATGGCAGCGTAACGACGAACGCAGCATACGCCTCAACACCATTCCCGGTATTGGCCCAATCGGTTCGGCTCTCTTGATCATGAAGACACCCGCTCCAGAGCTCTTTCAATCTGGCCGCCAGTTTGCAGCCTGGATCGGGTTGACGCCAAAAGATCACTCGACCGGCGGTAAGCTGCGGCTCGGTGGTATCACGCGAGCCGGTGACGAAGCTCTGCGGGCCGTCCTGGTGGCTGGAGCAACCGCTGTGATCCATCACGCGAGGCGATCTGGTAAGGCCTCTCGTTGGTTGGCGGAACTGCTCACGCGCAAGCCGCCTAAACTGGCAGCTGTCGCACTCGCTAATAAGATGGCGCGCATAGCCTGGAAGCTCATGGTCTCGGGAGAGACATTCAGCGCAAAATCAGGACCGGCCTTAACGGGATACGCTGCATGAAGAGGGGGAAGCAAGCACTCAAGCCGTCCTGATCTTCGCCACGTGTTTGTGATAATACAACTTGCAAGATAATAGCAGATGGTGTGATCGATCGATCCGAGACACAGGATACTCCGAAGATCCCATTGGCCCGTCAAGGCCGCCTTGATGTTTGGGACCTGTGTTGCGGAAACCATCTTGGCCAGCGTTCATGTGCGAGCGCAACTACAGGCCGGACATATGGATGCAAGCGATCTGATCAGATTGTCTCGAAATATCTTGCGAGTCGGGGGCCGTCCACATATGAGATCTGAACCGCTTTCTCGCGAACACTCGGGAGTAGGATAAACGATTAAGTCAGGTACTCCCGTCGCTTATTCCGATTTCCTTGTTTCCCTGCGCCCTAATTCGCCCAAGTGCCTC
>Ga0075364_10001402_pt1 | contig 13039 bp, 6 predicted proteins | sample EndMetdeltDD1764_FD_71517 | JGI IMG/M metagenome (GOLD analysis project Ga0075364, IMG submission 71517) | Populus endosphere microbial communities from Tennessee, USA - Endosphere MetaG P. deltoides DD176-4 | ecosystem: Host-associated > Plants > Roots > Endosphere | place: USA: Tennessee... | reverse complement strand
ACCGCTGGTACGCCGGCCGCCAGCGGACGCTGCGCTCGGTGTCGATCGAGGACGCGGTGCCGCTGTCGGCACCCCGCAGCCGCGACAGCGGCAGCACGGCGTTCCTGTGCATCCTCCACGCCGAGTACGGCGACGGCGACGGCGAGACGTACGTCGTGCCGTTCATGGTCGGCGCGGGCGAGAAGGCCGAAGCGGTGCTGGCCGACCACCCCAACGCGGCTGTCGCGTGGCTCGACCGCAAGGGCCACGAGTCGCTCCTGCTCTACGACGCGCTGGTCGACCCGCGCTTCGCCGAGCTCACCCTCGACGCCTTCCGCCGTCGGCGCACCTTCGTCTCGCCGTCGGGTGCCGAGCTGCGACTGCGCACGACCCCCGAGTTCCGCAAGCGACTCGACCCCGACGACGACCTCACGCCCCACATCGCTGCGGTCGAGCAGAGCAACACCTCCGTGCTGTTCGGGTCCAAGCTCGTCATGAAGATGTTCCGGCGCGCGCAGGAAGGCGCCAACCCGGACCTCGAGATGGGCGAGTACCTCACCGACGTCGCCGGGTTCGAGCACACCGCCGAGCTCTACGGCGCCGCCGAGTACAGCAAGGGTCGGGGCGAGCCCCGGACCATCGGTCTGCTCAACGCGTACGTCATGAACGAGGGCGACGCCTGGCGCTACTCGCTCGACGCGCTCAGCCTCTACTACGAGCACGCGATCGCGGGGATCCCCGACCACGAGGTCGTGGTGCCGAGCTGGGCCGACGTGCTCGACCTCGTCGGCTCCGAACCTCCGGCGCTGGTGCGTGACGCCATCGGGCCGTACTTCGACTCGATGACGCTGCTCGGCGAGCGGACGGCCGAGCTCCACCTGTCGCTGGCCGCCGGCACCTCCGACGCGTTCAAGCCCGAGCCGTTCACGACGCTCTACCAGCGCTCGCTGCTGCAGTCGATGCGGACGCAGTTGCGGCCGACCCTGACGATGTTGCGGCGCGTGCTCGACACGCTGGGCGACAACGGCCGGCGCGACGGCCAGATCGTCCTCGACAGCGAGTCGCACCTCCTGTCGGCGTTCTCGGCGCTGACCAAGCACCGGATCGACACGCACCGCATCCGGGTCCACGGCGACTTCCACCTCGGCCAGGTCCTGCACGCCGGCCGCGACTTCGTGATCATCGACTTCGAGGGCGAGCCATCGCGCTCGCCGACTGAGCGCCGCATCAAGAAGACGGGCATCGCCGACGTCGCCGGCATGCTCCGCTCGTTCCAGTACGCGGCCCGCGCCGGCCTGTTGGGCCACGCTGACCGGGGTCTCGTCCCGCCCGAGCAGCTGCCGGCGTTCGAGCAGCGCGAGCAGCTCTGGCAGCTGTGGATCACCATCGCCTACCTCACGGGCTACCTCAGCGTCACCGAGGGGACCCCGATCGTCCCCGAGGACCGCGGCGACCTGCAGACGCTGCTCACCGCGTACGCCCTCGACAAGGCGCTCTACGAGGTCCGCTACGACCTCGCCCACCGACCCGACTGGGCGCCCATCCCGCTGCACGGCATCGTGCAGCTCCTGGCGAGCGTGCCGTGAGCAGCGAGCACCACGAGCTCGTCGAGCAGGCCGAGCGCTTCGGCGTCGAGACGACGTACTGGGATACGCGTGGCGATCGCCACGATGCCGCGACCGAGCCGTTGCTCGCGGTGCTGCGGGCCCTGGGGATCGACGCCGGCGACCCGGCTGGTGCGATCGCGGCGATCACCGGGCAGCTCGACGAGCGGGCCACGTCGGGTCGAGGGCTCGTCGTGGTCTGGGGCGCCCGGCCGTTGCGGGCCGTGGTCGACCTGCCGTCGAGCGCCGGGACCGTCGAGGTGGTCCTCGAGCTCGAGGACGGCACGACGCGCTCGGCGTCCTTCGACGTCGATGACCTCACCCACGCCGATCCCGCCGGCCGCGTCGTGGTCCTCGAGGGCCCCATCCCGAGCGGGTACCACGTGCTCCACGTCGGCGAGCTCGCGCCCATCGACGTCCTCGCCGCGCCCGACCGCGTCGTCGAGCTCGGCGAGCACGAGCGGCTGTGGGGGCTGTTCGCCCCGGTCTACGCGCTGGCGGGCGGCACCGGCCTCGGCGCCCACATCGGCGTCCTCACCGACCTCGGCGAGGCCCTCGACCCGACCGGCGCCAAGATCGTGGCGACGCTGCCCCTGCTCGCCGCGTACCTCGGTGAGCCGTTCGACCCGAGCCCCTACGCACCGGTGAGCCGACGCTTCTGGAACGAGCTGTTCACCGACCTCGCTGCGCTACCCGAGCTGCAGGCCGTGCCGGCCGCCGGCGAGAACCTCGACGGCCTGCGCCGCCTCGGCCACGCGGCCAACGAGCCGGGCAAGAGCTTCGACTACCGCCATCAGTACGGCTACGTGCGCGGCGTGCTCACCCGCGTCGTCGCCGAGCGCGACGCCTGGCCCGACGGCGTGCGCGCCGCGTTCGCCGAGTACCTCGCGGCGCGGCCCGACGTCACCGACTACGCCCGCTTCCGTGCTTTGGCCGAGCGCACTCGCACCGGTTGGCACGGCTGGGACGCGGCCGCCCGAGCCGGCACCATCGCCGAGCGCGACGTCGACCCGGCGGTCGTCGTGCTCCACCAGTTCGGGCAGTACGCGATGGATCGGGGGATGACGGGGCTGGCATCGTCGCTCGGCGGCCGGGACCAGCGCCTCTACCTCGATCTGCCCGTCGGCGCGCACGGCGACGGCTACGACACGTGGAAGGACCGCGACCTCTTCGCCTGGGGCGCGGGCGCCGGCGCGCCGCCCGACGACTTCTTCGCCGCCGGCCAGAACTGGGGCTTCCCGCCGTTGCGGCCCTGGGCGCCTGACAACGCGCAGCTGTGGCACTTCCGCGAGATGGTGCGTCACCACATGCGGGTCGCCGGCATCCTCCGCCTCGACCACGCCATGGGCCTCGAGCGCCTCTTCTGGGTGCCTGACGGGCACGAGGCGCGCGACGGCATCTACGTGCGCTACCCGCGCGCCGCGCTCTTCGCGGTGCTGTGCATCGAGTCGGCGCGCGCCGACTGCATCGTCGTCGGCGAGGACCTCGGCACCGTGCCCGACTCGATCCGCGAGGAGATGGACCACCGCGGGCTCCTCGGGATGTACGTCGCGCAGTTCAACCAGCCGGCATGGGGCGGGGCGCCGCTGAGCACGCCGTCGGGGCGCCAGCTGGCGTCGATCGACACCCACGACACCCCGACGTTCACCGGGTGGCTGCACGGGCTCGACATCGATCGGCGCCACGTGATCGGCCAGCTGTCCGACGAGCTCGCCGACGCCGCCCGAGCCGAGCGCCGCGGCCAGGTGGGCAACCTCGTCGCGCTGCTCGTCACGTACGGCGTCGTCGCGCCGGGCACCAAGATCGACGCCGAGGCCGACATCCTCGCCGGGCTGCTGCGCTACCTCGGGGACAGCGACGCGCCGGCGGTGCTGGTGGCCGTCGACGACCTCGTCGGCGAGCGCAACCCCCAGAACGTGCCGGGGACCATGATCGACCGACCCAACTGGGTGCAGCGCATCCGCTTCGGTCCCCGTGACCTGGTGGCCGACCCGGCGATCGGTGCGATGCTCGACGCGTTGCAGGGCTGTCGGCTGGGCGCGCACGTGCGCTCGACCGGCCGGGTATGAACGCAAGGATGCGAACCGTGCACGACACCTCCGCACATCAGCTCACCTCGGACGACGTCTGGTTGTTCAACGAGGGCACCCACGCCCACCTGTACCGCAAGCTGGGTGCCCATCCCGCCGAGGGCGGCGGCACCCGCTTCGCGGTGTGGGCCCCCAACGCCGCGCGGGTGTCGGTGATCGGGGACATGAACAGCTGGAACCGCGATGCCGATCGGCTCGAGGCGTTCGGTGACTCGGGCATCTGGCACGGCGTGCTCGACCACGCGCACGAGGGCGAGCGCTACAAGTTCCACATCGAGTCGCGGCACGAGGGCTTCCGCGTCGACAAGGCCGACCCGTTCGCCACGATGGCCGAGCAGCCGCCGCGCACGGCGTCGATCATCCACGGGCTCGATCACACCTGGACCGACGACGAGTGGATGGCCGGACGGGGCGCCCGCAACCGACACGACGCGCCGATCTCGGTCTACGAGGTGCACATCGGGTCGTGGCGCCACGCGGACAACGAGCACCGGTCGCTCAACTATCGCGAGCTCGCCGGGCCGCTGGCCGACCACGCCGTCGACATGGGCTTCACCCACATCGAGTTCCTGCCGGTGATGGAGCACCCGTTCTACGGCTCGTGGGGCTACCAGACGACGGGCTACTTCTCGCCCACGTCGCGCTTCGGGTCGCCGCAGGACTTCATGTACCTGATCGACCACCTGCACCAGCGCGGCATCGGCGTGATCCTCGACTGGGTCCCGAGCCACTTCCCGAGCGACGAGCACGGCCTCGCCTACTTCGACGGCACCCACCTCTTCGAGCACGCCGATCCCCGCAAGGGCTTCCACCCCGACTGGAACAGCCTCATCTTCAACTACGACCGCCACGAGGTGCGCTCGTTCCTCCTGTCGAGCGCGTGCTCCTGGCTCGACCGCTACCACATCGACGGGCTGCGGGTGGATGCGGTGGCGTCGATGCTCTACCTCGACTACTCGCGCGGGCCGGGGGAGTGGATCCCCAACGAGTTCGGCGGCAACGAGAACCTCGGCGCGCTCCGCTTCCTCAAGCAGCTGAACGAGACCGTGTACCGCGAGTTCCCCGACACGCAGACGGTGGCCGAGGAGTCGACCGCGTGGCCGATGGTCTCGCGACCGACGACGGTCGGCGGCCTCGGCTTCGGGTTCAAGTGGGACATGGGGTGGATGCACGACACCCTCGAGTACCTCGGCTACGACCCGATCCACCGCCGCTACCACCAGGACCGCGTCACCTTCCGCAGCATCTACGCGTTCTCCGAGAACTACGTGCTGCCGCTGTCGCACGACGAGGTGGTGCACGGCAAGGGCTCGCTGCTCGGCAAGATGCCCGGCGACCAGTGGCAGCGCTTCGCCAACCTCCGCCTGCTCTACGGCTACCAGTTCGCCCAGTCCGGCAAGAAGCTGCTGTTCATGGGGGCCGAGCTCGCCCAGGACACCGAGTGGAACCACGACCAGGCCCTCAACTGGTCGCTCCTCGACCAGCCGCTGCACGAGGGCACCTGCCAGTGGGTGGCGCACCTCAACCACCTGTACGCAGCCGAGCGGGCCCTGCACGAGCTCGACTGCGAGCCCGAGGGGTTCGAGTGGATCGACGCGGCCGACACCGGGGCCAGCGTGATCTCGTTCCTGCGCAGAGGGCGTGACGGCGCGCGGCCGGTAGCTGTTGTGGCCAACTTCACACCGATCCCGCGCGAGGGCTACTCGATCGGTGTCCCGGCCGGCGGACGGTGGGTCGAGCTGGCCAACAGCGACGCCGCGATCTACGGCGGCAGCGGGTGGGGCAACCTCGGCGGCGTGGACGCCGAGGCCGAGCCCCACCACGGCCACGAGTGGTCGTTGCCCCTGGTCCTGCCCCCGTTGGGCATCCTGGTCCTGGCCCCCGACGAGGCCTGATCCGGTCGGTGCGCCCGCCCGGGCGGTGCCGGCGGCGGGTCGACCGGGCCCGATCGGCGCCGGGTCCTGACCCGCGTCGCGGAAGCTGACGCGGTCCGGGTGACCCCGCCAGGTACCATCTGGCGGGTCTGAAGATGTGACGGACCTCGGGCATTCGTGTGACGATCTCCGGTAGGTTCGTCGCAGGTGTTGGTAGCTGGTGAGTGTGCGTGCCGGACCCCGAGCGCACGTGAGACGGAGGACGTTCCGGGCGATGGCAATCGACAAGGTCCGAGCCATGGCCGCACGAGCGGCAGATCGGCTGACCACGGCGGACGACGCGGTGCTCGTGGCCGAGCCGGCGTCCCCCCACGAGGTCGCCCTGCCCGACCCCGTGCCCACCACCGACGCCAGCACGACGACCCAGCGCCTGGTCCTGGCCGTCATCGTCGTCCTCGGCCTCGTCGGCTCGGTCGTCGTCGTGGCGACCTCGCCCGACTACCTCTTCGCCCCGCCGGTCTCGTGGCGCTTCGCGATCCCCTGGCTCCGCGCCGGTACCGGGGCGTCGTCGCTCTACTTCGGCACCACCTTCCTGCTCGGTCTGCTCACGATGGCGGCCGGTTGGCTGCTGCTCATGGGACACCTTCGCCGTTCCGGTGCCCCCGAGAAGCGGAAGGTGATCGCAGTGGCGGTCGCGACCGCGATCTGGGCCGCCCCGTTCCTCGTCGGCCCGATCCAGGTGTCGACCGACGCCTACAGCTACGCAGCCCAGGGCTACATGGCCAACGTCGGACTCGACCCGTCGGCCGAGGGACCCAACGCCATCCCTTCCCACGGCACGAACCTCTTCTGGCAGGCGGCCGATCGTGTGTGGCGGGGCTCACCTGCTCCCTACGGTCCAGTCGCCGTCGCCGCCAACAAGGCGGCCGTCACCCTCAGCGGAGACGACGTCACCCGTTCCGTCTACCTCATCAGGCTCGTCGCCGTTGCCGGCGTGATCATGACGGGCATCGGGGTGTACCTGATCGCGATGCGGAGACGGGTCTCACCGTCGCTGGCGCTCGTCATCGCAGTCGCGAACCCCGTGGTGCTGGTCCACCTGGTCGGCGGCGCCCACAACGACGCGCTCATGATGGGTCTGCTGTGCCTCGGCCTGGCCGCCTGGGAGCGATCTCGGCGGTGGTTGGCGGTCGTGCTCGTGGTCATGGCCTTGATGGTCAAGCTGCCCGCCATCCTCGCCCTCGGCTTCATCGCCTGGAACTGGAGCGGCAAGGACGCCGGCTGGCGCCAGCGGGTGCGCGACATCCCGATGCTCGGCGCAGCGTTCGCAGCCATCGTGGGCGTGTCGTGCATGGTCGTCGGCATCGGCCTGGGCTGGGTCACGGCCCTCTCGTCGACGGGGAGCGTGTACTCCACGTTCTCGCCCTCGACCAAGATCGGCTTCATCCTCGCCGACCTGCTCAACGGCCTGGGCGTGGACGTCGACGCGCTCACCGTCGTGAGTGCGACACGGGCGATCGGGCTGCTCATCGGGGGCGCCATCATCGCCCTGATCCTCGTGCGCAGCCCGCGCATGGGAGTCACCCGTGCGACCGGTGTCTCGCTGCTCGTCCTCACGCTGGCCAGCCCGGTCATCTGGCCCTGGTACCTGCCCGTCGGCTTCGCCCTCGTCGCCGCCACCGGCGTGCGTCGCCTCCAGCCGTCGCTGATCGTGCTGATCGTCGCGTCGGTGCTGACGGTGTGGCCCACGTCGGTCGACGCCGTGGTGCCGCTGTCGCGGTACCAGCACTGGCTCGGCCTGCTCGTCGTGGCGGTCATCACCGCCAGCTGTCTCGGCGCCCAGTACGTGGCCCGCACCGCCGAGAAGCGGCGGATCGAGGGCAAGGCGCGGGTGCCGCGCCTCGAGGCGGTGCTCATCGGTCCCGCTCCCGACGCCACGTCGGCGTCCGCCACCAAGGGCGAAGAGGCCTCCGAGCTCGTCGGCTGAGGCTCGTCCGGGCGCGTGGCGGCCGGCGTTAAGATGCCCGCCGTCATGAGCCGCCCATCGGAGCCTCCGAGTAGCCGTGCCACTCCGGCCGCACCGTCGCTTCGTCGCGCGCGTCCGCGCCGCGGTCGGATCCGACGCGCCGGCGCTGCGGCAGTCGTTCGTCGCGACGCTCATCTCCTCGGGCGGTGACCTGCTCGCCGGCCTGACGCTGGCGTCGATCACCCACACGCTCGAGATCCTCCCCGGCCTGCTCGTGCTCGTCCCCGCGGCCATCGGCATGCGGGGCAACGTGTTCGGCGCGCTGGGCAGCCGCCTGGGCACCACGATCCACACCGGTGAGTTCTCGCTGACGCGGCGCCGCGACACCGTGGTCGGTCAGAACGTGCTGGCTTCGGTGGTGCTCACCCTGTCCATCTCGCTGGCGCTGGCCGTGCTGGCCAAGGGCATGACCAGCCTCTTCGGGATCAACTCGATCTCGATCGCCGACTTCGTCGTGATCTCGATCGTCGGCGGCATCCTCTCGTCGATCGTCGTGCTCGTCCTCACGATCGTCGTCGCCGCGCTGGCCGTCCGGCGCGACTTCGACCTCGACAACGTGGCCGGGCCGCTCGTGACCGCGGCCGGCGACATGGTCACGCTGCCGGCGTTGTTCCTGGCCACGCTCATCGTCCACCACGACGGCGTGACCGCCGTCGTCGCCACGCTGGCCACGGTCCTCGCCATCGCCTCGCTGGTCGCGGCGTGGCGGGCCCGGCTGCCGGTCATGCGTCGCATCCTGCGCGAGTCGCTCCCCATCCTCATCGTGGCGGGCACCATCGACCTCCTGGCCGGCCAGATCCTCGAGTCCCGCCTCGACGACATGTTCAGCCGCTACGAGGCGCTGTTGGTGCTCGTCCCGCCGTTCCTCGAGGACACCGGCGCGCTCGGGGCCATCCTGTCGGCGCGCACGGCCACCAAGCTCCACCTCGGCATCATCGAGCCCATGGCCCGGCCCCAGCGCGCGGCGCGCGACGACTTCGCCATCATCGGCCTCCTCGCGGTGCCCGTGTTCACGCTCGTGGCCATCTCGGCCGACATCGCGTCCGTGATCACCGACAAGACCAGTCCCGGGGTGCTCCCGATGGTCGGCGTCGCGCTCGTGGGCGGGCTCATCGCGACGACGGCGGCGATCTTCATCGGCTACTACGCGTCCGTGGCCACGTACCGGCTCGGCCTCGATCCCGACAACTACGGGGTCCCGTTGATCACCTCATCGATGGACCTGGTCGGCGTCATCGCGCTCATCCTCGGCGCGCTCGCCATGCGCGTCATCTGACCGGCGCTGGGGGAAGATCAAGGGTCGTGACCATCACCGCCTACAAGTTCGACGGCGAGGGGGCCGAGCCCGTCGACAAGGACCGGATCAGCGAGGTGCTCGCCTCGGACGACGCAGGGGTGTGGGCCGACCTCCTGAACCCGACCCAGGACGAGATCGACGCCGTCGAGCAGGAGCTCGGGCTCCACCCGCTGTCGATCGAGGACGTGACCAAGAAGGGCCAGCGGCCCAAGCTCGAGGTCTTCGAGCACCACGCCTTCGTCGTCGCGTACGCGGCGTGCGACTGCCGCGACGGCTACGAGCTGGTCGAGGTCGACATCTTCGCCGGCCGCAACTGGATGCTGACCATCCACGACCACTCGATCGGCGGCGCGCAGTTCAGCAGCGAGTCGGTGCGCGAGCGCCTGAGTCGGTTCCGCAAGCACAAGGAGGTCGACGGCTCGGTCCTGCTCTACGTCGTGCTCGACGAGATCGTCGACACCTACTTCGACGCCCTCGACGACTTCGGGCAGCGGGCCGACGAGATGGAGGAGCGCATCTTCTCCGACCCCGATCCCGAGCGCGACGAGATGCCGATCCAGCGGTCGATGCTCGAGCTGCGCAAGGAGCTGCTCGACTTCCGGCGCAAGGTGACCCCGTTGCGCGAGGTCCTGATCCAGTGCCTGCGTGACGACCTCGAATGGGTGTCCGAGGAGGAGCGCCACTACTTCCAGGACGTCTTCGACCACGTGCTGCGGATCTCCGACGAGATCGACACGCGGCGCGAGCTCATCGGCAACGCCATGGAGGCCCACCTGGCGATGGTCTCCAACCACATGAACCAGATCATGAAGAAGATGACGTCGTGGGGCGCCATCCTCATCGTGGCCACGCTCATCGCCGGCATCTACGGCATGAACTTCGACAACATGCCCGAGCTGCACTACCGGTTCGGCTACTTCGGCGCGCTCGCGGTGATGCTCGTGACCACGACTGGCCTGTACCTCTACTTCAAGCGGAAGCGCTGGCTGTAGGCGCGCCCACGACGGGACCGGCCGCCACGGCGCCGGGCTCGTCCGATCCGGCCCTGCGGGTGCCGGTCAGGAGCTGCACGGCCACCACGAACAGGGCGATCAGCACCAGGTTGCGCACCAGCACGGGGAGGATGGCCCACAGCTCGCCCTCGGCCGCGTCGACGACGAAGGCGTACGACATCGCGGTGATGATCGTCGTCGCGGCCGTGAGACCCGCGATCAGCCGGTCGCCGCGCGCAGCCACCAGCGCGGCGAACGGGAGCATCCACACGACGTACTGCGGCGAGAGGATCGGGGCGAAGATCAGCAGCGCCAGCACCGACACCAGCGGCGCCAGCGCGTAGACGACGTGGTCGTCGGCGCCGTCGCGGCGCCGGCGGGCGGCCAGCCACCAGGCCAGCACGATGAAGGCCAGGCTCAGCGCCGTCAGCAGCGCCCGCCCCCACGTGGGCATCACCCCGGTGCGGAACGCGCCCGACTCGAACTTCACGCGGGACGGGTCGTGGAGGTGCCACAGGATCCCGGGCACGCTCTCGACCTGCCAGCCGGTGGCGTCGCGGAACGACACGACCTGGCGCACGCCGGCCGACCCGGCCAGGGCGAGCCAGGCGATGCCGATGGCGAGCCCGGCGCTCACGAAGGCGACGAGGCCCTTCACCTTGCGCTCGACGATGAGGATGGGCGCGAGGCCGATCGGCCAGATCTTGGTGAGCACGGCGACCGCCAGCAGCCCGCCGCCGCCGACGTCGCGGCCCTTGCGCAGCAGCGCCATGCCCCCGACGGCGATCAACGCCGAGAACAGGTCGATCCGGGCGTAGACGAACGGCCAGCAGATCATCGGCAAGCCGAGGAGCAGGTAGGCGACCATCGCCCGGCGGTCCCAGGCCCACCGCAGGAGCGCGGCGATGCCGAGGTCGCAGATGAACTGCGAGATCGCCACGAGCGCGATCGAGCGGTAGAGGTTCTCGCTGGTGAGCAGCTTGATGAGCAGGAAGGTGACCGGCGGGTACTCGACCTGGAAGTCGCGGTACGGCGTGCCCTGGGCGGTGGCCATCTGGACGTAGCGGGTCACGTCGCCCACCAGGCCGCCGTCGACGGTGTCCTGGTGCGAGAGCAGCAGGTACGCCAGCGCGCCGACCCGGGCTGCGACCAGGCCGATGATCAGCCAGGTCGTGAGCGTCGGGCCGCGTCGGGCCGCCCCATCGGTCATCGCTCAATCATCGGGCGTGGCGCGCCGGAAGAGGTTGATGCTGCGGGCGGCGACGTCGACGCTCTCGCCGGCCTTGGAGCGCGGGAGCGTGGTCCGCCACTCGTCGGGGAAGGCGAGCTCGGTCGTCTCGGCGGCGGTGTCGACCACCTTGAGCCACTGCTCGCCGTACACGAGCTCGCGCGGCAGCGTGTAGGTGAGGTCCTCGTCGCCCGCGTTGAAGATGATGTAGAAGCTGCGGTCGACGATGCGCTCGCCCCGCTGCCCGCGCGACGGGATGGCGTCGCCGTTGAGGAACACCGCCAGCGAGCGGGCGAAGCCCACCTGCCAGTCGTCGGCTGTCATGACCGAGCCCGTCGGCGTGAACCACTCGATGTCCTCGGCGTCCTCGCCCATGATCTGCTGGCCCTGGAACCAGCGCCGGCGGCGGAAGACCGGGTGCAGGCGGCGCAGTCGGGCCAGGCGCTTGACGAACTCGGTGAGGTCGTCGTCGGCCGTGGCCCAATCGAACCACGAGATCTCGTTGTCCTGCGCGTAGCCGTTGTTGTTGCCCCCCTGCGTGCGTCCGAGCTCGTCCCCGCCGAGCAGCATGGGCACGCCCTGGGACAGGAACAGCGTCACCAGCAGGTTGCGCTTCTGGCGCCGGCGCAGGTCGAGCACGTCCGGGTCGGTGGTCGGCCCTTCGACGCCGCAGTTCCACGACCGGTTGTCGTTGGCGCCGTCGCGGTTGTCCTCGCCGTTGGCCTCGTTGTGCTTGTCGTTGTACGACACCAGGTCCTCGAGCGTGAACCCGTCGTGGCACGTGACGAAGTTGATGCTGGCGGCGGGCGTGCGCCCGTTGGACTCGTACAGGTCGCTCGAACCGGTGAACCGGTAGGCGAACTCGGCGACCGTGTGGGGTTCGCTCCGCCAGAAGTCCCGCACCTCGTCGCGGTACTTGCCGTTCCACTCGGACCACAGCGGGGGGAAGTTGCCGACCTGGTAGCCGCCCTCGCCGACGTCCCACGGCTCGGCGATGAGCTTGACCTGGCTGATGATCGGGTCCTGCTGGATGAGGTCGAAGAACGACGAGAGCTTGTCGACGTCGTGCAGCTCGCGCGCCAGCGTGGCGGCGAGGTCGAACCGGAACCCGTCGACGTGCATGTCGAGGATCCAGTACCGCAGGCTGTCCATGATCAGCTGGAGCACGTGCGGGTGGCGCATGTTGAGGCTGTTGCCGGTGCCCGTGTAGTCGATGTAGCGGTGCGCGTTGTCCGGGTCGAGGCGGTAGTAGGCGGGGTTGTCGAGGCCCCGGAAGCTCAGGGCGGGACCGTGCTCGTTGCCCTCGGCGGTGTGGTTGTAGACCACGTCGAGGATGACCTCGATGCCCTCGCTGTGGAGGACCTTGACCATCTGCTTGAACTCCTGGACCTGCGCACCCGTCGCCTTGTAGCTGGCGTAGTCGTTCTGCGGGGCGAAGAACCCGATCGAGTTGTAGCCCCAGTAGTTGCGCAGACCGAGGTCGTGCAGGCGGCGGTCGTGGATGAACTGGTGCACGGGCATCAGCTCGACGGCGGTCACGCCGATGCGCTTGAAGTGCTCGATGATGGGCGGCGAGCACAGCCCGGAGTACGTGCCCCGCAGTCCCTCGGCGACCTCGGGGTGGCGGGCGGTGAGGCCCTTGACGTGGGTCTCGTACACCACGGTCTGGTGCCACGGCGTGCGTGGGTGGCGGTCGTCGCCCCAGTCGAAGAAGGGGTTGGACACGATCGAGCGGGGCACGAACGGCGCGCTGTCGCGCGGATCGAGGTCGAGCTCGGTGCCGGCGTCGAGGTCGGCCTCGGGCACGAATGGGTTGACGGCGCCGTCGTCGTCCCAATCGACCTCGCCCTCGATGGCCTTGGCGTAGGGGTCCATGAGGAGCTTGGCCGGGTTGCACAGGTAGCCCTGCTCGGGCGCCCAGGGGCCGTGGATGCGAAACCCGTAGCGGG
>Ga0075364_10001401_pt1 | contig 13043 bp, 12 predicted proteins | sample EndMetdeltDD1764_FD_71517 | JGI IMG/M metagenome (GOLD analysis project Ga0075364, IMG submission 71517) | Populus endosphere microbial communities from Tennessee, USA - Endosphere MetaG P. deltoides DD176-4 | ecosystem: Host-associated > Plants > Roots > Endosphere | place: USA: Tennessee... | reverse complement strand
TTCACCGCGGCGAATCTGTGCACGTTCGCGATCTACGGCGCACTCGCGGCGTCAGGATTCCTGCTGGTGCAGCAGTTGCAGTACGTCTCGGGTTTCACGCCGCTCGTCGCGGGGCTCGCGACCGTGCCGATGACCATCATCATGCTGCTGTTCTCGTCGAAGGCCGGGGCGCTGGGCTCGCGGATCGGTCCGAGGTGGCCCATGACGGTCGGCCCGCTTGTCGCGGCCGCAGGGATGCTGCTGATGCTGCGGATCGGCGAGGACGCCAGCTTCTGGACCGACGTGCTGCCGGCCTCGGTGGTCTTCGGTGCGGGCATCACGGTGTTGGTCGCCCCGCTGACGACCGCCGTGCTGGCGGCGGCGCCCATGGAGCAGACCGGTATCGCGTCGGGTATCAACAACGCGGTGGCGCGGACGGCATCTTTGCTGGCGGTCGCTGCGGTCCCACCGATCGCCGGCATCACCGGTCGGGACTTCGCAGATCCGGACGTGTTCGGACCCGGCTTCGAGACCGGGACGCTGATCTGCGTGGGAATGCTGGTGGTCGCAGCGGTCTGCGCCGTCACCCTGATCCACGGCTCCCAAGCGACCCCTACCCCCGCGAGCGGCGCAGATCGGACGTTTTAGGACGGGCCTGTCTGTCCGCTCCGCAGCATTCAGGGGCTGGTTTGCGTCACTCGAGGGCTCTGTCGTTGAGGAGGAGTAGGATGGAGGTGCTGCTTCGGCAGTGTTGACAACTCAAGAGGGGCTGATCGGTTTCGACTAAGGTCGTTTGATTCAGGTGAAGCGGGTAGAGGATCCAGGGTTATCTCTTTAACGATCTCTGGAAACCAACAAGTGCCGATTCAAAGCGCACTGACTTCGCTCTCGCTGCTTAAGCGATAAGTGAAGGGCTGGCCCGGGGGAGCTTCCGCTCCGGATCGCCAGTCTCATTTAGGAGGCTTGCTGGTCACACGGCGTCACAGCGTGTGATCGGGACTTTTCTGTGACTGAGCCCGTCGGCGACGCGTCTGTTCGAGTGCCGGGGCTGAGAAAAGCGATTAGACAGACTGCACCCGGAGAAGCCCTGACTCAGCGCCATAGGACCGGGGTTCGATTCCCCGCAGCTCCACCAAAGAGAAGCGCTCCTCACCGACCCCGTTCTTGGGCCGGTGAGGAGCACTTCTCATTTATCGAGTGCCGGTGAATCTCGAGGGCTCAGGATCGATCTCCGACGGCGCGACATTGATATTGTTCGATAAGACAGTCTCGGTTCTGAGGATCGCAGTGGAGAGGTCTCGGTGACAAGTGGAGAAAACCACATCCATCTTCACGGACGACTCCGGCGCTCGACGATGGAGAGTTGTGTGGGCCTTCCGCGTAGCTGCTGCCCTGTTCGTCGCGGCTGTCTCGCTGGTACTCGTCAGTGCCATCGGCCATGTCGCATTGCCGGGGCTCGACGCACCTCTCAATCTTCCCGGTGCGGACTCGGCTGCTCCTCCCGCATCTCAAGCTGACCAGCCACCGCGTCAGCAGGCGGCCCCCTCTCCTGATGCCGCGCGGGTCGCGCGCCGCTCCGCCAAGGGCGATCCGACCCAGGCAGCTGACCGGTCGAGTCGCGTCGATGACCCAGCTGGCAAGGAGAGGGCCACCACATCGCCGCCGATCCGGATCAGTCCGGCCAACCCCGACGGGGTCACACCCTCACCGACCGGCCCAGCGCCAACCGCCACGTCCAAGCCTCGCGGAAAGCCGGCTGACAAGCCGACCTCAGCGGCAGACCCCGTCCATTCCCCCGGAACTCCGCCGGCAGAGCCTCCGGGCAAAGCCAAGAAGGACGACGGCTCCTCGTGAGCCCGCGTCATCAGAAGGAACCGCGGGCACATTGGATACTCCTTACAATCCTGCTGATTGTTGTGTTCATGTTGCTCGTCGTGTCCGGGTACACGACGGGTCAACTCGGTGAAGGCGAGAATGCACCGGCCTCGCAGACCGACAACACAGTTGTCCCCGCAGCGGTCCGTGATGGTGGGCCCATTCTCGACCCTTCAAGGCCCGATACCCCTGGGCTCTCCGTCCCGGACAAGACCGTCGTCCTGACCTTCGATGACGGACCAAGCGCCTGGACCCCGCGAATCCTCGACGTGCTCAAGCGCCACGATGCGAAGGCAACGTTCTTTGTGATCGGGTCTCATGTGGCGCAGCATCCGGACGTGCTGCGCCGCATCGTTGACGAGGGGCACGAGTTGGGTGTGCACACCTTCACCCACGTGAACATGGCCAACGTCCCGTCGTGGCGCTTGCGATTTGAACTCGACCAGACCCAGCTGGCCATCGCGGCCGTGACGGGTCGTACGACTGAACTGCTGCGACCTCCCTACTCCTCGACCACCGGGGGAATGGCTGCCGGTGATTGGCGCGCCATCTCGGCGTCGGGTCGGTACCGGGTCGTACTGACCGATCTGGACACCAAGGACTGGCAGAAGCGGGGCTCCGACGCGATCGCGGCAGCCGGCATCCCGACGGACGATCACGGTGCGGTGGTCATGATGCACGACGGCGGGGGTGATCGCGCGCAAACGGCGGCCGGGCTGGAAAAGATGCTGGTGGACCTCACCGACCGGGGCTACCGCTTCGAGACCGTGACCGAAGCGGCCGGCGTGCCGCCGCCCTGGCACCGGGCAAGTACCGGTGAGCAGATCCGCGGACACGTCACCATCGGCGTTGTCCGCATCAGCGATGCCACGGTGACGTTCTTGCGCTGGGCGTTCATCGTCCTTGCCGGACTGGCGGTCGCCCGCATGTTGCTGCTTCTCGTGCTGGCCGGACGACATGCCCGCTCGACGCCGTTCACTCCCGCGACAACAGGGGCATCTCCCGGGGTCACGGTTGTCGTGCCCGCCTACAACGAAGAGGTGGGCGTCGAGGCAGCAGTTCGATCGCTTGCTGCCAGCGACTATCCGTGTTTCGAGATCATCGTCGTCGACGACGGCTCCACCGACGGCACCTCGGCGGTTGTCGACGGACTCCAGCTGCCAGGAGTTCGGCTCATCCGACAGGAGAACGCCGGGAAGCCGGGCGCTCTCAACACCGGCATCGCCGCGGCGAGGTACGACATCTTGGTGCTGGTCGACGGCGACACGGTATTCGAGCCGGACGCGATGCGCGCGCTCGTCGCGCCCCTGGCGGACCCCACGGTCGGAGCGGTGTCCGGCAACACCAAAGTTGGCAATCGCGGGGGACTGCTGGGTCGGTGGCAACACATCGAGTACGTGATCGGCTTCAACCTGGATCGCCGGATGTTCGACGTTCTGCAGTGCATGCCCACCGTGCCGGGAGCGATCGGGGCCTTCCGACGGTCGGTGCTCGACTCGGTCGGCGGGGTTAGTGACGACACGCTGGCGGAGGACACGGACCTGACCATGGCCATCTGCCGGGCGGGCTGGCGCGTGGTCTATGCACCTGAGGCACGAGCCTGGACTGAGGCGCCCTCGACTCTCGGACAGTTGTGGAAGCAGCGCTACCGCTGGTGCTACGGGACGATGCAGGCGATGTGGAAGCATCGACGGGCCATCGTCGAGCGCGGCGCCTCGGGCAAGCTGGGGAGGCGCGGTCTGCCGTATCTGCTGGCCTTCCAGGTCACGCTGCCGCTGTTGGCGCCACTCATCGATGTCGCTGCCCTCTACTCCGTCATCTTCCTGCCTTCGCCGTCGATCGCCTACGTGTGGCTGGCGTTCCTGGCCCTGCAGTACGTGGGCGCCGCGTATGCCTTCGTCCTCGACCGTGAAAGCCTCAGACCGCTGTGGAGTCTGGTTCTTCAACAGCTGGTGTACCGCCAGCTCATGTACCTTGTGGTGATCCAGTCCGTGGCCAGTGCGATCTACGGCATACGACTGAAGTGGCAGAAGCTGCGCAGAACCGGAGACATGCACTCCGCTCCTGTGACAGCTGGGCCGTAGACGCGACGCCGGCGGCGACGCACTGACCACGAAGGACGATCGAAAGGCTGGCGCATGGCTCCGCAAGCAGCGACCGCGGACGAGAAGGGTCCGCGCGGGCACGCCCGTCGCGCCGCGGCCTGGACTGCGGGCATCGCAGTGGCGCTTGGGGCGCTGTTCGCCGCGTTGTCGTTGTTCGGCGCGGACGACGACCTGTCGTCAGAGACGTTGCCGACGGTTCGCCCGTCCGGGGCCGAGATAACCGTGCTCGTCGGTGGGTGCGTGCTGGCAGCGGCGGTCCTGTTCGCCGTCGTGTACGCGTACCTCCACCTGCAGACGTGGCTCCGTCGGCCGCGGCGAACTCCTTCCATCTGAAACTAACTGTTAACGCGTAGGGGACCTTCCGGCAAACGGGTCGCCATAGCGTCGGCTGGACCGGCTCTCGATGGGAGCGCCGGCACGGTCGACGGAGGCCCCGATGCACGTTCCCGACGGATTCATGGACTCACCCACCTGTGTGGTGGCCGGCGCGACGGCGCTGCTCGGCGTCACGCACGCGGTGCGCGCGCTGAGGGCCGAGCGGCCAGACGACGACCGGGTGCCGATGGCGGCTTTGGTGGCGACCTTCGTCTTCGCGGCGCAGATGATCAACGTCCAGGTCGCCGGCGGCACAAGCGGTCACCTGATCGGCGCCGCAGTCGCCGCGGTCCTGGTTGGGCCGGCCACCGCCGTCATCTGCCTGACCGGCGTGCTCGCGGTGCAGGCGGTGTTCTTCGCCGACGGGGGTCTCGGGGCGATCGGCGTCAACGTGACCCTGATGGCCTTGATCACCACGATGGTCGGCTGGTTGGTGTTCCGCGCAGTCCTCGCGATGCTTCCGAAGGTGCGCGCCGCCGTGCCGGTGGCTGCCGCGGCCGGGGCGCTGATCTCAGTGCCCGCGTCGGCGGTCGCCTTTGCGGCGATATACGCGATCGGTGGCGCGGCCCCGGTCGGTGTCATCGACCTGTTGGTGTCCATGGCCGGCTGGCACACGCTCATCGGCGTGGGCGAAGCCGTTGTCACCGGGGTCGTCGTGTCAGTGGTCATAGCCGTCCGTCCTGACCTCGTGTTCGGCGTCCGCCGGCTGCGGGCCGTCCCGGAGAGCGCGGACGCATGAGCAGTCGGACGTTCACGATCGCGGTGTTCGGTGTCGCGATCGCCATCGCAGGGCTGCTCAGCTTCTATGCCTCCGGCCATCCGGACGGTCTGATGTTCGTCGCCGAGTCCCATGGCTTCGCGTCGACCCAGACCGACAGCCTCACCCGTGGTTGGCCGCTCGCCGGGTACGCCGTGGAAGGGCTCGCGAACGCCCGGCTCTCCGGCGGAATCGCCGGAACCGCGGGCTGTGTGGCCTGCTTCACACTCGTCGCCGCGGTGACCCGCCAGCGCTCCGGATCACGGAGCAACGGTTAACACGAAAGTAATACCATTTGGAAGTAACTGGAAATCAGCCCTTCCTAATGTGCTCTTACCAAGCGGCGCGGGGGTGCGCCGGACGCGCAACAACCGAAAGGGATTCCAGTGGTGAAATCACGCGCCAGGCTCGCCGGCACGGCTGTCGTCATGTCAGCGGCACTCGTGCTCAGCGCATGCGGCTCGAAGTCGTCCGACAGCGAGTCCGCATCAGGCGGAGCAGACAGCTGCGTCGACACGTCCGGGGACACCGTCAAGCTCGGCCTCCTCAACTCGATGAGCGGCGTCATGTCGATCAGCGAGACAACGGTCTCCGACTCGTTGAAGCTCGCCGCCGAGCAGATCAACGAGAGCGGCGGCATCCTCGGCAAGCAGATCGAGACGGTCCAAGAGGATGGTGCGAGCGAGCCGACGGTGTTCGCCGAGAAGGCCACCAAGCTCATCCAGAGTGACTGCGTCGCCGCGGTCTTCGGCGGTTGGACGTCCTCGTCGCGCGTTGCGATGCGCCCCGTGTTCAAGAGCCTCAACAGCATCCTGTTCTACCCCGTGCAGTACGAGGGCCTCGAGGCCGACAAGAACATCTTCTACACCGGCGCGACCACCAACCAGCAGATCATCCCGGCGCTGGACTTCCTGCGCGAGGAGAAGAAGATCAAGTCGATCTTCCTCGCCGGCTCGGACTACGTCTTCCCCCGCACGGCCAACAAGATCATCAAGCAGTACGCCGACGAGTACGGCATCGAGGTCGTGGGCGAGGAGTACCAGCCCCTCGACCAGGGCGCGTGGGGCACCGCGGTCGACAAGATCGTCGCGACCAAGCCCGACGTCGTGTTCAACACCATCAACGGTGACTCGAACGTCGCGTTCCTGCAGGCGTACGACGAGAAGGGGCTCGACGCCACCACGGCGCCGATCGTCTCGGTCTCGATCGCCGAGGAGGAGGCCGCCGCGATCCCCGTCGACCTCACGGGCCAGATGACGTCCTGGAACTACTACCAGACCGTCGACAGCCCGACCAATGCATCGTTTGTCGAGGCGTTCAAGGCCAAGTACGGCCAGGACCGTCCGACGTCCGATCCGATGGAGGCCGCGTACACCTCGATGTGGCTCTACAAGGCGATGGTCGAGAAGGCCGGCACCTTCGACGTCGACCAGGTCATCGACGCCTCGGACGGTATCTCGTACGACGCGCCAGAAGGCACCGTCGTGGTCGATGGGGAGAACCACCACATCTCCAAGACCGCGCTCATCGGCGAGGTCCAGCCCGACAAGCTCATCAAGACCATCTGGTCGTCCGATGCGCCGATCGAGCCCGACCCGTTCTTGAAGACGTACACCTGGTGGGACCCGTCCAAGGAGTGATCCCGCACCGCCCCGGGGCCCGCGTCGACGTGACGCGGGCTCCGGGGACCACCATCGCCCACTTCCCGGAAGGCAGACGCCATGGACGTCGTCATCTCGCAGTTGTTCACCGGAGCCTCCTACGGCGCCGTCCTGCTGGTCATCGCCCTCGGCCTGTCCCTGACCTTCGGGCAAATGGGTGTCATCAACATGGCGCACGGCGAGTTCCTGATGGCCGGCGCGTACACCGCGTACCTGACCCAGCAGGTGGTCACCAACGCCGACCTCTCGATCATCGTCGCGCTGCCGTTGGCCTTTGTGGTCGCCGGTCTGCTCGGTCTCCTGCTGGAAGTGGTGGTGATCTCGCGGATGTACCACCGCACCCTTGACACCCTCCTGGTGACCTTCGGCGTCAGCCTGGTGCTGCAGCAGTTGGCCAAGGACGTCTTCGGCGCGCAGGCCAAGGCGGTGCAGGCCCCCGGCTGGCTCGACGGTCAGATCCCGATCCTCGGCTACCGCTATCCGCTGAGCCAGCTGTTCATCCTTGTGGTCGCCGTGTCGTGTGTGCTCGGCACCGCAGCCGTGCTCAAGTACACCGGATTCGGCCGCCAGATCCGCGCCACCGTGCAGAACCGCGATCTCGCCGAGACAGTCGGCGTCTCGACGACATCGATCGACCGGTTGACCTTCTTCCTCGGCTCAGGCTTGGCAGGGGTCGCCGGTGTCGCCGTCACCCTGATCACCGCGACCGAGTCGACCATGGGCCAGGAATACATCATCTGGGCCTTCCTGGTTGTGGTGGCCGGAGGGATCGGGCAGATCAAGGGCGCCGTCATCGCCGCCTTCGCCCTCGGCGTCATCCGGGCGTTCCTGACCTACTTCACCGACGGGAGCATGGCGGTTGTCCTGACCTTCCTGCTGATCGTGGTGTTCCTCCAGATCCGCCCGCAAGGACTCTTCGCCGTCCGAACCAGGAGCCTCGCATGACCGACATCCAGACCAGGCCCACGACGGCCACCCCGGCACGGGCCGTCGTCCGGCGCTCGTCTCTCAAGCCCTTCCTGCCGCTTGTCGGCATCGCAGTGCTCGCGATCTTCCTGCTGGTGATCGCCCCGGCCGCGCTGACGTCGTTCCGGCTCAACAACCTCGGCAAGTACTGCTGCTACGCGATCGCGGCAGTCGGCATCGGCCTGGCCTGGGGGCGCGGCGGCATGCTGGTGCTCGGCCAAGGCCTGTTCTTCGGCCTCGGGGCGTATGCGATGGGGATGCACCTCAAGCTCGAGGCGGCCGGCCCCGACGCCGTCCCGGACTTCATGATGAACTTCGGCTCGGGCGTGCTGCCCGCCTGGTGGGAGCCGTTCCGGAGCGGACCCTTCACGATCGCGGCGATCATCGTGCTACCGGCGATCGTGGCCGCAGCACTCGGCTTCGCCGTGTTCAAGCGCCGCATCAAGGGCGCCTATTTCGCGATCCTGTCGCAGGCATTGACCGTCGCCTTCGCCGCCCTGCTGGTCTCGCAGATCAAGTACACCGGTGGCCAGACGGGTCTGAACTCCCTCAGCACGTTCTTCGGATACAACCTCTACGATCCCGTCAACAAGCAGATGGTCTACTTCATCACCGCCGCCATCTTGATCGTCATGCTGTTGGTCACCTTCCAGCTCTACCGCAGCCGATTCGGCGAGCTGCTCATCGCGACGCGGGACGCCGAAGAACGAGTGCGGTTCCTGGGCCACGATCCCGCCAACATCAAGGTGGTCGCGTTTGTGATCGCTGCGATCATGGCCAGCATCGGCGGGGCGATGTTCGTCCCGTTGGCCGGCTTGATCAACCCGCGCGAGGTCAGCGCCCTCGCCTCGATCATGTTGATCGCGGGGGTCGCGCTCGGCGGACGGGCCTCGCTGCTGGGTCCGGCCATCGGCGCCCTGGCAGTGGGCTACGGCCGCACCTCGCTGTCCGAGGCATTCCCCGACCAGTGGACCTACTTCTTGGGAGCACTGTTCATCGTCGTCATCCTGCTGATCCCCAACGGGCTGACCTCGGTGGTGCCCAAGCTCTGGCAGACCATCAGACGGCGGCGGCAGTCCACCGCCGCACCATCCACCCCCTCATCGCTCGAGCGTATGGAGGCCTCCTCATGACCGCGCCCGACCACCTCGAGATCCGCGGGCTGAGTGTCAGCTTCGACGGCTTCAAAGCCATCCAGGACGTCGACCTGACGCTGCAGCAGGGCCGGCTGCACTTCCTGATCGGTCCCAACGGCGCCGGCAAGACGACGCTGGTGGATGCGGTCACCGGCCTGGCGAAGGCATCGGGCCATGCCCAGTACCGCGGCAAGGACCTGCTCTCACTCAAGTCGCACCAGGTCGTCCGCGCCGGCGTAGGGCGGACGTTCCAGACGGCAACGGTCTTCGAAGAGCTCAGCGTGCTGCAGAACCTCGACATCGCCGGCGGCGTCCACCGCTCGGCATGGGGGATGGTCCTGGCCCGCCGCTCGGTGCCGGCCTACGTCGAGGAAGCCCTCGAGACGATCGGACTCAGCGAGCTGCGGCACCGTCCAGCGGGCATCCTCGCGCACGGGCAGAAGCAGTGGCTCGAGATCGGGATGCTGCTGGTGCAGGACGCCAAGGTCATGTTCCTCGACGAGACCGTGGCCGGGATGAGCGCCGAGGAGCGCGAAGAGACCGGCGAACTGCTCCGCCGGATCGCCCCCGACCGCACGATCGTGGTCATCGAGCACGATATGGACTTCGTCCGCACGTTCGCCGACATCGTGACGGTGATGCACGGCGGCAAGGTGCTGACGGAGGGGAGCGTGGCCGAGATCCAGGCCAATCCGAAGGTCCAGGAGGTCTATCTGGGCCGCAGCGCGGAAGGGGCAGCACATGCTTGAGCTTCACGGGGTGTCGGCCGGCTACGGACGGTCGATGGTGCTTCACGACGTCAGCATCACGATCCCGACGGGTGGGGCCGTGGCGATCATGGGGCACAACGGTGCGGGCAAGACCACGCTGTTGCGCGTCGCGGTGGGCCTGCTGCCGGTCAAGCAGGGCACGGTCCTGATCGACGGCGAGGACGTCACCAAGCTGCGACCCAACGGTCGCGTCAAGCGGGGTCTCGGTTACGTGCCGCAGGGGCAGCAGTGCTTCGGCCAGATGACGACGCTCGAGAACCTGCAGCTCATCACGACCACGACCTCGGAGGTCGACGGTGTGCTCGACACCTTCCCGGCGCTGACGCCGTTGCTGAGCCGTCGCGCCGGCCTGCTGTCCGGCGGGCAGCGACAGCAGCTCGCGATCGCGCGAACCCTCCTGACCAAGCCGCAGATCCTGATCCTCGACGAGCCGACGGAGGGCATCCAACCCAATGTGGTCGAAGAGATCGAGGGCGTCATCACGTCGTTGACCCAGCGCGGCGACCTGTCGGTGCTGTTGGTCGAGCAGCACGTCGGGTTCGCCCTGCGAGCGACAGACAGCTACTACGTGCTCGAGTCGGGGCGGATCACGTCCCACGGCGAGGGCGGTCCGGGGGCCATCGACGACGTCCGCGCCGCGATGGCCGTCTAGTGCACCTCACACCCTCCGATGTCGAGAAGCTTCTGCTGTCGGTCGCGGGCATGGTCGCTCGTGACCGGCTCGCACGTGGCGTCAAGCTCAACCATCCCGAGGCCGTCGCCCTGCTGGCGACGTGGGTCATCGAACGTGCACGAGACGGCGCCAGCGTGCCCGACCTCATGACGTCGGGACGCGAGGTGCTGGGCCGTGACCAGGTCATGCCCGACGTAGTCGACATGCTCACCGAGGTGCAGGTCGAAGCGACGTTCCCGGACGGGCGCAAGCTCGTCACGATCCATCAACCCATCGCGTAGTCAGGGGCACGACATGGCCAGTCAGACCAGGGGTCCCGGTGCGCTGAGGGTCGCCGAGGGGACCGTGATCATCAACGCCGACCGGACGCCCGAGCAGCGGCGCACGATCGTGATCGTCAACACCGGCGACCGGCCCGTGCAGATCGGATCGCACATCCACCTGGCCGAGGTGAACTCTGCTCTGTCCTTCAACCGGGATGCCACGCAGGGCTTCCGCCTCGACATCCCGTCGGGCACGTCGAGGCGGTTCGAGCCCGGCGCCTCTCGCGAGGTCGACATCGTGATGTTCGGCGGCCGAGGCATCGTGCCCGGCATCCAGATCAAGCCGATGTCACGGCAGGAGGGCTGATGGAGATCACGCGGGCTGAGTACGCGGCGCTCTACGGGCCCACCACGGGCGATCAGGTCCGCCTCAGCGACACCGACCTGTGGATCGAGATCGAGCACGACCTGACCTTCGGCGGCGAGGAGGCCGTCTTCGGCGGTGGCAAGTCGATCCGCGAGTCGATGGCGCAGGGGATGACCACGCGGGCCGACGGCGCGCTCGACACCGTCATCACCAATGCGATCGTGCTCGACCACTGGGGCATCGTGCGGGCCGATGTTGGCATCCGCGACGGTCGCATCGTGGCGATCGGGCGGTCAGGCAATCCCGATATCGCGGACGGCGTGCACCCGCAGCTCCTGATCGGGCCGTCGACAGACGTCATCTCCGGTGAGGGCAAGATCCTGACGGCCGGTGCGATCGATGTCCACGTCCACTTCCTGTCCAGGTCCCAGCTGGTCGAGGCCCTGTCGACCGGCATCACCACCGTCGGCGGCGGAGGCACCGGACCGTCCGAAGGGTCGAAGGCCACCACCGTCACGCCCGGGGCATGGCACCTGCAGACCGTCCACCGTGCCCTGGACTCCTTGCCGCTCAACATCTTGCTGATGGGCAAGGGCAACACCGTCTCGGCTGCGTCGCTGGCCGAGCAGGCGCTTGCCGGCGCCGGGTGTTACAAGGTCCACGAGGACTGGGGATCGACGCCGGCCGCGATCGACGCGTCGCTCAAGGCCGCCGACGAGCACGGCCTGCAGGTGGCCCTGCATTCGGACTCGCTCAACGAAGCCGGTTACCTGGAGTCGACGGTCGCCGCGATGGGTGGCCGCTCGATCCACGCCTTCCACGCGGAGGGGGCCGGCGGCGGTCATGCCCCTGACATCCTGTCGGTCGCCTCGCTGCCGTTTGTGATCCCCGGTTCAACCAACCCGACGCTGCCGCACACGGTCAACACCGTCGCCGAGCACCTCGACATGCTGATGGTCTGCCACCACCTCAATCCACGGGTGCCCGAGGACCTCGCCTTCGCCGAGTCGCGCATCCGGGCGACAACCATCGCGGCCGAGGACATCCTGCACGACATGGGTGCCCTGTCGATCACCTCCTCCGATGCTCAGGCGATGGGCCGCATCGGCGAAGTCATCACACGGACGTGGCAGGTCGCGCACGTCATGAAGGACCACCTCGGCAGCCTGGGTGGGAGGGCCGACAACATCCGCGCGAAACGGTATGTCGCCAAGTACACGATCAATCCCGCGATCGCCCACGGGATGGACGCCGAGATCGGGTCGATCGAACCCGGCAAACTGGCCGATCTCGTGCTCTGGGACCCGCGATTCTTCGGCATTCGTCCCCAAGTGGTCATGAAGGGCGGCGCGCTGGTGTGGGGGGCCCTCGGTGACCCCAATGCGTCCATCCCCACGCCCCAGCCCCAACTGATGCGCCCGACGTTGATCGATCCGGCAGACGGGGCCGGGGCTGATGTGTCGGTCACCTTCGTCGCACCGTCGGCCATCGAGGACGGCTTGGGCGACCGCCTCGGTGTGCGGCGGCGGTTGGTCGGCCTCTCACCGACCCGTGACATCGGCAAGGCTCAGATGATCAACAACGATGCCCTGCCCGCGATACGGGTCGACGCCGAGACGTTCGCGATCCACATCGAGGGCGAGCTCGTGGTGCCGTCGCCCGCGACAAGCCTGCCCCTGACCCAGCTGTACTCCCTGTTCTGATGGGCCCTGCCCGATGACGGTGTCCGTAGCGCCCGAACTGATGCTGATGCTGCTCGCCGATGCCCGCCTGCCGACCGCCGGCCACACCCAGTCGGCGGGCCTCGAACCCGCCGTGGGTCAGGGGCTGCGGGCGGTCGACGTCACGGACTACATCGAGTTGCGGCTGGCGACGGTCACTCGCGTCGAGGCGGCCTCTGCGGTGGTCGCTCTTCATCACCTGCGACAGGGTCTGCCGGTAGCCGACGTCGAGGCGGCGTGGGCGGCGCGCACACCCAGCCCGGCGATGCGGACGACGTCGCGGTCGATGGGCCAGGCCCTCCTGCGGGTTGTACGCCGATTGTGGCCCGACGCCCCGTCGGTCAACGCGCTCGAGGCCGGAGTGTCCCGGTCGGTGGTGCTCGCGGCGGCCGCGG
>Ga0075364_10001398_pt1 | contig 13054 bp, 12 predicted proteins | sample EndMetdeltDD1764_FD_71517 | JGI IMG/M metagenome (GOLD analysis project Ga0075364, IMG submission 71517) | Populus endosphere microbial communities from Tennessee, USA - Endosphere MetaG P. deltoides DD176-4 | ecosystem: Host-associated > Plants > Roots > Endosphere | place: USA: Tennessee... | reverse complement strand
GCCGCGTAACGATCGCGGTGCCGCCAGAACACCCAGATCAGCACCGCGCCGGCGGCGGGCACGTGGGCGCCCCCGTAGTACACGTTGAGGAACTGCATGATCGGCCGGTTGTCGATGAACACCTTTTGCAGCGCGACCTCGCTCGGCAGGTGGATGCGCTGTTCGAAGTCCCACAGGCTGTGCGCGTTCTCCATCGCCCCAACTGTCTTGGTGACGGCCAGTTCGCGCACTTTCTGCCACACGCCGTACAGCACCATCACGACGGCCAGCTCGGTCGCGGTCGTCACTGCGATCTTGACACCGCGGTGCTGCACCCGGTGCAGGCTGACGACGAGCACCACCAGCACCGCGGCGATCTGGAACGCGTTCTGGTAGGGCAGCCACATGCGCAGGCGATCGTACTGTGCGCATCGTGTCGCCGACCCGGCAACAGCCGGGCGGAATTGCCTACTTCGCCTTGGTGGCGGGATCGAGATCGAGCGAGGCGGAGTTCATGCAGTAGCGCTGCCCGCTCGGGGCCGGACCGTCGTTGAAGACGTGGCCGAGGTGGCCGCCACATGCCCGACAGACGACCTCGGTGCGGGTCATGAACATGCTCCGGTCGGTCACGAGCGCCACGGCATCGGCAGCGATGGGGTCGGTGAAGCTCGGCCAGCCTGTGCCGGACTCGAACTTGGTGTCGGAGTCGAACAGCTCGGCGCCACAACCCGCGCAACGGTAGATGCCGTCGTCGTGGCAGTCGAAGTACTTGCCGGTGAACGCCCGCTCGGTGCCGGCCTTGCGCAGCACTGCGTACTGCTCGGGGCTGAGTTCGCGGCGCCACTCCTCGTCGCTCTTGACGACAGTCGGCTCGGGCGCTTCGGTCTCTGCGGATCGCTTGAAGATCATGGCTCCTACAGTGCCCCGAGCGCGCCGTTTGTTACATGACCGGAGCCACCTTCTCGCGCAAACTGCCTCCGCGGAGGCTGACGCATGAATGGTGCCGGTTTGACGCTCCCGGCGGACGTTTGCACATTCCGCCTCCGCGGAGCGCGTGTGAGCGGACAGGTCGCTCAGCGCCGCTCCGCGGAGGCGGTTTGCGCGAGACGCACCGTCGAACAGCGCGGTCAGAGCCGGGAATGTCACTCGATGTGGTCAGTGAGTAACTGTCCGGGCGAAGCGTCTCCTTGCGGAGACTTTTCGATCAGAGAGTCGGCACACGGCCACGCTGGGTGGACGAACTCTGCACATTCAGCCGCCGAGCCGAACGAGTAGGTGCAGCAGATCTTCGGAAAGGTGTGAATGTCACGCACGAATTGATCGGCGAGAAGGTAGCCGCCGTCCGCGATGTCACGGTTCCCTCCGCGCGTCAGCGCGGCCCGATCTGTCGAAGCGCCGAGGAGGACGAACCACGCTGTCAGCACCTGTCGCGTATCACCGCAGCTCAGGGGCGGGCGGCGAGCATGGATGCTGACAGCGTCACGTGGGCCGCGGCCGCGGCTGATCAGGCATCGCGCTTGGTCAGCATCACGATCGCGACGATGTACGCCGCGACGACCCAGCCCAGGAACACGAGCAGTCCCTCGGTGGGTGTGAGCAGGTCAGGGTCGTAGCGCACGGAGAAGAACGCCTGGCCGGCGTTGAGCGGCGACAGCCGGCCGAGCCGTACATCCCACGGCTCCGGGAACGCATCGGCGAGCAGCGGCAGGATCAGCACGACACCGAACAGCGTCGCGATCGCACCCGGCGTGCGCCTCACGATCGTGCCGAGTGCCAATCCGAACATCGGGATCAGGGTGAGGTACAGGCCGGCACCGAGCACGGCGCGCAGGACGCTGGGTTCACCGAGCGAGGTGCCGAGGCCCTTGCCGTCGAGGATCGCCTGCCCGAGGAAGAAGGCGACGAAGGCCGACACCATCCCGACGACCAGGCTCACGGTGGTGAGGACGATCGTCTTCGCGGCGAGCAGAACGCGCCGGCTCGGCACTGCCGCCATCGACGTGCGGATCATCCCGGTGGTGTACTCCGAGCTCATCACCAACACGCCGAGCACGCCGATCGCGAGTTGGGCGAGCACGACGCCGCGGAGCGATCGTGCCGTCGGGTCGAAGAGGAAGAGGTCGCGCAGGCTGCCGTCGCGGCGGCGCTCGTCGCGATTGACGAACGCCCAGCAGAACAGCGCCGACAACCCGATCGTGAACGCCGACGTGAGCAGCAGCGCCCAGACCGTCGAGCGCACCGAGCGCAGCTTGGTCCATTCCGACACGAGGGCAGCACGCAGCGCCGAGCCTGACGGCGCGGACACGTTCGACGACAGGCGCTGTGACGACGCCTCGACGGTGCTCATGATGTGACTCTCGCCGGCATGCCGAGCATGCCGTGATACTCGACGCTGTCGCCGGTGAGCTCGAAGAACACGTCCTCCAGCGACGCTCGTTGCTCGGTCAGCCCGTAGATCGCGATGCCCGCTGCGAGCGCGATGTCGCCGATCTCCGTCGAGGTCAGGCCACGCACTCGCGATGACTCGCCGCGCTCCTCGACGCTTGCGCCGGCCTTGCCGAGCGCGCCCGCCAGCTCGGTCGGGCGCGACGAGCGCACCTCGAACCAACGCTCGCCCCGCGCGACGAAGTCCTCGACGGTCGCGTCGGCGATCAGCTTGCCGCGACCGACGACGATCAGCCGATCGGCCGTCATCGCCATCTCCGTCATCAGGTGGCTCGACACGAACACGGTCCGGCCCTCCGAAGCGAGCCAGCGCAGCAGCGTGCGAATCCATACGATGCCCTCCGGATCGAGACCGTTGACCGGTTCGTCGAACATCAGGATCCCCGGATCGCCGAGCAGTGCGCCGGCGATGCCGAGGCGTTGCCCCATGCCGAGCGAGAACGTGCCGGCGCGCTTGTTGGCGACGTCGGCCAAGCCGACGAGCTCGAGCACCGTCTTCACGCGCTTGCGCCCGATGCCGTTGCTCTGCGCCAGGCAGAGCAGGTGGTCGAACGCCTTGCGCCCGCCGTGCAAGGCCTTGGCATCGAGCAGCGCGCCGACCTCGTGCAGTGGGAACTTGTGCTGCGCGTACGGCTTGCCGTTGATCAGCGCGGTGCCCTTGGTGGGTGCATCGAGGCCGAGGATCATCCGCATCGTCGTCGTCTTGCCGGCACCGTTCGGGCCGAGGAACCCGGTGACGCAGCCCGGAGTGATGTCGACGGTCAGCGCGTCGACCGCGAGCGTGTCGCCGTAGCGCTTGGTCAACTCGCGTAACTCGATCATCGCCGTCGCTCGCTCATCGTGCCAGTGAACTCGGTCAACATGTGAACGACGTAAGAGCGCCCACGGATGATGTGACCACGAATGATGCGAACAAAGCTCTAACACGTCGGAAACACACCACACGAGGGACGCATTTAGAGTTCGCGCGGTGGATGCACCGAACGGCACAACGGCAACGATCTTGCGCGGCGGGCGCGTCATCGATCCCGCTTCTCACACCGACGCGAGGCTCGATGTCGTCGTGCGTGACGGAACGATCGATTCGCTCGTCCCGCTCGGTCAGCCGCTCCCGGCCGATACGAGCGAGATCATCGACGTCACCGGCTGCATCGTCACCCCTGGCCTGATCGATCTCCATTGCCATGTGATGCCGGGGCTCGGCGACTTCTGCGTCGAGGCAGATGCCGTCGGGGTCGGCATGGGTGTGCCGATCCTGATCGACGGCGGCACGAGCGGGGTTGCCACGTTCGATCTGGCCCGGCGAGCCGTGATCGACCATCCCCAGACGGCGACGAAGGTGCTCGCCTTCATCGACCCCAACCAGCTGTATCTGGCGACGAAGGACTTCATCTGCCACAAGCTGGAGATCGCCAACGACGCCCGCAACATCGATCAGGATTCACTGGCCGCCTCGCTGGAGCGCAACGCAGACGTCGTGATCGGCCTCAAGGTGCGGGCCTGCTACACCGACGACCCGACCACGTCGCCGTTCCTCGAGGCCGCCAAGCGGGCGGCCGGCGACCTGCCGATCATGGTGCACCTCGGGCGCTTCCCGCACACGCCGACGATCTCGACGCCCGCACTGCTCGGTGCGCTCCGCGGCGGCGACATCATCACTCACGCCTTCCGTGGCGGGGGCGGAATGCTCGACGCTGACGGCACGGTGATCCCAGAGTTCCGCGATGCACTCGACCGCGGACTGCTGCTCGACGTCGGCCACTCGGGAACGGACTTCAGGTTCCGCGAAGCGCGGCGGCTGTTCGCCAACGGCGTCCGTCCACACACGATCTCGACCGATCTCAACGTCTTCACCATCGACGGCCCGGTGTTCTCGCTGGCGGAGACGATGACGAAGATCTGGGCGATGGACGTCGACCTGATCGACGTCGTCGCGATGTGCACCACCAACGCCGCAGCGAGCATCCATCGCGAGCACGAGATGGGAACCCTCGCAGTTGGCCGCCCCGCCGACGTCAGCGTGATGCGCATCGCCGACGGCCCGGCCACCGTCACGGACGGCTACGAGACGGTCGACGTCGAACGCAAGCTCGTTCCGGTCGGATGCCTGCGGGCCGGATCGTGGTTCGCGGCGAGCCGGTTCGGCAGCGACATCGCAGCCTGATGGGGGTCTCGCTCGACGTGACGGCGGATGACGCGCTCACCGAGACGCTCGCCGCGTTCTGGCATCCCGTCTGCACACTCGCCGAGCTGCGCGCAGCGGAGGGTCGCACCTTCGGCGTGACCCTGCTCGGCCGCGATTTGGTGGTCGCCGAGCTGACGGGCGACGTTCCATCGTTCGTCGCGATGGACGATCGCTGCCTCCACCGCTCGACCAGGCTCTCGGTCGGTTGGGCCGAGCCCGACGGTGTGCGCTGCGCATACCACGGCTGGAAGTGGGACGGCGGCGGGCGATGCATCGACGTGCCCTCGATGCCGGAGGGACCGATTCCCGCCAAGGCCAAGGTGCGCGCCTACCGCGTCGCCGAACGCTACGGCCTGATCTGGGTCTGCCTCGACGACCGCGCCGACAACCCGATTCCGGCGTTCGTCGCCGACGGTGACGAGACGTTGAAGATCGTGCCCGGCGAGCCGTACACGTGGCCGGTGTCGGCCCTGCGGCGGGTCGAGAACTTCGTCGACCTGGCCCACTTCGCGTGGGTGCACGTCGGCACGCTCGGCCGCCGCGAGGAGCCCGTGCCGCCACTGCCCGACATCGAACGAGTCGACGGGGAGCTGCGTTTCACGTACGACCCGCCCAAGGACTTCGACGCCACCTCGGCCGCGATGTACGGCTGGTCGCGCTACCGGATGCCGATCCCGTGCACGGTGAGCATCGAGTTCGACGTCGCTCCCAAGGACGGACACGATGGGGCCCGACGCGTCCTGTGGATGACTGCCTCGCCGATCGACCTCGAAACGTGCCGATGCTTCTGGTTCATGGCCCGCAGCGACGACCGCGACGGGCCGGACGATCCGCATGTCGAGTTCCAACGGATCGTGCTCGCCCAAGACCTGCCTGTCGTCACCAACCAGGTTCCCCGCGCGCTTCCGCTCGATCCCGGCGACGAGCTGTCGGTGCGCACCGACCGGGTCTCGATCGAGTACCGCCGCTGGCTGCGCGAACTGGTTGCCGACACGGTCGGGCGGCACAGCTGATGCGGACATGATGCTGTCCAACGTCGACCCGCGACTGGCGCAGGCGTGGCATCCGGTCGCGCTCGCGGCGGAGGTGTCGACCACGCCCCGGCGGGTGTGGTTGCTCGGCGATCCGTGGGTGCTCGTGCAGGCGCCGACCGACGACCTTCCCCGCGCCTACAGGGATGCCTGCCCGCATCGCCGCGCGCCGCTGTCGGCGGGTGCGTTGCTGGCCGATGGCACACTCCAGTGCGGCTATCACGGCTGGCGTTTCGACGCCTGCGGCACGTGCGTCGGCATCCCCGCGCTCGGCCCGGCGGCGACGATCCCCGGCCGCGCCGACCTACAGCGGTCAGCGGGCGTCGCTGTCGTCGCCGGCATCGTGTGGATCGCGCCGGAGGAACCGCTGTCCACGTTGCCGGACGTGAGTGCGACCGACGCCCCGCTCGGCGAGGAGACGTTCGTGATCGGCCACCTCGCACCGGTCTCGACGCCTGGCTCGGCCGGCGCGATGCTCGACAACTTTCTCGACGTTGCCCACTTCCCGTTCGTGCACGCCGGCACATTCGGCACCGACGAATCGGACAAGGTCGACGAGTACGAGGTGGTGCGCGTGCCGACGGGCTTCACGGCCGTGACCGAGCACACCTTCGCCAACCACGAAGACCCTGGCGTCACCCGTGGCGAACGGCCGCTCCTCCAGCGGCGCCGGATGACCTACGTCTACACGGCGCCATTCACGGCGACGTTGCGGCTCGACTACGTCGATGCCGGCGGTACCAACCTCATCGTGTTCGCTGTGCAGCCGGAGCGCGACGGACACTGCCGCGTGTACACGACGATCTACCGTGACGACATCGCACCAGACGCGATGGATGACGCGGTCGCCTTCGAGGAGCGGGTGCTGGCCGAAGATCTCGTCATCCAGGCGCAGATGCCCGGCACGCTGCCGCTCGACCTGACGGCGGAGGTGCACACCAAGGCCGACCGGGTGACGATCGAGCTGCGGCGCGTGCTCAGTGAGTTCCTGCAGCGAGCCACGCCTCGATGCCCGCCAACGCCGTCTCCTTGACGTCGTCGGGGGCGCCACTGTCTTCGATCGAGCACCTCGCGATGAACGCCATCTGCTCGTCGGTGAGCCCGAACTCGCGTCGGCACAACTCGTACTCCTCGAGCAGACCCGGCCCGAACAGCAGCGGATCGTCGGCGTTCACGCTGCACCGCACGCCCGCCGCGAGCAACGCCGGAAGCGGGTGCTCGGCCAGGCTGGGGAACACGCTGAGCATGATGTTCGACGTCGGGCAGACGTCGAGGCACACGCCCTGTTCGGCGAGCTGCTCGACCAAGCCCGGTACCTCGAACGAGCGCACGCCGTGTTGGATGCGGTCGGCGCCGAGCAGGTCGACCGAGTCCTTGACGAACTGGCCGTGCTCCAACTCGCCGGCGTGCGGCGTGATCAGCAGCCCACCTTGCTTGGCGTAGGCGAATGAGTCGACGAAGTCCTGAGGTGGATGACCGACCTCGTCGTTGTGCAACCCGAAGCTGACGACGCCGCGATCGCGCATGGACACGGCGAGTCGGGCGAGCTCCATCGCCTGCTCGGCGTCGTCGAAGACCCGATCCACCGGCGCCATGAACCGTACGCAGATGCCGTGTGTCGCGGCAGCCGTGGCGAACACGTCGAGGACCATGTTCCACACCGCCTCGAGGCTGCCCCAGATGTCGACGTACATGCCGGCCCACAGTGCGAGCTCGAGGTAGACGGCGCCGTCGGCCACCCCGTCGGCGCAGATCTCGTCGGCCAGGCGCTCCCAATCCTCCCGTTCACGCAGCGTCTTGGTGGTGGCTTCACACGTCGCGCTGAAGGCCGTGAAGTTGCCGTAGCCGCGGATGACGGGCACCTCCATCTCGTACTTCGCGGCAAGATCGGCGAGCGTTGTCGGCCGCATGCCCAACTCGAGGTGGAGGTGCAGGTGCCCCTTCGGGAGTGATTGCAGATCACGCATATCGCGACTATTCAATCCTGGTTTCAGTCCTGCTTCTAGTCCTCGTTGAGGCGCTCGGGGTTGAACCGGGCGAGGATCGGCGTCTCGATGATGCCGACGATGGCGTAGAGGATCAGCGCCACCGACGTCACAACAGCGACGGCCGCCCACACGCCCGTGTAGTCGAACCGGGCCGGGCGTTCGGACAGGTAGCTGCCGATCCCCTGCTTCGTCAGCAGCCACTCGCCGAGCAGCGCGCCGACCATCGCGCCGGGTACGGCAATCCGCATCGCCGCGAACAGCGGCGGTACCGCGTATGGCAAGCGCACCTTGAGCAGCGCCGTTCGGGTTGTGCCCCCGTAGGCCGAGACGAGATCGATCGACTGCTTCGGTGCGGACTCCAGGCCGAGCGAGATGTTCACCAGCGACGGGAAGAACGTCACGAGCGCGGTCACCACCCGCACCGATGTGAGCGTGTACCCGAACACCAGCCCGATCAGCGGGGTCAACGCGATCAACGGCACCGATCGCAGAAGCAGCGCGAACGGCATGAACGTGCGGCGGATCGTCGGCGAGAGCACGAACAGGCTCGACACCACGACGCTCGTGACGAGGCCGATCAGATACCCGATGAACACGTTGCCGAGCGTCGTCTCCAAGGCGCTGAACAGCGCCTTGCGATTGGCTGCTGCCTTCGGTGCCGAGAACAGGTACGTCCACACCTGGCTCGGTGACTTCTTGACGAGGTCGTCGATCTCGACGGTGTGCACGAAGGTCCACCACAGGAGGAAGGTCGACAGGAACCCGATGACGAGCAACGACAGGATCCGACCGACCCGTCTGAGGCCGGGGTGTTGGGCCGGGATTCGTGGGCCATCGGTGACCTTGGGGATCTCGACGACTGCGGTGCTCATCGGCCGCTCCGTCCGGGCGCCCAGCGGGTGAAGTACTTCCCGGTCGCGGTCGTCAGCGCGAAGCCGACGCCTGCCAGGGCGGTGGCGAGGAAGCCGATGCCCCACGTGCGGGCGATGTGGCTGCCCTGCAGGCTGGCCACCATGAAGATGCCGAGCCCACGTTCGCCGCCGAAGAACTCGCCGATGATCGCGCCGAGGATCGCCGCCGGCGCGGCGATCTGCAGGCCGGCGAACGTGCTCGGCAACGCCGAGCGGATGCGCACCTTGGTGAGTTGCGTGAACCGATTGCCGCCGTATGCCTTGACCAACTCGATGCTGTGGCGGTCGGCTGATCGCAGGCCGACGAGCACGCCGATCAGCGTGGTGAAGAACACGCTCAACGCGACCAGTGCGATCTTCGGTGAATCACCGTCGAGTGACGCCTGCAGGATCGGGCCGACGGCGACGATGGGGAGGCAGTACGTCGCAACAGCGATCTGCATGAGGGCCTTCTCCAGGAACGGTACGAGCACGAACAGCATCCCGACCGCGATCGCGAGCACGTTGCCGATCAGATAGCCGCGCCAGGCCTCCGAGAACGTCGTACCGATGTTGCGCGGGTAGTAGTGCCAATCCTTCGACAGCTGCGAGATCACGGTCCACGGCTGGGGGATGCCCTTGTTGATGCCCCACAGCGTCGCCGCCATGATCCAGAACGCGAGCACGAGACCGATGCCGAGCATCGTCGCCATCCACGACGGCAATCGCCTCATATGTCGTCGCCGCTCTGCGGCGTGCCGTCGGAGAAGAGCAGATCGGACAGGTGGTCCTCGATCGCGTGGAACTCGCTGCTGCGCAACATCTCCGGCGTGCGTGGCCGCGGCAGGTCGATGGGCACCACAGCCTTGATCCGGCCGGGCCGCGGCGTCATCACCGCGACGGTGTCGCTCAGGAAGACCGCCTCGGCGATCGAGTGCGTGACGAGCAGCGTCGTCGTCACCCGCTCGGTCCAGATCCGCAACAGCTCGAGGTTCAGGCGCCGACGGGTCATCTCGTCGAGCGCACCGAACGGTTCGTCGAGCAGCAGCACCTTCGGCTCGACGACGAGCGCGCGGGCGATCGCGACGCGTTGGCGCATGCCGCCGGAGAGCTGCGCCGGCCGCGCCTTCTCGAACCCTTCCAGGCCGACCAGCTTGATCAGGTCAGGGATCGTGGCATCGGGGACCTTGACGCCGCTGACTTCGAGCGGCAAGCGGATGTTGCTCTCCACCGTTCGCCACGGCAGCAGGGCCGCGTCCTGGAAGGCGATGCCGAGGTGGCGCTTGTCGCGCAACACGTTCGGCTTCTCGCCGTGCACCCGCACGTCACCACTCGTCGGTGTCTCCAGATCGGCGATGATCCGCAGCACGGTGGACTTGCCGCAGCCCGATGGTCCGAGCAGCGACAGGAAGGATCCTTCCGGTGTGCGCAGGTTGAGGTCGTCGAGTGCCACGACCTGCTTGCGGCCGATCGAGAACACCTTCGCGAGCGCACTGATCGCGATGCCGACACCGGTCGGCGCCGTCGCGGCCTGCTCAGCCTCGAACGTGTTCGGCTCGATTGCTTCGGGGTCGCGGGCGGCGTCGACATCGGTCACGGGCGTCAACCTCAGATCTCCCCGATCAAGTCGGGGTTCTCCGCATAGACCTCTTTCAGCAGCGACAGGTCGAAGAGATCCTCGGCCTTGATCGTCAACCCGGCCTTGGCGAGGACGTCGACGTTCTCCTTGATCAGCTCGTCGCTGACGGTGAGGATGCCGTTCTTGATCGACTCCTCGGTGAACACGAGCGTGAGCTCGGTCTCGACCTCGAGCTGTTGTTCGGCTGTGTCGAGACCGAGGTCGGCGCCGTACTTGCTGGTGGTCAGTTCTGCCGCCTTGGCCGGGTCGGCCTGCACGTCGCGCCAGCCCTGGATCTGTGCCTTGAGGAAGCCCTTCAGCACCTCGGGGCTCTTCTCGACGGTCTCCTTCTTGACGACGTAGACCTCGCTCACGAGCGGGTATCCGAAGTCGGCGAGCAGGAACGAGACCGTCTCGTGGCCGGCGACCTTGAGCAGGTTCGGTTCGTTGGTGACGAAGCTGAACCAGCAGTCGCACTCGCCGTCGACCAAGGGCTGCGGATCGAACTGGGCGGGGAACTTCTCGATCTTGCTGTCGTCGATGCCGGTGGCCGCGACGAACGCGTCCCACACCACCTGGTTCGCGCTCTGCAGGCCGAACTTCTTGCCGTACATGTCCTCGGGCGTCTTGATCGGGTTGTCGGCCAGCGACATCACGCAGAACGGGTTCTTCTGGTACTCGGCACCGATGCAGGTCAGCTCGGCGCCGGCGGTGATCGCCGCCGCGACGATGTCGGGTGCGGAGATGCCGACCAGGGCCTTGCCCGACGACACGTCGACTTCCGCTGCCGTTGCCGACGGACCACCGGCCTGGAGGTCGACCGACGAGAAGCCTGCTGCCGTGTAGTAGCCGTTGGTGTCGGCCATGTACGCACCGGCGAACTCCGAGTTCTTGATCCACGACAGGCGCAACGACATCGTGCCGAGATCGGCCGGTGCGACGGCGACCGACGTTGCCGAGCCGGCTTCCGTCGCAGCTGTGGTCTCCGCCGCCGACCCGGCGGTCGTCGTCTCGGTGGCCGCCGCAGCGGTGGTGCCGGGGGCGGTGGTCGCGGTGGTCGGCGCCGTGGTCGACTCGGACTTCTTGTCGGAACCGCATGCGGCGAGGAACGCCGCGCCGAGCACTGCTCCCCCACCCAGCTGCAGCAGCTCGCGTCGATTCATCGTTGCCATCCCTTGGTCTCCTCTCAAGGCGCTGGTGTGCGCCGTTCACGATGTGAGCGAAGGTACGCGGGATCTGTTTCGCACAGGTTTCCAGCGGCGCCACTCTTGGTGAACGGCGTGTGCTCGCTGGCCACGTCAGCAGCGAGAGGAGCCGCCGCGGACTGTCTCAGCGGGCGGCGTTCTTGACGAACTCGTCGTAGCGCGAGCCCGTCGCCCGCTCGCCGCCGTAGAAACCGCCGCGCACATGCCGGCGAGTCGTCTCGTCGGCCGTCGCCCGTGCCGCCGAATGCCACAGGTACGCGTCGTGGAGCACGACGTCGCCGCGCTCGGCGTAGAGCGCGATCTCGCCGGGCACCTTCTCGAACCGGAGTGGCATCGGGAACGGGGGTGGCTGGTCGGTGTGACCGGCGGCCGGTGCGGAACCGTCGGGGACCACCGCGCCGTTGACGTTCTCGTACGGCGCGGGCGTGGCCCACAGGTGGCTGCCCGGCACGATGCGGAGGAACCCGTTGTCGGGCGACGTCGCATCGATGTGGAACGTGAACGCGACGGACGGCCACACGTGCAGGTTCGGGCCGCTCTGCCAATCGCTGTGCCAGCCGATGCGTGTGTACGCGCTCTCACGTCCCGGCCGGGCATCCTGGTACACGACGCCGAAGCGGTCGTTGTCGTCGACCCAGCAGTCGCCGCCGAGCATCTCGCGCATGAACGCGCCGAGCACGGGATCGGCGATGGCCGTGCGCACCGCTGCCGAGAGCTCTTCGATGAAGAGGACGTAGTTGGCGAACCGGTCGCTGCCCGTTCCTTCGGCGTGATCGACCAGGATCACGGTGCCGTGGCGATCGTCGAGCAGACCGTTCATCACCTTGCGCTGGGCGACGATGCACTCCGCTTCCATCGCCTCCATCAGCTGATCGTCGTACAGCCCGCGGATGACGACGAAGCCGTTGTCGCGAAAGAAGCCCACGGCTGCGTCGAGTTGGTGCGGGCCGAACACCCCGATTTCGCCAGCACCCAGAACCGCCGTCACCTCGCTGCTCCAATCATCGAGGAGTCGGCCGTGTTGATCAGCTCGCGTACGCGCCGTTTGTCGTCGTCGTCCATCCACGATGCCGTGACACCGTCGTCGGCGATCTGAACCATCGTCGCCCAGTCGTATCCGTAGGCATCGGCCACGTTGGCGTACTCGACCCCCAGCGACAGCTCGGTCAGCGCGGGGTCGTCGGTGTTCAGCGTGGCGAGCAGCCCTGCCGCGCGCATCTTCGGAAACGGATGCTCGGCGAGACTCGGACACAACGCCGGGTTGATGCGCACGTTCGCGCTCGGGCACACGGTGAGCGCGATCTGCCGGTCGACCACCCTGGCCGTGAGATCGGCGTCGGCGAGGATCGAGATGCCGTGATCGATGCGTTCGCAGCCGAGCACGTCGAGCGCGGTGCCGATTGCAGCTGCCGGCGAGTCCTCCCCCTGGTGCGCCGTTCGACGTAGCCCGGCCTTGCCCGCCAAGGTGTACGCGCTCAGGAACGACGCGGGGTCGATGTTGCGTTCGGTCGAATCCATGCCAACCCCGATGACGCGCTCGATACCGGCCGACTCGGCGCGGCGGAGGGTGACCAGCATCTCGATCTGCTCGACCGCGGCGGCCGGCCCGAACTCGCGATCGATGTCGAAGATCAACCTGGTCACAGTGCCGGTCTCGTGCTCGCCGGCGCGCAAGCCGTCGTCGATCCCCGCGACGATGTCGGCGAGTGCCAT
>Ga0075364_10001397_pt1 | contig 13061 bp, 10 predicted proteins | sample EndMetdeltDD1764_FD_71517 | JGI IMG/M metagenome (GOLD analysis project Ga0075364, IMG submission 71517) | Populus endosphere microbial communities from Tennessee, USA - Endosphere MetaG P. deltoides DD176-4 | ecosystem: Host-associated > Plants > Roots > Endosphere | place: USA: Tennessee... | reverse complement strand
GCTTCGCGCCATCATCCCTTCTCTGGAGGATGATCGTTACATGGCGCCGGATCTCAAACACGCCTCTGACCTCGTCGCATCCGGTGCATTGGTCGCCGCAATTTCCGACGGCATTCTGCCGAAGCTGGAGGCGTAAACATGCCGGTTTTCGAGCTTAGCCAGGGTACCTCACCGATCATTCTCGGTCTGCCACACACCGGCACCGAAGTTCCGGCAGATATCCATGACCGCCTGAATGACAACGGCAAGATCCTGGCTGATACCGATTGGCATATTCATGCCCTCTACGCCGATCTGCTGGAGGATGCGACGTCAGTGCGCGCTACCTTCCATCGTTATGTCATCGATGCAAACCGTGATCCCTCCGGCACCAGCCTTTACCCCGGCCAGAATACCACCGGGCTTGTTCCGGACACAGATTTTGACGGTCAGCCGATCTGGAAGGATGGATGTGAACCTACGGAAGCCGATATTGCCCACCGGTTGCAGACATTCCACGCACCCTATCATGCTGCGCTTGCTGCAGAAATCGAGCGGGTAAAATCCATTCACGGCATCGCCATTCTCTATGACTGCCACTCCATCCGCTCGCATATTCCGTTTCTATTCGAGGGTAAGCTGCCGGACTTCAACATCGGCTCTGACATCGGCAAAACTTGTGATCCAGCCATTGAGAGAATTGCAGTTGAGGTGACCGGAGCCGCCGAAGGTTACACCAGCATCCTGAATGGTCGTTTCAAGGGCGGTTGGACAACCCGTCATTACGGCCAGCCACAGACCGGAGTACACGCCATTCAAATGGAACTGGCGCAGTCCACCCACCTCATCACGGAAGCACCGCCCTTTGCCTATGACGACAACAAGGCCGGACAGCTTCGCACACATCTCAAAACCATTCTGACGCGCATGGAGCAATTTGCGCTCGCCAGCAAACGATAAGGGGATAAAGCATGACAAACCCACGCCATAACGAACGCGAAATCCGCGCCCCGCAGGGTACTGAGCTGAACGCCAAAAGCTGGATGACAGAAGCACCTCTGCGCATGCTGATGAACAACTTGGATCCCGATGTTGCAGAGCGTCCGCATGAGCTGGTCGTCTACGGCGGCATTGGCCGTGCAGCCCGCACCTGGGAAGATTTCGACCGTATCGTCGCCACATTAAAAGACCTCAACGAAGACGAAACCCTGATGGTACAGTCTGGCAAGCCGGTGGGTGTTTTCCGCACCCACAAGGATGCGCCACGTGTCTTGATTGCCAATTCCAACCTCGTTCCGCATTGGGCAACCTGGGAACATTTCAACGAACTCGACCGCAAGGGTCTGGCCATGTACGGCCAGATGACTGCCGGTTCGTGGATTTACATCGGCACGCAGGGTATTGTTCAGGGAACCTACGAAACCTTTGTTGAAGCGGGTCGTCAGCACTTTAACGGCAACCTGACCGGCAAATGGATCCTGACCGGCGGTCTTGGCGGCATGGGAGGTGCTCAGCCTCTCGCGGCCGTTATGGCAGGCGCATGCTGCCTTGCCGTCGAATGCGATGAAACCCGTATCGATTTCCGCCTGCGTACCCGCTATGTCGACGCAAAAGCGCACACGCTGGACGAAGCACTGGCCCTGATAGACCAGTGGACCAAGGCGGGTGAAGCAAAGTCCGTCGGTCTGGTTGGCAATGCCGCTGATATCTTCCCGGAACTCGTGAAGCGCGGCATTCGCCCCGATATCGTCACGGACCAGACCTCGGCACATGACCCGATTCATGGCTATCTGCCATCCGGTTGGACCGTCGCCGAATGGCGCGAAAAGCAGGAAAGCGACCCGAAGGCTGTGGAAGCCGCCGCCCGTGCTTCAATGAAGGTTCAGGTTCAGGCCATGGTGGATTTCTGGAACATGGGCGTTCCGACACTCGACTACGGTAACAATATTCGCCAGATGGCCAAGGAGGAAGGTCTCGAAAACGCTTTTGCCTTCCCGGGCTTCGTCCCGGCCTATATTCGTCCGCTGTTTTGCCGTGGCATTGGCCCCTTCCGTTGGGCAGCGCTTTCAGGTGATCCTGAAGACATTTACAAGACGGATGCCAAGGTCAAGGAACTGCTGCCAGACAACAAACACCTGCACAACTGGCTAGACATGGCACGCGAACGCATTGCCTTCCAGGGCCTGCCGGCGCGTATTTGCTGGGTTGGTTTGGGTGATCGTCATCGCCTCGCTCTCGCCTTCAACGAAATGGTCAAGAACGGTGAACTGAAGGCGCCTGTCGTCATCGGCCGCGACCATCTCGACAGCGGCTCGGTCGCGTCTCCAAACCGCGAAACCGAAGCGATGAAGGATGGTTCGGACGCCGTGTCTGACTGGCCACTGCTCAATGCCCTTCTCAACACGGCCTCCGGTGCAACTTGGGTTTCCTTGCACCACGGCGGTGGCGTTGGCATGGGCTTTTCGCAGCACTCCGGCGTTGTGATCTGCGCTGATGGTTCTGATGACGCAGCCAAACGCCTTGAGCGCGTGCTGTGGAACGACCCGGCAACCGGCGTCATGCGCCATGCCGATGCCGGTTATGACATCGCGCTGGATTGCGCCAAGGAAAAGGGCCTTCGCCTGCCCGGTATCCTTGGTAACTGAGGCAGCACGATGAGACTTTTGCGCGCCAGTGAACATAAGGCAATGCCATGGAAAAATGGTCTCGGCGTCACCCATGAGGTGGCGCTGGAACCATCGACTGTGGATGGCGCGCAATTCCTGTGGCGGGTCAGTCTCGCCAGGATCAAGGGTTCAGGTCCATTCTCGGTATTTCCAGGTATCGACCGGTCCATCGTCGCGCTGAAAGGCAACACGGTGAGACTGGTTATCGATGGTCATGAAGGTGCCGAACTGGAAGCGCTCGGCACACCTTTCCCCTTTCCGGGAGAGGCGACCGTTGATGCGATCAATGAAGGTGGTGAAACGACCGACCTCAATATCATGACGCTACGCGGCCATGCGACACATGTGATGGAACGTGTGGATTTGGCGGACGTCAAAACGGTCACGGGCAAGCACGATGTTTCAATCATCGTTTTTACAGAGCCCTCCCAGTTTACTGTCGAAGACCAAGCATTGCAAGCCGACGCGCTTGATGCTCTCGTCGATATAGGTTTCGATGACACCGTACATTTTAGTGCCGACAACACCGCAGTCGCCTACATCATCGGCATCGACTTTAACCAACCTCGCTCCACCTGACTTTTAACGGCCTGTAGTGTTCCCGATCAATCCAGACCCAGTTGCGGTGACCATCGAAGCATTTGCGCCAACCATGCCCAGCTTCGGCGCGGACGCGACGTCGCTCCGTGATTAGTAGCCGTCCCGTGAATGTTCGCGGGCGGCGCAAAGAGCGGCTTTGGCGAATTTCCAAGGCACGTCAAGTTGACATCCGTTGGTTGTTGAGCATCGACGCAGTGGCACGGGCGGATTGGACAAACCATAAACCGCTCTTGGCCGGTCGCCTCCAGCCGAGGTCAATGAACGTTACGTCCAGCACAGTTTGGCCGTGCTTCCGAAGAGATGAACCGCAGATATCAACGGCGACGGGATCGTTTCGATTCAACCTCACGAACACATCATGAATTGAGCTCTTCTCAATGCTCAGCATTGCGTTGTCGCTTACGCCCGTGAGGGCATTGTCCTTTACGAGTTCGATGACCGACCGCTGGCCGAACCAAAGCCGCTCAGCCCTGCCGATACGCTTAGGGTGGCGGAAGGGCATTTTAACGAGGGAATTGCTGCAGCAGGCTCGTTTCTCGACACGTCGAGATATCTGGCACAAAAAAAAGCGGCTAAAACACGCAATTTTCGAACTCCACCAAGCAGTCGAATCTGCCTACTCCTGCTACCTGCTGACGCTGACCAACTACTCCCCACCCTCGCACAATCTGAAATTCCTGCGTGGTCTTTCCGAGTATCGTGACCGGCAGCTGGTCGACATCTGGCCGCGTGACCACCAGCGCTTTACCGCATGGTACAACATTCTAAACGAAGCCTACGTCGAAGCGCGCTATTCGAAACAGTTCGAGATCAGCGAAGAGGCACTTGCGTGGCTTCAGGAACGGACGGCTGAACTTCATACCCTGATCGAAACGCTCTGCAAGGAGCATGTCGAACAACTTCGACAGACGTTTGAAAGCGCTAAGTGAGGTCGGGCTACGCTGTTGCGACTTAGAGTGCAGCATAGTTCGACGAAAGCAGGAGCTTGTGGGATCAGATCGACAATATGAAAGAGCTTTGTTCGCCCGTTCCAGTGCCTGCTCGTTCAAGGGAAAACACTGAATTGTCAACGCAAGCTTATGCTGGATTCCTGGAGTTACACGGCCTTTACATTTTGGCGGAACTTATATTAATCCAGTGCGTTCACGCGCTGTTGGATAGGGCACAACTTCAGGAAAACGCATGACTGCAACGAACCCGGATTGCGGACGTCTCTTCCGCGACCTCGACTGGTCCTCGACACCCCTTGGCCCTATGGACGGGTGGGGCGTCGAACTGAAGACCCTGACAAATGTCATGCTAGGTTCGCTCCAGCCAATGCTAATGGTTTGGGGTCCATCTCAGATAACACTCTATAACGACGGCTACGCGGCCATGTGTGGCAACCGCCATCCACATGCGTTCGGCAAGCCATTCCATGATTTGTGGCACGATATATGGGATCAGGTGGAACCAATTATCACCGCCGCGTACAATGGGCATGGCACTGCCATGGACGATATTCAATTTACGATGCATCGCAACGGCTATCCTGAAGAAACTCACTTTGCCTTCAGCTACACGCCTGTGCGAGATCCGTGGGGAACAGTATTAGGTATGTTCTGTGCCTGCAGCGAAATCACAGCGCAGGTCGCAATGGCGCGAAAGGAACGTACGCAGCGTGAACGTTTCATGCAGGTATTTGAGCTAAATCCTGGCGGTATCGCCATGCTTGTCGGCCCTGATCACACATTCGATTACGCCAACGAGCAATACTACGCGATGATCGGCGTTGGACGCGAAATCATTGGCAAGACGGTGGCAGAGGCGGTCAGCGAGGTTGTCCGGCAGGGGTTTATCAAAATACTCGACAATGTTTACTCTACCGGAGAGCCCTTTATTGCAAAAAACCTCTCCGTTGAACTCAATCGCGGTCCTGAGGGAGAGATGCAAACCCGTCTGATTGACTTGGTCTACCAACCGATGCGGAGCGAAGATGGCTCGGTAACCGGAATTCTGGTGCAGGCACAAGACGTGACACAGCTCCGCGCTGAGGAGGAGCGTCAGACCCTTCTTTCACATGAGCTGGGTCATCGACTGAAAAACCAGCTTGCGATGGTTCAGGCAATCGCGTCCCAGACGCTGAGGACCGCACCTGATATCGCCACAGCGAGAAAGAGGCTGTCGGACCGGATTTCAGTATTGAGCGACGCTCACGACACTATCCTCGAAGGCGGACGTGGTTCCTCCACTGTCAGGCAGTTGGTTGGTCAGATGACTGCCCTGCACGACGACCTCGCCAACCCTCGCTTCGCAGCATCTGGCCCAGACCTTCGGATTGGCTCGCGGCCATCGCTTTCGCTGTCACTGATATTACACGAACTGGCCACCAATGCCGTGAAATACGGCGCCCTGTCTGTGGCCAGCGGACGAATCGATCTCAGATGGCGTGTCGGAGGTGTTCAGCGGAATCTCTTTGAACTGGAATGGATTGAGAGCGGAGGACCGGCCGTTGTGGCGCCAGCGACGAATGGTTCCGGCATGCGTCTTATCTCAGCCGGGCTGAATGGTACTGCCGACAGCCATGTCAAGGTTGAATATCATCATGAAGGCATTCGTTGCTTTATCACAGCCGACCTTGAAACATTTCAGAAAGAGCATTGAATGAAGTCAAAGCCTTTACTTGTCGTAGAAGACGACGGATTGATAAGAATGGACATCGTCGACATGCTGGTTGACGCTGGCTATCAAGTACTTGAAGCCGCCAACGCTGATCAGGCCCTTGACGTTTTGGAACGGGAGCCGACTATTTGCGCACTTCTGACCGATATTGATATGCCGGGCACGATCAACGGTATAAGCTTGGCCCATCGTGTGAAAAAGGAACGACCGAATTGCAAGATCGTCGTTATCTCCGGCCGTTACAGCCCATCGCAGGGAACTCTACCTGATGAGGCGATCTATCTTTCAAAACCGATCTCTGGAGGCGATCTGGAGACCACACTTTTTCAGTTGGATATCAAGCCTTGAAAATCGCCGGATTGCGGCGTCCTTATCCTGAATGTGCTTGTGAATTCGACAGTCTCGGAATGCTGATCGAATGCAGCGCGGGTCACCGTGGTAACCCGGGCAGATCCTAGATATCTCGTCTTTAGGCTGACCAGCGCCATCGGGAGCGCTAGGTACTGGCGACAATTGACCAGGCAATCCCTTCAGAAAAGAAAATCATAGCGTCGGGTCGGAATTCGCCGCAGATCCACGTGCGCTTTCGAGCGTGTAAGTATGGGGACATATATCGCCTCCGCGGCAATTCAGGCGAGCAGCTTTTCGACCGGCATCTCCACGGTTAGGGACAGTCCATCTGGTCTCCAGACGCGGTTGATAGAGCCTGCGAGGCCCGAAAGCGCTGCTTTTTCGAGCTTGGTGCCGAACCCCTGGCGCTGAGGAGTAATGTCGACTCGGTGCTCGACATGCTCTTCCCAGCTTAACGTCAAAGTCTCATCGTCAATAGACACACTGATCACCAAACTGCCGGAGGTATTGGACAGGGCGCCATATTTGGCGGCGTTAGTCGTAAGTTCGTGAAGCAAAAGGGCCAGCGACGTCAGAGCACCGCCTTTGAGTGGCGCGTCCGTCCCGAGAATGTCGACCGACGGACCGAGGGAGTGCTCATGTGGTGCAACGATTGCCTTCAGCAACGCGGATACGGTCGTCGTTGCGCTCGCAGGATCCGCCGAACCACTCAAATCGGGGAGTGTCAGATCGTGGGCGCGCGCCAATGCCCCCATGCGCGATTTGAGATCAGTTTCCAGTTCCTCCACCGATGTCGCTGGACGTGCACTGATCGAGATCAGTCCAGCTGCAAGGCTGAAAAGGTTTTTGATGCGATGATTTATTTCATGCAGCAACAGATCCTTATGCCGCGCGGCCTCTTTCAGTGCATCCGCCTGGCAAGCCAACGCGTCACGCTGTTCGGCCAGTTGCTGCCTTTGGCGGTAGAGCTCAAAGAAAACGCCAACCTTGCTACGGATGACATCCGGCTCGATCGGTTTTTCAATGAAATCGACCGCACCTGCCTCGTACCCTGTGAAGCGTCTGCCAGCGCCGGTCCCGGCAGTGACAAAAATGATTGGTATGCGCCTGGTTCGTTCATTGCCTCGCATAAGTTCAGCAAGCTCGAAACCATTCAGACCCGGCATCTGTACGTCAACGAGAGCCAGCGCCACATCATGTTCCAGAAGAATTTCAAGAGCCTCATCCCCCGATCTCGCTTTGAGGATCAGGCGATCTTCGCTTTGAAGAAGCGCTTCAAGCGACAAAAGATTTTCTTCAAGGTCATCAACCAGCAAGAAAGGAACCGGTGCCATATTCAGAGTTCCTCCAGATATTTTAAGATGCGGGCAATCGACAGCACCTTTGCTGTCCCACAGGCCTTGATTGCTTCCTGAGGCATTGTGGATGCGAAAGCTGTTTGTGGATCTTGTACGAGAACTGTGCCGCCGACGTCGATGATGGCGCGTGCGCCAGCGGCGCCATCATGATTGGCACCGGTCAGTACAATCGCAACCAATCTCGCTCCGAAAGCATCCGCAGAACTTTCAAAAAGCACATCAATTGATGGGCGAGAGAACGATACAGGCTCATCATTTGACAGTGCGAGAGTTTTATCAACTTCTGCAAGGAGGTGATAATCTGGCACCGCGAAATAGATCGTGGAAGGAACCAGCGGTTCCTTGTCCTCCGCCTCTTTCACACGCAACGCGCATTTCGACGCCATGAGACTTGCCATGATACTACGTTTGTCAGGTGGCACATGGACCACGACGATGACCGGAACAGGCAGATCGCCGGGCAGATGAGGCAGCAACATTGAAAGCGCTTCCACCGCACCCGCAGATGTACCGATCACGATGGCATCGATGCGATCAGAGATCATTCTCCCACCTTCTGGTAGATTTTCTCGCTGCGATCAAAGTCTGAAAACGCACTGCCGTAATCGGAAAACCGCAGCGACTCTTTCGAGCCAAGGCCAAGAAATCCCTTGCGGGCGAGTGAATCGTTAAATAGACCCAAGGCACGGTTTTGGAGCTTTTTGTCGAAATAGATCATGACGTTTCGGCAGGAGATCAGATGCATTTCACCAAAGACCGCATCGGTCACCAGACTATGGTCGGAGAACACGACGTTGCGGCGAAGGGACTTGTCAAAAGAGGCATTGCCGTAGGCTGCCTGATAGTAGTTTGACAAGCTTGTTTTGCCGCCGGAAAGGCGATGGTTCTCAGTGAATAAACGAATTCGGTCGACAGGATAGATGCCGGATTCCGCAGCACTGAGTGCGTCCTGATTGATGTCCGTGGCGTAAAAAATTGTCCGCTCCTCAAGCCCCTCTTCCCGAAACAGGATGACAAGAGAATAAAGCTCTTCACCTTCACTACATCCAGCCACCCAGACCTTCAGAGTCGGGTAGGTTCTCAGGTGCGGAACAACGTGTTCTCGTATCGCCTTGAAGTAGGTCGGATCACGGAACATCTCACTGACCTGTACCGTGAGGTAGCGCAACAGTCGCGGCAACATATCAGGATTATAAAGCAAACTCTCCTGCAATGACGAGAACGTCGAAAATCCGAGCTGCTCGCGCGCCTGTTTGAGGCGGCGTTTGATCGATGCCATTGCGTAGTTGCGAAAGTCATAGTGGTATTTGAGATACAACGCCTCCAGCAGAAGACGGATCTCGATATCCTCGACCTTGTCCTGCGCTGGTGTGTCAATCATTTCGGCATCCAGACGCGCACCAGCGATAACAGTCTGTCTACATCCAGCGGCTTGGCCATATAATCATTGGCACCGGCTTCAATACAGCGTTGCTGATCGTCAGGCATCGCTTTCGCTGTCAATGTAATGATGGGTAGCTTCTTCCAGCTAGGATTTTCGCGAATGTGACGCGTTGCGGTTAGTCCGTCCATAATCGGCATCATGACATCCATCAACACCAGATCTATGGGTGCACCGTCATCGTTGGATATTTTCGCAAGTACCTCCAGAGCTTCGCTGCCATTGCGTGCGATATCAACAATTGCTCCGCGCGGCTCAAGTATATTTGTGAGCGCGTAGACATTGCGTATATCGTCTTCGACAATGAGGATCCGTCGCCCCTCCAGGACGGCATCTCTGTTGCGAGCCTTACGGATCATTTTCTGTTGCTCATCCGGCAACTCTGAAATCACCTGATGAAGGAACAGGCTAACCTCATCGAGCAGCCGTTCAGGCGATTTGGCGCCTTTGATGATGATTGATTTTGAGTAACGCCGCAGGTTCTGCTCGTCGTCAGTCGACAATTCCCGGCCCGTGTAGACGATGACAGGAGGGAAAGCGTAGCTATCCTCTCTGCTCAATGTTTCAAGGAGAGTGTATCCCGACGCATCCGGCAGGGACAGGTCAAGGACCATGCAATCGAACGTGCCTTGGCTTAGAAGATCAAGACATTCAGCCACAGTGCTTGCCGTCACTGTTTGGACATTCAAAGTTTTCAGCAACTCGGCAACTGCGTCGCGCTGCACCGCATCGTCCTCAACGATAAGAACGCGGTGGACACTTTGCGACAGGCGGGTCTCAAATTTTTGCAAAACTCCTACGAGCTGGTCACGACTGACAGGTTTTATGAGGTAGCCAATCGCTCCAAGTGCATATGCTGTTTCGGTATGATCGCTACCCGACACGACGTGGACAGGAATGTGTCGGGTTTGGACATCGTTCTTGAGTTGATCAAGTACCGCCAGGCCCGACTGGTCTGGCAAACCAACGTCGAGAACAACTGCACTCGGCATAAATTCCTTGGCTAGTTGCAACGCCTCCTCGGCCGAGCCAGCTACGATAGACTGGAAGCCCAGCTCACGAGACAGATCCCTCAAGATCCCAGCGAAGGTCTCGTCGTCTTCGATAACGAGGAGAATGCGCTTGTCGTCCGTCAGCCGCTCGCGATCGTCTTCAACTTTGCGATGGGGCGGTGGTGCCGCTGCGGGCGCTTGCATACTCTGCGTTGCCGGACTGCCCTGCTCAACTTTCTCCCGTGGCAGAACGATATTGGCGTCGTAGTGCTCAGGTAATGAAAATGTGAATGTGCTACCCTGCCCCAACTGACTTTCAAGCTGAATTACCCCGCCAAGAAGCCGTACAAGCTGACGTGAAATCGACAGGCCGAGGCCGGTTCCGCCAAATTTACGACTGATCGTGCCATCAGCCTGTTGAAAAGCGTCAAAGACGGTTTGCTGGTTTTCCGGGGCTATTCCGATGCCAGTGTCGGAGACAGAAAATGCGATACCACCGTCAACATTTTCGGAAACATCGAGTTTGACCTGCCCCTTCTCGGTAAACTTGATCGCGTTCGAGAGGAGGTTTTTGAGGACCTGTTCCAGCCTCTGCAGGTCGGTCTCGATAGTCTGGGGGAGATCGGGAGCCACATTGATATGGAAACCGAGCTTTTTTTCGCCCGCCAGCGGCTGGAAAAGTTGACGCAGGTTGTTTGTCAGTCGCTCGATAGTGACAGTCTCAGGTCTAATGTCGACATGGCCAGCCTCAATTTTCGATAAATCAAGGATGTCATTGATAAGATTAAGCAGGTCCTTGCCCGAAGACTGGATCGTTTTCGCATATTTTACCTGGTCATCGGTCAGGTTGTCGTGCGGGTTATCAGCAAGCAGCTTTGCAAGTATCAGTGAGGAGTTGAGCGGGGTACGCAACTCGTGAGACATGTTGGCGAGGAAGTCCGACTTGTAACGGCTCGCTTGTTCCAGTTCCCGTGCTTTCAATCTTACTGCGGCGTTTGCCTGTTCGAGATCATCGCGTTGACCCTCCAGCTGCTGCGCCTGTTCTTCGAGCTGTGAGTTTGTCTGTTCCAGTTCCACCTGCTGCTGCTCAAGCCGTGCCTGTGACTCCTTAAGGGCGCGGCTTTGCTCTTCCAGCTCTTCGTTGGAAACACGCAATTCCTCGCTTTGGGTTTGTAGTTCCTCTGACTGACGCTGGGTTTCCTCAAGCAGATCTTGGAGCTCGCTACGGTAGATGGCTGCACGCACCGCTGTCGCCATGGCTTCCGCGGCCCGCGCCAGCAATTTGGTTACGTCATCAGAGACGTCCTGAAGGAAGCCAAGTTCCACGACTGTCGTTACGGTACCGTCGACTTCCCCCGGGAGTATGATAAGGTGTCTTGGTTTTCCGGTGCCCAATCCGGAGCCAAATTCTAGGTAGCCATCAGGCACGTCATCGACCACAATCTTGCGGCGTTCGGATACAGCCTGGCCAAGCAGGCCCTCGCCAGTCTCAAACGTCTCCGGAACGTTCGCGCCCGTCGGCACGCCGTAGCGCGCTGATCGCTCAAATCTGCCGTTTTTTCCGATATAAACGACGCCGGCGACAGCGCTGGTGTAGTGAGCCATGAAGTCCAGGATGCTCGTTCCGAGACGATCAACTGGCTGATCCCCCATCATGGCCGACGCAAGCTGGACCTCCCCTATTTGAAGCCATTCGTCACGCCGTCGTGCCAATGTACTGCGACGAACGAGAAATGCGATCGAAACAGTCAATAGCAGCCCCAGAGCGGCGGACATAACAGTGCTGACGAATGCCGTTCTCTGGGCGGAATTCATCTCGTTCAATCGTTGCAGACGCACATCGGATTCACCGCCGGCCATCGCTGATATCTGCGCTCGAATTGCATCCATTTCCGTCTTGCCCCTGTCAGAGTTGACAGCAGCAAGCGCAGCTTCCAGGCCAGCGCTACGACGGACTGCGATGGTGTCTGCAAGTTCGGCGAGCTTTCCATCGACGCGCTGGCGCAAAGTGGCGAGGCGTCGGTCCTGACCTGGATTGATTCCGGTTAGAAATCCGACCCGGTCCAGTTGCGCTGGAATAGTCTCCACAGCAAGGTTGTATGGCGCGAGGTATGATTCATTGTTTGTAAGCAAAAATCCCCGCTGACCGGTTTCTGCGTCCTGCACCTTCGAGAGCAATTCATCCAGTGCGACGATTGCGACATGGGTCTGGACAACGCGTTCGTTTCCTTCGCGCAAGGCTTGCAGGTTTCTGTAGGACACGATCCCGCTCACCACAAAGAATGCGAACACGCAAACAAGTCCAACAGCGACTGCAGGCTCAAATCCAAGTCTAAACTTCGTCTGCGTCGTACGGCGTCGATCCATGTGAAATCTCATCGCGTGTTAGAAAGTAGGACCACTTAAAGCCCACTCGATTTTATTAAGCCAGGCCGAATTGAGAGACTGAGAGGTGGGAAATGATCAGATTTGCCAATCAATTACAATAGTATCGGATGTACGATAGCGTACAATCCAATTGCCGGCTAACGGTTGGGACATAATTGGCTTATTCGTTCGCCCGTGCTGTTCGATCGTTGGGCTGGTACCAATCCAACACCAGGATCGTAACGTGACGGTGATCGCTCCCTCCATAGCCGACGCTAACGGCCGACAAGTCAACACGGCGTTGCTTTCGAAACTTTCTTTTGGGGGCACTGGTTCAATGCTTTCCGAAAGAGTGTTTGACCAAGTTGTCTGGGTCTCCGTTCACAATTCGAAGGGACAGAATAGCTGCGGGGGCCGGGCAACGAAGAAACCGCAGCCACTGATCAAAACTTATACTGAGATCCGCTCTGATGCCGTTGTTTACAACTCCGTTGCCAAACTCGCCCTGATAGGAGATGACGAACGTGGCGGCCGTGCTGAGGTCCACGTCGAAGCCTGCTTCAATCAGTATTGTATCTTTGACGATCGGAACACCTACAACTTTGAAGGCATCGGAACCCGAGAAGCGCTGGGTAGATACGGGTGT
>Ga0075364_10001396_pt1 | contig 13067 bp, 14 predicted proteins | sample EndMetdeltDD1764_FD_71517 | JGI IMG/M metagenome (GOLD analysis project Ga0075364, IMG submission 71517) | Populus endosphere microbial communities from Tennessee, USA - Endosphere MetaG P. deltoides DD176-4 | ecosystem: Host-associated > Plants > Roots > Endosphere | place: USA: Tennessee... | reverse complement strand
GACGACCTGCTGCTGGCGCCGGAGCAGCACCTCCACGACGTCACGATCGAGCGGGAGCGCCGGCAATCGCAGCAGGGCTACGCGACGCCGGCCGACGCGCGCGCCTTCCTCGAGATGGCGCGCCGCCCGAGGAACACGCGATCGGAAGCGCCGGCGGCGGGGTCGATCGCGGCCAACCCGATCGTCACGGCGTACTTTCGCGCGGCGGACGAAGTCCCGGAATCGCCGTCGCCGGCGTCGCCGTCCGCGTCTCCGTCACTGCCGGCCGCGCACTCGGAGCCGGGCGACGCAGGTGCGGACCCGGCCGATGTCCCGAAATCGCTCGACGCGGTCTTCGAGCTCCTGACCGAGGCGGGCGTGATGCCGCGGCGGCCGCGCGCACTGCTCGAAGCCGCGGACGCCGATCCGCAGGCCAGGCTCGCGCGCCTGCGGCAGCTGATGGCCTACGTCCGCGCCTCGGACGAGAGCGCCTATTTCACGCGCAGCCGCGAGCTCGCGTTCCTCGCCAATGCGCTGCTCGCGGGATGCACCGTCCAGTCGCGGGCGTTCACGCCGCAGGAGGCGTCCGATGCCGCCGCGGCCATCTGCAATCTGGGACTCGAGCACTGGCCCGGCACGTCCCCGCCGGACTCGTTGCTGATCGATCACGGCCTCGTGGCGGCGTTCGAGGTGGGCTGGTCGATGCTGCACCAGGACGTGAGCCTGTTCGCGGCGGATCAGCTCATCTCGACGCTGACCGGCGTCGACTGCGCCGATCGCGACATCCGGCACGGCCTCGTCGCGCTGCGGCGCACGCTCGTGAAACAGCGCAAGGCCGGCACGCCGTGGCGCGCGCGCGACGCGGCCGAAGTGCTCGCGATGCTCGACATGACCGCGTGGGTCGGCGTGCTCGGCCTGCTGGACGAATGTCCCGTCCTCCCCGCGGCGCTCACCGCCGTCGTCGACGGCCGCACGACGGCCGTCAGTCAGACGGCCTTCGAGTTCATCTCGACGGCGGCTCAGATCGAGGATGTCCGCACCTTCATGCGGAAGCTTCCCGAGGTGCTGTCACTCTGAAGGACTAGGGCACGCCGGCGCGTCCTGCCCAACGGGCGATGTAGCCCTGCAGGAATGCCGAGAACTCGTCCGCGGCCGGAGAGAGCTTCCGGCCGCGGTGTCGAATCTGGTAGAAGTCCACGAGCACGGCTGGATTGACGAGACGGGTCATGGCCACGTTTCTGTGCCGGCAGACCGGCAGCGTCGACGCCGAGACGATCCCCGTTCCTTCACCAGCCTCCACCATCGCGATGAGCGTATCCAGGCGGTTCACTTCCATGGCCGATCGCGCGTCCACGCCGGCCCGCGTGAGGTGCTGGTCGATCACCTCGCGCAGCGGGGACGGCGGCGCCTGAAGAATCAGGCGCTCCCCTTTGAGCGCGGACCACGTCATGGACGCGCGGCGCGGGAAGGGGCCGATCTCCGGGTGGATGACCATCAGGGAGAACCGGAAGAACCGGGTGCGAGCGATGCCGGGCGCGGGCTTGAAGAACCCGAAGCCGACGTCGAGCGCGCCGGCCTGGATCCGCTCCACGATGCTCGTCGCGTCGGCGTCGAACACCTGAATGCGGACGCCGGGCCGGCGGCTCCGGAACTCGCGAATCGCCGCGGGAAGAATGTTGGCGGCATGGAGCAGCCCCGCGCCGACCGACAGCGTATCGTCGGTCTCCCTGGCCGCGTGCGCGATGCGGGACATGGCCGTGTCGAGCTCGTTCACGCTGCGCCGCGCGACCGCGAGCAGCTGGCTCCCGTGGGCGGTCAGCGCCACGTGCCGGGTGGTGCGATCGAAGAGCCTGAATCCGAGCTGGCGCTCCAGCTCGCGGATCAACACGCTCAGCCCGGAAGGCGTGATGAACAGCGCTTCGGCGGCGCGCGTGAAGTTCTGATGCTGCGCCACCAGCAGAAAGCCGCGCAGCTGGCGTGACGTGAAGTCGATCATTGAATAGCGCTCAATAGATATTACTGATTTTGAACTTCTCTCATAAGTCCCTTTCCCGGTACCGTGCGCCGTGATGGACCCGAACGAGAACGCGTCCACCCGGTTCGCGGCCCTGTCCGCGCTCTTCGACGCCGCCAGCCAGCGCCACCTGGCGGACCGCGGCGTGGCGCCGGGATGGCACTGCCTGGAAGTCGCGGGCGGCGGCGGGTCGATCGCGCGCTGGCTCGGCGAGCGGGTCGGCCCGGGCGGGCGCGTCCTGGCCACCGACGTGGACACCCGGTTCCTGGAGAGGCTCGCGCTGCCCAACGTCGAGGTGCGTCGCCACGACATCACCCGCGACCCGTTGCCGGAACGCACGTTCGATCTCATTCACGCACGGATGGTGCTGATGCACCTGCCGCCGCGCGATCAAGTGCTCCTCCGCCTGCTGTCCGCGCTGAAGCCGGGAGGCTGGCTCGTGTGTGAGGAATTCGACCGCCTGTCGGCGCCTCCCGATCCGGATGCGTCTCCAGGCGAAACGGTCTTGAAGACGCACGAGGCCATGGGACGGGTCCACCGGGACCAGGGTGTCGCCCCGCAATACGGGAGAGTGCTGTTTGGCCGCCTGCGCGACATGGGTCTGACGGGCGTCGGCGCGGAAGCGCGCCTGGTGATGGTGCAGGCCGGATCGTGGAGCGCGCGGCTGCTGCGGGCCAGCTACGAACGGCGCCGTCGTGCCATGATCGACGCGGGCTACGTCACGGACGAGGAGCTCGACGCCGATCTCGCTCGCATGGACGCGGCCGACTTCATGATGCCGTCGCCGTTGATGTGGAGTGTGTGGGGCCGGCGGCCGTGCGAGGGACCATGCGCGCCTGCATAGCGATCGCGCTCGCCGGCGGGCTTCTCGCGTGCGGCGGGTCGGCGCGATCCGGCGGTCTTCAGACCGTCCGCGTCGCGGTCCACCAGGACCCGATCGCCTTCCTCCCCCTGCGGGTGGCCGAAACCCTCGGGTACTATGCCGAGGAGGGTCTCGCGGTCGATACGTCCGAGGTCGCGGGTGGCGCAAAGGCGATCCAGGCGTTGATCGGCGGCAGCGTGGACGTCGCCGCCGCCTCGATGTCGGACGCCGTACCGCTGGCAGTCGAGGGGCGCGACGTGCGGGGGTTCCTCGTCATCTATACCAGGCCCACCGCGGCGCTCGTCATTGCGCCTTCCCGGAGCGCCGGTATCCGGACGATCGCCGATCTGAAGGGACGCACGGTTGGTGTCTCCGCGCCCGGATCGGCGAGCCACCAGATCCTCAACTTTCTCCTCGTGTCGAACGGACTGACGCCCGACGCCGTCAGCACCGTGTCGATCGGCATGTCGGCCAGCTCCGTCGCGGCACTGGAGCACGGGACCGTGGACGCGGCGGTCCTGCTGGGGAGCGCGATCGCCACCTTCGAGCGCCGGCAGCCGGGCCAGGGCGTGCTCGTGGATCTGCGGAGTCCTGCCGGCACACGGCAGGTGTTCGGGTCCGACGTGTTCCCCTCTCTTGGACTCATGGCCGAGGACCGCTGGCTGCGCGCGCATGGCGACGCCGCCCGGCGGCTGGTGCGCGCCGTCGTGCGAGGCATGCGCTGGGTGCGGGATCATCCGGCGGAGGACGCCCGCGCCATGATTCCGGAAGCGAAGCGCATGACCCTCGAGAGCGACCTGAGCGCGATTCGCCACATGCAGGCCGTGCTCTCCGCGGACGGCCGCATGCCCGCGGACGCGCCGGCGCTGATCGAGCGCTTCGTCGCCGTGTCCAATCCGAAAGTCAAGGCCGCCCGGATCGACATCGCCAGCCTCTACACCAGCGAGTTCGCGGCGGAGCGGTAGCGCGACGCTGTCATGCCGACCGCACGCAGTCCTCACGCGCTGACGCTCCACGACGTCGGCAAGCGGTTCGGGACCCACACGGCGCTCGACCGCGTCAGCCTCGCGATTGCGGCCGGCACGTTCGTCTCGATCGTGGGCCCGAGCGGCTGCGGCAAATCCACGCTCCTGAACGTCATCGCCGGATTGCTTCCTCCGAGCAGCGGCCGGGTCGACGTGTTCGGCGAACCGCTCACCGGCATCAACGCCCGCGCCACGTACATGTTTCAGCAGGATGCCCTCCTGCCATGGAAGACCGTCCTCGGAAACGTGCAGTTCGGCCTGATGCTTCGAGGGAACGACGGGGCCGACGCGCAGGAGCGCGCGCAGGCCTGGCTCGAACGCGTCGGCTTGAAGGGATGCGGCGATCTCTATCCTCACCAGTTGAGCGGCGGGATGCGAAAGCGCGTGGCGCTCGCGCAATGCTGGATCGTGCAGCCGGATCTGATCCTGATGGACGAGCCGTTCAGCGCGCTCGACGTCCACACCAGGCTGCGGGTGGAGTCGGAGATTCTGGCCCTCTGGACGGGATCGGGCACGACGGTGGTCTTCGTGACTCACGATCTCGAGGAAGCGATCGCGCTGTCGGATCGGGTGTTCCTCTTGTCCGCCGGACCGGGCAGCCGGCTCGTCGGCGAGTACGTGGTCGACCTGCCGAGGCCCAGACCTCTCATCGACATCAAGGCCGACGCGCAGTTCCATCGTGTGTACCGAACGATCTGGAACGATCTCCGGCAGGAGGTCCTGGACAGCCATGACCGCGTACGCTGAACGGCGTCCCTGGCTGATCGCCGGGCAGCTCGCGCTCGCGGTCGCCGTGCTGGCGGCGTGGGAATGGGCGGCGGCGTCCGCGCTGCTGGATCCGTTCTTCTTCAGCCGGCCGAGTGACATCGCGCGGCGTCTGGCGCAATGGATGGTGACCGGGTCGCTCTGGACACATGTCGCCACCACGTTCGCGGAGGCAGTACTGGCATTCGCGATCGGCGGATGCCTCGGGGTGCTGCTCGGGCTCGCACTCGCGGTCGTCCCGATGCTCTCGGCCCTGCTGGAGCCGTACATCCGCATCGCCAACGCGCTGCCTCGCGTGGTGCTGGCGCCGATCTTTCTCCTGTGGTTCGGCCTCGGGATCTGGTCGAAGGTCGCATTGGGCGTGACCGTCGTCTTTTTCATCGTGTTCTTCAACACCTACCGCGGCGTGCGCGAGGTCAACCGGACGATTCTCGACAACGCGCGCATGCTCGGCGCGTCCCGGGCGCAGTTGATCCGTCATGTCCTCGTGCCGAGCGCGCTGACCTGGATCTTTTCCAGCCTTCAGATCAGCGTCGGCATGACGATCGTCGCGGTCGTCGTCGGCGAGTACCTGGGTTCGTCGCGGGGAATCGGCTATCTGATCGCCCAGGCCGAAGGGGTGTTCGACACGACGGGCGTGTTCGCCGGCATGGTGACGTTGGCCGCGTGGGTGCTCATCGTCGGCGCGCTGATGGGCCGGCTGGAGCGGCGGCTGCTTCGATGGAAGCGGGAGCCCGGCGGGGAGATGCCGGAGCTCGATCTCAGGTGAACCCTCAGAGCGTCGTGAGTCCGCCGTCCGCGCGCAGGTCGGCGCCGACGACGAACGCGGAGCCTGAGGAGGCGAGGAACATCAGCGCCGCCACCATCTCGTGCGTTTCGCCGAGGCGCTGCAGCGGCACCTGCCGGCGGATGTTCTCGGCGAGCCCCGGCGCGACGTGATCGGGCACTTCGAGCCGGTCGAGGATCGGCGTGTGGACCGGACCGGGGCTGAGCACGTTGACGCGGATGCGGCGCGGCATCAGCTCGACCGAGAACGAGCGCGCGAGCGCGCGCAGGCCCGCCTTGCTCGCCGAGTAGACCGACATCCCGCCCACGCCCTTGCGGGCGCCGCTCGAGCCGAGCAGGACGACGGCGGCGCCGTCGACGAGCAGCGGCGCGCACTTCTGCATCGTGAAGAACGCGCCCTTCAGGTTGACGCCGATCACGCGATCGAAGAACTCTTCCGTGACCTTGTCGATCGGAAGGATCGGCGACACGCCGGCGCTCACGATCAGGATGTCGATGCCACCGAGATCCCGGCGGACGGCCTCGACGGCGGCGTCGATGTCGGAGAGCTTCGAGACGTCGCCCTGGATCGCGAGCGCCCCGTCGCCGAGCGCCGCGCGTGTGTCGTCGAGCGTCCGCCGATCGCGTCCCAGGACGGCGACGCGTGCGCCGAGACGCGCGAACGCTTCGGCCGCGGCGCGCCCGATGCCGCTGTTGCCGCCGGTGATGAAGATGCGCTTGCCGCGGAACTCCGCCGACGCGTCCGTCACGGCGGCGATTATGGCAGAATAGGAACCCTTTCATGAGCACGAACGAAACGGGCGGCGAGCGGTTCGTCGTCGTCCTCAACGACGAAGAGCAGTACTCGATCTGGCCGGACGGCCGCGAGATTCCCCTCGGGTGGCGGGCCGAAGGCACGTCGGGCACGAAGGACGAATGTCTCGCGCACATCGAGAAGGTCTGGACCGACATGCGGCCGAAGAGCCTGCGCGAGCGGCTCGCGGCCGGTGCCGGCGTCGTCGAGACGCCCGCGGCCGCCGAAGAGGACGGCGATCCGCTGGTGCAGCGGCTCTCCACCGGCTCTCATCCCCTCGTCATCGCCGGCGTCGGCGATCGCGGCGACGCCGAGGCGATCGAGCGATTCCGCCACCGCATGGAGCGCGGCCACGTCAACGTGCTGTTCACCGGCACGAAAGGCGGGACGGAGCTGAGCCTGCGATTCGATCCGCAGACCGTCGACCGCTCGCGCTGCGATTTCGCGCGGCGATCCGGCAGCCTCGCGCTCGCCGCCGATCTGAATCTCGACGGCGCCGACGTGCGCTGCGAAGTGGAAATCTCGCTCGCCGAGCTCGCCGGCACGGGCCGCCTGGTGCCGCTGCCCTAACCCTTGGCCACTCGTCCTGCGCTCGTGATCTTCCCGCACGCGGGCGGCAGTGCGGGCGCGTACCGCGATCTGACGAAGCGGCTGGAGGCCGGCTTCGACGTGCACTGCGTCGAGCTGCCGGGCCACGGACGCCTGCGTCACCAGCCGTTCCTCCGCGACATGGCGCAGATCGTGGACTTCGCGCTCGAGCAGACGCGGGCACTGCCGGGACCCGCGGCGTTCCTGGGCCACAGCATGGGCGCGTGGGTCGCGTTTCTCGTGGCGGAGCGGCTGCGGAGCGCGGCGCCGGTTCATCTGTTCGTGTCCGCGGCGCGTCCGCCGCATCTGGGCGTGCATCGCCGGCTGCTCGGCCTCGACCCCGACGCGTTCGTATGCGAGCTCGAGCGGCTCGGCGGCGTGTCGCCGGAGCTCGCCGCCGATCGTGAATCGCTCGAGCTCTTCCTGCCGGCGCTGCGGGCCGACCTGCAGATTCTCGAGCCATTCCAGCCGCCGCCGGCGCGTCCGCTCGACGTCCCCATCACCGTCCTGCGCGCAAGCGGCGACGACATCACCCACGAAGACGCGTCCGCGTGGAGCGGCACGACGACGGCGCCCTGCCGCGTCTACACGCTGGCGGGCGGTCACTTCTACCTGATGGAGCAGCCGGATCTCGTTTGCGCGCTGCTCCGCCGCGCGCTCGCGGCTGCCGCCTGATGACGACGACGGGCAGAGCGTCGGGCGTGATCACCTCCAACGTGGCCGGACTCGTGTGCATGGGATGCGGGGATCTCACGACCGATCCCTGGAAGTGGACCTGCGACGCCTGTGGTCCGGCCGTTCGCCGCGACGTGCGCTACAGGGAAGACGCGCCGGCACGAATGGGCGCGAACCTCGCGGGGCGTCGTTTCGACATGTGGCGGTACGCGGAGATCCTGCCCGTCGGCGCGCCGGCGGAGCCCCGATCGCCGCTCCTCGTCGGCGGCACGCCGGTGGTCGAGTCTCCCGCGCTCGCGCGCCATCTCGACGTCTCGCGCCTCGTCATCAAGGACGACGGCCGCAATGCAAGCGGGTGTCTGAAGGATCGCGCGTCGGCGATCGGGGTGACGCTGGCGCTCGCGGACCGCCGTGCCGTGATTGCCTGCGCGTCCACCGGCAACGCGGCGGCGTCAACGGCCATGCTCGCCGCGTCGGTCGGACTCTCTGCCGTGGTGCTCGTGCCCGAGCGCACGTCGGCCGGCAAGCTCGCACAGCTGCGCGCATCAGGCGCGACGGTGTGCCGCGTCGCCGGGTCGTACGACGATGTGTGGGATCTCTGTTCGCTGCTGTCGGATCGCGCGGGATGGCTGAACCGCAACTGCGCGATCAATCCGTACCTGGTCGAGGGCAAGAAGACGGCCGCCCTGGAAGCGGCCGAGCAGCTCGGCGACGCGATCACCGATTGGGTGGCCGTTGGAGTCGGTGACGGCTGCACCATCGCGGGCATCGCGCGAGGGCTCGCCGAAGCGCATGCGGCCGGTCTCATCCCGCGCCTGCCGCGACTGCTCGGCGTGCAGCCCGTGGGCGTGCAGCCCATCGTGCGCGCCTTCCACGACGGCACGGACGCGTTCACGGCCGCGCCGCACACGCTGGCCGACGGCCTCAACGTCGGCCGGCCGCGCAACGCGGCAAAGGCGCTGCGCGCCGTCGACGAGCTGGGCGGCGACTTCATCGCCGTCGACGACGACGCCATCGTCGAAGCCATCGGCTGGGTCGCCAGGCGCTCGGGCGTCCTGGCGGAGCCGGCGGCGGCGGCCGCCTTTGCCGCGGTGGCGGCCGCTCGCGCCGCCGGCGTGATCGCGGCCGGCGACAGCGTCTGCGTCATCAACACCGGCACCGGACTCAAGGATCCCGGTGCCATCGACCGCATCCGATCGCTGGCCGCGCCGATCGACATCCCGCTGGATGCCGACGACGCGCTCGCCGCGATCGCGCTCGCGCGGGAGTCCCGGAATGCCTGATTCGGAGCGGCCGCAGGGCGACCTCCTTGTCCTGGGAGCGGCCGACGTCTCGTCGGCGCTCGACGGCCGCGAGCTCGCCGTCATCGACGCCGTCAAGGACGCCTACCTGCGCCACCGCGAGGGACGCACCGATCTGCCCCACTCGGTCTTCCTCCGCTTCGGCGACGGACGGCCCGACCGGATCATCGCGCTGCCGGCGCGGATCGACGACGACGATCCGGTCGCGGGCATCAAGTGGATCGCGTCGTTTCCGGGCAACGTGCGCCGCGGGATGGCGCGCGCGTCCGCGCTGCTCATCCTCAACTCAACGGAGACCGGTCGGCCGACGGCGGTGATGGAGTCGTCGATCGTGAGCGCGCAGCGGACGGCCGCCAGTGCCGCGCTGGCCGCGCGCGAGCTGCATCCGGTCGCAGACGAGACGGCGCTCGGCCTGATCGGGTGCGGCGTGATCAATTTCGAGGTCGTCCGCTTCGTCTGCAGCGTGGCACCCCGGCTCGCCACGCTGCTGCTGCTGGACCTCGACGTCGAGCGCGCCCGCACGTTCGCGGCGCGGGTCGCCCGCGAGATCGCGCGTCCCCTGACCTGCCGCATCGCCGCCAGCCCCGCGGACGTCTTCACCGGCGCGAAGCTGGTGTCGTTTGCCACGATCGCCTCGACGCCGCACGTCGACGAGGTGCCGTGGACCCCCGAGCACACCGTCCTGCACGTGTCGCTGCGCGACCTGACGCCGCGGCTGGTCCTCGCCGCCGACAATCTCGCCGACGACGTCGATCACGTGCTGCGCGCCGGCACGTCGCTGCATCTCACGGCGCAGGCCGCCGGCAACCGCGCCTTCGTGCGCGGCACGCTGGCCGACGTGATGGCCGGCGCCGCCCCCCCGCGCGCCGGCGGACGCCCCGTGGTGTTCAGTCCCTTCGGCCTCGGCGTCCTCGACCTCGCCGTCGCGCGCCTCGTCATGGCGCACGCGGAGGGAAAGGGCGTCGTCGTGCCCGACTTCCTGCCGGCGTTTACGGGGTGAGCCGGGCTTGGGAGTTAATTGGGCGTTGGGAGTTGCGGCGTTGTGGAATTGACGCCAGTCGCCTGCACAACTCCGTCGATAAAGACGTCGAAGTCCTCGGCCGCGTTGCTCTTCGGCGCGTACTCCCAGATCGTCTGGTGCGCGGCGGACGCGTAGGTCAGGTCGAGGCACTGGCGGATGCCGCGGCCGAAGACCAGCTTGCCCAGCACCGGATCCGCGTCGAGCGCCGACAGCGCGGCGCGGGTGGCGATCGTGACGACGTTGACGAACGTCGGCAGGACGGCGAGCACGTCGAGCCGCCGGTCCGGCCAGAGCTGGTTCACTTCGCGCACGCCGTTCATCGTCTGGCGCGCGCCGATGATCGCCATGTGATCCATCGCGACCGGAATCACCAGGCGATCCGCGTAGAGCAGTCCGTTGAAGGTGAGCAGGCTCATCGACGGCGAGGTGTCGACGACGACGGCGTCGTAGCCGTTCACCGCGGCGAGACGGCGGGAGAGCGTCGCCTCCGGTTGTGCCTCGCCGGCGAGCCGGCGCTCGACGCCGAAGGCGGCGGGCGACGCGGGCAGCAGGTCGAGGTTCTCGCGGACGCGCGGGCGAATCGCCTCCTCGGGCGCGCATTCTCCGAGCAGGACTTCGCGGATCGTCGGAGACGCCGAGGCGCCGAAGACGTGGCCGACCGTGCCCTGCGGATCGGCGTCGATCAGCAGCACCCGCGCACCCCGCCGTGCCAGGCCGGCGGCGAGGTGGATGGCGGTCGTCGTCTTGCCGACGCCCCCCTTCATGTTGAGGACCGAGATCTTCGTCATCCCTGAAGATCGCTCCGCGATCGTCCGATAAGGAACGCACCGGACATTAACTTAGGGAGCTCTGGGGAGGCAAGGTGTACTGTCGGTTTCCGTCTTACGTCTCCGCGGCGATCGCTGCCGCGTTCATGGTGTCTGCATCCGCGGCTCACGGGCAGGAGGTGCCGCCCGGAGGGCAGGTGCCGACGCCGCCCGCGCCGACGCAGCAGCAGTCGCCCATCGGCAAGTTCTCGGGCTCGGCGGTGATCGGCATGTCGCTCGAGAACGGGCGGACCGATCTGAACGGCTACCAGCTCACGCTGCAAGGCAAGCGCCCCTACTCGAAGACCGGCACGTTCACGATCAGCGCCGGCTACACCAAGGCGACCACGCAGCCGCCGGGCGCGCCGAAGAACATCACCGTCGCGGATCACATCAACGGCGACATCGGCGTCGAGCAGAACTACGAGAAGCACTGGGTCGCGATGACGCACCTCCAGGGGCTGCGCGATCCGATCGCGCACATCGACTACGAAGTCGAGCTGATCATGGGCGTCGGCGGCCGCTGGGCCAGCAAGCAGGCCGAGTTCCGCGTCGTCCCCGGGATTGCCCTCATCGACCACGACAAGGACATCAGCGCCGAGAACGGCTTCAACGTGAACGCCGGCGTCTACCAGGATTTCAGGGTCGCGTTCGCCAAGATGTGGCAGTTCACGCAGTTCTTCAGCTTCTCGCACGACGTCAAGGACAAGGACGACTACACGTTCGCGTTCGACACGCGGCTCACCGGCGCGTTCAACAAGCGCCTCGGCCTGCAGCTCCAGTATCACTACGACTACGAGAGCCTGCTCTTCATCGGCACCGAGCCGAACTACTCGAAGATCGTCACCGGCCTGCAGATCACATTCTGACGGCGGGCTTGCGGTCGCGGGTGATGATCAGGAAGAACCCCGTGATCAACGGGGTCATCACCAGCGACAGCACCAGGAATCCCCAGAAGCCGACCTGCTTGTGGCGCCCGAGCAGGCCGACGATCACCGCCAGGATCACGTAGGCAATCACGAACTGCGGCACGAACAGCAGTTTCAGCATGCGTGTCTCTCCTTGCTCGCCACGGCCGGACTCCATTGCCGCTGCCGAGCTCTATTTGTCACAGCCGAGCTCTATTTGTCACTACCGAGGATGATGGGCAGCTGCTGCCCCGTCCCGATGACGATCGTCTTCGCATTGGCCGACTTGGCCAGCGCCTCGGTCGCCTGCAGGCCGCGCCACCTGAGGATGTCGATGCGCGAGATGTCGCTGAACGCCCTGATGCCCTGCGCCTCGATCACCTTGCGCTGGCGCTCCCCTTCCTCGCTCTTCAGCGTGAACTCGTACTTCAGCGCGGTCTGCTCCTGGATCAGCTTCTCGTTGATCGCCGCCTCGAGCTCGGGCGTCAGGCGCAGCTCCTTCACCAGGACGTCCTGGACGACGACGTCGTGGTTGGTCAGGTTGGCCTGCAGCACGGTGAAGATCTCGTCCAGCAGCCCGGCCTCGTCGCGCGCGTAGATGTCCTCGGGGCGGTAGTTGCCGATCACGACGCGCAGCGCCGAGATGACTTCCGGCCGTACCAGGGTGTCCGAGTACTGCGGCCCGTAGCGCTGGTGCAGATCCGGCAGCGACGAGGGGAACGGGTGGAAGCGGCACGAGTACGAGATCGAGATCGGGAGGCCGTTGGACGACAGCACGGTGACGGTGTCGTGGATCTCCTGGACGCGCACGCTGTAGACGTACATCCGGTCCCAGGGATAGATCAGCCGGAGCCCTTCGGGGTACGTCTCGGTGAGCACCGTGCCGCCGCCGAACCGCGCCCAGCGCACGCCGCGTTCGCCGGGCCCGATGTTGTAGAAGATCCGGTTCGACGCCAGGACGACGAAGAACAGGATGACGAGAATCACGATCGCCATGTAGACGGAGTACTCGCGGAACCAGAGCGCGAATCTGGTCCGGACTGGCGGCCGTGGCGGTTCGGTGAACATTGTGGTCGTATCCTTCCTCTTACCCGTTGCGCTGGTACGGCCCGACGTACTCCACCTTGCCGTACTCGAGCTTCACGACCTTGTCGGCGACGTGGAAGTAGCGGTCGTCGTGCGTGGCCGCGATCACCGTCCGTCCTTCGTCCTTGAGCGAGGGCAGCAGCTTTTCGTACAGGAACCGGCGGAACTCCGGGTCCTGATCGGCCGCCAGCTCGTCGAAGACGAGAATCGGCCGCTTCTCCAGCAGCGCGACGACGAGCGCGAGGCGCTTGCGCTGGCCGGTCGAGAGCTCCAGCCGCGAGAAGCGGTCGCCGTCGAACTGCACCTTGTGGGCGAGCTGCATCTCCCGCAGCCGGTGCATCACCGCGGCGTCGTCCGCGCCGAGCATCCCGTAGAGCCGCCGGAACAGGCGGAAGTCGGAGAAGATCGCCGAGAAGTTCTCGCGGTAGCTCTGGATGTTCTCGCTCGTCACCGGCGCG